>Ga0302270_10000035_pt1 | contig 150877 bp, 127 predicted proteins | sample III_Bog_E2_3_FD_198773 | JGI IMG/M metagenome (GOLD analysis project Ga0302270, IMG submission 198773) | Peat permafrost microbial communities from Stordalen Mire near Abisko, Sweden - III_Bog_E2_3 | ecosystem: Environmental > Terrestrial > Soil > Wetlands > Peat | place: Sweden: Abisko... | reverse complement strand
TCCCGCCTCCCCACACCCCAGATGGCGGCTATCTGAACTCAGAGGTAGCTGCGCTACACTAACTATCCACTGGTTCAAAAGACCGGGCAGAGCACATCTACTTGAGTTCTCCCACATTGCAAAAATGAAGAAGTTGTTGCCAGACCTAAGTAAAAATATTGTCTTTGGTAATTCCCTTATTGGCAGCGATATCTTAGATGGTCAGCTTTTCGCTACCGGTGAAGAACGAAAGCTTAATCCAATGGACTTCGAGGATGCCTTTCCCGCTGTGATGCAAGACGGTGGCTTTGACGCAATTGTGGGAAATCCACCATATATTCAGTTGTCAATGGAAGCATTCCGAGATGAAATCGCAAACCGATATCTTAAAAATACTTATAAGTTTTCTGGAGGAAGGCTCAATACATTTGCGTTCTTCATTGAACGAGCGAGACAAAAAATACGTGAGGGTGGCAAGTTCTCATACATTGTCCCAAATACTGTACTCAGTCAAGAATACTATGCCGGGTTGAGGCAGAAATTAATTCAACAAACCGATATTGATGTGATCGCGACACCAAATGGGCAGGTATTCAAAGATGCTGTAGTGGAAACCACGGTGCTAGTGCTAACGAAACATACACGTCAAAAGAATGAGAAACCAGCCGGCATGGTTGAGTTCACGGAACTGAAATCAACTGGAGCGGGAGGCGAACACACCGCAGTTCCGCAATCCGAACTCGCGCACAACTACAACACCTCATTTATTACGCCATTTCAGCCAGAGGTTAGGTCGATACGACGCAAGCTTGAGAAGTGTCAAGGACGATTAGGGGATTGGTTGAACGTTAATCAAGCAATCGCACTTAAGTATGATAGGGCTGCATGTTTGACCAGCAGCAAAAAAACAGCCGCCCACAGAGAAGTCCTAGATGGAAGAAATATTAGTCGATATCTAACCGGGGATTCGCCAAATTATTTCAAGTTCGATCTTTCCAAGATTCATAGCTGTAAGCGAGAAGATATCTTTCTGTTGCCACAAAAAATATTCTTTCGCAGAGTAGGAGATAGCCTTATTGGGAGCATTGACACGGAGCAGAAATATGCACTCAATACGTTAGTCGTGATTAGCCCTAAGCCTGAATGCCCGTACGATCTTCGATATGTGCTCGGATTGTTCAATTCGCAGTTATTGAACTTTTACTATGTAAAATTTCTCAAGTCATCAAAAAAAGTATTTTCAGAGATACAAGCACGTCAGGTTGAACAGTTGCCGTTCCCGTTGGTGAGTAAATCTGACGCCACAGCGAAGGCGCAATACAAGCAAGTTATTGCTAAGGTAGATGCCATGCTAGAGGCAAAACAAGAGTTGATGAAGGCAAAACTAGACAAAGATAAGACGTATTATGAAAACAAATGTGCATCACTCGATCTACAGATTGATCGTCTTGTTTATAGTATTTACGGTCTAACTGACGGTGAAATAAAAGTTGTTGAGCAGGCCAATCGAGAGAATCGAGGGAAATCATCCACTGATGCTCGCTGATATTCACGAGAAACAATTGCTTGCATTGGGCGAAATAACTGCTATTGTCTAATCCTGCTGTGCCCACCATAAAAACAATTTCCCCTCTTGCATTCTCAAGCATTACACGCCAGTTCGCGGCTGGTGGGCTGGAGTCGGCGGGCAACCTGGCTACGGCTTCGGTTGGTCGCCCAGCAGGGCAGCGAGCGTGGGTTCGATGGCCTGGGCTTCCATGCGCAGGCCGATGGCCGTCGGATGCAGCGCCGGATGGTCCGGATGAACTTTCTGGTCGGCGTAGAGATCAAGATTCAGGGTGCCATCTTTCCGATAGAAGATGCTGCCGATGTCGAGGACGGTGACCAGCTTGTCCGCCGCCAGATCGTGCGCCACCATCACATTCACGTTGTGATCGATCTCCAGTTTTTCCGGCGAGGTCTGCTTGGGCAGAATGCCGATAATCAGAATCTTCATCTGGGGCTGCTTCTGGTGCAGTTCCTTCACGATGAGCTCAATGGCTGCCGCGGTGCGCGGAGCGGGGGTGGTGCGTCCGGCTCCGTTGTTGTTGGTGCCGATCAGCATGACGGCGACAGCAGGACGAAAATTGTCCACTTCGCCGTGATCGATGCGCCACAGAACGTTGGCGGTGGTATCGCCGGAGAAGCCCAGATTCATGGCATTGCGGTCGCCGTAGAAGTGGTTGAAGACTGAGACGTAATCCGTTTCCGGCCGCGTGCCTGCGGCTTCCCAGCGCTGCGTGATGGAATCGCCAATGAAGATTAGGTTGGGCTTCCGCGTCTTCTCCGCTTCCAGAATGGCCGCATGACGGGTTGACCATTTCTCCAGCTCCAGCCGGTCTTTCGGAATCGATGGCCAGTCGGTGTCCACCACCTTGGGAGCGGATGCAGCGGGGGCCGTGGTTGCAGGTTCCTGCGCCGTCAGCACGGGAGCAAGCATAAAAATGGAAAGCAGGCAGGAGAGTGGAAGGCGCATCGTGTACTCCGCGAATGAGAAATGGTAAAGCCCGCACACGGCACTGCATAGGCCGCTGCACTCCTCCATGAATACCACTGCCGCACCCCTGTTGGCCAAAAGGGTTCCTCCACCGCGAAGGCGGCGGCAATCTGCATCCAAAGAATTTAAGTTGGATCTCAGGGGGATTTTATGCGGAACACCAGGCTGACACTGCTTTTTCTTTTACTGCTGGCGGGCTTCACGCTCCCGTCGCGGTCGTTCGCGCAGAATGGCCTTTATGTGGCGTATTCGGGGGCAGCGCTGCACAATTCAGGCGGCCAGCCGAATCAGTATGGCCCTATGGTTGGGCTATATCTGAATAACAGTTATGGCAAGGTCGTCAGCGCCGGGGTCGATTTCCGCGCCAGCTTCCTGAGCGGCAGCAACAACACTTCGCTGGATACGGGGCTGGTGGGATTCCGGCTGGCCATCCGCCCGCGGGTGCTGCCCATCTCTCCTTACGGTCAGTTGATGATCGGGGTGGCCAGCAGCACCCTCGCATCCAAGTCAAACACTGACTTCGCCGCCGCGGCTTTGGTGGGCGTGGACTATACCCTTGTGCCCCCTGTGGACTGGCGCGTGCTGGAGTTGAGCTATAGTCGGGTCAACGCCGTAAATCCTTTCAATCCGGTGAGTTTGAGTACGGGCATCGTGCTGCGCTTCCGGTAGTATTTCAGTGAGCGGGATGCGGCTGCCGGCGTGTCTCATTGGGCGGGATACTGTCCCGCCAGCGCTTTCTATGCCATGCTAACGTTAGTGCATCTTGATTCCCCCCAGATCGCCTATGTCCGCTGAACCGCACAAACCTACATACACTCGCAACCATCCCTATCAGTCCACTGTGCTGGTCAACCGGCTGGAGACGCAGCCCGGCTCTGAGAAGGAGACGCGGCACTTTGAGCTCTCGCTGGACGTGCCGGAGATGCAGTACCAGCCGGGCGACGCCGTCGGCATTGTGCCGGAGAACCGGCCGGAGGCGGTGGCCGAGGTGCTGGAAGCGCTGAGCTTCACCGGCAACGAGCGGGTGAAGAACCACTACCAGGTGGATATTGACCTGGAGGAAGCGCTGCGGACGCGGCTCTCCATCGGCAAGCTCACCAAAGCGTCTGTCGCGCATTTTGTGAAGGCGACCGGGCACAAGGAATTGTCTCCTCTGCTGGAGCCGGACAACCGGAAGGAGCTGGAGACGTATCTGTGGGGGCGCGAACTCATTGACCTGGTGCTGGAGTGCCCGGGCGCAATCGACGATCCGCAGGAGCTCTTCAAAGCGGTGGGCCGGCTGACGCCGCGGATGTACTCCATCGCGTCCAGCCAGCGGCAGCATCCTGATGCGGTGCACACCATCGTGCGCGTCATCCGCTATGACACCCACCAGCGCAAGCGGCAGGGGGTGTGCTCCGGCCACCTGGGCGACCGCGCATCCGACGGGACTACGATTCCGATCTTTCTACACTCGAACAATAACTTCCGCATGCCGCAGGACACCGCAACTCCCATCATTATGATCGGGCCGGGAACGGGGCTTGCGCCCTTCCGCGCATTTCTTGAGGAGCGCGAGGCCACCGGGCAGAGCGGCGCGAACTGGCTCTTCTTCGGCGAGCAGCGCTCGGCAACGGATTTTCTCTATAAGGAAGACCTCACGCGGATGCAGGCGAAGGGCGTGCTGACGCGGCTGGATACGGCCTTCTCCCGCGATCAGGCGCAGAAGATCTATGTGCAGGACCGCATGCGCGAGAATGCGAAGGAGCTGTACGCGTGGCTGGAGCGCGGTGCGTACTTCTACGTCTGCGGAGACGCGGAGCGTATGGCAGTCGATGTGGAGAAGGCATTGCTGGACATCATCGCCGCGGAACGTGGGGGCGATGAGAAAGCGGCGGAGTACCTGGCAGAGATGAAGGCACAGAAGCGCTATCTGCGAGACGTGTACTAGAGCGCCTGAGTCAGCAGCTCACGGCCTATCCCCGAGTCATTCTGAGCGCGATTCTGCGCGAATCCCACCTTCGATCTGTCATCCTGAGCGAAGCGCAGCGCAGTCGAAGGATCTGCTTCTCGCCAGAGCAGCGTAAAAGCAGATTCTTCGCTTCCACCCCAGCAAGCAAGTGCGCTTGCCGGGGACCCCGTTCGCGCTCAGAATGACAAACTGTGTTGTGAGATCAGACGCGGAAGTAATCGGGGCGCCAGCTCTGAATGCTGGCCTTGATCTGCTTCTCGGTCAGCTTCTCGCGCACGGCGCGTTCCGCCAGCGCAGGGGCTTCACTGTCCGATGCAAAGCGCAGGCCGATCATCTGGCGCGGGGTGAGCGCATCAATGGTCGCATGGGGAACGCCCAGCGCGGTGAAGCGCAGACGCTCTTCCAGCCGGATCACGCGGTCCTGTGCTCCGAGTGCGGAGGCGCGATGATCGCCGGCAATCAGGATGAAGATAACCGAGAGCACGATCCACCAGATCGTCACGTTGGGATGCTCCGCGCGGTGGCGCACATAAATCGATATGGCAAGGCCAAGATTCACGAGCAGTGCCGGAATGATGATGAAGTGGAACGCGGGCCGGAAGCGGGCATGGTTTTTGAAGCTCTGCGGCTGTGACATGGAACACCTCGGGAGAATGCGTAATGAGAACGTCCCCCATTATCCGCCTAACCGGACTCTGCGGCGCATGAAATTTTGCAATTCCGATAGCATCAGGAGATGGCGGAAACGAAGAAGACCCGGAAGCGGATCGGCGTGCATCTTTCCACGGCGGGCGGATGCTGGCGCGCAGTGGAGCGCGCGGTGGAGTGCGGCGCAAATACATTTCAGATATTTTCAGCGAGCCCGCGCATGTGGCGCGCGAACCCGGTGAAGCCGGAGGACGCGGCGAAGATGCGTGCGGCGCGGGCCGAACACAATGTGGGGCCGCTGTGCATCCACGCCAGCTACCTGATTAACGTCTGCGCGCAGAGTGAAGAGGTGCGGCGCAACTCGGTCGCTGCATTCCGCGGAGAGGTAGAGCGTGCGCTGGCGCTGGGCGCGGAGTTCCTGGTGCTGCATCCGGGCAGCTGGCGCGGCATGACGCGCGACGAGGGCATCACGCTTGCAGCCAGGTCTATTGAAGAGGCGATTGCCGGCCTGCCCTGGCAGGGAACTGAATTCAAAATCCTGATTGAGAATACGGCGGGAGCGGAGTTCTCGCTGGGCGGCAGCTTTGAGCAGGTGGGCGAACTGGTGGCGCGGCTGAAGACCTGCGCGCCGATGGGCGTATGCCTGGATACCTGCCACGTTCATGTGGCCGGGTATGACATTGTGAGCGAAGCGGGCTATGCCGAGACCATGCAGCAGATTGAGAGCACGATTGGTTTTGCGGATGTGCGCGTGTGGCACTGCAACGACGCCAAGGCGGAGCGCGGATCGAAGCTGGACCGGCATCAGCACATCGGCGAAGGCACGATCGGCGCGCAGGCTTTCCGGCGGCTGCTGCACGATGCCCGCTGGGCCCACTGCGCGTTCATCGCAGAGACCCCGGTGGACGATCCCGGCGACGAACAGCGCAATGTGAGCGTGCTGCGGACGCTGGCGGCGGGTTAGTGTCCTGTATCAGAAGTTCACTGCATATACTGCTGTCATCCTGAGCGGAGCGCAGCGCAGCCGAAGAATCTGCTTCCTGCCAGTCCAGCCCAACCTGTTACAGGTGGATACGGCCCGGTTCTGAATCGCATTTTAATGAGCTGGGCATATACTTGACGCGAAGAAGAGACATCTTCCCCGGGGTCGGAAACAGCCGTTCGGAAATTGGAGGGAAGCTGATGCGCCTACGGAACTGGAAACAGCTTGTGATCTTTGTAGCACTGCCGGCGATGGCTGCTTATGCACCCGCGCAGGAAGCTCCGGCTCTCACAACGCCTGCCAGAGTCAGTGCTCCTGCCGCACCCATGGTCAGCCTCGGAGCCCTTGCCATGCCCTTTATGATTCCCCCTATGACTGGGCAGCCATTCACCCTCACCGAAAAGGTGACGACGGTCAAACAGGCGGCTGATGGCACAACCTTCACCTCGCTCCAGGAGATCGTCAAGTATCGTGACAGCGAGGGGCGTACGCGCCAGACGACAAAGATGATTGGGGCGAACGGTTCCCCCCGTATCATTCAGGACGCGATTGAAGATCCGGTTGGGCATCAATATATTGTTTTGAACCCGGCGATGCAGACGGCGACCGTCAATCATTCCAACCCGCCGAAAGAACCCAGCGCCCCCAGGCCGATATCCGACGAGCAGCGCGCCGCACAGGCGGAGAAAATAAAGGCCTTCCATGCTGCCAACGGAGACTTTATTCACGAAACGCTGGCCGGCAAGCAGATTGCCGGAGTCTACGCCGTAGGGGAGCGGGTTACCCACATCGTTCCCGCGGGTAAGGAAGGCAATGATCGTGAGTTCAAGGTCATCATGGAGACATGGATGTCGCCGGACCTGAAGATTCAGCTTTATCAGTCCATGCAGGATCCGCGCATCGGCACCATGACCCATGAAGTGACGGACCTGAGCCGTGCGGACCCCGATCCCTCCATCTTTCAGGTCCCCGCAGGCTACAAAGTGAAAGACATTGCGCCCCGTCCTGTAAACCCGCAGTAGCGGCTGGCCCTTGCAATCGAAGCTCATTGGCGGGACCATCTTGCATTTGCGGCAGGGTAGCAGGATACTTGGCACATTCGTTCCGGAGGATTCAATGCGGCGTGCAATATGGCGTTCGTTGGCAATAGCGGTGTGTGCCAGTATGGCCTGCCTGCCTGTGGGTGCGCAGCAATCCAGCGGCAATGCCGTTGGGCAGCTCATGGGTTCACTGATCGGCCCGGTCTTCGACATCCTCATGGCCCCGACGGTGACCGGTGAGCCGTACACGGCGACGCATGTTACGAGCGAACAGCAGAAGCTGCAGGATGGCACCACGATCACGCGCAAGGGACACCATTACATGGCGCGGGATGCGGAGGGACGCATCCGCGTGGAGCACACGATGGGGAAGGGTACGGCGAACATGCCCGCCATGAAGATGGTCTATGTGAAAGACCCGGTGGCAGGGACGATGACAATGTGGGCCGAGGGCGGCACGGGGAAGGACAAGACGGCGACGGTGGTGAAGCTGCCGGATATCAAGAAAGACGCCTCGGTCACACTGGGAACGCCAAAGCCCGGGACTTCAAAGAAGGCGAGTGATTCCTCGACGACGGAGCAGTTGGGACAGCAGTCGATGGACGGTGTAATGGTGACAGGCGTACGGACGACGACCGTGATTCCGGCGGGGGCGGTGGGCAATGATCAGCCGATCACCAGGACCAGGGAGATATGGACGGCTCCCGATCTGCAACTTGCAGTGCGCCAGATCTATATCGATCCACGGACTGGTACAAGGACCGTGGAGCTGGAGAATCTGTCGCGAGAGAATCCCCCGACAACGGCCTTTCAGCCACCGCCGGGCTACACCGTGAAGGATATGGATGCTGTGATGAAAGCGGCTAAAGACAAGGCTCAAGCGCAGCCTTAGCCCGGCATTTACAATCGAAGAACGATGTCTTCGAACGAACAGAACGCAAAAGCCGCAGCCCCCAATGAGAATTCTGAGCGAAATGCAGCCCGCGAGGCGGCAGAAGAGGCCGCGCGCTATGCGCCGGGTGAGATAGAGCCGCGCTGGCAGCAGCGCTGGGATGCCGATCCGGCAATATACGCGGCAGAGCCGCACTCCTGCGGCAAGCCGAAGTTCTATTGCCTGGAGATGCTGCCCTACCCGAGCGGACAGCTGCACATGGGCCACGTGCGCAACTACGCCATCGGCGATGCGCTGGCGCGTTTTATGTGGATGCGGGGCTACAACGTGCTGCACCCGATGGGATGGGATGCGTTCGGTCTGCCGGCGGAGAATGCCGCGCTGAAGAACAACCGCCAGCCGGAAGAGTGGACGCTGAGCAATATCGCCGCCATGCGGGTGCAGATGCGCCGCATGGGCCTGAGCTACGACTGGTCGACCGAGGTCACCACCTGCCTGCCGGAGTATTACCGCTGGAACCAGTGGTTCTTCCTGAAGATGGTGGAAAAGGGCCTGGCCTACCGCAAGCAGAGCAAGGTGAACTGGTGCCCGGAGTGCGCCACTGTGCTGGCCAATGAGCAGGTGGTGAACGGCTGCTGCTGGCGGCATGAAGACACCATCGTGGAGCAGCGCAACCTGGAGCAATGGTTCTTCCGCATCACGCAGTATGCGGATGAGCTGCTGGACGGGCTGGATTCCATGCCGGGTTGGCCGGAAAAAGTGCGCACCATGCAGCGCAACTGGATTGGCCGGAGTGAAGGCACGCTGGTCGACTTCACAGTCGACAGCGAGTCAGCGAGTCAGCGGGTCAGCGAAAAAGTAGAAGCAGATTCCGCCATGCGGCGGAATGACAAGCCGATTATTACTGTCTTCACCACGCGGGTGGATACCATCTTTGGCGCGACCAGCGTTCAGCTTGCGCCGGAACACGCTGTGACCAAAGCCTTTGCGGCGAAGGACGCGCAGCTGGCCGCCGATGTGGCGGCGATGCTGGAGCAGCAGAAGGCCGCGCGCGAGGCCGGCGACATCGGTGCGATTGAGAAGCACGGCGTCTTCACCGGGCAGTATGCGGTGAATCCGTTCAACGGCGCGAAGGTGCCTATCTGGGTGGCGAACTACATCCTGGCGGACTACGGAACCGGCGCCATCATGTCAGTTCCCGCGCATGATGAGCGCGACTTTGAGTTTGCGGAGAAGTACGGGCTGGCCATCCAGCGCGTCATCGTAAAAAAAGATGCAGCGGAGCAGCCCGCGCTGCCGTATCTGGAAGAGGACGATGCAGTGCTGGTGGACTCCGGCGACTTCAGCGGGCTGGCCGTCGCAGACGCGCAGCAGCAGATGCAGGCGCTGGCCGCGGAGAAGGGTTTCGGCAAGGCGACCACCACGTACCGGCTGAAGGATTGGGGCGTGAGCCGCCAGCGCTACTGGGGCACGCCCATCCCCATGGTTTATTGCGAGAAGGACGGCATTGTGCCGGTGCCGGAAGAGCAATTGCCGGTGGTGCTGCCGCGGCAGGTTGAGATCACGCAGCAGGGCGGTTCGCCGCTGGCGCGTGTGCCGGAGTTTGTAAACACCACCTGCCCGAAGTGCGGCGGCCCCGCGCGGCGAGAGACCGACACGATGGACACCTTCGTGGATTCCAGCTGGTACTTCTACCGCTACATGGATTCGAAGAACAGCACCGCGCCGTTTGCGAAGGAGAAGGCGGATTACTGGTTCCCCATCGACCAGTACATCGGCGGCGTGGAGCACGCGATCCTGCACCTGATCTATTCGCGCTACTGGACCAGGGTGATGCGCGACCTGGGCTTGACGGAGAACAGCGAGCCGGCGACGCGGCTGTTCACCCAGGGTATGGTCATCCGCAACGGCGCGAAGATGTCGAAGTCCAAGGGCAACGTGGTTTCGCCCGATGAGATGATCACGCGTTACGGCGCGGATGCGACGCGCATGTATGCGCTGTTTGCCGCGCCGCCGGACCGCGACCTGGAGTGGCAGGAAGACGGTGTGGCGGGCGTCAGCCGCTTCCTGAGCCGCGTCTACCGCCTCTTTTCCAAGCATGAAAAGGCTCTTAAAGAGCCTCAGAGCGACATGGAGATGACGCCTGAACTTAGAAAGTCAGCTACCGCGCTTACGAGAAAAACACATCAGACACTTGCTAAGGTCGCGCAAGACTTTGAGGGCCGTTGGCACTTTAATACATCGATCGCTGCAATTATGGAGTTGGTCAATATGATCAACGAAAAAGAAGTTGACTTATCTGTTAGGCAAACCGCCAAGACATTTACGGACAGCCTGAAAGCGTTGCCATATTTACTTGCTCCATTCGCTCCTTATCTGTCACAAGAATTGTGGGCCTTAGCTGGGAATAAAAGTATGATTTTCCGGCAAGAGTGGCCCGTCGCGGATGCAGAGCTCGCGAAGGAAGACGAGATCGAGATTCCGGTACAGGTCAACGGCAAGCTGGTCGTCGTGATTTGCGTGCCGGCCGGCAGCGCTGAAGACGTGGTGAAGAGTGCGGCTTTGACAGATGCGAAGGTCGTGGCGCGTATCGCGGGGAAGAATTTGGTGAAGACGATTGTGGTGCCGTGCAAGCTGGTGAATCTGGTTATTAAGTGAAGCGAGTCGGCAGGTCAGCGAGTCAGCGGAGAAGCAAAAGCAGATTCTTCGCTGTGCTCAGAATGACAGACATTATATGTATGTGGAAGACATAGTGTGACAGCGATGGGTAAGGCCTTGATTTGGTTTTCAGGATTAAGCACACGGCTTCAGCCGTGTGAAAGACCGCTGAAAAGAATGAAGGGCTTTAGCCCTGGAGGTGTTCACAATTTCAATGGAGAACACTGTCCGGAGGTCGAGTATGGCTGACGCGCGGACGACACAGGGGTTTGTACACACGCTGGAGCGCTGCAAGCAGCGGCCCTCGCTGATGCTGCTGGAGATAGCCTGGCGCTGGGTCTTCGGCGTTCCCGCGCTTCTGCTGGTCTATTTTGAAGCCACGCGCGTTCTTGCCGCGGTTCCGCTGGGCGATCTCGGCTTGGGCCAGATGACGGTGACAGCTCCGATGGCTGCGGCCGAAGTGCTGGGCGCAGCGGCAGCGCGGCTGTGGCCCGCGATTATAGCGGTAGCGATATGGCTGGTTCCGCTGCTCGCGGTGCTGTGGAGCGTCGCTTCCAGCGTGGGGCGCGGGTTGGTGCTGCGGCGCATGGTGAAGACCGGTCTGCTGCCGCGGATGTCGCAAAAATCCTCCACCGGCACGGTCATCGCCTTGCAGATGGTGCGGTTGGCAGCTCTGGGCGCGAGCTTTGGCATATGGATTCTGGCGCTGCGCATGGCTTCGCGCCGCGCTATCTGGCTGCCGATGCTGGCGGGCGGCGAGCCGAACCTGGTGCTCTACTTCGCGATTGCGATTGTGGCCTCGCTGGGACTGTTTACGCTGTGGGGCGTGGTGAGCTGGGTCTTTTCCGCAGCGCCGTTGCTGGCTGCGGTTGAGGGCCTCCGCTTCAGCGCGAGTCTGCTTGCCGCGGTCAGCCGCCCGGCGCTGCGCGGACCTATGGTTGAGATCAACCTGGTGATGGGCATCGTAAAGATGGCCCTGATTGTGCTGGCAATGGTCCTTTCCGCCACGCCGCTGCCGTTCCAGAGCGTGGCTACGCCGGGGTTTATGTTCTGGTGGTACATCGCGGTGGCGGTCTGGTACGTCCTGATGTCAGATTTCTTCCACGTAGCGCGGCTGGTGGCCTACGCGGATTATGCAGAAGCCGGGGCGTAGATTTCTCGCTGCAGACTGCTCCAAATGTGCATCTTACTGAGCTGTGCTTCTTTGGGAGGGCGCTCATGTCATTCGGTCTTTATATGGCGGGGTTTCTGATTGTTCTGATTGGTCTGGTCTACGGTGCGCACCTGGCGCATATACCGGAGCAGTGGATTGCGGTGGGCGCGCTGGTGGTTGCGGGTCTGGGCGTGCTGACTGGCGTAAAGAATACGCGGCAGAAAGACCCGGATTAACCCTTCCCCAGAGGCTTGAATCTGAACCATAACGCTGAAGCGCAGGGCCGATTTACACTAGAAACACCTTGGAAACCTCAACGATTGTCATCCTTGATTTCGGCTCGCAGTATACGCAGCTGATTGCGCGGCGCATCCGCGAGTTCAACGTCTTCTCGGTCGTGCTGCCGTGTACGGCGCCGATTGAAGAGATTCGCGCGCTGAAGCCGCTGGGGCTGGTGCTCTCCGGCGGGCCCTCCAGCGTGTATGACGCCGATGCTCCGGCGGCTGACCCTGCCATGCTGCAGCTGGGCGTGCCTGTGCTCGGCATCTGCTATGGGCTGCAGTTCATCGTGCACCATCTGGGCGGGAAGGTCACGCCATCGAACAAGCGTGAGTACGGCCACGCCGAAGTAAATGTGGTGGCGGAGACGGCGCTCTTCAGCGGATTGCCGCAGACGCTGCAGGTGTGGATGTCGCACGGTGATAAAGCGGACAAGCTGCCCGAGGGCTTTGTGCTGACGGCGCAGACGCAGAATGCCACGGCGGGTATTGCGAACGAGGCGCGGCGCATGTGGGCCGTGCAGTTTCATCCTGAGGTCGTGCATTCGAAGCAGGGAACTGAGCTGCTGCAGAATTTTGTGCTGGGCATCTGTGCGGCCAAAGCGGACTGGACGCCGGAGCACTTCATCCAGAGCACGGTAGAGAAGATTCGCGCGCAGGTGGGCGATGGCCATGCCATCTGCGGCCTCTCCGGCGGGGTGGACTCGTCCGTCGCCGCAGTGCTGGTGGCAAAGGCGATTGGCGACAAGCTGACCTGCATCTTTGTGAACAACGGCGTGCTGCGCAAGGATGAGTTCATCAAGGTGCAGAAGACCATGCGCGAAGGATTGGGCCTGAATGTAGTGGCCGCTGACGCGAGCAAGCGCTTCCTGACCAGGCTGGCAGGCGTCACCGATCCTGAGACCAAGCGCAAGATCATCGGCAACGAATTTATTGAGGTATTCGATTACGTGGCGGCGCGCCTGCTGAACGATACGGGCGACGCGGCCGATGTGGCGTGGCTGGTGCAGGGCACGCTCTATCCAGATGTCATTGAGTCCTCCAGCGTGAAGGGGCCTTCGCAGACCATCAAGAGCCACCATAACGTGGGCGGCTTGCCGGCGAATATGAAGCTGAAGTTGATTGAGCCGCTGCGCGACCTCTTCAAGGACGAGGTACGCCGCATTGGCCGCGACCTGGGTATGCCGGAGGAGATACTGGAGCGGCAGCCGTTCCCCGGGCCGGGGCTGGCCGTGCGCATTCTGGGCGAGGTGACGGCAGAGCGCGTAGCCCTGCTGCAGGAGGCGGACGCCATCGTGGTGGAAGAGATCAAGGCAGCCGGACTCTACCGCAAGATATGGCAGAGCTTCGCCGTTCTGCTGCCGGTGAAATCAGTGGGCGTGATGGGCGACCAGCGCACCTACGCCTATACCTGCGCGGTGCGGGCGGTCCACTCTGAGGACGGGATGACGGCAGACTGGGTGCCGCTGCCCTATGAGGTGTTACAAAATATATCCGGCAGAATCGTTAATGAGGTGCATGGCATCAACCGCGTGGTGTATGACATTACTTCTAAACCACCCGGCACGATTGAGTGGGAGTAGGCGCAGCAGACGCCACCCACGGCAGTACCGGCTTTTTATTTGGCATGGGGCCTTGTTTTTATGAGCGTCTTTTCGATCTACATTGCGAATTTTTTGCTGCTGACTTGCTACACGATCACGCTCTGGATCATTTCGATTACGAGCAGCAAGCTGCGGAACATGCGGCTGCTGGCCTGGGCGTATACCGCCGCGCTGATCGCGGTGCTGGTGGGACTGGCCGGACGTTACCCGCATAAATGGATTGCTCACACTGTCTCGCCTGAGCTCCTGATCATCAGCTTCCTTCTGCTGCATTACACCTTCCTCGGCTATGTGGGCCGCAAACCCATGTGGCGATGGACGCCGCCGGCGATCCTGGCGCTGGGGCTGGTGGGCTTTCTCTATTGCAGCCTGCATGTAGACCACTACCTGTTGCGCGCTGAACTGACGGCGGCCATTCTGGGCCTGCAGGCGCTGGTCTGCGCCTTCCTGCTCTTCCGCTACGCCCCGCCGGATATCAAGGCTCCCACGCGAACTACCGCCGTCATCTTTATGCTCTTTGGCCTGCGCGGAGTGATGCGCTGCGTCTGGATAGCACACTATCACATCATGCCGGAGCGGCTGCCGGGTATGGGTTACGCCATCGCCGGTGTCTCTGCTTTTTTGATTCTGAATGCCTTCACGCCGCTTGGCTACCTCTGGATGGAGACGACGCGGCTGCAGAAAGATATGGAACGGCTCTCTGCGACTGACTCGCTCACCGGCACGCTGAACCGCCGCGCCTTTGACGAGCTTGGGCTGGTGGAGATGGAGCGCGCGGTACGACACAGCCTGCCGCTTGCCGTAATCGCGCTGGATGTGGACCACTTCAAGAAGGTGAATGACAGCTTTGGCCACAGCGGAGGCGACCGCGCACTGGTGGAGGTGGCTGAAACCGTGAGGAATATCCTGCGCTCCGCCGATGTGCTGGCACGCGTCGGCGGAGACGAGTTTGTGATCCTGCTGCCCAACACCAGCCTGGAGGGCGCGCGCGAACTGGCCGGCCGTCTGCGCGATCGCGTGGCGAGCCTGGAGATCGAACTGCGCAATGGGCGCGTGCCTGTGGCGGCCAGTTTCGGCATCGCCGCGATGGGCGTGCATCCGCTGGGGGCAACTTCCGTGGAGAACTGGGAGCGGATTCTGGAACGCGCTGACGCCGCGCTCTACCGCGCGAAGGCCAGTGGCCGCAATCGGGTAGAAAGCTAGCTTGCAACCTGTGCCTACTGCAGCGGACCGCCCTTTTTCAAGGTCAACTCAAGGTCGACGGTACGGTTATTGTCGTTGACGAGCTGCTTCCATTGCAGCGAATATCCATCCAGCGAACGCAGCGCACCCGAGTTGTCATGCAGGAAGGTCAGTACGTATCTGCCGTTGTAGGGCATGCCGGGCTTCATCTTCCATACGCTCATAAACTCCTGCCGCTGCTCCTCGGTTACGCCGGAGAGCGTCATGGCGTGAAAGGCATACTGCTCACCGGGCGTTACGGTGATGGTGTAGGAGACCAGGTGGGCAGCGCGGTCCGTCTTCGGCTCGATATTGGTTCTGGCGGCCATGTATCCGCGCAGGCTATAGGAGTTCGCCAGCGCGGTGCGCGTCCTCAGCAGCGCTTCGCTTGAGGGTGCATCGCCCGATGTCAGCAGCGAGAGCTTCTGGAAATCCGCCACGCTCAGCAGCGGTGAACCCGGCCACACCACGCGCGCGATGCGATACGGGTCGCCCGTGCGCATGTGCAGATCCACATCCACATTCACGACGTTGTTGGCGAAGACCGGCGGCTCATGGTGGAGGTCGTCTATCACCGCATCCAGATAGCCCTCGTCGCGAATCATTCCGGTCAGGGTCTCATGCAACATGCGCAGGGAATCGGCCTCAGAATAATCCTGCCCCTGCATTGCGGTCCGCAGGGCATCTGCCTTGGCGGCCAGCTCCGGGGAGAGACCGGTGAGGTTGACGGTATGAATTTTGATGGCGGGCGAGACCACGCTGAAGTGGACTGACTCAATCTTCCCGCCGCCCATCCCACCGGCATCGGGGATAGCGTTGAGGGTCGCGGTAATGCCCTTGGCAGCCAGCAGTTCCGTGATGTCGGCGATCAGCGCGTCGTCCATCGGGCCCGCCTCCGGCACATTGGCGGTGAAGAGCGGATGCCGGCGGTGCAGCTCCGCCGTCAGCTCAGCGGGCGTCCACCAGACCAGGTTGTCAAATCGCGCGGGGACGAAATACTTCGCCGGGGCGGGCTCCAGCTTGTAGGTCAGAAAGACGTTGTTGCACTCGAATTCAACTTTTGCGAACAACCCCGTATTCGCCAGGCGCTGGGCCGCGGCGTTCATGGCTTCGCTATTCAGCGGTGTGTTCGGTTGCAGCCCGGCCACGGTGAGCAGATCGGCATAAGCGTACTGCGGCGCGCCCTTGAAGAGAATGTGCTGCGGCGTGATGGACGTCTGCGCATGCAGCGCGAGCGAAAGCAGGCAAACGGCGGCGAGTGCAGAGAGTGTGCGCGGAAAGGAGTGCATGGTTGCAACAGGATAGCGGAAATCAATGCCGCAGCAATAAAAAAGCCGCGGCGTTACGCCGCGGCTTCCTGTTTTGAGTGGATGCAGAACTACTGGCTGACCTTGCTGTGCCAGGAGTGTGCGCCCTTCAGCGCGGCGTTGACGTTGCCGATGTTCTCCACACCGGTGGTCTCAAGCCATGCCTTGAAGGCGGCTGCGCCCTGCTTGGCATAGATGGAGATGCCGTCCTTCCAGGTCGCGCGGCCGCAGAGCACACCGTTGTAGGTGGTGCCGGACTCGTTGGCGAGCTCGAGGGTCTCAATGAAGGTGGGGTTAGAGACGCCGGCCGAGAGATAGATGAACGGCAGGTGAGTCATGTCGGCGGTATCGCGGAAGTGCTGCAGCGCCTCAGCGCGGGTGTAGGCTTCCTGGCCCTTGAACGCCTTGGTGCCGGAGACGAACTCCATGTTGACAGGCACTTCGAGCTTGAGCACGTCGATGCCGTACTTGGCCTTGCTGAACTCAGCCACAGTGCCGGAGACCAGCAGCGGCTTCTTCTTGGCGAAGGCTACGGTCTTCTCGTCGCCGCCTTCGTGGTCGTAGCAGATGAACTCAGCGAAGAACGCGATGTCCAGCGCAGCGCACTCAGCGCCGATACGCTCGATCCAGGCATGCTTGATCTCGTTGACCTCGGTCTTGTCCTGCGGGGTGTAGTAGAGCAGGATCTTCACGGCATCCGCGCCGGCTTCCTTCAGACGCAGAACGCTCCATACATCCAGCAGATCGGGCAGGCGGCCCACCGTGGTGGCATCGTAGCCGGTCTTCTCATACGCGAGCAGAAGGCCCTTGCCATTGCGCTTCTTGGAGGCAGGCAGACCGAACTCGGGGTCGAGCAGGATGGCCGACGCATGCTTGGTCAAAACCTCTGTCACCAGAACCTTGAACTCTTCCAGGCCGGACGCGTCAACTGCGCTGCCACGTTCCTTGGAGAGGGACTTCTGCAGAGAGCCGCGCTGGTCCATGGCGGCTGCGGCGATTACGCCGCGATGATCGGAGAGGGCCTTCAGGCCCGCAAGCTTTCCAGGTGTCAACTTCTTCATGACGTTCGTATGCTCCTAGTTCTCGTTTGAGGTGAGATTTTTCATTCGTCCCTAGTTTATAGGAGATTGGCCAGAACAATGTGATGAAGCTCACACGACCCGGGCCTCAGGCTCACCCTTCGGCGATCGCGGCGCGTTGCAGCATCAGCAGATCGCGGATGCCCGCCTCCGCGAAGTCCAGCATTTCCAACATTCTGGCGCGGGGAAACGGTTCACGCTCTGCCGTGGCCTGCACTTCCACCAGGCCGCCATCTGCTGTGATGACCACGTTCATATCCACCTCGGCGCGCGAATCTTCTTCATACGCCAGGTCAAGCAGCACATGGCCGTCCACAATGCCCACGGAGGTGGCGGCCACCAGTTGCTTCATCGGCGAAGCCTTCAGCGTGCCGGCGGCGACCAGCTTGTTCAGCGCAATGGCCAGCGCGGCGCAGGCCCCGGTAATGGCCGCGGTGCGTGTGCCTCCGTCTGCCTGCAGCACATCGCAGTCGAGGATGATGGTGCGCTCGCCGAGCGCCTGCAGGTCCATCACGGCGCGCAGACTGCGGCCGATAAGGCGCTGGATTTCGTGAGTACGGCCGCCGATCTTGCCGCGCTCGGATTCGCGCGCGGTGCGGGTCAGGGTAGCGCGCGGCAACATGCCGTATTCGGCGGTGACCCAGCCACGGCCGGAGTTGCGCATCCATCCGGGCACATTGGTCTCAATGGTGGCGTTGCAGAGTACGCGCGTATTGCCCGCTTCAATCAGTACGGAGCCTTCCGGCGTGACCACGAAGCCGGGCGTAAGCCGGGTGGGACGCAGGGCGTTGGCGGCGCGATTGCCGGGACGAAAGAGCGGAGAAAGAGTGGAAGCGGCCATAGCAAGAATTGTAGGGCTTATGCGGCGCGTCCGGCGGCGGCGAAGGGCCGTAGCCACAGAAATAATCCGGAATGGGAATCCCGGTGACGAAAGAAATGCGCGCTGCATGAATTTCCGTAGTCCCCGGAAATGGCGATATGTTAACATGGCTCAACTTCCAGAGCTGTGCGCGGGGCAACCCGTAATCATTTGATTGCCGGCGATGAGCCGTACGTATCCGGGGACAGTCGTACCGGAGCGGAAATGGTCACGACCGGCAAGTATCACCAAACAGCACAAAGCTGCTGTAAAGGCGCGTCTCTGTACCTGGAAGGACTGATGTCATCTTTCACTGCACTAAATGCCAGTAACTCTTCCCCCGGACAATTTGAAGCCAGCCCAAACCAATCGCCAGGCACTCCGGCGGATGCGCCTCCGTACGCCGCACTGCACATGATGGTGGTGGAAGACGAGCTCTCCGTCCGCAACGCCTGCGCTGAGGTGGCGCGCCGGATGGGCTTTGTGGTGCACTGCGCCGGCGACCTGGCTGAAGCGCAGGATGCCCTGAAGCAGCAGCCGGTCGATATCCTGCTGCTCGATCTCACTCCGCAGAACGGCGCAGCCCTGACCCTGCTGGAAGAGTTCAAGCTGCTGCACCCGGAGACGGTGGTGCTGGTGATGACGGCCTTCGCCACCGTGGAATCCGCCGTGGAAGCGATGCGTCTTGGCGCAAATGATTATCTGCCCAAGCCGTTCGCGCTGCACGATCTGCAGACGGTGCTTACTCATGCGGCGCAGAGACGGCAGGTGGATATTGCCAGCCGGAATCTGCGCGAAAAGCTGCGCGCGCAGAGCGGCGAGGGCCGTCTGATCGGCACCAGCCCCGGAATGGAGAAGCTCTACCGCATCCTGTCGAAAGTGGCGTTCTCCAGCCATCCCGTGCTGATCCTGGGCGAAAGCGGAACCGGCAAAGAGCTGGTGGCGCGCGAGATTCACAGCAATGGCCCGCACGCAGACCAGCCGTTTATTCCCATTGATTGCGGATCACTCGCGCCCGCGCTGATGGAGAGCGAGCTCTTCGGTTATGTGAAGGGAGCATTTCCCGGCGCCAACCGCGGCAAAGAGGGCTTGCTGATGTCAGCGGCCGCAGGCACCATCTTCCTGAGCGAGATCGCCGACCTGCCGATGGAGCTGCAGTTCAAGCTGCTGCGTGTTCTGCAGGAGAAAGAGGTGCGGCCCGTGGGCGCGGCGAACGGCGTACCCATGCATGCGCGGATACTCGCCGCCAGCAGTCGCAATCTGAGCCTGATGGTGGAGCAGGGCCACTTCCGCAAGGATCTTTACTTCGGGCTGAACGTGGTGAACATCAAGATTCCGCCGCTGCGCGAGCGACGGCAGGATATTCCCATGCTGGCCGCGCATTTTGCGGAGCGCATGCGCCCTGCGGGAGAGCCAGCCTATACCTTCTCTGACGTTGCGCTGCGATTGATGAGCGAATATGACTGGCCCGGCAATGTGCGCGAGATGGAAACCGCCATTCAGCACGCCAGCACACTCACCTCAGGCCGTGTGCTTGATCTGGACCACATGCCCAGCCAGTTGCAGGAGCATCTTCTGCAGACGCAGCGGGAGGCGCACGCTGAGGAAGGCCGCGCAGCCGATAGCGACGGATTGCAGGCGCAGGGCTTCGCCGGCGGGCTGGATATCTACCCCATCGCCGAGCTGGAGAAGCAGGCCATCCTGTCCAGCATTCAAAAGCTGAACGGCGACAAGCTGATGGCGGCAAAGCTGCTGGGGATTGGAAAGACGACACTCTATCGAAAGTTGAAGGAGTATGGCTTTGAATAAAAGAGACGCGGGCGAGCAGGTTGCAGGCAAAGATCGAGGCAATGCAGGGGACGTTTTACTGGTCACTGCCATGACCGGCGCAGCGAACTGCGCGGCGGCGCTGGAGCGCCAACTGAAGCTGCGTGTGCAGGTCGCGCTTTCCCGGCGCGAAGCCGCCGTGGCCCTGCGCCAGAGTGCATTTGCCGTGGTGGTGATGGATGAAGCCCTGGTCAGTCTGGATGCGAGCGGGATGGACGCAATCTGGCAGCAGGCTGGATCGGCCATTCTGCTGCAGGTGAACTTTGCGATCTCGGGAAGCGAGCGACTGGCTCGCGAGGTGCGCGCCGCCCTGACGCGAGGCGTACAGCAGCAGCACATGGCGCGCCGTGCCGCGGCGTTTGCGGTGGAGAGCGAGTTGAAGTCCGTGGTGACCGGCATCATGCTGGAGAGCGAACTGGCGTTAAGTGAGCCGAAGGTGCCGCCGAATCTGGAGGCGAAGCTGCGTCACCTGGTGGAGCTGGCGGCAAATCTGCGCGAACGGCTGAAAGCCTCTGCACAACCGTAGCCGAAGTGCATTGCGCTAGAGCATTTTCCGAAATACTGTGAACCGGATGAAGTAGAGAATGCCATTTTCCTTGATAGAAAATGGCGCTTGCACCCTCGGATTCGGTCTATACCTTTCCGGAAAATGCGCTAGACCGTTTCAACGATAGGCAACTGGAACTCGTGATCGCGGAAGAGCGAGACGCAGACCCGCACGACCTCCGCATCCAACTGCGGCCCGGACAATCTTTCAATCTCGGCCAGGGCGGCATCCAGTCCCAGCGCCGGCCTGAATGGCCGGGCGGAGGCCATGGCTTCCACAATGTCTGCCACGGCCAGCACCCGCGATTCCGGCAGAATTTCATCACCCTTCAGACCCAGGGGATAGCCCGAGCCGTCCAGTTTCTCGTGGTGCTGACGGACCATGTCCGCGATGGGCCAGTGGAAGGGAACGTCTTTTAGTATCTGGTAGGCGGTCTCCGGATGCTCCTGGATCAAAGCCCGCTGGGCCGTTGTAAGAGGAGTGACCTGATTGAGGATTCTGCTGGGGATGGAGATCTTGCCGATATCGTGCACCAGTGAAGCCAGGCGCAGCCCCAGCAGCCGGTCCTCGCTCCAGCCCATCTTCTTGCCGATGGCATAGGCAAGTCCGGAAACCCTCTCCTCATGGCCTGCCGTATAGGGATCGCGCATTTCCATGGTGACGGACATGGCGGCGACCGTGGCAGTCAGGGTCTCCGTGAGTTGCACTTGCGTCTGTTCCAGGCGGAGATGTTCGGCCTGTAGCAGGCGGGTCTGCTCTATCGCGCGCAGGCCGTGGCCAATCTGTTCCGCGAGATGCTGAAAGACGTCGATGGCTTCCTTCTCAAACGCCTCGGGGTGAGCGGCATAGACCAGCAGGCCGCAGCGGCCAATATCCGGGCCGCCGAAAGGAACTGCAACACTGGAACGGATTCCACAGAGCCGTGCACGGTCGCGCCACTCCTGCAGGTGGTAGTTTTCAGAATCCTGCATCACCTGAACCTGGTTCGCGCGGATACAGGCTCCCATCGTGCTGTGTCCCGTGAGGGTATCGGCAGACCAGCTCAGGTTCAGGCCTGTGATTATGGATGCTGCCGATCCTGCGCAGGCGGCAATGCGGAGTGTCTTCGCCGGATCGTCCTCTGCAATACCCACCCACGCGCACAGGTAGGCAGATTCGCACGTGATGGCTTCGCATAGTGATTGCAGAAGCGCCTCAGGGGAGGTTTGCTGTTTCTGTGCGGAGATGGCTGCCGCATAGGCTGAGAGAGCCCAGTTCTGCGTCGAGAGTTTGTGCTCAGTTTCTTTAATTTCTGTGATGTCAGTAAAGGTGATGATCGCTAGACTGCGATCCCCGGCAGCTGCTGCCGGCGCGCTGGAGATGCGGATCGGCACCATGCGTCCATCTTTGGTCTTCAGGCTGCAATTACTCAGGGTCAGGGTGTAATCCGGCGCGTCGGTAAAGGCCTGCGTAAGGTAGTGGCTTTCTTCTTCCGAATGGAGCATCCGCGGATGTTTGCCGATCAACTCTTCCCGGCTGTAGCCGGTCAGAAGCTCCGCTGCGGGATTCACGTCAACGAGCTCTCGCGTTACGCCATCCACGGCAAGCATGGCATCGCGGCTATGCTGCCATGCCAACTCATGCAGACTATGGCAAGCGGATTGGGGGGCCCGTTTCATGTTCATATCGCAATCATGTGCTGACGGTTACGCGTGGTTGTACCTGACGAATTTGTATGACAGCGAGCCCACTTCACGGGCCGTCGAATTGTAGCACCGCGCCCGAACGGCTGACTCTACCGCAAGAGTGTCATGCGCTCCATTAGGCCCGGGCAGGAGCTGGCTGATATCCTCCGGTTAATTGGCAGCAATATCCCGTACTGCAAAGGAAACATTTCATGGCTGATACTCCCGTAAAGATCACTGTGCGTCCTAATGGCCCATTTCGCGTGGAAGGCCCGGTCACACTGGTTGACGCCAATGGCGCGGAATGGGATCTGACCGGTAAGCCGGCGATCTCGCTCTGCCGCTGCGGCCTGTCAGAGAAGCGGCCGTTCTGTGACGGCACCCACGGCAAAGCGGGCTTCGCCTGCAACGCCAGCCCGACTCCGGCCTGATCGCGTGGCGGCCAACACTCCAACTCGCAGCAGAACTGCGGGCGCAGCCGCGGCTGTGCTCGCCGTGGGCGCGCTTGCGCTGATGGTGTCGTGTGCCGCACAGGTGCGTGGCCCGCAGGCAGCGGATAGCGCGGTGGGGCAGTACCGCGAGAGCTACGAGCCGGATACGGTCTACTCCATCGTGCGTGAGGGCACTGCGCTCTATCTGGAGGCGCCGCGCATTGTGCCCACACTGCTGACGCCAAAGCGCGGCGATGAGCTGGTCACCAGCGCGGGAACCCACCTGATGCTGCAGCGCGATGCCGCCGGCCATGTGACCGGATGGCACCGCGTGAACGGCAGCGACAGCGGCGACGCGGTAAAGATCAGCAGCACGCCGCAGCCGACGCACTTCCGCAACTATCTGCGCAGCGAAGTAATGATCTCCATGCGCGACGGCGTGCGCCTGCATGCCGTGGTGCTGCGCCCCACGGATGCTGCGGGGCCGCTGCCCGTCCTGCTGGATCGCACTCCCTACGGCGTGGACGATATAACCAGCGACTGGGCGAATACGCGCATGCCGGAGCTGGCGCAGAGCGGATACATCTTTGTGTATGAAGACATTCGCGGGCGCTACGGGTCAGAGGGCACCTTCGTGATGATGGCGCCGGTGGTGCACCGCTTCGGCAACCGGACTGACCCGGCGAAGGTGGACGAGAGCAGCGACGCCTATGACACGGTGGACTGGCTGGTAAAGAATCTACCGCAGAATAATGGGCGCGTCGGCGTGCATGGCATCTCGTATCCGGGATTTCTGGCGATTATGGCGGGCATCGATCCGCATCCGGCGGTGAAGGCCATCTCGCCGCAGGCCCCGATGACCGATGTGTGGATGGGCGATGATTTCTTTCATAACGGTGCGTTCCGCGAGACCTACGGATATGACTATTCGCTCGGTATGGAGAGCACGAAGAAGAACGGCTTCGGCAGCCTGAGTGTGGATGCGTATGACTACTTTCTGAAGGCGGGCAATTTTGCTGCTGCCGCGAAGAAGGGAAAGATTGACCGCTTGCCCACGCCGGCTGCGTTCGTGCAGCATCCGGCGTATGACGCGTACTGGCGGTCGAAGGCCGTAACGCCATGGCTGACAAAGATCACCGTGCCGACGCTGGAAGTGGGCGGCTGGTGGGACCAGGAAGATATGTGGGGGCCGCAGGCGGAGTATGCCGCGCTGGCCGCGCACGCCGGAAAGAATTCGCCGGAGCTTTCCATGATGCTTGGCCCCTGGCTGCATGGCCAGTGGGCCGGGCGCACCACACGGCATCTGGGGGCGGTGGATTTCGGTCAGGCGACAACGGAAGCGTTCCGTGCGCGCGAGGCACTATTTTTTGCAGCCTATCTGAAGTCAGATTGCGTGGAACGCTGCGAGCCCGCGGGACAGAAGGAGATTGCATCCTTCCAGACAGGCAGTAATCAGTGGAAGGGTTATGACGCATGGCCACCGAAGACCGCGAAGCTGCGCGCACTGTATTTTCACGCCAATGAAAACTCACTGAGCTTTGATAGGCCAAAGGAGAGTGCAGCCGCCGCTTCGTACGTGTCCGATCCTGCGAACCCTGTGCCATACCGACATCGGCCGATTGAAGCGACCTACGCCGACGGCTCGCACTGGTATCCGTGGTTGGTGGAAGACCAGCGCTTCGTGACCGGACGCAGCGATATTGCAAAGTGGGAGACGCCGCTGCTGGAACAGAACCTGACCGTGACCGGTGAGGTGAAGGCTGACCTCTACGCCGCCACGACCGGCAGTGATGCGGATTGGGTGGTGAAGCTGATTGACGTCTATCCGGATGACGCGCCCGAAGGCATGGGCGGCTACCAGCTGATGATTGCGGATGAGATCTTTCGCGGGCGCTATCGCACCAGTTTCGAAGATCCGCAGGCGATCCCGCCGAATACGGTGCAGGAGTACACGTGGAGCCTGCATGGAGTAGACCACGTGTTCCTGAAGGGCCATCGGCTGATGGTGCAGGTCCAGTCGACATGGTTCCCGTTGTATGACCGCAATCCGCAGACCTTCGTGCCGAACATCATGACGGCGCCGCCGTCTGCGTATAAAGCGGCGACGGAGACGATCTATGAGTCGGCGCAGTATCCGTCGCACCTGGAAGTGCCAGTGGAGGGAAAGTAAATCATGTCGATCAAAAAAATCAGCAGTCGCGAGGTCTATCGCAATCCCTGGACGCGCGTGCGCGAAGACGTGATTGAGCGCTCCAACGGACAGCGTGGCATCTATGGCGTGATTGAAAAAGATCCGGCCTGCATCATCATTCCGCTGGACGAGACGCCCGAGGGCGATTTCGTCTACCTTGTGGAGCAGTTTCGCTACACGGTAGGGAAGCGCAGCGTGGAGTTCCCTCAGGGCGGCTGGGAGCGCGAAGATGTAATTCCTGAAGAGCTGGCGCGCGGGGAGTTGGGCGAGGAGACCGGCCTGCTGGCTGACAGCATGACGCAGCTGGCGCGCTTTCAGATTGCTGTCGGCGTGATGGCGCAGGAGCAGTACACATTTCTGGCGTGCGGATTAAAGCAGAGCGCGACCCAGCGCGACCCCGAGGAGCACGACCTGCAGGTGCATCGCGTCGCGGTCGCGGATTTTGAAGAGATGCTGCTGACAGGCCGCATTTTAGACAACTGCACGGTTGCCGCCTGGGGCATATACAAGCTGTGGCGCGAGCACGGTGCGTAAATAGTCCGCAAAACCGGCGAACAGCCACACCCCTAACTGAAGATGTCTTTCACCTTGCCGAAGAGGCTGCGGCGCGATGGCGTGTTCTCAATCGCGACCGTCTCCTGCAACTGCTTCATCAGCTCGCGCTGCGCCTTGGTGAGTTTGGTCGGCGTCTGCACGCGAACTTCGACGATGAGGTCGCCCTTGCCGTTGCGGTTCAGGTACGGCACACCCTTGTTGCGGATGCGGAACTCCTTGCCGCTCTGCGTGCCTTCGGGAATCTTCAGCGTGTGCGGGCCTTCCAGCGTGGCAATCTCAATCTCAGCGCCCAGCGTAGCCTGCGGGAACGAGATCGGGATGACGCAGTGCAGGTTGTCGCCGTCGCGCTCCATGTACTGGTGCGCCTTCACGGAGAGCATGATGTAGAGATCGCCGGCGGGTCCGCCGAAGCGCCCGGCATCGCCTTCGCCGGAGTAGCGAATGCGGGTTCCGTCTTCCACGCCAGCCGGAACCTTCACCAGAATGGTGTGTTCCTTCTGGCGGCGACCGTCGCCCTTGCAGGCGGTGCAGGGGTTCGCAATGATGGTGCCGGTGCCGCCGCAACTGGTGCAGGTGCGCTGCATCTGGAAGAACCCCTGTTGGAAGCGCATCTGGCCGTGGCCTTTGCAGGCGGGGCAGGTGATGGGCTGCGTGCCCTTGGCCGCGCCGGAGCCGTTGCAGGTTTCGCACGCCTCCATGCGGCGCAGGGTGATCTCGCTCTCTTTGCCGAAGACGGACTCTTCAAAGGTAAGCGACATGTCGTATTGCAGGTCGCGTCCGCGCTGCACGCGCGAGGCTTTGCGCCCGCCGCCCATGTTGAACATCTCGCCGAAGATGTCGCCGAAGATATCGCCGAGGTCGACGGCCTGGTTGAACGGATTGCCGCCCTGCGGCCCCGCGCCGCTCACGCCGGCATGGCCAAAGCGGTCATACGCGGCGCGCTTATCCGCATCGCTCAGCACCTGGTAGGCTTCGCTGGCGGATTTGAACATGTCCTCCGCCCCCGGGTCTGAGTTGCGGTCGGGATGAAACTCCATGGCGAGCTTGCGATAGGCGGCCTTCAGCTCCTGGTCGGAGCAGTCGCGCGATACGCCCAGAACTTCGTAGTAATCCATCTTCACGTTGGCTGTTGTTCCCATGATCTCGTCTGCTGCAGGATTTTTTGCTTATGCTTCGTGGGTTGCGGGGTTGTTCGCCACGCGGACCATCGCTGGACGCAGCAGGCGCTCTTTGATGCGGTAGCCGCGGCGAACCTCGTCCAGAATCTGATGATCCGGATGCTCGCTGGTTTCAACAAACTCGATGGCCTCGTGCAGGTGCGGATCGAACTGGCTGCCGACGGTTTCCACCGGCTGCACGCCCAGGCTGCGCAGCGCATCTTCCATCTGCTTCACAATCAGCTCCACGCCGGAGCGTAACTGCTCCACCGTGCCGCCGTGTGCCAGCGCGAGATGAAAATTATCCAGCACGGGCAGAAACTGTTCCACCGCACCGGCGGTGGCATAGTCGCGGAACTCCGCACCCTCTTTGGCGGCGCGCTTGCGGGCATTATCAAACTCAGCCTGCAGACGGGCCAGGCGGTCAAAGAGCTGGTCGCGCTCGGCCTTCACCGTCTCCAGCTCGCTGGGCTGCGCGGCGTCTGGTTCCGCGGTGGGCACAGCCTCTGCCGTGGTCAACACTTCATCATCCTGCACATGATTCTTCATAGATATCTCTCTATTGTACGATTTGCGTCCATTTTGTTGGATGCCCAAAGGCAAACCGGAGGCCGCAGCTACTGCGGAGGCTGCAACATGCGATTGAAGAGCTGGGAGACGTACCCGACCGCGCTCATCGCCCGTTCATACTGCATACGCTTCGGCCCGATCACGCCTACGGTACCGTGGCTCTCGCCGGCTAGCCGCGCCGGTGCTGCAATCAGCACCAGGTCCCGCATCTCCGGCGCATGTTCTTCTAAATCAAAGACTACGCGGACAGATTCCTGCCGCGCATCCACATAGGCCGTCAGCAGATCCACGATGCGCTGCTTCTCCTCCAGCGCCGCCATCATGGCGTGGAGCTGGTCAAGATTCGCTTCGCTGCCCAGCAGGTTGGCCACGCCTTCCATGTAAACGGTCTGGCGCAGGCCGTCACCGGCCGGCATGGTCTTGTGCCAGAGCTGGTTCACGCTCTCCAGCAGGCGATGGTAGTCACTGCGTTCGATCTCCAGGCGGCGCGCCAGCTCGCTGCGGATGGCGTCAATCGCAAAGCCCCTGAAGTTTTGATTCAGAAACGCGGCGGCGGATTCAAGCGCGCCGATATCGAGATCCACATCCAGCGTGAGAGCGCGGTCGCGCACCAGGCCTGAGGTCATCACCACCACGGCCAGCACCTTGCCCTGCGCCAAACGGGAGAAGTGGACGTGTTCCAGCGCGTCCGTTGCACTGCCCGCCGTGGTGATGGCCACGCCCACGCCGCTGGAGAGCAGCGCCAGCACATGCGACGTGCGCTCCAGGAAGCGCTGCGCCGAATCAATCCCGGCAAAGCTGCTATCAATCTCAGGGCGCGACGCGGGAGGTGCAATGCTGCCGCCCAGCTGCTCCACGTAGAAGCGGAAGGCGCGCGCGGTAGGGATACGTCCAGCGGAGGTGTGCGGCTGCTCCAGCAGGCCCACAGCGGCCAGCTCGGCCATGGCATTGCGGATGGTGGCGGAGCTGACGACCTCAGAGCGGGCCAGAGCGCGGGCAATGGTCTGCGAACCGACGGGTTCGCCGGTGGCGATATAGTTCTCCACCACGGCCACGAGGATGGCGCGATGCCGGGGCGGCAGGATGGGGTTGCGTGGGTCCAGCATCGGGTTATCCTCCTTTCTAAGACGCAACTGCAATGGCAAAGACAACAGCAGGTCCTTCGCTACGCTCAGGATGACAAATAAAAAAACAAGACAACCAATAAAGCCAGATCACTTCCCAAGCTAGCTGATCTCGAAGACGTCCTCGGCCTTGGCGGACTGCTGCTGTGCCTTCTCTGCCAGTTCGCGGGCGATGCTGTAGAACTGCCTGGCGCGCGGCACTGCAGGCCCAGCAAGTGCGACGGGCATACCGGTATCGCCGCCCGCGCGGATCTCCGGATCAAGTTCCAGTGAGCCGAGGAAGGCGACATTAAACTGCTTGGCCGTGCGCTCCGCGCCTCCGCTGGAGAAGATGTCGATCATCTCGTGGCAGTGGGGGCAGCTGAAGTGGCTCATGTTTTCGATGATGCCGAGCACCGGCACGTTGACCTGGTGGAACATCTCCAGGGCCTTGCGCGCGTCCTGCAGTGAAACGTCGCTGGGCGTGGAGACGATGACGGCGCCGGTCAGCGGCACGGTCTGCACCAGCGAGATCACCACGTCGCCGGTGCCGGGCGGCAGGTCGACGAGCAGGAAGTCCAGCTCGCCCCACTCCACCTGCTGCAGAAACTGGCGGATGATCTGGTGCAGCATGGGTCCGCGCATCACCATGGGCTTGTCGCCGGGCGAGATCAGGCCGACGGAGATAAACTTCACGCCATGCGCGGTGAGGGGCTCAATCCGGTTGTCGCCGACAATGTTGGGCTGGCGGGTTGCGCCCAGCATCATGGGAACGTTGGGGCCATAGATGTCTGCATCGATCAGCCCGACGCGGTAGCCCGACTGCGCGAGCGCGACTGCGAGGTTGACGGAGGCGGTGGTCTTGCCTACGCCGCCTTTACCGGAGCCGATGGCAACCACGTGCGCTACGCCGGGAAGCGGCTGTGGGCCCTGGGGCGCGTGGGTGTGTCCTGAATGTGCCATTGCGATTGGTTCTCCTTAAATTTTTCCAGCCGGTTGCAAACTTTAGATGTGCCACCCGTCTTCAAGATTGCGTTTCAGTTCGCGCCAGCGCTCCGTCTCCTGCGCGCGGATCACCCGGCGGCGGCCTGCATCCTCATACCGGCGCTTCTGGTGCTCGCTTTCCGGCCGTATTTCGGGAACCAGCAGGCTCTTGCCGTCCGTCCCAATGGCGACGTAGGTAAGATAGGCAGACGATACGTGGTGGAAGGTGCCGGCCTGCACATCTTCCACCATCGCCTTCACGCCAACCTCCATGCTGGAGCGGAAAGCGCGGTTAACGCTGGACTTCAGAATCAGCAGGTTGCCCACGTGGACGGGGGCAACGAAGTCCAGATGATCCATAGACGCCGTGACCACGTACGAACGCGCATGGCGCGACGCGGCCATGGCTCCCACGAGGTCAATGAATTGCATCAGCCGTCCGCCAAAGAGATTGCCAATGGCATTGGTATCAGCAGGAAAGATGATTTCGCTGCGCTCCGATTGCGATTCGGCAACCGTGCGGACAGCGCGTGGGGCTTCAGATTGGGGTAGGTTGGTCATAGGCTCCATATACCAGTGTGGGCGGTCGGCGCGGAAACTGCAAGGCCGGAGAAGTGGCATCATATCCGTATGGACAAGATTGCAATGCTCGGCCTGATTTTGCAGCAGAACCCGAAGGATGCCTTTGCCCGCTACGGCCTGGCCATGGAACATGTGAGCCAGCAGAACCTGGACGCGGCCTTCGCCGAATTTGTGCGGTTGATTGATTTGAATCCAGACTATGTGCCCGGATATCAGATGTATGCACAGACCCTGGTGACCGCCGGACGCACCGCAGAGGCCGTTGCCGTGCTGCGCCGTGGCATGGAGTGTGCACAGCGCGTCAACAATCAGCATGCACTGGCGGAGATGGGGCAACTGCTGGAAGAGCTGGAAGCGTAGAGACAAGTTGTCAGTTTTTAGTTGTCAGTTGTCAGGGAAAGCGGTGGGATGCCGGATCGGCATCTGATGACGGTTTGAAATACGAAGAGCATCCTAATGAGCGACTTGCTGAAAACTGAAAACTGAAAACTTGCAACTAACAACTGAAAACTGACGACTGACTCTCCGCGTCTATACTTAGGAATGGAGTCCCGCATGTCTCTGCCGCAAACCCTTGGCGCTCTGCGTAAGAGCGCGTTCTCTGAAGCCAGGTTGAAGACCCGCAGCGTGAAAGACGAGATGCGCGAGAACCTGATCGCACGCCTGCGGGCCAAAGAGACCATCTTTCCCGGCATTGTGGGCTATGAAGACACGGTGGTGCCGCAGATTGTGAATGCGGTGCTCTCCAAACACAATTTCATCCTGCTGGGCTTGCGCGGGCAGGCGAAGAGCCGCATCCTGCGCTCGCTGACGGCACTGCTGGATGAGGCGGCGCCCTACGTGGCGGGCTCGGAGATTCGCGACAACCCGTATGCGCCCATCTCAAAGTACGCCCGCGACCTGATCGCAGAGAATGGCGACGACACGCCCATCGCCTGGCTCTCGCGTGACGACCGTTACGTCGAGAAGCTGGCGACGCCCGATGTGACCGTGGCGGACCTGGTGGGAGATCTGGACCCCATCAAGGCGGCACGCGCGGGCAACGATCTGGCTAGCGAGCTGACCATGCACTATGGCCTGCTGCCGCGCGCCAATCGCGGTATCTTTGCCATCAATGAAGTGCCTGACCTCGCCGGAAAGATTCAGGTGGCGCTCTTCAACATCATGCAGGAAGGCGATGTGCAGATTAAGGGCTACCCCGTGCGTCTGCCGCTGGATGTGGCGCTGGTCTTCTCTGCTAATCCGGAGGATTACACCGCACGCGGCAAGATTGTGACGCCGCTGAAGGACCGCATGGGCTCTGAGATTCGCACGCACTACCCGGAGAGCGTAGACGAGGGCATCCGCATCACCGCGCAGGAGAGCTGGCAGGAGCGCGGTGCGTCGCACGCGATTGAAGTGCCCCAGTACATCCGCCAGATCGTGGAGCAGATCGCCTTCTCCGCGCGTGAAGACAAGAAGGTGGATAAGCGCAGCGGCGTTTCGCAGCGCCTGCCTATTTCCACGCTGGAGCTTGTGCTCAGCAATGCGGAACGGCGCGCCCTGACGCATGGCGAAGCCATCGCCGTGCCGCGAGTGGCTGATATCTATGCGGCGCTGCCGGGCATCTCCGGCAAGATCGAGCTGGAGTATGAGGGCGAGATGCGCGGCGCGGATACCGTGGTGCGCGAGATTATCCGCACCTCCGTGCAGCGCGTCTTCGACAGCTATTTTGCGGAGACGAATACACAGCAGATTGAGCAATGGTTCAATCTGGGCGGCACCGTGAAGCTGGGCGACGACCAGCCGGCCGAGGAATCGCTGAAGGAGCTGCAGCAGATTCAGGGACTGTTTGAGAAGCTGAAGCCGCTGCATCTGGAGAAGCGCGCCGGAGCTGAGCACCTGGTGAGCGCGGCCGAATTTCTGCTGGAAGGCATGTATGCGCACAAACGCCTGAGCCGCAGCGAAGAGCGCGGATTTGCCGCTACCGTGGACAAGATTAAGCGCGAGGCGAAGAACGCAGCCGAGTATAACCAGCAGCGCCGCGAACGCGAGATGGAAGAAGTAAGTCCGCGCGACCGTACCAAGAGGGGATTCAACTAGAAGCAGTTGTCAGTTTCCAGTTGTCAGTTTTCAGTGAGAGACGACTGGTATGGTTCCTGACAACTGAAGACTAGCGACTGAGAACTGCTCTTATGAAGCGTATCCGCTATACCAAATACAAAGGTGGTCTTGCCGGCGAGATCGATCTAAGCGATCTGATGGCGGAGATGTCTGATTTTTTTCTGGATTCCGGCTTCAACGATCCGCTGGCACGCTTTCAGGAGATGAACGGCGAGCAGACCATGGACAATCTGCGCGAGGTGATCCGGCAGGCGCTGGAAGACGGCGATCTGCTGACCGACGAGCAGCGCGAGAAGCTGGAGAACATGAGTCCGGAGGAGCAGGAAGAGTTTCTGGACCAGATGGTGGAGCGGCTGCAGCAGGAAAACTACATCAACGCCGATCCGGACAATGCAGAGATGAGCGATGAGCCGGGGAACGGCGGTCCGCAGGATGATGGGCCGACCGAGGCGCGGTTTGAGGTGACAGACAAGTCCATGGACTTCCTGGGATACCGCTCGCTGCGCGACCTGCTGGGCTCGCTGGGCAAGTCATCGTTCGGGCGGCATGAGACGGTGCATCTGGCATCGGGGATTGAAGCAGTAGGCGCATCGCGTCCGTATGAATTTGGCGACGTGCTGAACCTGGACGTGACCACGACGCTGAAATCCGCCATTGAGCGCGAAGGGCTGAAGCTGCCGCTCAACCTGGAGTACAGCGACCTGCACATCTATCCGTCAGAGTATCAATCGAGCTGCGCGACCGTGGTGATGCTGGACTGCTCCCACTCCATGATCCTGTACGGCGAGGACCGTTTTACTCCGGCCAAGCGCGTGGCCATGGCGCTCTCGCACCTCATCCGCACGCAGTTTCCCGGCGACACGCTTTCGCTCGTGCTCTTCCATGATTCGGCGGAAGAGATTCCGGTGTCGCGGCTGCCGCGCGTAAAAGTGGGGCCGCACTACACCAACACCCGCGAAGGCCTGCGCGTGGCGCAGCGCATTCTGGCGCGGTCCAACAAGGACATGAAGCAGATTGTGATGATCACGGACGGCAAGCCCAGCGCCCTTACCCTGCCGGATGGCCGCATCTACAAGAATGCCTTCGGCCTGGACCCCCTGGTCATTGCGGAGACGCTGGAAGAGGTGGCGCGCTGCAAGCGATCCAACATCATGATCAACACCTTCATGCTGGCGAGCGATTTCTCACTGGTGCAGTTCGTGCAGAAGGTAAGCGCGATGTGCCGGGGCAAGGCCTACTTCACCACGCCGGAGACCCTGGGAAATTATCTGCTGATGGATTTCATGTCGCGGCGGATGAAGACCATCCACTAAGTGCAGCCGCTAGCTTTTAGCTTCTGGCCTTTAGCTAAAAGCTAGAAGCTAATAGCTGCTTTCAGAGCAGGGCGGAAGCGATGGCCAGCGCGGCGATGGCCGCCGTTTCCGCGCGCAGGATGCGTGGGCCCAGGGTGACGAATCGCCAGTCCTGCGCGGTGAATAGCGCCATCTCATCCTGCGTCCAGCCACCTTCAGGGCCAATCGCCAACGCGGTTTCCGCGTTCTTTGCTTCCTCCAGCACGGTAGCCAGTGAAGTCTCTTCCTCTGTTTCCGCGAGCAGGATTTTGCAGGCGGCAGTGGTCGCGGCCAGCGCTGCTTTCAGTGGCAGAGGATCGTCGATCGCGGGCACGTCGGAGCGGCGCGATTGCTGCGCGGCTTCCACTGCAATGCGGCGCCAGCGCTCCACGCGCTTCACCGCGGACTGCGCAAGATGCTTTTCCGTTCTGCGCGCGATCACGGGGACGATGCGCGAGACGCCGAGCTCGGTCGCTTTCTCCACTGCCCACTCAAAGCGGTCGAACTTGAAGACGGCGAGCAAAAGCGTGAGCGGAAGGGCGGCTTCAACCTGCATTTCCTCATGCAATAAAAAAATTACTTCGGCGTCCCTTACGGAGGTGATTTCGGCGCGGTGGAGGTGTCCGCCGGCGACGACGTCAAAGACTTGGCCGGGCTCCGCGCGCAGCACGCGGGCAAGATGTTGCGCCTGCGCGCCGGTCAGCGAGGCGTGAGTTTGGGTCCATGTATCGGCGATCCAGCGGCGTCGTGTCATCGTGTGTAAGCATACTGCGCGGGTTGCGCAAAAAGAAAATTGTAGAGGAAATTCAGAGAGAGCCTGGATTAGGCAGTGTGGTGAATCACCGCATGGATATTGGCGATTAAACACTTCGGGGAACGCTTGCGCGCTCCCCGTATGTGTTGCCTTGTTTTGAAGCGAGCCCGCAATTACTTCTTGGTGGCCTTCTTGGTTGCCTTCTTTACAGCCTTCTTTACGGCCTTCTTCGCGGGTGCCTTCTTGACTGCCTTCTTCGCTGCCTTTTTCTTGGTTGCCATAACTATTCTCCCTTTGGTGTTGCTTATGTGCCGCAACACAATGTATTGCAGCTATCGAATGTATAGTTTTCCGCCAAATTGATGTCAAGAAAAAAATGCAGGTGCGTGTGCTTTTTGCCAACGTGCCGGAGGCAGTTTTTTGTCTTCATCGCGCTTAATTTTTCGTCGCGCGCTACGCTTGCAGCATGAGCGACGACAACCGTGAAAAATTTTCCGGGCGCGCGCAGGATTACTCCGCCTATCGAACTCGCTATCCTGCGCAACTCTTCAGCGCGATAGAAAAAATATGTTCGCTGCGGCGCGAGCATCTCATCGCTGATGTCGGCGCCGGCACCGGCATGTTGGCAGAGGTGTTTCTGCCGCATGAATACAGGGTGATTGCGATTGAGCCTAATGCGGAGATGCTCACCGAGTGTGATCGCCTGAAGCTGCGCTATCCTCTGCTGCAAACAGTGCAGGCCACCGCGGAGCACACGACGCTCGCCACGCACAGTGTGGACGTCATCACCGCGGGTCGTGCCTTCCACTGGTTCGACACAGAAAAAGCGCGCGCTGAATTCCAGCGCATCCTGCGGCCCGGCGGCTGGGTGGTGCTGGCCAGCGTGGGGAGACGCAGGGGCGATACTCCCCTGGAGCGAGAGTATGAAGATCTGCTGCTGCGGACCACGCCGGAGTATGCTGACACGGTTTCGCGCTTCCACGTGTATGAATCGCCGCAGAGTTTTTTCGGGCACGGCGGCGTCTTTCATCAGGAGATTGAAGATACGGAGCCGCTTACGTTGCCCATGCTCGAAGGGCAGACGCGTTCACTCTCATGCATGCCCTTGCAGGGCGATGCGCGTTACGCGCAACTGTCGGCGGGGCTGAGCGATCTCTTTCACCGCTATGCGCGCCATGACGTGGTGCATATGCCGATCGTCACGCACCTCATCTGCGGGCAGTTCGCCTAGAGATGCAGCGGATGATGCGATGGGGCGTGCGAGTTGATGCGAATGTAGGCTGCCGATCCCAGCAGCCGCACCGGCATCTTGCCGTCATCGAATGTCACCAGCAGTGCAGTAGCGGTTGCCCGGGTGCGGTAATCTCCCAGCGCACGGGCAGCGGCAGCACGCACCTGCGGATCTTTATCAGCCAGCGCGCTCACCAGCGTGGCGCGAACATTCTCAGTCTTGTCTTCTGAGAGCAGAGTGATGGCGGTTACGCGCGGATCTTCGCCGCCATGCTTGTGTGCGTAATCCCATGCGGTAATGCCGATGCCGAAGGGGCCAAGCAGATAGCCCGCACCCTGGCGCGCGCCGATCTCCGCCAGCTTGGTGGGGCTGTGCAGGTCTTTGTTGGCTTCGCGCTCGCTGCCCTTGACCAGGCCGGCATCGGTCTTGCGGTCGCCCTCGGTCACAGCCATCAGAATGTCTTCGCCGGATTTGTCGCCCATCTTCCATAGCGTTGTAGCAGCGGTGAAGGCGATTTGCGGTTCCTTGTCGCTCAGCATTTCGCGCAGCTGGCCTTCCAGCCCCTTGTCCTTCAGCGTGCCCACGGCCATGATGGCGGCAGTACGCACGTCCAGACTGGAGTCTGACAGCGCGTCGCCGACCAGCTTGTGCGCCATGGGTGATTCTTCAATAGTGCCGATGGCGGCCACAGCCTGTACGCGTACATCAGGTTTCTTCGGATCGGCGGCCGCGGTCTTCAGAATGCTCCACGCTTCATCCACGTTCTGGCTCACACTGCGGTGCGTGCGATCCACGGGAGCCGTGGCGGGCGTCTCAGCCGGCTTGACCTCATCCGTTGCAGCTGGAGCAGCAGCCTGAGCGGGCGCTTGTTGCGGCGCAGCAGCGGTGGTCTGGGCAGCGGCCTGCAATGCGATCCAGGGGACAAAGAAAAGCGCGGCCAGAGCAGCCCGCGCGCTGAGTGAAATCTTGAAATTCTTCATCGTGCACACTCCGAACGGCGCAGATACATCAAGTGAGATGCTAAACTTTCGCAATCGACTGCTTCACCCTCCCCAGAACGGCCAGGACGAATGCTTTTCAAGGCGCGGAGCGCGGCCGTTTACGGCATTGACGCGAACATCATCGACGTAGAAGTGGATTACTCCGGTTATAAGACGGAGAAAGAGATCTTCAACACGGTGGGATTGCCGGATGCCGCAGTGCGCGAAAGCCGCGACCGCGTGCGTTCCGCCATTCGCAACTCCGGCTTCGACCTGCCGCAGACCCGCATCACCATCAATCTCGCTCCGGCTGACATCAAGAAGGAAGGGTCGGGCTTTGACCTTCCCATCGCCATCGGTATTCTCGGTGCCTACGGCGCCATCCAGATGAAGGATGTGCGTGACTATCTGCTGGTGGGCGAGCTTGGGCTGGATGGAAGCCTGCGCGCGGTGCAGGGCATGCTGCCCATCGCGATTGCTGCGCGCGACAACAAAATTCCGCACCTCATCGTGCCCGCCGCCAACGCGCGCGAGGCCGCAGTGGTCGAAGGCGTGAACGTCTACCCCGTGCAGACGCTGCTGGAGGTGCGCGATCTGCTGAACGCTGCGGCCACCGGCGGCCCCATGCCGCAGCCGCTCGCTTCCAACCAGAAAGAGCTGCTGAACGAACTGCGGCAGACGCCGTTCGACTTCAAGGATGTGCGCGGGCAGCATGTGGCCAAGCGCGCGCTTGAGGTGGCTGCCGCCGGCGGGCACAACATCCTGATGATTGGGCCGCCGGGCTCCGGCAAGACCATGCTGGCCAAGCGTCTGCCGTCTATCCTGACGCCGCTCAGCTTCGATGAAGCGCTGGAGACCACCAAGATTCACTCGGTGGCAGGCGTGCTGGATGCGGAGCGCGGCCTGGTCACGCACCGCCCCTTCCGCTCGCCGCACCACACCATCTCTGACGCTGGTCTGATCGGCGGAGGCATGGTGCCCCGCCCCGGCGAGGTTTCGCTGGCGCACAACGGCCTGCTCTTTCTGGATGAGCTGCCGGAGTTTCCGCGCAACGTGCTGGAGGTGTTGCGCCAGCCGCTGGAAGATGGTCAGGTCACGATTGCGCGCGCAGCCATGAGCCTCAGCTTCCCGGCGCGCTTCATGCTCGCTGCGGCCATGAATCCGTGCCCCTGCGGCTACTTCAATGACAAGAGCCGCGAGTGCATGTGTACGCCGCCCATGATCCAGCGCTATGTGTCCAAGGTCTCCGGCCCGCTGCTTGACCGCATTGACATCCACATTGAGGTGCCGGCGGTGCAGTATAAGGAACTGCGCGGCGGTTCCGCGGCCGAGGGCTCCGCCGAGATTCGCGAGCGCGTGCTGGCCGCGCGTAAGCGGCAACATGAACGCTTTGCCGACGATCTGAACCGGGTACGGCACGCGGGCGGTCCGGCGGCCAAGCCGATCTTCGCCAACGCGCAGATGGCCACCCGCCAGATACGAACCTACTGCGAGCTGAGCTCTGACGCTGAGCGGCTGCTGGAGCGCGCCATGCAGCAGCAGGGCCTCAGCGCCCGGGCGCATGACCGGATACTGAAGGTCGCGCGGACCATTGCCGACCTGGAAGCGGCGCAGGATATCGAGGTCAAGCACATCGCCGAGGCCATCCAATACCGCACGTTGGACCGCAGTTACTGGGCCTAGGGAGTAACCCTTCCGGGTCAGGGTGCTATCAGGATAGTTAATACCATCCAGCGTATGTCATTGATAAATATGATTACGCCGAGAAACATCTTCCATTTTCTGTATAAATTCGTCTCAAAGTTCTAAAAAAAGTATTGACTTCAAGTACCCTTCACGCTACTTTGGATTTGCGGTGACGGCAAAAGATTTTGATTTGCCGCATAAAGGACCCCTGAACAGGGTGACTTTTGCCAGACTCTGGCCGTCAATGGATGCAGGGTACGAAATTCCTGGCATCCGCAGCGGTTTGGCAGCGTCTAATGGATAAGCGGATGATTCGGTTAGTCCGAAGGCACTGCATCCAGAGAAGCAAGTTTTTGATTACAAAAGGTTTTACTCGGTACGCTGGATCGAAGTCCCCGCCTTCCACCCCACCGAAATGTTCCATAAAAGTAAGCAGTAGATAAAAGCCGGTGCGGGCACAATTGCGCGGCGAGATTCAGGACGACTGTCCAACTGAGAACTGGAGGAATTGAATATGAGATCCGATCTTATTTTCGGAGCACTGACCCACGTGAACAATCGCTATGAGCTTTGCCAGCTGGCAAGCAAGGCGACCCGCAAGCTGCATAAGCCCAACACCCGTCTGCAGGACACGACCAACGAGGTGCTGGACCGCTTCAAGGACACTGTCCCGATGAGCGTATCGGCAGTTTCGGCCACCGGTGTGGAAGCAACTTCACAGCGCCGCGCAGCCTAAGTTTCGTTTCGCTCCATCGCCCGCTGGCTGCAAAGCCAGGCACCCATGCAGAAGCCGCCGGAATCTAATCCGGGCAGGCGCTGCCGGGTGAGGGGCGAAGGGCGAAATCTGAAATTGAATTGAGAAATTTGTTGTATCGGCAAAACCTTCTGACGTACACTCCATTTCACTACCTTCCTTACTGATTCCAGCGTTTCCCATCCGCACGAACAGCGTTACCCTCCCTCCAATCCAAAAAATCCCAGCAGGTGAAGAATGACAATCTCCGAACTCAAAGAAAAAAGCATCGCCGAACTCGGCAAACTGGCCCGCGCACTTGAGATTCAAGGCACGAGTGCACTGCGCAAGCAGGACCTGATCTTCAAAATTCTGCAGGCGCAGAGCGAGAAGGAAGGCCACATCTTTGCTGAAGGCGTTCTGGAGATTCTTCCTGACGGATACGGTTTTCTGCGTTCGCCGGATTACAACTACCTGCCCGGCCCGGATGATATTTACGTCTCGCCGTCACAGATTCGCAAGTTCGATCTGAAGACGGGCGACACCATCAGCGGCAATGTGCGGCCGCCGCATGAGGGAGAGAAGTACTTCGCGCTGGTGAAGATTGAGGCGATTAACTTTGAGTCGCCCGAAGAGACCCGCAACAAGATTTTGTTTGATAACCTGACGCCGCTGTATCCGCAGGACCGCATCAAGATGGAGACCACGCGCGAGGCGCTGAGCGGCCGCGTGATGGATCTGCTGACGCCCATCGGCAAGGGCCAGCGCGGTCTGATCGTTGCCCCGCCGCGTACCGGCAAGACAGTGCTGCTGCAATCGATTGCCAACTCGATCACGACCAATCACCCGGAAGTCGTGCTGATTGTTCTGCTCATCGACGAGCGTCCGGAAGAAGTGACGGACATGCAGCGTTCGGTGAAGGGCGAGGTCATCAGCTCCACGTTTGACGAGCCGGCGGCACGCCACGTACAGGTGGCCGAGATGGTGATCGAGAAGGCGAAGCGGCTGGTCGAGCATAAGCGCGACGTGGTCATCCTGCTGGATTCCATCACGCGTCTGGCGCGCGCCTACAACACCATTGTGCCGCCCTCGGGCAAGGTGCTCTCCGGCGGCGTGGATTCCAACGCGCTGCAGCGCCCCAAGCGCTTCTTCGGCGCAGCACGAAATATTGAAGAGGGCGGCTCGCTCACAATTTGCGCGACTGCACTCGTCGATACCGGCTCGCGCATGGATGAAGTCATCTTCGAAGAGTTCAAGGGCACGGGCAACATGGAAATCATTCTGGACCGCAAGCTCGTCGACAAGCGCGTCTTCCCGGCCATCGACATCCAGCGCAGCGGTACGCGTAAGGAAGAGCTGCTGATCCCGAAGGACGACCTGCAGCGCACCTGGATTCTGCGCAAGGTGCTGAATCCGCTCTCGCCGGTTGAGGCGATGGAGTTGCTGACGGACAAGCTGGGGAAGACCCGGAACAACCAGGAGTTCCTGCACAACATGAGCTCACTGTAGGTCCTGCGTCCTTCGGCTTCGCTCAGGACAGGCTCCCGGCGAATCGCTCGCTTCGCGCTCGCAAAAACAAAAGCAAAGCCCTGGAGATTTCCGGGGCTTTGCTTTTTATGAATAAGTGAGGATCACCGCTGCTCGCTGCATCGTTTCCGGATATTCCGCCTACGCCGTCATCCTGAGCATAGCGAAGGATCTCTGTAGTTTGCGATTGCCTCTGAAGCGGCTTTGCGAGTGTGAACGAAAAGCAGATCCTTCGCTATGCTCAGGATGACAAATCAAAATTATCAGAATGACAAATCAAATTAATAGCCTTTGGCGATGAACTCTGCGAGCGTCAGCTTCGCTTCGCCCTGCTTGCGTTCGACGAAGAGCTTCTCGGCATACTTCGCCAGCATATCCACTTCGATATTCAATCCGCTGCCGGGCTTCAGGGCATGGAGGTTTGTTGCCAGGTAAGTGTGCGGGATGATGGCGATCTCGACTGCGTCAGCCTGGATGGACGCGACGGTCAGGCTCATGCCTTCGATGGCGATGGAGCCCTGCGGCGCGACGTAGCGCGTCAGGCTCTGCGGAATGCGCAGCTTCAGCCGCCAATCCGTCTCCTGCAGGCCGGCGGTGAGCGGCTCCATGGCGGTCAACGTGCCCACTCCATCCACATGCCCCTGCACAATGTGGCCGCCGAGCGGCGTGCCCGCAGGCGTGGGCCGCTCCAGATTGACGATGGAGTCAGGCGTCAGGCTGCCCAGTGTGGTGCGCGCCAGCGTCTCGCCGGCGAGATCGGCCGAGAAGTTGTCGCCCCGCAGATCGACTGCCGTCAGGCACACTCCGCAGACTGCAATGCTTTCGCCGATGGTAAGCTTGTGCGCCAGCGTGGGTGCCTTGATGGTGAGCCGCGTGGCGCCGCCTGTAGGCGTAACCGCAACGACGACTCCGGTGTTTTCAACCAGTCCGGTAAACATAGTTAAAGCCTAGCAGGAATGGTCTTAGCGGTCTGCCCAGGGATTGTGGAGATATCCCGTGATGCAGGTATCGGCACCGTACGTGGTGCGTGACAGCCGCTGCAGGTATTGCTCGAAGAGACCGGGCGACGGAGCGCCTTCTGCGAAGGGAAGCGCGTCCTCGCCAAGTGAGACGGGAGCGTAAAACAGCACGGCCTTGTCCACCAGATCGCGTTGCAGCAGCGCACCGTTCAGGCGATAGCCTGCTTCCGTCATCACACTGATGATGCCGCGGTCACCCAGCCGTACGAGCGCAGCGGACAGGCTGAGATGCCCTTCCTCCATGCTGGGTATGCGCTGCACCTGCACGCCATGCTGTACGAGCGCCTGCTCGCGGACGGGATCGGCATCCAGCGAGCAGAAGAGCAGTACATCATCCTTCGCCGTGGTGACGAGTTTGGAATCCGGCGGCGTGGCGAGTTTAGAATCCAGCACCACGCGCAACAATCGGCGACGCCGCGGCAGGCCGGTGCGGTCTGTGAGCGCAGGATTATCGGCCAGCACCGTGCCGACTCCGGTCAGTACGGCGTCAGACGCATGGCGCATGCGCTGTACGTGCGCGCGCGCGTTGGAGCCGGTGAGCCAGAAGGTCGTGCGGGCAGTTCGCGCTGTGGCGGGCGGCGCCAGACGGCCATCCGTTGAGAGCGCAGCCTTCAGCGTGACGAAGGGAAGCTGTGTCTGAATAAATTTTGCGAACGCTTCGTTCAGCGTGCGCGCTTCCTCTTCGCAAAGGCCGACGCTGACTTCGATGCCTGCCGCCCTCAGCCGCGCAATGCCGCTTCCGCTGACCAGTGGATTGGGATCGGTGGTGGCGACCACACAGCGTTGAATGCCGGCCGCGATCAGCGCATCGGCGCATGGGCCGGTACGGCCAGTATGGCTGCAGGGCTCCAGTGTGACGTAGGCGGTTGCCCCTTGTGCCTCACCGCCGGCCTGGCGCAGGGCAACGACCTCAGCATGATCCTTTGCGGCGTAGTAGTGCGCGCCCTCGCCAATGATATGGCCATCTTTGATCAGCAGGCAGCCCACCGTCGGATTGGGCGACGCCATGCCCACCGCGGCACGCGCCAGCACCAGGGCGCGCCGCATGTGTTCCACGTCGATCTGGGTTGTCTCGGGCATCAGCCGTCCAGTAATGAATCCACAAAGGCCGCGCTGTCAAAGGGCAGCAGGTCCGTCATCTTTTCGCCTACGCCCACGTAGCGGACGGGCAGGCCGAGCTCGCGCGCGATGGCGATCACGATACCGCCCTTCGCGGTACCGTCAAGCTTGGTGAGCACGATGCCGGTCACGGCTGAAGCCTCAGTGAACAGGCGTGCCTGCTGCAGGCCATTCTGTCCGGTGGTTGCGTCCATCACCAGCAGCGTCTGGTGCGGTGCGCCGGGGATGCTTTTCTCCGCCGTGCGCCGCATCTTGTCCAGCTCTGACATCAGGTTTGCCTTGGTGTGCAGGCGGCCTGCCGTGTCTACGATGAGCAGATCGATGTGACGCGTCTTCGCGGCTTGCAGCGCGTCAAAGAGCGCGGCGGAGGGGTCACCGCCCTGGCGTGTCTTGATCAGCTCCACGCCGCTGCGCTGCGCCCACACCTCAAGCTGCTCAATGGCGGCGGCGCGGAAGGTATCCGCCGCGCACAACAGCACGCTGCGCCCCTGGCCGGTCATGTAGGCGGCCAGCTTGCCCGTGGTCGTGGTCTTGCCGGTGCCGTTCACGCCCACCATCATCAGCACTTCCGTGCCGGCTACGGCGGGCGGCGGCACGGTCACGCCATCCAGAATGGATTTGATCTCTTCCTTCAGCAACTGGCGCAGTTCGCTGCCGCCTTCAATGTTCTGGCGCAGCGCGCGCTGCCGCAGATTCTCAATAATCTCGTTGGTCGTGGCGGTGCCGATGTCAGAGGTGAGCAGGATGGCTTCCAGGCTCTCCAGGTCAGACTCATCCACCACGCGGGTGAAGGCGAGGACGGAGTTGATGCGCTCGTCCAGCGTCTCGCGCGTGCGCGTGACCGCCTGGCGCATGCGGTCAAAGAAAGATTTTTCCTCTGCCGGGTCTGCGGATTCCGCGGGCTTGCTCGCCGCTGCGTCATCAGCTGGATCGGGATTGCGCTTGCCAAAGAAGGAGAATGCCATGCTGTTTAAAGTGTAGCAACCTGCGAGCGATCTTACTCGTCGCGGCCGGGGCGGCTCATCAGTTCGTGAATGGCAGTCATCGGCGATTTTCCTTCATGCAGAATAGCGGCCATCTGCTCCGTGATGGGCATCTCCACGCCGTGCATACGCGCCAGCCCCAGCGCCGCTGTGGTGCTGTGTACGCCTTCAGCGGTCTTACCGTTCAGGCCCTGCAGAATCTCGGGCAGCTTGCGGCCTGCGCCCAGCTCCAGGCCAACCGTGCGGTTGCGCGAGAGCGAGCCGGTGCAGGTCAGCACCAGGTCGCCCACGCCGGAGAGGCCCGCGAGCGTCTCCTGGCGGCCGCCACAGGCTACGGCGAGCCGGGTGATCTCTGCAATGCCGCGGGTGATGAGCGCGGCGGCGCTGTTTGCTCCCAGGCTCAGGCCCGCGACCACGCCGGCGGAGAGCGCGATCACATTCTTCAGCGCGCCGCCCAGCTCCACGCCGATCACATCATCGTTGGTGTAGAGCCGCAGCGACGGGCCGGAGAACTGGCGCTGGATCTGCTGTGCCACGGCCGGGTCAGTCGAGGCGATGGTGATGGCCGTGGGCATGTGCTGGGCCACCTCCTGCGCGAAGGAGGGACCGCTGAGAACTGCCATACGCAGAGGACGGTTCGCCGCCTGCTGCATCACTTCAGACATGCGCAGGAAGGTGAGCTGCTCAATGCCCTTGGTCGCGCTCACCAGAATGTGGGTGGAGCGCAGCGATGGCCGCAGCGCTTCCATGGTGCTGCGCATGTGTTGCGAAGGGACGACGCAGAGCAGGATTTCAGAGGTTGCGGCCTCCGCCAGATCGGCCGTCACATGGATGGATTCCGGCAGCTCGAAGCCGGGAAGGTAATCGTCATTACGGCGCGTTCCGCCCAGCCGTGCAGCCGCTGCATGGGTATGCGACCAGAGCGTCACCGGCTGCTTCTGCGCCAGGGAGAGTGCCAGCGCCGTGCCCCAGGCGCCTGCTCCCAGAATGGAGACGCGGCTCATAGGTCCGCCTGCTTTGGCTTGCCGAAGCGGTGCTCCGTGCCGCGCAGCAGGCGGCCGATATTCTGGTGATGCTTGGCGATAACCAGCACCGGGATGAAGAACAGGCCGGCCAGCGTGACGCGGTTCAGCGGGCCGTGCGCAAAGTAAGGGCCGAAGAAGAAGAACGCTGCCGCTGCCACGATAGACGAGAGTGACACGATGCGTGTGATGGCTACCAGCACCACGAAGACGGCCAGCAGCGCCAACGCGGCGCGGGGCTCCAGCGCCAGAAAGACGCCCAGCGCCGTGGCCACGCCTTTGCCGCCCTTGAAGCCGAGCCAGATGGGATAGATGTGCGCCACCACCACCACCACGGCGGCCAGCGTCATGAGCTGGAAGACGTCCGCTACGCCCTGCCGTTCGCCGATGTAGTGCGCCACGCGGACAGCGAGATAGCCTTTGCCCAGGTCGAGCAGGAGCGTCGCCAGCGCAACTCCCTTGGAACCGGAGCGCAGCACGTTGGTCGCGCCGATGTTCCCGCTGCCGACGGCGCGAATATCTTCTTTGCGGATTGCGCGCACCAGAAGATATCCGAAGGGGATGGAGCCGAGCAGGTACGCGATGGCGAGAGCGGTGAAATAAGGGGGCATGAGGTCGTATCCGAGTTTATCAGTCCGGCGCATACAGGGGGAAAGCGCTGCGGGCGGAGAAGATGCTAAAGACAAGTACAGAAGCAGGTCCTTCGCTTGCGCTCAGGATGACAAACAATAAAGGGGTGTTTGCCTAGATAAGTTTATGCCGCAGCAGGTCCAGCGCCTGCTGCGCGGCGAAGCTGCGGATGCGGTCGCGGTCGCCGGTGAAGGTCTTTTGCAGGCTGTCGGTACTCACGCCGTCGCTGACGGCGACGAAGACGAGGCCGCAGGGCTTTTCGACGCTATCCGTGTCCATCAGGGGGCCGGGGCCGGCGACTCCGGTCACGGCTAGCCCAAGGCTTGCGCCCGTCTCTTTGCGAATGCCCTCTGCCAGCGCGCGGGCTGCCTGTTCGCTCACCGCGCCGTGCTGTTGCAGCAGGTCATCGGTCACCTGGGCGAACCGCTTCTTGAGATGCGGCGAGTAGACGATAGCGCCGCCGATGTAGGTGTCGGAGTGGCCTGCTACCCCGGTCAGCCGCTCGGCCACCAGGCCGCCGGTAATGCTCTCTGCCGTGGCCAGCGTGAGCTGGCGCATCTGCAGGCGCAGCAGAACGATCTCTTCCAGCGGCTCGCCGTGCGAGGAGAAGACGGCCTCGTCCAGTGCGTCTTCGACCGCAGAGGTCAACTCGTCCACACGCTGCTGCGCCTCGGCGAGCGTGGGCTTGAAGCAGAGGAAGTGGAGTTGAATCTCCGCGCCGCTGGAGAGGATGGTGCTCTCCACGTCAGCGTAGCCCTTGTAGATGGGCGCGGCGATGGCGTCCACCTTTGATTCCGGCATCAGCGCAATGCGCAGCAGGCGTTTGGCGAAGTGGCGCTCCGGCAGCGTGGCCGCGAAGAGCGGCTCACAGGCCTCGATGAAGAGCGGCATCAGCTCCTTCGGCGGGCCGGGCAGCAGGATAACGATCTTGCGGTGACCGTCCACGACGGTATCCAGCCATTGGCCGGGCGCGCTGCCGTTGGCGTTTGCCAGCACCTTCGCGCCGTCCAGCACATCAGCCTGCTTGGCATTGTTCTCCGGCATCTGTACGCGGCGCGCGGCAAAGCGCTTGTACATCGCGGCAATGACCTCCGGATCGCGGTGCATGCCAATCCCCAGCGCCGCGGCAGCGGCTTCGCGGGTCAGATCGTCTTCCGTCGGACCCAGACCGCCGGAGAAGATCACAATGTCGGCACGGTGCAGCGCGATGCGCGCGGCATCCGTCAGGTGCCGCGGATTATCGCCCACAATGGTCTTGAAGGCCACGGCCACGCCGAGCAGGTTCAGCCGTTCGGTGAGATAGAGCGAGTTGGTGTCCTGACGATGCGGGGTGAGCATCTCAGAACCGGCGGCGATAATTTCAGCGATCATATTTTTATAGGACGCTTCGCGTGTCCGTGGCGCACTGTGCATTGTGCGCCGCGCGTTGCGCGGGATGCAAAAGTCAAAAACTAGATCAGCGGGCGTCCTTCCACGTCGAGCGCAACATGATAGATCGCATTGCTGGTGGCAAGGGCGGCGCAGCCATCTTCCACAAAAGCGATTCCGACCAGGCCATTGCCCGCGGCGACGAGCTCGGCTTCGCGCGACGGCGTGATGCGCACAATGCCGCGTTCACCGGCCAGTGAAGCGGCGACGTAGAGGTTGCCGTTCCCATCGAACGCCAGACCCTGCGGACGCCCCAGGCCGCGGTAGTACACGCTGGCGTTGCCGTCGCGGTCAATGGCGTAGACGCTGTCAAAGCTGGTGGTGGGGCCGGTGACGAAGAGCGTGCCCTGGTCGTTGAACGCAAGATGGTAGGCGGAGACGCTCGGCTCCAGCGTGGCATAGACGAAGATGCTGCGGTCCGGACCGATCTTGAAGATGGTGCCGCTGCGGTCGCCCACAAAGAGATTGCCGTCGCCGTCAAACGCGATGCCGGTGGCCACGCCCAGCCCTTCGGCATAGGTGGAGATGGCGCCTTCGGGCGAGATGCGGTAGACCGTGCCCTCAGCGCGCGAGCTGGCGTAGAGGTAGCCGTCTTTGCCGAAAGCGAGGCCGGTGGCATTGAGCAGATCGCGCACAAAGGGCCGAACCTGGTAATCGCGGTCAATGCGAAAGATGGAGACAGGCACTTTTTCTCCGCGCGGGCCGGAGAATGTGGCGTAGATATTGCCGTCAGCATCAACGGTGGGGTTGGCGACGGGATGCAGATTCTCGGCCAGCGGCACCGCCACATTCAGCAGCAGGCCGTTGCTCTCCGCGCCCTGGATGTGGACCTTCACCGCGCCGGAGACGGAGCCTTCCGGCACCTTCAGGATGGCATGGCCCGTGCGGCTCAGGATGAGCGGAGCCTGCACATCGCCCAGCGTGGCTCCGCCCGGCGCCGTGCCGATAAGATGTGCGCCGCGCAGGTGAACCTCACCCCCGGGCATGGCAGCCAGCGGCGAGATGCTGTCAAGATGGGGAGCGGACTTTGACGTAAACAGTGACATGGCGGCCTGTTGCAAGGTTAGACGCAGTGCAGCGAGTCAGCAAGTCAGCGAAAGACATTTACCACGGATTTCACGGAGGATCACGGATGGAAGACAGAATGAATGGGAACTTTAATCCGTGATGATCCGTGGAATCCGTGGTGAGGTGCTGGCTCTGGACGCAGGAAAGCCCGGCACAGGGCCGGGCTTTCATTGGGAAGCAGGTTCCAGTCAGGAACGCTGAGTTATGCCTTGGCAGTCTTTGCCTTGGTGGTCTTCGCCTTCGCGGGCTTGGCGGCAGCCGGAGCGGCAGTGGAAAGAGCCTTCACGCGCGCGTTCAGGCGGCTCTTGTAGCGGCCGGCGGTGTTGCGGTGCAGGGAACCCTTCTGCACGCCCTTGTCGAGCAGCGAGACGGTGGCGCGGTACTGCTCGGTGGCTGCCTTGGTGTCGCCGGTGGCGATGGCCTCGCGCAGGGTGCGCAGGGTGCCGCGGAGCTTGCTCTTGTTGGCGCGGTTGACCGCGGTCTTAGTCTCGGTCTGGCGCGCGCGCTTGAGCGATGAAATGTGATTTGCCATGTGTCGTGTCTTCTCTTCTTGGCCGGGGTTTCCGGCGGAAATTTCACCCAGTTTTCGTCGGGGTGGGATGCAGGCGGAGGAGGAACCAGGCCACATCCCTGCAATTTCTAAGAATATGGGATTTTCGGCTGCGGGTCAATGGAATGGACGACCAAAAGGGTAATGTCACTGCTTTTGAGGCAGAAGAGATCGAGGGTCGCAGCAAGATAATCGCCACCCAGCGGGGAAGGATTAGGACCCTGAAAGAGCTATAATTGCGTTCAAATTCTGCAGTTTGAGCGCTCATGAAAATCTTACAGATAGGTTTCACCGTTATAGTTCTCGCGATGTGCTGCGGTGCTGCGGCTCAATCGAAAGATCCGGACATTGATTGGAAACCAGAGTTAGCCCGGGGCGGTGCACCTCCATGCCCGAAACATCCAGGAGTGCGGACGTCGCGAAGCGAGACGATATTGGTTCACCAGTCAAAAGTCTTGATCATCGGGACCACAACAAAGATTGCAGGGAAGGATTGTGTGTATGAAGCGAAGCTGCAAATCAGCGGCGAACACGCTCGTGTAATTTCATTTGCTCATCCCGAAAAGAACAGCTTTGCGGTCGTAGATGCATCACCGAATGGTGAAAAGTTGCTGCTCGAGGATGATATCTGGCGCGATCCGCCCGATATCGACAAACGAAACGTAGAAGTAGCCGTGTTCGATCTGCGTAGTGGTTCGTACCAGTGGCAAAATGTCTGGGATATTTTTGGATGGGGAGACTGTAGTGCAACTGTAGAACCGCAAGGTTTTACAAACGGTGGACGATTGCTAATAAGCGCTCGCCATTCAACGTGGGCCGGCTCGGAATTTACGCCCTGTGTGCAGAGGCCGGGTCTCTATGAGATGAACGCCGATAGCCGGATGGAGAGATTGCCGGATGACACAAAGGTAGTTCGCTTCGCGCAAGAAGTGGCGGATGCATCAGAGCCGTGCAAAGAAGACCCAGATATTGTCAGCGCATGCTTTATTGCACGAGGACGAATGAGTCTTTACAACGGCTCTCATAATGTCAGAATCTGGCGCACGGGAACCCACCGAATGCTAGGAGCGGACGACGATATGCCATTGCCTGCCCTCTTGCAAGACAAACTGAACTGGGATGTGGCGATATGGGGGGATTTCAACGTTTGCCCCCTCACCAAGGAACGGCCTGGCGAAATGCAGTTCGTATGCGTTGAATCCGCCAACCACATCCATTTGAAACCTTGGTAAATTGGCTCAGATGTTATGCAGATGTACTCCCAATGGTGCCGTCTACAATTTTTGTTGACTCCGCAGCCGAGCCGTTCTACCTTAGGCTCATTATCCGGCAAAGTTTGGTGACCAATCGCCAATCCGACCCAACCAAAGCAGCCGTCCACTGGGCAGGCAGCATAGACCAGCCCGTGCCCCGCTTCTATCCCTCTGAAAACAAAACAGCAACCCATCTTTTGAGCCAATGTGCGCAACGGAGCTACTTCCGCGGCGTTTGCAGCATCCCTTTAACGGCAGGCCCTGACGGAGGTCAGACACGCATTTGAGCAAACCTGGAATGGTGAATAAGACGATTGAGATCACGCCGAACGTGGAACCTCTGTTCGGCACACGCGATGAGAATCTGAAACTGATGGAAGATTCTCTGAATGTCATGATCGACCTTCGCTCCGATGGCCTGCACCTGGCGGGAACTGCCGAGGACATCGCACGCGTAGCGCAAATCTTCACCGATTACGAGTTTCTTCGAAAGGGCGGTCTGAATCTGCACAACGGCGAGCTGCACGGGATGCTGAAGCTCGTGGTGGCAGATCCTGCGGTCAGCCTGCGCGGGCTGGTGGAGAGCGGCAAGCAGCGCTCCACCGGCATCAAGCGCATGGTGCAGCCGCGTTCGCCCAACCAGCGCAAATACGTTGAAGCCATTGAACAGAGCGAGATGACCTTCGGCATTGGGCCGGCGGGTACGGGCAAGACGTATCTGGCCGTGGCCATGGCCGTGGCCGCGCTGATGGCCAAGAAGGTGAGCCGCATCATCCTGGTGCGGCCGGCGGTGGAAGCAGGCGAACGCCTCGGCTTTCTGCCGGGGTCTCTGCAGGAAAAGGTGGATCCCTACCTGCGGCCGCTGTATGACGCGCTCTACGACCTGATGGACCAGGAGCGCGTGGACAAGCTGCTGGAGCGCAACGTGATTGAGGTGGCTCCGCTGGCGTTCATGCGCGGGCGCACGTTGAACGACGCCTTCATCATCATGGACGAGGCGCAGAACACGACCGGCGAGCAGATGAAGATGTTTGTGACCCGGCTCGGCAACGGTTCGCGCGCCGTCATCACGGGCGATCTCACGCAGATCGACCTGCCCAATCCGAAAAAATCCGGCCTGCTGCAGGCATTGCAGGTGCTGGATGGGGTGGAAGGCATCAGCTTCTGCCACTTTGAGGACCAGGATGTGGTGCGCCACCAGCTGGTGCAGCGCATTGTGCGCGCGTATGACACCTATACCCGCGAACAGCAGCCCATGCTGCCGCTGGAGCTTGGCGACCCTGCCTCGCCCGGCGTGCTGGTGACGGAAAAGAAGAAGGTCCAGCAGAAGCCGCAGTAAAGCAGGGAACAGGGAACAGAGCTTGTTGCCGTAACATGAAGGAGGAGAGCGCACAGGCTCTCCTCCTTTTTTGCAGCGGTTGCTGCAAGCAGATCTACGAGAGGCCGCACGCAATGATCGTCGTCGCATCCCCGGACCGCAGGATTCACAGGGCCGTACTGGAGCAGTTTCTGACGCAGGCCAGGCGCGCGGCCAAACTGCGCGGTATGGTGGACGTGCTGCTGACGGACGATGCGGAGCTGAAGCGGCTGAATACCACCTTTCGCGGCAAGCGCAAGCCGACCGATGTGCTCTCCTTCCCGGCGGACGATGCCACCGGCAAGCTGGCGGGCGACATTGCTATCTCTCTGGAGACGGCGGCGCGGCAGGCGGCGGAGTTTGGCCATACGCTGCAGAGCGAAGTGAAGATCCTGCTGCTGCACGGTCTGCTGCATCTGAATGGTATGGACCATGAGACCGATGAAGGCGAGATGGCGGCGCGCGAACTTGCGCTGCGCACTCGCCTGAAGCTGCCGGCCGGGCTGATTGCGCGCAGCGGGGCCGCGGCAAAGAAGGCGGCGCGATGAGCATCTTCCTGCTTCCGCTGCTGTGCGCCGTGCTCACCCTGGCGGCGTATGCCAACCGGCTCTACACGGAGAGTGGAAAATTCCTGGCGCGCGAATTTCAGGAGAACATTGACGCGTGGGAGCGGTTCGTGGAGCCGCGGCTGCACCTGAGCCGCGAGAGCGCGGAGCTCTCCGCTGCCATCCTGCGGCAGTTTTCGCTCGCAGCGATTGCGGTTCTCTTCGGCATCAAGATGTGCGCCGCGCTTACGGCATCGGTTGAGAGCGGCATCACGGTGCATGGTGAGATTGTTCGCTCCATTCTCGAACTGATTCTGGCGATTTTGGTCTTTGACCGCATGTTGCCGTACGTCTTCTTCATGCGCACGCGCGGATTGTGGATCGTGCGCATGCGCCTGCTGATGCAGGGACTCTTCTACCTGGTCACACCGGCCACGCTGCTGCTCAGCCTGCTGGTCTCCATCGTGTCGCTGGCCGAGCAGACGGACCCTGCGGTGGAAGCGCACCCTGAAGAGGCCAAGGACGCGGCGATGGATGCGCTGCTGGAGGCGGGCGAAGAAGAGGGCATTCTGGAGCAGAGTGACCGCGAGCTGGTGCGCTCCGTGGTGGAGTTTGGCGACAAGGTAACGCGCGAGGTGATGACGCCGCGGCCGCGCGTCTTCGCTGTGCCCGCGGAGATGAGTATTGCGGCGTTCACTGCCGCGCTGGCCGAGCATCCGCACTCGCGCGTGCCCGTGTATGAGGAGACGCCGGACAAGGTGACGGGCATCGCCTTTGCGCATGACGTGCTGCAGATCGCGGATGTGGATGCGGCGCGGCGCACGGTGGCAGAGATTCAGCGGCCCGCCGTCTTTGTGCCGGAATCGAAGAAGGTGAATGAGTTGCTGCGCCTGATGCAGCGGCAGCAGCAGCACATGTGCATTGTGATTGACGAGTACGGCGGCGTGGCCGGCGTGGTGACGATTGAAGATCTGCTGGAAGAGATCGTGGGCAACATTGCCGACGAGCACGATCATGCAGCCGACAAGCCGGTGCAGGAGAGCGAAGGCGTCTTCCTTGTGCCTGGCGGATTTGAAGTCTCACACCTGCGTGATCTGTTTGCCCCGTCGCTTCATCCGGCAGATGACGAGGACGACGCCATGCCCGCGGTGCGAATCTCCGCCGACTATGAAGCGACCACGGTGGGCGGCCTGGTGACGGAGATGGCAGGGCACATCCCGCTGCCCGGTGAGGTGGTGCTGGCAGAGGGCCTGCGCTTTGAGGTGCTTGCGTCGACCAGCCGCCGCGTGGAGCGCCTGCGGGTGCAGCAGATCGCGCCGGAAGAATCTGACGGGGAGTAGCGCGGACAGGCGATAATAGAGCCTATGGCCTTTCGCTCCGGTTTCGTATCCATTGTCGGTCGCCCTAACGCGGGCAAATCCACGCTGCTGAATCTGCTCACGGGCGAGCGGCTCGCCATTGTGACTCACAAGCCGCAGACCACGCGCACCCGCATTCTGGGCGTGGTGGAAGCGCCGACGCGCGCCAAGGAAAAAGGCAAACCTGGACGGCAACCGGCGCAGATCGTCTTTGTGGACACGCCCGGCGTGCACAAACCGGAGACGCAGCTGGACAAGCGCATGATGCAGGAGGTGTATGACGCGCTGGAGTCGCGCGACATCGTGCTGCTGATTGTGGATGTGACGCACCGCTTGCCGAAGGCGTCTGCCGACGCGAAGCCGTATGCGAAGTCGCGGCAGGAGATGTCTGCCGCCGAAGATGACTTTGTGCTGCAACTGGTGAAGAAGCTCGATTGCCCTGTCTTCCTTCTGCTGAACAAGATTGACGCCGTGCCCGCGGCAGACCTGCTGCCGCTCATCGCGCACTGGTCTGCGCTGCATGAGTTTGCTGAAGTCATTCCCATCTCCGCGAAGAAGAAGCAGGGCGTCGATCTGCTGCTGGACAAGATTGTGGCGCATCTGCCGGAGGGGCAGCGCTACTTCCCCAAGGACCAGGTGACGGACCAGCCGGAGCGGTTTCTGGCGGCGGAGATCATTCGCGAAAAGATTTTGATGCTGACGGGCGAAGAGGTCCCCTACTCCACCGCCGTGGTGGTGGAGGCGTTTGAGGAGCCCAGGCCAACAGGGCGCAAGCCCGCGCCGGGTGCGAAGCTGCCGGTGACGAAGATTGCCGCGGCCATCTACTGCGAACGCGCGGGGCAGAAGGCGATTCTTATCGGCAAGCAGGGCTCCATGCTGAAGCAGATTGGGACCACGGCGCGGAAAGACCTGGAATCGCTGCTGGGAACGCGGGTCTTTCTGGAATTGTTTGTGAAGGTGAAAGACGACTGGCGCAGCTCCAAGGGTTTTGTGGAAGAGCTGGACTGGCGGCGGCAGATGGAAGAACTGGCGGCGAAACAAAGTGGCGACTCATAAGCGGCCAACGTTTGCGCGGTCCTCAGATGAGGAACGGCGGCTCTCGGCGCTGCTGGCCGAAGAGATGCTGCGCTGGCCGGGCGTGCGCCTGGGCAAAATGTTCGGCATGACGAGTGTCTACCGTGGCAAAAAGATCTTCGCATTACTGTCGCATACGCGCGCTCTCTTCGCGGCGCATTCCATCGCGATTAAGCACCGTGGCAAGCAGGCCTCGAAGCCCAGCCACACGTGGAACCGGTTCGATCTGCCGGATGAAAGTGCACTGCGCGCTGCGCTGGTGGAACTGGATAAGGCTTACTGCGCGGCGAAGTGATGGCGCAGACCTTACTCCTTCACATTGATGCCCAGCGCCTTCATCTTGCGATAGAGGTGGCTGCGCTCCAGTCCTAAAACTTCGGCGGTGCGGCTCATGTTGCCGTGGCACTCCTGCATCTTTTTCAGGATGTAATCGCGCTCGTAGGCTTCGCGCGCCTGCGTCAGGGAGCTGAACTCTTCCATCTGCGGACGGGTGCCGTGCAGTGACGCGCGCGCGGCGAGCACCGGCAGATGCTTCTTCTCGATGCGCGTGACCTTGGGATTCAGGATGAGCACGCGCTCGATCACGTTGCGCAGCTCGCGCAGGTTGCCGGGCCACTGGTACTGCTTCAGCGTGGCGAGCGCTTCGTCTGTCATCTCCATGCGCGGGCGGCCGTACTGGCGGCCAAACTCGCGCATGAACTCCTTCACCAGCAGCGGAATATCTTCGCGGCGGTCGCGCAGCGGCGGCACAAAGAACGGAATCACGTTCAGGCGATAGAAGAGATCTTCGCGGAAGTTGCCGCGCGCAATCTCCTCCTCCAGATCCTTGTTGGTGGCGGCGATGACGCGCACATCCACGTGAATGCTGTGGGCGGAGCCGACCGGCGTGACGCGCTGCTCGTCCAGCGCGCGCAGCACCTTCGCCTGGGTCTTCAGGCTCATGTCGCCCACTTCATTGATGAAGAGCGTGCCGCCGTCCGCGCGCTCAAACGTGCCGCGCATCTCCGGCGGGCCTGCCGTGCCGGCGCTGTTGCGGTAGCCGAAGAGCTCGCTCTCAATGTAATCCTCGGGGATGGCGGCGCAGTTCAACTCCACGAAGACGCGCTCTTTGCGCAGCGACCCCGCGTGGATGGCGCGCGCGATGAGTTCTTTGCCGGTGCCGGACTCGCCGTAGATGAGCACGCGGCCGTTCGTGGGCGCCATCAGCTTGATCTGCTGGCGCAGCGCCTTGATGGGAACGCTTTCGCCCGTCGGCTCGCCCTTCGCGGCGAGCTGCCGCTGGAACTCCTGATTGTCTTCGCGCAGCTGGCGCGACTGCACGGCGTTCTTCAGCACGATGAGCGTGCGTTCGGTGGAGAGCGGCTTCTCCAGAAAGTCATACGCGCCCAGCTTGGTGGCCTTCACCGCGGCCTCAATGGTGCCGTGGCCGGAGATCATGATGACCTCGGGCGCATTGGCGCTTTCGATGCGGCGAATCTCGGCAAGCGTATCCAATCCATCCGCGTCCGGCAGCCAGATGTCCAGCAGTACCACGTCGTACGCGGCATCGCGCAGCAGCTCCAGCCCTTCGGTGGCCGTACCCGTGGTGGTCACGGTGTAGCCCTCCTCCGTCAGGATGCTCTCCAGAGCGTTGCGGATATCGGTTTCATCATCGACGATCAGGACGTGGTTCATAGGCGCTCATTCTCAGTGCTGTGCGTGACGCTGCTGCCGGACTCGGCATCGTCTGTTTCGTTCAGGCTGACAACCGGCAGTTCGATGATAAACATTGTGCCCGCCGGCGTGTTGGTAACGGCGCGAATGCTGCCTTCGTGCTCCTGCACGATCTTGGCCGTGATGGTCAGTCCCAGCCCGGTGCCGCGCTCCTTGGTGGAGAAGTAGGGCATGAAGAGGCGCTCGCGCATCTCATCGGGCAGACCGGAGCCGGTGTCAGCGATGGTCAGTTCCACATGGCTGCCATCCTCCAGCAGGGATGTGGCCAGTGAAAGCTCGCGCAGGTGACTGGCCTGCATCGCTTCTGCCGCATTGTCGATCAGGTTGGTGATGGCGCGCTTCATTGACTCCGGATCGGCCATGACCAGCGGCAGGCCACTGGCGAGATTGACCTTCAGCGTGACGTTCTGCAGTCTCCCGGCAAAGATGGCGAGCGCATTCTCCACGATGGAGTTCAGGTCAGCGGGCCGCGGGCGCGAACTGGGAAACTGCGCCAGCGCGGAGAACTGGTCCACAAGCTCACGCATGGTGCCGACGGAACTGGTGATGATCTCGCTGCACCTGCGAATCACGTCGATTGAGGGCGATTCGATCTTGTGTGCTGCCATCTGCTCTTCCATGTGGCCGATGTGTTTCTGAATCCGTTCAGCGGAGAGTGCAACCGGCGTGAGCGGATTCTTAATCTCGTGCGCCACGCGGCGGGCCACCTCCTTCCATGCCATCTGCTTCTGCGCGCGCAGCAGCTCGGTCACATCTTCCAGCACAACAACGTAGCCATGCGCTTTGTGCGAGCCCGCCAGCGAAGCGTTATAGCCTTCGGCGCGTCCTTCCACCGGTGCTACGCTAGCCACCACGGAGAGCACGCCCTTGTGCGCTTGCAGCTCAAACTCGCGGCTGGCGGAACCCATGCGATGGCTGCGGCGCATCAGCTTGTCCAGCCCCTGGCTGACCTCCGGTGTGAACACCATCTGGATGGGCAGGCCGATGAAGGGCTGCTGGCCGCCGGGGTCCATCATCTCGGAGAAGGCGCGGTTCGCCAGCACAATGCGGCCTTCGCGATCCAGCATGACCACACCGTTGGGGATGGTCTCCAGCATGGTCTCCACCTCGCGGCGGCGTTCGTCCAGTGCGGCGTTGGCAGCGGAGATCTGCAGATTCGATTGCTCCACCAGCGCGCGGCTGGTGGCCAGGTCTTCCGCCATCTGGTTGAAGGATGAGCCCAGCTCGCCAAGCTCTTTGGTCGCGGCTGTATCTACGCGATGGGTGTAGTGCCCGGCGGCGATCTCATCCATCGCGTCGGCCAGCGCTTCCACGGGCCGCGTGATCTGCGTGGAGAATTGCAGGGCCAGCCAGGTGGATGCGAAAAAGGTGAGCCCTGTGATCATGAGCAGCAGAAACATGTAGGTGGTGCGGATCTGGCGGCGTGCACGGAAGACGGTCCAGTAAGAATCTGCGCCGTTGTGCAGGCGCGCCACGGTGGCAGACATGCCCGGCGGCATCGGCAGACCCACCACCACGACGCCGCCCTGGCGCACCCATGCGGTGGCCAGCGCATACTCCGCCGGCCCCAGTGCGAAGATGCGGTCATCATTGCGCTGCGCGGCATGAAGGATGGCGGCATCGGGCGTATCCTGCGACGGATCGACGGCGGCGTCTGCGGATGCGGTGTCCAGCGGCGCGCCGGCATCGGGATCTTCTTCGTCGCTGGATTTGCCGGTGAGCCAGGTGTTCACCTCGACAGGATGCCCATTCGAAACCGGCAGATGAAATGCCGCGACCTGGCGGCCATCGCGATAGACGGCAGCGAATCCGCCCTGCAGCGTCACCTCGCGCCCCATCATCGTCTTCTCCAGATCGCTGCTGGAGCGCTGCGGAAAGTGATAGTGCGGATCGTTGAAGGTAAGCGCCAGCGCGTCGGCTTCAGAGCGCGCGTTATCCGTGGTGTACTGCGCCAGCTCCGCGGCCAGGTTGCTGGAGTCTTCACGCAGCGTGGTGACCGGCTGCGAGAACCAGCGGTCAATGGAGCGGTTCATCAGCAGGTAGCTGAAGAGGAACATGAAGAAGACGGGCAGCACGGAGATCATGGCGGCCCATACCAGCATGCGGGTACGCAGGCGCGATCCAAGCACGCGGCTGCGTTGTTCCGCAAAGAGCTTGAGCACATTGCGCAGCAGCAGCACGCCCACCACCACGCACAGCAGAAAGCCGAGGATGGAGAGCGCGGTGAAGAGCAGCACCCAGCTGGAGCCGGAGGGATCCATCGCCTTCAGGTTGAAGCCGTTCAGGCTCATCAGGGCGAGCAGGAGCACCAGAAAACAGGCGCTGAGCACGGCGATAAGGATCTTGCGTTGGCGGGAGGGTGGCATGAAGCTCGTCCTCGGGAATGCACTGATTCTAGCGCGCCAGAGATGCAGCTACGAGTCTCTGGCGCGCCGGAACCGAACTATACGAGCTCGCTGACGGGCTTGCTCTGCTTTTTCTGCGCCTGGGCGACGGCTGCGTAGGTGAGCACGCCGCCGAAGGTATTCACGCCTTCGGCGATGCCGGCATCTTCGCGAATCGCCTGTTCTGCGCCGAGCTTTGCCAGCTTCATCACGTAGGGGAAGGTGGCGTTGGTCAGCGCCAGCGTGGATGTATTCGGCACAGCGGCGGGCATGTTCGTCACGCAGTAGTGCACCACGCCATCCACCAGGTAGGAGGGATCGCTGTGCGTGGTGGGGCGGGCGGTTTCAATGCAGCCGCCCTGGTCGATGGCGACGTCCACGATCACCGCGCCCTTCTTCATGCGCGCCACCATCTCTTTGGTCACGATCTTGGGGGCCGCTGCGCCGGGGATGAGCACGCCGCCGATCACGAGGTCAGCTTCCTGCGTGGCGCGGGCTACGTTGTAGGTGTTGGAGGCGAGCGTCTGTAACTGGCCGTTGAAGATGTCGTCCAGCTCGCGCAGGCGGTTCAGGTTGAGATCGATCAGGATGACCTTCGCGCCCAGGCCGAGCGCAATCTTGGCCGCGTTAGTGCCTACAATGCCGCCGCCGATGATGACCACATTGCCCGGCAGCACGCCGGGAACGCCGCCCAGCAGCAGACCGCGGCCACCATGCTCCTTTTCCAGATAGCTCGCGCCCACCTGCACGCTCATGCGCCCGGCCACTTCGCTCATGGGCGTCAGCAGCGGAAGCGCACCGGTACGGTCGCGGACCGTCTCATAGGCGATGCCGGTGACTTTCTTTGCCAGCAGAGCATCGGTCAGCGCGGGAACGGGGGCGAGGTGCAGATAGGTAAAGAGCACAAGCCCTTCGCGGAAGTGGGTGTACTCCTTCTCGATAGGCTCCTTGACCTTGACCACCATGTCGGCCAGCCGCCAGGTGTCGTAGGCTGAGCCCACGATCTCCGCGCCCGCGCCCTGGTACTCGTCATCGGGAAAGGCGGAGAGGGTGCCCGCGCCGGTCTCCACCAGCACCTTGTGGCCTGCATCTACCAGTGATTTCACGCCGGCAGGGGTAATGCCGACACGGCTTTCGTGGTCCTTTACTTCCTTTGGAACGCCAATAATCATGTGCAAGCGTACCAATCCCGGGGGAGATATGGGAAGTGGGCGGATTCCGGGAAAGGCGAATATGCGGCAAAACGTGGGTAGTCGTACAATGAAAGAGCGCACTCCACAACGCACACCCAACATACAGGTATAAGAAGCACATATGGCACAGAACGGCTTTTCTTCCCGGACATCGCGCTTTCACAACATCCGCTCCATCTTCAGCCTCTTCTCCAGCGACCTGGCAATTGATCTTGGAACCGCCAATACGCTCGTCTATGCCAGCGGCAAAGGCGTGATTGTGAATGAGCCTTCCATCATCGCGGTCAACAAGCTGACCAATGAAGTGGAGGCTGTGGGCAAAGAAGCGAAAGAGATGCTGGGGCGCACGCCGGGCAACATCGTTGCCATCAAGCCGATGAAGGATGGCGTGATCGCCGACTTCCGCCATACCGAAAAAATGTTGAACTACTTTATTCAGAAAGCGCATAACCGCAAGATGCTGGTGCATCCGCGCATTGTGATCGGCGTGCCGTCTGAAATTACGCAGGTAGAAAAGCGCGCCGTCATGGACAGCGCCTATCGCGCGAAGGCGAGTGAAGTGCATCTGGTGGAGCAGGCGATGGTGGCCGCCATCGGCGCGGGTCTGCCCATCACTGAGCCGGGCGGCAACATGGTCGTCGATATCGGCGGCGGCACCACGGATATTGCGGTGATCTCGCTTTCGGGTATCGTCTACTCGCGCTCTGTGCGCGTGGCCGGCAACCAGATGGACGAGGCGGTGATGAACTACCTGAAGCGCAAGTACAACCTGCTGGTGGGCGAGCGCACGGCAGAGCAGATCAAGATTGAGATTGGCTCCGCATTCCCGCTGGATAAGCCGCTGACGATGGAGATCAAGGGACGCAACCTGATTGAAGGCATTCCCAAGACGATCACGATTGAGGATTCTGAAATCCGCGAAGCCCTGGGCGAGTCCATTGCAACCATCATCAATGCGATTCGCGTCGCCCTGGAACGCACGCCGCCGGAACTTTCCGCTGACATCAGCGACCGCGGCATTGTGCTGACGGGCGGCGGTGCGCTGATTAAGAATCTCGATCGCCGCATCCGCGAAGAGACGGGCCTGCCGGTGTCGATTGCAGACGATCCGCTGGCATCCGTCGTGCTGGGCACGGGCAAGATGCTCTCTGACTTCGCGCTCCTGCGCAAAATTTCAATCGAGTAGTTTCAAAGTTCGCAGTGCAGAACAGGCACGGCGCAGAGTGCGATGGAATCCATCTTCAGCCGGTATAAGAGTTTGCTTGTGCTCGGCGTGGTGCTGCTGGTGCAGCTCATCGCGCTGGCCACGCAGGTGCATCGCCCCACCGTGGCGGCAGTGGCAGACGCGCGCACCGACGGGCACCATGTGCGCGCGGTACGTTACGCCGTGGACATCGTGGTCGCGCCGATTGAGAAACTGTTCACCGGCATGGGCCACGGCGCGCGCAATCTGTGGCGTAACTATATCTATCTGCGCGGCGTGCGCCGGCACGATTACGATCTGCAGAAAGAGCTGGACCAGTTGCGTGTGCAGCAGATGAGCCTGATGGCCGATGCGCGGCAGGGCCAACGCCTGCAGAAGCTGCTCGGCTTCCGTCAGCAGTACATCTACAAGACAGTGGTGGCACAGGTTATCGGCACCAGCGGAAGCGATCAGTCGCGCGTGATCCTGATTGATAAGGGTTCCAACGACGGCCTGAAGACAGATATGCCGGTCATTACGCCGGATGGAATCGTCGGCAAGGTGCGCGATGTTTTCCCCAACACGGCGCAGGTGCTGGAGATGAATGATCAGACTGCGGGCGCCGGCGTGATCCTGGAGACGACGCGCATTCGCGGCATTCTGCGCGGCAATGCGGCGGGCCAGCTGCAGGTGATTGACCTGCTGCCCGATGACCGCATCAAGCCGGGCGAGCGCGTGCTGACCAGCGGCGGCGACCTGGTCTATCCGCGCGGACTCGCTGTGGGCGACGTGCAATCCATTGGGCCGGATAAGCAGCATCCGCCGTACATCGCGCTTACCCTGCGCCCGGCGGCCAGCCTTTCGCAATTGGAAGAGGTGCTGGTCATTACGGAAACGACAGGTGCGCTCGCCGGTGCGGGCGATGGAGACGCACAGCCCAGCGAGGATACAGCCGCGGGGGCGTTGCCCACGGCCGGTACAGCAGATGGTGCGCCGCTGCGGCCGGTGGCTCCGCTGCATCCTGACCGGTTCACGCCGGGCACGGTACCTCCCGCTGCGGATCTGCGTCCGGGCGCGCCGAAGCCGGAGGGCCGCTGATGAACAGCATGCGTGCCCGCCACGAAAATGAGACGACCTTTCACCCGGTGGTGCTCGTCGCAACGCCCATCCTCGCGCTCATTCTGCAGGCCTATGTGCCGCATCTGTTTCCGCAGTTTGTGATTCTCGATCTGCCGCTGCTGGTGGTCATCTACTTTGCCATCACGTTGCGCGGGGCCATTGAAGGCACCATCATGGGCATGCTGATCGGCCTGGTGCAGGATGCGCAGACGGGCCGCCCCATCGGCGTGAACGGCATGGCGAAGTCCATCATCGGTTACGCCGCAGCCTCCATCGGCGTGCGCATTGACGTGGAGAACACGGTCTCTCGCATGTTGCTGACCGCGGTCTTCACCCTGGCGAACTCGGTTCTGATCTACACCATCGAGCGCCGTCTGCTGGGATTTGAGACGCACTGGCTCTGGCTGTATGAGACCGTAAGAATTATCGCGAACGCCCTGGTTTCGGTGGTTGTTTTCTGGATTCTGGATCGTCTAAGACGCAAAGGGTAATCGACTCCGGTGAGTGAAGCTTTCGGCCAATCCGCTGCTGGACATCACGAAAAGCTGCCGACCGGCAAGCTGATGGTGTCGCAGTACTTCCTTGCGCTGGTGCTGACGGTGCTGCTGGTGGGCCTGTGGCGGCTGCAGGTGCTGGATACGCGAAGCTTCAGCGCGCTGGCCGAGCAGAACCGCATCCGCAAGGTGCCGGTGCTGGCGCCGCGCGGCAAGATATTTGACCGCGAAGGCCGTCTCATCGTGGACAACTACCCCTCGGTCTCCTGCTTCCTGCTGCGCGAGCAGATGCAGAATCCTGATGTGGATCTGCCGCTCATCTCCGAAGGCCTGCATATTCCTCTGGACCAGTTGCAGGCGATGGTGAAGCACTTCCAGCACGCGCCGCGTTATCAGCCCATCCCTATCAAGCAGGACATTACGCCCGACGAGCAGGCGTTCATTGAAGCGCATCGCAACGAGCTGCCGGAGCTGGAGACGCTGGATGAACAGCGGCGTTTGTACCCGGCTGACGGCTTTGCGGCGCACCTGATCGGCTACGTGGGCGAAGTCTCAGAAGAGATGCTGAACGATCCGCGCTATGCGGAGTATGAGCCCGGTGACGTGGTGGGGCGCTCCGGCATTGAGAAGACCTACGACTCGATTCTGCGCGGCAAAAACGGTTCGCGCGATGTGGTGGTGAACAGCCACGGGCGCGAGATTGGCCGCCTGGGCGAGACGCCCGCCGAGCCGGGACACGATCTGCGGCTGACCATCGACCTGGATCTGCAGCGCGTCGCCGAACAGGCTCTGCAGGGGCACAACGGCGCCATCGTGGCGATGGACCCGCACACCGGCGAGGTGCTGGCGATGGTCTCGCGGCCCACGTTCGATCCCAATGCATTCTCCGTGCGCATCAAGCAATCGGAGTGGGACCAGATCATCAAAGATCCGAATCATCCCATGCTGAACAAGGCGATTCAGGCGCAGCTGGCGCCGGGGTCCACGTTCAAGATCATCATGTCTGCCGCGGGCCTGCAGGAGAATACGGCGCAGAACATGCACGTGATGTGCAATGGCGGCGCCAGTTTCTACGGGCATTACTTCAAGTGCGACCAGCGCCACGGCATGGTGGATATTGACCACGCCATTCCGTGGTCCTGCGATACCTACTTCTACGCGCTGGCGGAGAAGCTGGGCATTGAGACCATCGCGCGTTACGCGGGCGAGTTCGGCATCGGGCAGAAGACCGGTATCGATCTGCCGGAAGAGGCCACCGGCATTATGCCTTCGGAAGAGTGGAAGCTGCGCAATTATCACGAGAAATGGTACGCGGGCGAGACCATCTCCGTGGGCATTGGGCAGGGCGCTATCGCGGTCACGCCGATTCAACTGGCGCGCGCTCTGAGTGGCATTGCATCAGGCGGCGTCATGCGGCGGCCGCACCTGGTCTTCCCCGATGAGATTCCCGATGAAGACCGCGATGCCTACGAGAACATGTTCCCCGGCTCCGGCGATAAGACGGTACCCCTCGATCCTGCGAACTGGGAGACCATCACGGATGGCATGGCGGCGGCGACCAATCCCGGCGGCACCGCGGCGGCGTCGCACCTGGAAGGCATTGACTTCGCCGGCAAGACCGGCACGGCGCAGACCATGGGACATGATGTAGCCGCCAAGCTGGGCCTGCACGGCTCGCTGACCAATGCGTGGTTCGTCGGCATGACGCCGCGGCGCAATCCTGACATCGTGGTGGTCGCGCTGTGGGAGGGCGGCACCTGGGGCGCCGATGCGGCGCATCTGGTCGCCTCCGTGGTGAATGCGTACGTGGCGAAGCAGCGGCGGCTGGCGGGGAATGTGCTGGTGGTAGCCAAGCCACCCTCGGTGGAGGCGGCTCCTGCGGGTGATGCGCAACCTGCGGCAGACACCAAGCAGCCCGCGCCCGACGCGGCTCCAAAGCCGCAGACCGCTCCGGCAGGGAACTAGGGGCTGCCGAATGTCTTACACTAGGGTCAATCCCTGATGCCGATACGCCGCTCGCTCTCTTTCTTTCGCGACTTTGACTGGATACTGCTGAGCCTGGTGCTGCTGCTCTCCGTGATCAGTGTGCTTGAGATCTATTCGGCGACGCTGCACACCAAGTTCATCGGTTTCCACAAGAGCCAGATGGTGTTTCTTTCCGTCGGCCTGGTGCTGATGTTCGCCATGTCTCGCATCAGTTACCAGTGGCTGCTGGAGTTTGCCTACTGGGCTTACGGTGTGAGTATTCTTTTTCTGCTGGCGGTGCTGGCCTTCGGCACCAAGGTGCTGGGCGCGCGGCGCTGGATCAAGCTGCCGGGTGGCGTTCACTTTCAGCCGTCGGAGTGGGTGAAGCTGGTGCTCATCCTGGCGGTGGCGCGCTTCTTCTGGAGCAAGGCGGGCCGCGATCTGACGTGGCAAGACATCGCCAAGGCGTTCGCGCTGGTGGGTGTGCCCATGCTGCTGGTGCTCAAGCAGCCTGACCTGGGAACTTCGCTGACGTATGTGCCGGTGCTCATCTGCGGCCTGCTGCTGGGCGGCCTGCGCTGGAAGCAGGCGACCATCCTTGTGCTCGGCCTCTCGCTGACCGTCGGCGGCCTGTGGTTCTCCGGCAAGCTGCTGAAGCCCTACCAGAAGCAGCGCCTGACCAGCTTCATCAATCCTGACAGCGACCCGCGCGGCTCCGGCTACCAGATTCGGCAATCGAAGATCGCGGTTGGCTCCGGCGGGCTGTGGGGCAAGGGCGCGACCAAGGGCACCCAGACGCAGGGCGACTTTCTGCCGATCCCGTATACCGATTTCATCTTCGCAGCGTTCTGCGAGGAGCATGGATTTGCAGGCGCGGTCTTTGTGCTGGGGCTCTACTTCTTCATCCTGATGCGGCTGATACAAAATGCGCAGACGGCGGCAGACCTGCCCGGCGCGTTCATTGTGATGGGCGTGGCGGCGGTGATCCTGTTCCAGATCGCGGTGAACATCGGCATGGTGATCGGCATGATGCCGGTCACGGGCATTCCGTTGCCGCTGATGAGCTACGGCGGGTCGAGCGTGCTCTTCATCTTCATGGCGCTGGGCATGGTGATGAACGTGCGCATGCGCCGGTTTGTGAATTAGAGCATTTTCACAGAGGATGTACGAGCGGAATTAAGCCCCCGGCTTCAGCCAGTGGAGTGCGGACTTCAGTCCGCACGGAAGAATGCCGCGCGATAAGAGTGGGGCTTAAGAGGATGCTGAAAAAGTCGTCGCTTTGAAAGGGCGGGACTTCAGTCCCGCCGTAACCTCAATCGCTCGAATGCGGCTTGAGCCGCTGAGGGACTCTTCCCGGAGAGAACTGGGCTTTTGCAGCACTCTCTTTAGCCCCGGAGGGAACTTACACCAACGATGAAAATGCTCTAGCCGCCCGGCATATACTGCAAGTGTGAATCCGGAAAAGCCAATGAGTTCCAGGGCTCCGCGCAAGGGCCGGCTGCGAAGCTTTGTGCGCTGGCTGCTTATCGTCATGGTGCTGTTGTGGTGCATGGCGGTGCTCAGCCTGGTGGCGCTGCGCTGGATCGATCCGCCGACCACCGCGCTGCAGATGCAGCGGCGCGTACAGTCGTGGATTCACGGAACGCCGTATACCAAGCGCTACCAGTTCGTCCCGCTCAGCCAGATCTCGCCGGACATGCAGCACGCCGTCATCGCGGCAGAGGACGCGCGCTTCTACCAGCACCACGGATTCGACTGGCACGCGCTCCAGCTCGCTGCGCAGGAGGACATGGAGGGAGGCCGCATGCGCGGCGGTTCCACCCTGACCCAGCAGCTGGTGAAGAATTTGTTTTTCGGGACCGGCGGCTCCATCTTCCGCAAAGGTGCCGAGTTCACACTGGTGCCGGTGGCGGAACTGGTGCTTGGCAAACGGCGCATCCTGGAGCTTTACCTGAATATTGTGGAGTGGGGGCCGGGTATCTACGGCGTGGAACCCGCCTGCCGCTCCTGGTACAGGATTCCGGCACGCAGCATTCACCGCGAACAGGCGGCCCGGCTGGCCGCGATCCTGCCTGCTCCGCTCAAACGGCGGCCCGAGCGCATGAACAGCTATGGCGGAGTCATTCTGGGGCGGATGCGGCAGATGGGCTGGTAAGGCGGCGAGGGCGGTCGCCGTTGCACGACCCAGCGCAAGGTGTGCGATGAATCGGGTGAGGGAAGGGAAAGACTCGCTGCGCCTGCGATGGGCTACGGCATTTGTGCAGCGGAAGCCTGGGGCGGTATGGGTGATGCGGGGAGCGTCTGGATTCTTCGACTGCGCTCAGAATGACTCAATGTGGGTTTGGTGGTCCGGGGATTGTGTATGCTGTCCCCGGATTGCCCGGATTGCCCGGATTGCCCCGTCCCCGTCCCCGTCCCCACGTCCCCAGATTATCTAGGCGAATCGAAAGAGGAGCGATGTCCCAGGCGGAGATTGCTAAACTGCTGCGGTTTCTCCAGGGAGCACAACGGAAAAGGTTGTTCCTCTGCGTACTCCATCGGTATTGGACCGAACCTGAATAGAGCCGCCATTTTTCTCAACGAGCTGTTTGCAGACCCACAGGCCAAGGCCGGTTCCAACGGTGCCCTTGGTGGTGAAGAAAGGGTCAAAGATTTGCTTCCTTGTATCTGTCGCTATGCCGTGCCCACAGTCGGCTATGGTGATCCGGACGCGATGTTTGCCATTGGCTGGATCGACGGAGACAGTAGCGCGCAGAATAATCCGGCAATCCTGACTGATCGCATCGAGGCTGTTCGCGAGCAGGTTTGCCAGCACCTGGCGCAGCTCGCCGGCAATTCCCGTCACTCGTAGATCTGCATTACACTGCTGTTCAACCGTAGCTCCGTTGGCCCTAATTTTCGCCTGGAGGAGATTAACGACGGAGGCAATCAAAGCGGACGCGGAATTACAGGTCGCCGCGGAGAACTCGCGATAAAACCCCAGCGTCTGCCGGGTGATATGGGCGATGCGCATCAACTCTCCATCCGCAATATCCAGATACTCGCGGGCCTGCTCGGGAAGGCCGGCGGTGGTGCGGACGATGTACAACGTGTTCATGATGGCTTCGAGCGGGTTGTTGATCTCGTGGGCGATGCTTGCCGACATCCGCCCCGCACTCGCCAGCATTTCGCTTCGCAGCAGGGCCTTTTCGGCCTGCTTGCGCGCACTGTTGTCAGTGCCGATCAAGAGATAGCCAATGATGGCTTCGTGCACGTCGCGGAGCGCGGTCACCGAAACGACGGCGGGAAACTCGCTGCCGTCTTTGCGGCAGTAGGTGAGCTCATAGATGTCTTCGATGCCGCGCGAAGCTTTGAAGACGAGCGCCTCAAAGCCTGGAGTAATCGGAGTCCCAAATTCAAGACTCAACGCTGCGGCGCGTGCGATGACTTCCTGTGGATCGGAGATGTCAGCCGGTGTGACCCGATTGATTACTTCAGCCGCGGTGTAGCCCAGCATGCGCTCGGCTCCGACGTTGAATATCTGGATGACGCCATGTGCATCGGTGGCAATACTTGAGAAATTGGCGCTGTTGAAGATGGCGCGCTGCAGTGCTCCCGCTTTGAGCAACGACTCTTCCGCCTGCTTGCGCGCACTGGTGCCAGTACCCATCAACAGCGGTCCAGAGCAGAACGCAGAACTGCAGATTTTTCTTTCATTTCAGCGGCCTATGTCCTCTACATCCGGGTGCAACGATCCCACATTGTGCAGTATCGGTTGCGGTAGAGACTATGGTCTGGTCTGTTTTGCTCATATCCCATTGAGAGCAGCCGGAGAATCTCCGGATAGAGCCAGACCAGCGTTACGATCAGGACGAAGGGGAATATGTATGCTGTCCCCCGGACGCTGTCCCCCGGACGCTTGCGATGAGCTACGGCATTTGTGCAGCGGAAGCCCTGAAACGGTATGGGTGATGCGGGGAGCGTCTGGATTCTTCGGCTGCGCTCAGAATGACTCAACGTGAGTTCGCTGGTCTGGGGATTGTGTATGCTGTCGCCGTCGCCGTCGCCTAGCCGTCGCCGGATTGATCTAGCCTAATCTGCGGAACTGCTTTCTGAATTTGCGCTGCTGCTGTCGATACTCTTGTTCGCTGTTGAATCGCTCGATAGCTCCCGGAATTTTCCATTTGAAGAATAGGGAGAGAAGGGCGAAGAGCGGTGATGAGATCAGGGTACATAGGATGTTGAAGGCTGGACCTATAAACGGGAGCGGCCTTATGGTGAGCAGGATTGCAATGGCCCAGACATAAGAGAGATGCGGGGTTAGCAGCGCCAAGAAAATCGCGGTGATGACACCGAAACCAATATAAGCGCAAAGAAACCAATTCAATTCTTCGTTGCGTTTGGATACATAGGGCCAGATTGCTCCCACGATGAACTTCTGGTAGAGCGGACCGCAAACGTAGGCGGGCCGGTCCATCGATGTTCCGTCGATGTGAATGAAGACCATTTCACAGCCAGTAAAGAAGTACGCAATAAGCAAGCTCACCAGAATGAGGATCATGCGGAAAAGTTTAGCAGGAGCAATCAATACCGCCTGAGAATTCGGGCTATAAGACCTTCAAAGACATATTGCCAATGAATGTGGTCGGTGCAAATACCTAGACCAATCCGCCCTTGAACCGAAATGGCGAACTTGTGTACAGAAAGCGGATCAGTTGGCAATTTGCACTTTTTGCAAGGCGGGGCGCATGCGGTACATAGAGGAAATAGTCTTCTGATGTATCCCGCCGACGATGGTAACTGGAGGAATCCGTGTCCTTGCGGTATCTCACGCTCCTTTCCAGATAACGTTCTTTCTATTACATGGAAAGCGAGAGGCACTCCTCCCTGTCCGCACTTGGAGCAAACGCATTCATCAACATCTTTATGTAAATAGCTCTCGACTAGCGCATCTCTCAGCCGAACTCGCAGGTCGTCGTTCATGTGGTTTTCGTCTCTTCTCGACAGTAGTGGGACAGCATACATAATTCCCGATACGAGCGACTGAACACAATGTGGGCGTCCCATGGCATTCACGGTCATTTTAGGACAAAGAAGCAGATTCTTCGCTTGCACCCCAGCGAACAAGTTCGTTCGCCGGGGACTTCGCTGCGCTCAGAATGACAGGTTCAAAAAAGGTGGGCAACAAAAGCGTTGAAAAGTCGAAGATGGTATAAATAAAGCAGGACTATCGCAGGTTGCGAGTCCGTAGCGCGGACGAGGCTGTAGATGCCGGAGACGCGAGACTCTAAGCAGAACGCCCAAGCGGGCGGCATGAATGCTCCTACCGGTTGCCAAGCGGCAGCGCAGGCGAGCTGTAAGAGATTTGAAAAGAACTAGATACAAGGCCGGCCAGGCACAGGAATCCAAGCAAGTGCAGCCGGACAGGATTTGGGAATGAGCGCAAACGGATGGCTAACGGCCCCGCCTCAAATTGAGGTAGATTCGGCCACAAGTCCCGCGCGCCCCCATTCACACAAGGTTTGCAGGATGCGCTTTATCGATATTTCCCGTAAGAACGCTCTTCGAGGCCCCGCCACAACGGCGGGCAGCGAACAGCGCGCGGCGAAGTATCCGACCCGCATCCGCCGCTACCCCTGCCACATCCTCTCCGCCGCAACCACCGCAGCCAGGGCATAACCGCTCGAACTGCCGGAAACTGTGTCTCGTCTGCCGCCTGCAACCGAATATCGGGCGGGCAGAAAGAGATAAAGCATGTCAAAGGAAATTTATATATCCACCACACCGCACGAGACGCGTCTCGCAGTGGTGGAAAACGAACAACTGGCCGAGATCTACTACGAGCGTGAGAACGAATACACGCTGGCCGGCTCCATCTACAACGGAAAAGTAACGCGCGTGCTGCCCGGCATGCAGTCGAGCTTCGTGGACATCGGCCTGGAGCGCGATGCGTTCCTGTATGTGACCGACTTCATGGAAGACGCGGCGGTGGACTCCGCCGAGTTCGATACGTCGTCAGCCACTGGCGAGGCCAAACCGGAGCGCAGTGGGGACCGAGGCGGAGATCGCGGCCATGACCGTGGCCGTGGCGACCGCGGCGGACGTGGCCGTGACCGGAACCGTGAAGACCGCAAGCCCGTGGGCGATGCTGCCCCGCAGGATGAGAGTGCAGCCGTAGCCGGGGACGGCGAGGGTGCAGGCGAGCTGGGTGACGGGGCGCCGGGAGCCGATGGTTCGCGCCGCTGGCGTGGCCGCCGTGGCCGCCGCCGTGGACGCAGCGGTGGCGCTCGTGAAGGCCAGCAGGCTGCGCCGGTAACGCCCGAGGTGGTGATTGAGGGTGGATACGACGCCGAGCCCGCCGAGGAAAATTTTGAAGCAGCGCCGGTGCAGGAGCAGCAGGACCGCCCCGAACATCAGGATCGTCCGCGCCGCGACGAGCGCCATGGCGGACGCCGGGATGGCCGCCGCGACGACCGTGGCAGCCGCAACCGGGACGACCGTCCTGCGCGCGAAGCGGAGTATGGCACGGAGCAGTTTGCCGCCAAACCGGCGGAGCCTCTGCTGCTGCCGGGTGAATCGCTGGCGCGCTACCGCGCGGCGGACGATTCCGTGGCCACGGGCCAGACGGACCTTCATGCATCGGCTGACGCGCCCCGGGCGAAGCCTTCCAACATTGTGGAAGCACCGCTGGCCGGATGGGATGGCGGAGCCGTGCTGCCGGGTGAGACGATTCGTCCGCGCAACAATGCGGGCAACAATACAACAGGCGGCGATGCTGGGCGCGGCGAGGGCCGTGGCCGGGATCGGGGACGCGACCGTGGACGTGGCGGGCGTGATCGCCAGCCGCGCCGGGATGAGCGGCACCAGGCCGCAGCGCCGGTGCCGGTAAGCGAAGAATTGGAAGAGCCGGTGCAGCAGTTCGTTGCGCCGGAGCCCGAGGTCCAGGCGGAGCAGGCTGCTCCGGTGGCCGAGCAGGAGATGGTCTTCGAGGAGCAGCACACGGAGTATGAGCCGGTGGAGGCGTCAGCGTCTTACCGCGTCGATCCGGGTGCGCCCAGCGAGTTCCGCCAGAGCGGGGAAGAGGCTGTGGTGCTGGACGAGACTCCGGTGGAAGAACAGGCCGATGCTGATGCCGATCCGGTGGCTGAGTCTGATCCGTTTGCGGCAGTGGAGCCGCATGTGGAGATGCCGGAGGCACTCGCATCCGCGTCGCCCGAGCCGAAGATTCTGGGCGAGGTGCACGGCGTTCATGAGTACACCACCGTGCAGCCGACCGGCGAGATGCTGGATCAGGGCACGATTGGAAATCTGACGGAGTCTGATCCTTTGGCCGCGGCCCATTCGGTTCCGTACACAGAGCTGGCCGGCGAAGTGGCTCCGGCAGAGAGCGTGATGGAAACGCGGCATCCGCAGGAGTTTGCGCCGGGCGCAGGCGAGCTGGAAGAAGAGATCATCGAAGAAGAAGAGTTTGATGGCGGTCCGTTCTCACTCCACGCCGAAGACGGCGATATGGATGACATGGAAGAAGAGACCGTTGAAGGGGCAGAGGCGCTGGGTTCGATACTGCGCGACATGTCCATTGACGAGATGACCAGTTCCGAGCCGGATGAAGACGAGGAGGATGAGTTCTCTGAGGGCTTCGCCGAATCGGACGTGGAAGAAGAGAGCTTTGAGGCGGACGAAAGCGAGGAGTTTGCCGGCGAGGACGATGAGCTGGCGGCTGACTCGACTACCGTGGCTGACGGCGCTGCTCCCACGCAGGAACGCCGTGGCCGCCGTGATGGCCGCCGGGGTGATCGTGACCGTGGTGGCGACCGTGGCCGCCGCGATGGCCGTCGTACCCGCGGTGGACCGGGCCGCGGACGCAGCCATGCACCGCAGGCTCCCCTGCCGGCGATCAGCGACCTGCTGAAGCCGGGGCAGGAGATTCTGGTGCAGATCGCGAAGGAGCCCATCGCCAAGAAGGGCGCGCGCATCACCAGCCACATTGCACTCCCCGGGCGCTTCCTGGTCTTCATGCCGACGGTGAACCATATCGGCGTCTCGCGCAAGATTTCGTCGGATGAGGAACGCCGCCGTCTGAAGCATGTTCTGCTGAGCGAGAAGGGCGACGCCAGCGGCGGATTCATTGTGCGCACAGCCGCCGATGGAGCCAATGAAGAGGAGCTTCGCGCTGACCTGCGCTTCCTGATTAACCTGTGGAACGGCATCAAGGAGCGCAGTGAATCCTCGAAGTCGCCCGCGCTGATCTATCACGATCTGAACCTGGTGGAACGCATTCTGCGTGACCAGGTGACGGACAATTTCTCCGCCATCTGGGTGGATTCGGAGCCGGAGTATGAGCGCGTGCTGCGCTTTCTGCAGCGCTTCCAGCCCAGCCTGATCCGGCGCGTGAAACTCTATTCCAAGGACGTGCCGCTGTTTGAGCAGTTCGGCATTACGGAAGAGATTAACAAGGCACTGCGCTCCAAGGTGTGGCTGAAGTCCGGCGGATCCATCGTGATCAACCAGACGGAGGCGCTGGTCGCTATCGACATCAACACCGGCAAGTACGTGGGCAAGACGACGCGACTGGAAGACACCATCGTCAAGACCAACCTTGACGCCATTCCGGAGATCGTGCGCCAGATCCGCCTGCGCGATCTGGGCGGCATCATCGTAATCGACTTCATCGACATGGACGAGCGCAAGAACCGCAACAAGGTTCTGCAGGCGCTGGAAGATGAGTTGAAGAGCGATCGCGCGCCGTCAAAGGTGCTGCAGTTCAACGACTTCGGCCTGGTCGCCATCACGCGCAAGCGGGTGAAGCAGAGCCTGGAGCGTACGCTTTCTACCACCTGCACCGTCTGCCAGGGTACCGGCATGGTGAAGTCTCCGGTGACGGTGTGCAACGACATCTACATCGAGATGCGCAAGATGCATAAGACGCTGGAACGCGGCGACATTATGCTGCGCGTGCATCCTGAAGTGGTGAAGCAGCTCAAGTCAAACGGAGCGAAGTGGCTGACCGAGATGGAAGAGATGGCGGGCAAGACCATCCTGGTGAAGAGCGATCCGGCTCTGCATCCGGAACAGTTTGATATTCACTAGGTGCTAGGCCCTTCGCTGCGCTCGAGGGCAGGCTCCCGGCCGGGAGCGCGCTTCGCGCGCAGAAGCGGCTCCCGCTGGTCGCAGAAACAGAAACGGATGGGCCGGAGGCGATTGCTTCCGGCCTATGCTTTTTGGGATTGGCCCGGAGTAATCAATAAGATACAAACCGTGGCGCATTAATAGCATCTAGCTCATAAGATAGAGAAGGAGTCTTCCGGGAATGAAACTTCTGCCCGGAAGATGTGTCTAACCCAGCGGATACATCTGCACGACTACAAGGAGTCCAAAACAATGCTTTCTAACCAGAGTCAGCCTTTATCCATTTTTCGCACGGCCGCCATCGCACTTTCGCTCGCAGTGGGTGTGGCAGCTCTCCCGGCTCTCGCGCAGCAGGCACAGTCCGCTCCGGCGCCCGCAGTAGCTTCCAGCCCGCTGATTGGCCAGAATCTTCAGCTCTTCTCCAGCTCTTCCACCGGCGCGCAGGACGATGCTGTGACCAGCGAACGCTCCAGCCTGGGCGGAGCGGCTGCCATCGGGCCGAATGCCGATGCCAATCCGCAGTATGGCGGAGGCTACGGCGGACCGCCGCGCCGCCGTCCGTATGGCCGCCCGACGTACCGCGACCGCTACTCCAACCCTGACGGTTCCAGCAAGATTGCGTTTGAAGCCGGCGCTGGATTTACGGTGCCGACGAGGGACTCCGGGCCGTACCTGACGCCCGGCTACAAGTTCGCTTTTGGCGCAGGCCGCCGTTTTAGCAGGAACCTGGCCATACTGGCGGAGTACAACTACGACCACTTCGGCATTCCTACCTCTGAACTGAACAATGCGTTGAACTCCTATAACGCCGGGGTGATCGCCTATAACGCGACCGTGCCGATCAGCCAGCAGGCGCAGACCCTGAGCTCGCTGAATGGCAATGCGCACACCTGGTCCTTCACCCTGGAGCCGGAGTTTGATATCCAGAGCGCCGGGAGCAAGGCGGGCGCGTATGTCATCGGCGGCGGCGGCTTCTACCGCAAGCTGACCAACTTCACCACGCCGGTCTCGGGCTACTGCTATGACCCGTACTACGGGTACTACGGCTGCTCCAGCAACCAGACGGTAATGCACTTCTCCAACAACGCCGGCGGCTTGAACATCGGTGGAGGTCTGACGTACAAGGTATCCAACTACAGCAACCTGAAGCTGTTTGCTGAAGCGCGCTATGTGTGGATCGATAACTCGCCCAGCTCGAACAATTCGACCGCGGGCGCTCCGCAGTACGGCTATCCTCCGGCGAACTTCCAGACGACGTATCTTCCGGTCACATTCGGCATACGCTTCTAGGGTTGCGGCAGGGAAACGCGAAAGGCCCGGAGAGGTTCTCCGGGCCTTTTGTTTTGCAGTGCATGCGCCGGGGCTGGAGCCGGAGAGATGGGCGCGTTGCGGATTCGTGGCGGCGCGGGCAGCGGCAAACAGCAGATGCTTCGGCTGCGCCTCAGGATGACAAATCCAGGGGTTATACCTGAAAGGAAATTGCGCTAGAAATCGAAGCGGATGTGCAGGTGAAGGTATTGCAGCAGCAGGCAGCCCAGCACCGCGCCCAGCAGGGAGCAGGCTGCAACCGCGACTTCGTAGTTGAACGAGGTCTTTCCGATCACCTCAGTCGCAGTGATCAGGATGAGCGCGAAGAGAATGCAGCCGAAGAGGAAGGCGGCGAGCAGGGGAAACCATTGTGCCAGATAGGCGATCAACGCGCCGCCGGCGGCCGCGGAGAGGGTCCAGATCAGGGCATTGCAGAGCAGCAGGATGGGGCGCGGTTCAAAGTTGCCGGCCATCATGCGGGGGGCGGTCGCGCTGGCTGCGAAGAGAAGCGTCAGCGCCAGGCCGACGGTCAATCCGTACGCGAGTGCCAGCACCAGCCCATCCAGCAGAACACCGATCATAATCCCACCATCTTAGTACGCAAACACTACCGTGGGCCACACTCGGGGAAGGTTTATACGCCAACAGGATAGGGTTTTTCGTGCAGCTCGTCGCCGGATTTTCCGGAGCGCTCAAAGAGCCCCTGAAACAGGCTGAGCAGACCTGTGTACCAGTAGCCCAGAACGAAGAGGATCAGAAATGGCACGGTGAAGTAATTGTCCGTATAGATCGCATACCAGACGGTGAAGGTGAAGTAGCAGCCGATGGCCAACTCGATCCAGGGAATGATGCCGAGGCGCTTGCGGTATTTTTTGGCCTGCGATTTTTCTCCCTTCTGCTTCACGCGGTACTTGGGCGTGCGGGCGAAGGCGGATTTGATGCCGAAGAGCGCCTCCATCACAGCCTTGGTATTGGTGATGGTCAGGCCGATGCCGAGCGACATGAGGAACGGCAGGTAAAGGAAGGTCTTGTACCACTTGCCGGGATAGAGTTCCTTCTGGCTGACCAGATAGAAGGATGAGATGGACATGGTGCTGGCCATGAAGAGCGGAAGGTCAATCAGGCACATCTGGATCCAGCCCTGGTAGCTGCGGATGATCATGGCAGGCATCAGCAGGGTGGAGAGTACGATCATCAGCGGATAGCTGATGTTGGCGGTCAGGTGGTACCAGGCTTCAATCTTGGTGTGGAAGGGCGCATCGCTCTTGAGCACGCGCGGCAGAATCTTCTTTGAGGTCTGGATCAGTCCCTTGGCCCAGCGTGCCTGCTGCGTCTTGAATGCAGTCATCTCAATGGGAAGCTCGGCGGGGCACTCCACATCCTGCAGGTATTTGAACTTCCATCCCTTCAGCTGGGCGCGGTAGCTGAGGTCAGTGTCCTCGGTCAGGGTGTCGTGCTGCCAGCCGCCGGCTTCGTCAATTGCCTGGCGCTGCCACATGCCGGCGGTGCCGTTGAAGTTGAAGTAGACGCCAGCCCGCGAACGGCCGCCGTGCTCCAGCACGAAGTGGCCGTCCAGCAGGATGGCTTCCACCTGGGTGAGAAAGCTGTAGTTGCGGTTCAGATGCGTCCAGCGGGTCTGCACCATGCCCACACCGGGTTCGGCGAAGTGGTGGACGACCTGGTTGAGCCACTGCGGCGGCGGAACAAAGTCTGCATCGAAGATGGCGATGAGCGAGCCTTTGGCCGTGCGCAGACCTTCGTCGAGCGCACCTGCCTTGTAACCGTGGCGGTTGGTGCGGTGCAGGTAATAGATGGGTTGCGGCTCCAGCCCGGCGAACCCTTCGGCGTAACGCTTCACAATACCGCGGGCCACATCGATGGTCTCATCGGTGGAGTCGTCGAGAAGCTGAATCTCGAAACGGTCGCGGGGATAGTCCAGGCGGCAGCAGGCGTCAATCAACCGGTCGATCACAAACTGCTCGTTGTAGATGGGCAGCTGAATGGTGACGAAAGGCAGCTCAGTAAAATGCGCGGGCGGCTCAGAGGATTTCGCGGCATTGCGCTTGTGCTTGTAGTAGAGATACACCAGCTGGTAGCGATGGATGCCGTAGAAGGCGAGGATCACCATCACGATGAAGTACGGGATCAGCAGGCAGGTGTCAAAGAGATTGGCGCGGTAGAGTCCCTGGAAGGTGTGGTCGGCGTAGTGGCTCTTATAGTAGTGCGCCAGGCCGTGCTGGGGCGCCAGCAGCAGAAGCGATAACAGATTGGCAGGCGTGAACAGAGCGCAGCTCTCCAGCGTCAAAAATCGGGGTCAGTCCTAAATTGTACGCGACTGGGTGGATACATTTATCCTGAACAGGCAAAGGAGCAAAGATGCAGAGCTGGCGGATGGGTTTGGCGCTGTTAGTTGTGGGCGGCGTGTGTGTGGCCGGCGTAGGCCGGGCGGCTGCGGAAGACAAGTCCAAGCCCGCGGACAAGGCCAAGCCTGATCCGGATGTGGTCATCTTCACCAATGGCGACCAGCTCTCCGGCACGCTGGAGCGCGGTGTGGGCGACAATATCGTGTTCAAGAGCGACATGGCCGGGGAACTGACGATTCCGCTGGCGAAGGTGAAGGAACTGCGCTCCACGGGCAGCTTTGCAGTGCTGCGCAAGAGCCGCCCGGTTTCGCGCGCGGGGGTGGAGACCGGAACGCTGGCCGAGCGCAACGGGGATATGGTGATTGCTTACCCGACCCGGCCGCCGGAGACGGTGCCGGTAAAGGATGTGGCCTATGTGATCGACCAGGCGACCTATGACCGTGAGCTGCAGAAGCTGCCGGGTTTTCGCTACGGCTGGAACGGCACAGTTACCGCGGGCGCGAGCTTTGTGCGCTCCACCAATAACGGTTCTACATTCAACGGAGCCATGTCTCTGGTGCGCGCGATTCCGACGGTGCCGTGGCTGCCGGCGCGCAACCGGACCACACTCAACGTGGCCGAGACGTATGGGCAGATGAGCGAGCCGGTGATTCCGCCGACCACTCCGCCGACGCCGGATACGGTGGTGAAGACCAGCATCTTCCACGCCGATGCCGAGCGGGATGAGTATTTCACGCAGCGCGGTTACGGCCTGGTGCAGACGGCGTTTGACCATAACTTCGCGCAGGGTTTGCAGCTGGCGCAGAACTATGGCGGTGGTCTGGGCTGGACGCTGGTGAAGCAGCCGAAGCAGCAGCTGGATGTAAAGGGCGACCTGCACTACCTGAAGCAGCAGTTCCAGACGCAGGCAAGCAATCAGAACCTGATCGGTTCTACGCTGGCTGAGGTATATGTACGCAAGCTGCCGCGCAAGATGATCTTCAATGAGAATGCATCGCTGATTCCAGCATGGAACAATACCAGTGCGTATGCTGCGAACGTGAACGGAACCTTCCGGCTGCCGGTCTTCAAGCGCTTCAGCTTTTCTGTGAGTGCGGCCGATAGTTTTCTGAACGACCCCGCGGTCTATTACAAGAAGAACAGTCTCGTTCTCACTACCGGGCTTACGTATGCGCTCAAATAGGATCGGCATCGGCGAATGATTCATCTGGCGCAATACGCGGGTGGAGCCATGCTCGCTCTCGGGCTCTTTGGCCTGCTCACCTCGACCATTTTTCTGGGGCTGGTGTGCACCGGCGTGGTTCGGCTGCGGCGCGAAGCTGCCGCGCAGGAGCGCAGCCTGTTGGAGCGCGCTGTTGCAGGCGAAGACTTTCTGCCGGGCGTGACGCTGATGAAACCGCTGCACGGCGCGGAGCCGGGGCTGGCAGAGAATCTGCGCAGCTTTTACCGGCAGGATTATTTTTCGCTTGCTGCAAGAGAAACCCAGGTCTCAGAAGCGAGGTCTGGGGCACCCACATCCTCGGCCGCACCCGCATCGGTGACTGGAGTGGAGATACTCTTCTGCGCGCGGACTGAGGCGGATGCCGGACTGGCCGTGGCGCGGCAGGTGGCGGCGGAGTTTCCGCAGATCGCCACGCGCATTGTGACCAGCGGAGAGCCGTGGGCGCCGAATGCGAAGGTCTGTTCGCTGACGGCGATGGCGAAGGTGGCGGCGCACGATCTGTGGGTCATCAGCGACAGCGATGTGCACGTCACGCCGGATTATCTGCGGCGCGTGGTGCTGCCCTTCGCTGACCCGAAGATCGGCTGCGTGACCTGCCTGTATCGCGGCATCGCGGCTGAGGGAGGGATCTGGTCGCGGCTGGAAGCGGCGGGCATGACCATTGAGATGAGCTCCGGCGTGGCCGCGGCGAACCTGATGGAGCCGATGCAGTTTGCCCTGGGGCCGACCATGGCCGCGCGGCGCGAGTGCGTGGCTGAGATCGGCGGCTTCGAGAGCATGGCGGAGTATTGCGCGGACGATTTTGTGCTGGGCAACGAGATCGCAAAGCATGGGCACACGGTGATGCTGGCCAGCGCCGTGATCGACCACATGGTGCTGAACGCGAGCTTCCTGGAGTCCATCAAACACCAGGTGCGCTGGATGAAGAGCACGCGCTTCTCGCGGCCCAAGGGGCACTTCGGCACCGCGCTGACCTTCGCCACGCCGTTCGGCCTGCTGGCGTTTGCGGGCGCGCTGCTGCTGGGGCATCCGGTGGTGGCGTGCGGGTCGCTGCTGTTCGCGCTCACGGGACGGATGCTGCAGGCGTGGGCCGTGGGCCGGTTCGTGGTGCAGGATACGCGGCTGGCGAAGACCATGCTGTTGTTTCCGGTGCGCGACTTCATGGGGTTCTGCTTCTGGGCGCTGAGCTATACGAGTCGGCGGATTTTGTGGCGGGGGGAAGTGTATGAGCTGCTGGAAGAGGGAAGAATGCGGAAGGCTTGAGCTGTTGCCGCTATGCCGTTTGATGGCAAAACCTGCGCCCTTAGTGCCTGGTCTCCTGCTTCTTAGTTGATGGGGGCGGCTTGTTCGCCTCTTGCCTGCTCACTTCGAGCACCGTAATCGACATCTCCTGGTTGCTCGGAATAAGCTCCAGCCCCATAGTCTGCCTGAGGACAGCATTCAGGCTGTCAACGTCTCTCCCGGTAACTTCGAACCGTGCGTCATAGGTGCCGTCGATGCCTGTTTCGTTGATTACGGGGTTCTCCAGCCCGGTTCCCAACACGTAGGCAAGATCGTCCATGGTTCCATTCATCAAAAGGAATTTTCCGTCCCAGTAGCCTCGTTTCACAGCGTGTGCCGAAGCCGACGGACTCAGTAGTTTCTTACTCGCATCGGTGGCTCGGAGACTATACGCTGGTTTGGTCAGGGTCTTTGACTGGATCTGTAAGTGCAATGCGGCGAGGACGGCTTGCTGGACAATCGAATCGTTCGCGGATTGGGGCACATCCGCAGAATTCACGCGGAGATCGTAGCGCCCTTCAGGCAACGGGTCTTTTAGAACATAGCGATTTCCAAATACATTGAAGATATCCGTTATAAGGCTATCGGCGTCTTCTCCAAGGAAGTCCGCCCCGGTGGGCGGATGATTGACCCGGCTCATTTTGGCATTCGCCGAAGCCTTGGTGACGGACACTGAAAACAACGGGCGCTTGGTATCCGGGCTTGATAGAACGCTCGTAGCGGTGATTACGGTCGCCGGCTTGAATACCACGCTTTTTCCTGCCGCTACTGCGCGCAGATCGGCGGCGTTCAGCGAATCAATCTCTGTGACCGTGACAATTTTCCCGTTTCCATCGACGATGATAGTCGTGGGTCTTGATTCGATTCCATACCGATGAAAGACGGCACCTGAAGCATCGAGGCCAACCCAACCAGACATCTTCTTTTTGGTCAGAAAGTTTTGCACGGCCTTCGGGTCCTCATCATCGATGGAGATGAACTGGAATTTCGCCGGGTCAAGCGACTCCACAAGTTGGTTGAGATGCGGAAGGCTCGCCACACACGGAGAACACCAGGTGGCCCAGAACTCCAGCACCACAACCTTACCTTTGAGGCTTGCCCAGTCTGCTCTCGCTCCCAAAGGGGATTGCAGAAGTTTCAGCGTATTCAGGGGAGGAGCAGGTGTGCCCTTCTTGGGATACGCCCAAAGCGAAGCAGTTCCAAGCAAGACCGCAACAAGAGTGATCAGGCCATCTCGCAAAGCTGTGCGAATGTGCATACGCTCGGATATCGGCTGCATTTCTTCACCTCCGCACGGCGATCTGACTCACCAATCAACGAAATATTAGCTGATTAACTAGCGGTTGGTCAGGATGGTCTTGCCGCCGGAGCTGGCCAGGGAGACGACGGGGCCGAAGGGCGCGAGGTCGGCGGTGCGTTTGGCGGGATCGTAGGTGAGCAGGAAGACTCTTTGCGGGCCGGACCAGAGCGTGCGCAGCGAATTCTCACCCTCGAAGATCTTCGGCGCATCGGGCCAGTAGGAGCCGTACCACATGCCGTTCACGCGGCCATTCACAAAGTGCAGCTGATGCCGGGTGTAGAAGTTCAGGCTGGAGCCGGAGGTGTATTCGCCGTCGAGCAGGATGAGATCCTGCGGCTGCAGGACGCGGTTGACGGCGACGGCGAGCGGTTTGGAGCCGAGCGTGGGATAGAAGCGGGCGAGGCCTTCATGAGCTGAGAGCAGAACCCCGCACATGGCGAAGGCGAGGACGAGATTTGCCGCGTAGGCCTTGCGGCGCAGGCGCAGCCAGTAAGTCAGCAGCCCCACGGCCAACATGGAGATGCAGGTGCCGATGAGCGGTCCGCGGAAGAGCCCCATAGCGCGGCCGGTGAGATCGAAGATATGGCCCAGCGAGAGGTTATACATCTCCGGATTGCTGCTGAGCAGTGTGGCAATATCCGCGCCGGGCGGCGGTGTGGGTGCGGTGATGGCGAAGTAACCGCAGATGACCGCAACCAGCGTACACAGCGGCACCAGGAACCAGCGCGAGGCGATAAGCACGGCGTGGCGTGCGCGGCTGTCATGTTGCTCGGCTTCAGCCAGAATGCCGCCGGCCATCAGCGCGAGCGCGGGCAGCGCGGGCAGAGAGTAGTACTCCTGCCGGGATGAGAAGCTGAAGAATCCGAGCACCAGCAGCGACCAGGTGAGCAGCATCAGCGCAGCTTCGCGTTGTCGCAGCGTGGTGATCCGGCTGCGCAGCTCGCGCCAGAAGCGCAGGAGAGCGCCGGGCAGATACGCGCCCCACGGCATCAGCCACACGCCCAGCAGCAGCCAGAAGAGCGGCACCGGCACCTGCCCGTAGTCATGCGGAATGCGCTTGCCGAGGAAGCGCATGAAGTGTTCGTTGATGATGTAGAACCAGAACCAGCCGCGCGCGTCGCCGATGGGCGGATTGCGGTGCGCAGCGAGGATGTGCCACGGCGCGGCGAGCAGAAGAAAAACCAGGCTGCTGGAGAAGAGATGCAGCCGCTTGATGAGATGCAGTTGCCGCGTAATGGCAAGGTAGATGAGCACCAGGCCGAGCGGAAAGACTGCGCCGATCAGGCCTTTGGTGAGCACATTCAGCGCCATCACCGCGGCGAATCCCCAGCAGCAGAACAGGGTGCGGCGGCGGTCGCGATGCTCGCTGGTGAGGGCGTCAATCGCGCGCAGCAGAAGATGCGCGCCCAGCGTCATCCACAGCGCGAGCAGAATATCCGGAATATAAAAGCGGGTGTAGAGATAGGTTCCGACCGAAGTAGAGATGGCCAGCGCGGAGTAGAAGCCGCCGCGTTCGCCGAAGAAGCGGATGCCCAGTGCGTAGACGGCGAAGGCGAGCAGAAGAACGCAGAGCGCCAGGGGCAGGCGCGCGGCCCAGTCATGCACGCCGAAGAGCTTCATGCCGCCGGCGGCCATCCAGTACATCAGCGGCGGCTTATCAAAGAAGCGCACGCCGTTGGCGAAGGGCGTCACGTAATCGTGCCGCAGCATCATTTCGCGCGCGACCTCAATGTAGACGGAGTCCACATCATCGAGAAGTCCCGGCGAGAAGAGGCCGGTGAACTGCAGGACGATCCAGACCAGCACCAGCACAGAGGCGGAGCGGAGGGACCAGCGGCGGGTGGTGTTGGCGGTCGGATTGGCGGTAGTGGACACGGAAGGGGACTCTTTAGATGGTCGGCCATGCGGTGCACGCTGTCAACGCACTTGGTAGAGTATGTGACATGGTGCGCAGCGCAGCGCGATGGGCTGGGGTTCTGGCGGCGGGGCTGTATCTGCTGCAGAATGCTGCGAGTCAGCAAGTCGGCGGGTCAGCGAGTCAGCAAAGCCAGGCGACGGCTACAAACTGGCCGGTGACGCTGCAGAGCAGTTTTGCCGATGGGGCGGCGCATCCGTACTGCGCCGTGCTGGACGCGGCTGCATTTGCCGCCAGCGCGCCCGGCCTGCGCGGTCTGCGCCTGCTGCAGAATGGCGCGGAGATTCCGTTTCTAACGACGATCAGCGCACCGGTCGAGTCGCAGACCGATGCTGTGCGGGTACTGAATCTGCGGGAAGAGGATGGCGCACTGCGGTTTGACCTGGCCATGCCGCAGCGGGCCTATACGGCGATCCAGTTCAACCTGGCGCGGAAGAATTTTGCGGCGACAGCGGCTATCTCCGCGGATGACACGGAGACAGGCACGCATGCACGGCGCGTGGGCGAGTACGTTCTGTTCGATCTGAGCAGCGATCGCCTGGCGCGGCAGACGGCGGTCGCCCTGCCGGAGATGCGCGATCGGTATCTGCACGTCACGCTGCATCTGCAGGCTGATGTGCTGCATGCAAAGGATCTGCTGGGTGTAGATGTGCCTCCGCCGCGCGAGGCGCAGAGCGTGTACAGCACGGTGGCGGCGACCCATCAGTTTGTGAATACGGTGCGCGAGACCATCGCGGAGTTTGACGTGCCCGCGCACGTTCCGGTGCAGCGCATTCACTTTGAGTGGAACGCGAAGGCGGCGAATTTTCTGCGGCGGGTGCGGGTGGAGGCGTGGCCTTCGGCTGACCCCAATGATGTGGAGACGATCAGCGGGGCGATATCCAGCACGCATCGCGTGCAATCAGACATTGCGCTGGACGATGCGCAGCATGATGTGGCGATGACGCTGGGCGCAAACCTGCAGGGGCCGGCGCACATGCGCATCATCGTGGAGCGCGGCGGCGATGGGCCGTTGCCGCTGACGCATGTGGAGTTGCAAATGCGCCAGCACAAAATATGCTTTGACGCGAAGAGTGGAGTGCCGGTCGTGCTGCGGGCTGGGGACGATGAGGCGGCGGCGGGAGCATCTGTTGCGGCGCTGGCGAATGAGGCATGGGAGCGGGCGGGGGAAGCAGTGATCGGAGACGGGGCGGAGGTTTCTGCGGCTCCCTTTGTGCCGGTGACACATTGCTATGGAGGCCAGTGGAAGCCGTTTTACTACGGTGGCGCACTGGTGCTTTTGGGCGGAGTTATTTTCTGGGGATGGTGGCTGTGGCGGCGGAAAAGGTAGCCTGCCTCTTGGGGCGGCGAAAAGCGTACCTCAGCGCTGAAGCCGTGCCCTTAAGGAAAGCAAAGACGGTCGCCGCTGCGCGACGATATCCCATGTCTCAGAAGCGAGACATGGGGCACCCGCTTCGGTGGCTACGTGAGACGTTGCGGTAGAGAAGCAGGTCCCTCGGCTGCGCTCGGGATGACAAACAAAAAGAAAAGCGAGAAACAGATTCTTCGCTGCGCTTCGGAATGACAAACAACAGCAAAAGCGTGCGCATCGCGCGTCGCCGCGTTGCGACGATTCCCGTTCATCGCGATGAAGCTGCGATGAATGGGGCACCCGATTCTGTGGCGGGTTGAGACGTTGAGATTCTTCGCTGCGCTCAGAATGACAACCAATGGTGCTGCGCACCCGATCAGGTGGCAGCACTAACGTAATGCGCTGTCGACTTCGTTGAGCCAGCTGGCGGGTTTGAGGATCTCGCGGGGCTTGGAGCCGTCGGCGGGGCCGACGATGCCGTCGCCTTCCATCATGTCAATCAGGTGCGCGGCGCGGCCATAGCCTACGCGCAGGCGGCGCTGAATGAGCGAGGTGCTTGCCTTGCCGAATTCCAGGACGAGGCGCACAGCGTCATCGTAGAGCTCGTCGTTGCCGCCCTCTGCATCGGTGTTGCTGTCCAGGTCGCGGCCCTTGTCGTCTTTCGGGCCTTCCAGGAAGCCGTGCACGTACTCGGCTTCGCCCTGTTCCTTCCAAAATGAGGTGACGGCGGTGATCTCTTTTTCGGTGACGAAGGGGGCGTGTACCCGCTGCACACGCGAGGTGCCGGGCGGCAGGTAGAGCATGTCGCCGCGGCCCAGCAGGCTCTCCGCGCCATTGGCGTCGATGATGGTGCGCGAGTCGACCTTGGTGGCCAGGCGGAAGCTGATGCGCGTGGGCACGTTCGCTTTAATGAGGCCGGTGATCACATCGACCGATGGCCGCTGCGTGGCGAGCACCAGATGGATGCCGACGGCGCGGGCCATCTGCGCCAGCCGGGTGATGGCCTCTTCCACGTTGGCCTTGTCGAGCATCATCAGGTCGGCGAGTTCGTCGATGATGATGATGATGTAGGGCAGCGGCTCCTGCTCTTCCGCATCCTCAAACATGCTGGGCGTGCCGTTTTCAAAGAGCTTGTTGTACTGGTCAATGTTGCGCACGGAGCGTGAAGCCAGCAGCTTCAGGCGGCGCTCCATCTCGCGCACCGCATTGCGCAGCGCATTGGCGGCGAGCTTCGGCTCAGTGATGATGGGCGTGAAGAGATGCGGAATGCCTTCGTACATGCCGAGTTCCACGCGCTTTGGATCGACAAGGATGAGACGGACCTGCTCCGGCGTGGACTTGAAAAGCACGGACATGATCATGGCGTTGATGGCGACGGATTTGCCGGAGCCGGTGGAACCCGCAATGAGCACGTGCGGCATGGAGGCGAGATCGGCGGTGACGATGCGGCCATTGATGTCTTTGCCCATTGCGAGCGAGAGCCGGTTCTTGGAGTGGGTGAAGTTTTCTGACTCGATGACGTCGCGCAGCCAGATGGTCTCCCGGTCCGTGTTGGGCACCTGGATGCCGACAGTGCTCTTGCCGGCCATGCGCTCGATGAGGATGCTTTCAGCGGCCATGGCGAGGCAGAGATCGTCTGCCAGGCCGGTCACGCGCGAATATTTCACACCGGCTTCGGGGCGGAATTCAAAGGTGGTGACGACCGGGCCGGGATTGATCTGCGTGACCTGGCCGTTCACATCAAATTCGGCGCACTTCTCGACCAGCACGCGCGCCTCTTCACGCAGCGCCTCTTCGCGGACGATGGTGGTCTCTTCGCTGCGGTGCAGCAGCGTGGAGGGCGGCAGCTTGTAGCCGCGCACGCTCTTGGGCGTGATGGTGACGGGCTTCAGGTCAGAGTCGGCGCGCTTGCCGAAGGAGATCTCCTGCGGGGCGCGGGGTGCGGGTGCGGCCTCTGCCGTGGGGAAGGGAACCACGTTGCGCGGCGGTTCCGGCGCGGGAATGCGCGCGGGCGGTGCATCCACATGCTCGGGCTCAGGGAAGCGGCTGTCCTGCGTACTGGACGCGGGCATCTCGTCCTGCGGGACGGCGTCCACCATGGTGCGCGGAATATTCTGCCAGACAGAAGCGGAGGCGGATGGCTCCGGCTGCAGCTCAGCGCGCAGCGGCGCGGCGTCTTCCTCCAGCGGAGCAATCTTTTTCCTGCCCCAGCGGCCAAAGATGGAACCGAGCAGAGTATTGGGCATGGCAGATTCAGCAGCGGCGAGCGGAAGCTCATCCTTCGCGGCCTTCTTCTCAGCCTTCTCCGCAGCGATGCGGGCCTTCTCAATGGCGCGCTCGCGTTTGCTCTCATACGCATCAATCACTGCATTGGCTTCATCGTCCTTGCGGCGATTGCGCCAGTTGCGCCAGCGGTCGCGCCAGGCAGCCACAAAGGCGAAGCGGACGGCGAACCAGTCGCGCGCCGTGTTGAAGCTGAAGGTGGTGGCCAGATAGAGCGAGAGGCCCACCATGAGCAGCGTCACAATGCACGCGCCGGGGAAGTTGAGGAAGTGGATGAGTGTGTCCGCCAGCAGACGTCCGCTGAGGCCCTCAATGGGCACGGCGTGACGCCACAACAGATGCCAGGGCAGCAGGCCAAACATCGCCGGGCCAAAGACGATCCAGAGGGCGGCGCCGATGGTCTTGGCGAAGGGCGAACCGGCGGGGCGGGAGCGCATCCAGTTCAACCCCAGGCAGCCGAGCGCAATGGGCAGGAACATGACGGCGATGCCCAGCATCTGCAGCGCGGCGTCTGCCATGTAGGCTCCGGCCAGGCCGGTCCAGTTGTGCGCGGGGCGGCCGGCGGCGTATCCGCCGACGGTGTTGAACGAGGGGTCAGTGGGCGTGTAGCTGAGCAGGGCGAGGAGGAGGAGGCCGGCAGCGACCATGACGGACAGCCCGATGATCTCATTCAGGCGGCGGTGGCGCGTGGGCGTAAGAACTATTTTCTGTGGCTTCATAGATGCAAGAGACGCGAACAGCCTTGTCCACCGCCGGCACACCCCTGTGGGCGAGCGCCGCCGGAGCGAGCCATGAGACAGAGGGCGAGAACCACCAGAGCAGCTCTATTATCCCATCCGGGGGGAGGTGCAAGAGGGAGGAAGCGCAGGGGCGTATCTGCCGGGGAACCACAGTCGCCATCATGCTGTGAGGAGGTAATCTGGTTAGGCGGGTTAGAAGCGTCGTTGGGATGGTTGAAGCCGTGGTGACGCGGAAACCCAGGTCTCAAAAGCGAGACCCATTCGACTTCGCTCAGGGCAGGCTCTGGGGCACCCGCTCTTGTGGGCGGAAACTTTTTGGCGGTATGGGCGGCGCGGAGAACTTCTGGATTCTTCGGCTTCGCTCAGAATGACTCGATTGGAATTTGTGGTGAATCCGAGGAGATAGAGGATGCGTGGAATGCAGCGGATAGGGATGGCAGTACTGGTGATGCTTTGGGCGGGAATAGCGGGGGCGCAGATGCAGCCTTATGCGGTGTTTTCGCCGGAGATGAATGCGCAATTGAAGGCGCTGGCGGGCAGCGGCCCGGGTAAGAGCATTCTCCGTGCAGCCGACAGCGCGGCGAAACTGACGCCGGCGCCGCTGGGACACGTCCACACGGAGCACACCCTGAGCGGCGATCCGATTCGCGAGAAGAGCATTGTGGCCGAGCGCGACTGGGACCGGATGCTGAACCTTGGGCTGGCGTACCGGATGACCGGAGACCACAAATACCTGGACGCTGAGACGAAGTTCCTGGGGGCGTGGGTTGCACTCTACCAGCCGGACCTGAACCCCATTGACGAGACGCGGATGGACTACATCCTGTTTGCATTCGATCTGACGCGCAGCGATCTGCCGCAGCCGCTGCAGGTGAAGACGCTGGCGCTCTTCCGCACGATGGCGACGGGATATCTGAAAGACATTGAAAAACTTTCCTGCGGGAAGGATACCGGCAACTGGCAGAGCCACCGCATCAAACTGGCAACGCTGACGGCTTACGAGCTGGGCGATCCTGAGCTGATTGCGCGGGCGAAGAAGTTCTACCAGGAGCAGGTGAAGTGCAACGTGCATCCGGATGGATCAGTAGAGGATTTCTATAAGCGCGATGCGCTGCACTACGTGGCCTATGACCTGGAACCGCTGCTGACCACGGCGCTGGCGGCGAAGGTACACGGTGAAGACGGGTTCCATTGGAAGTCCCCCACGGGAAGCTCAGTGGCAATTGCGGTGGACTGGCTGCTGCCGTACACGAGCGGGGCAAAGACGCATGAGGAGTTTGTGCACTCAAAGGTTCCGTTTGACGCGGAGCGCGATAAGGCAGGGGAAAAGGGCTATTCGGGGCCGTGGGATGCGAAGGCGGGCGTGACCACGCTGTGGCTGGCTGCGCTGCAGGATGCGAAGTACGGGCCCGCGGCGCAGCAACTGGATACCCGCATGGGAGTGCAACCAGCGGCGTGGATACAGCTTTTGACGTCACTGAAACTGCAGTGAAATGCGGGAAACGCGGGCGCGGGTAGCGGCATCTATCTCTCTACATCAACCGGCGGCCTTCATTGGAGGGTTGCCGGTCCTTGGTTGGAAGTAGAGTCCTGCGAGGGGGAGCGGGGTTTTCGCGATTTCTCCCGCTTGCCGCCGGCGACGGAGAATCGCGCATCAGCCGGCGGACCCCTTAAGGACTTTTTAGTTGTCAGTTTTAAACTTTTAGTTGTCAGTGTTCAGTTGTCAGTTGTCAGTTGTCAGTTGTCAGTTGTCAGTTTTGGTATCCATCCATACATGACGGTGGCCGTCAGGCATCCATTCCGTCAAAAGCATTACTTCCGCATCTCGTCTTATCTGAAAACTGAAAACTGAAAACTGAAAACTGAAAACTAAAAACTGACAACTGCATTTAGTCCCTATCATTCCCATACACCGCGATCTTCTGATCCACGCGGAAGACCAGCGCGGCGGCGCGGGCGGCGTAATCCGAATCCGGAAAGCCCTTTTGCAGATACCCGGCGAGCTTGTGCAGATTGGCGGCAGCATCCTGCGCGCGCTTGCGGTTGTCGGCCTCCGCATACATGTCCACCAGTGAGCCCTGCCGGTAGGCGGCGTTGTAGAGCGCCTCGGCGGTGCGTGGGCCGTCGGGGTATTGGTTGGCGTAGCGCTCGTAGTAGTTGGATTCCTTCTCCGGGCACTGCGGCAGGCCCTGCCAGTCGCCGCAGAGCTGATTGTCAATCAGGTCAAAGGCGGCGTAGGCGGCCCACTTGCTCTGGGGCCAGGTCTTGATGATGCGCTTCATCTCGCCTTCGTAGATCTGCGGGCGCAGGTAGCTGTCACGCTCGTGGGCTGAGGGCAGGGTGGAGATGTCCTGCTTCTCCATCTGCCAGCGGATATCCGCCGAGCGCCACGCAGCCTGCGGCGCGAGCGTGGACTTGGGAAAGTACTCTGCCGCGCGCTTGTAGAGCAAATGCGCGGACTGCGCGGCGAACCTGGGCGCGTGCGGTTGCGAGGCCTGCTCTTCCAGGTTGGCCGCTGCGCCGAAGAGAATGCTGTCGCCGCCGGGCGTGGCTGCATCCACAATGCCGTGCGCGCGAATCCAGCCGGACGTGACCTCGGTGGGCTGGTCCTGCTGCATCAGCGGAACCTCTTCCGCATCGGTCTCGGTATCAGTGTTGGCGAAGACGCGCACCCAGGGGCCGCTCTTCTCAATCAACACCACTTCGTGCCCGGGATTGACGGTGGCAATGCGCTGCGAACTGTCGTCCGGCCCAACGTAGACGTTGGCGGTATGGATGACCGTGGCGCGCGCCGATTTCTCATAGCCGCTCTTGCGCGCGTCGTCGGGCGAAGGTGCGTTCAGAATCTGCGCCGGCGCGAGGGCAGCGGTAAGCAGGAGAGCGAGAATCGGAAGGCGGCGCATGCTTTACAGTATGACGCGAGAGACAGGGAATAGGGAGTAGGGAACAGGGATTAGGGTCGATTCGCGATGATATGCCCTTCATCACAATGAAGGGCATCCGGTCTAGTAAATGGTGAAGCCCACCTGAACAGTGACGACCACTTCCACCGGCTGGCCATCTTTTGTTGCTGGTTTGAAGCGATAGGTCTTCACCGTTTTCAGTGCGTTCGGGTCAAAGTCCTTCCCGCAGGACTTAACGATGTGGGCATTTCGGACCGTGCCCTCTTTTGTGACCACAAGGTTGATGTCAAGATTGCATTGCTGACGCTTTCTTCTGGCCGCATCCGAAAAGTGAGCTGCCGGGCCGTAGATGAGGGCCGGTGCTGTAATGTTTGCCGGGAATTTTCCATCGGGGCCCGTGGGGAGGTGATACACCGACTGCATAGCGGCGAGGTCTTCCGCGGTTTCTGGCACGGGTACGGGCTGCACGGTCACAGTCCGGGGCACGCATCCGCAGAAGAGAACGCAGGGCAGCAGGCAGGAGTAACGCAGCTGACGATGGATTCGCACATGGACTCCGTCTTTGAAGGTGCTGTCATCATAACTTAGCTGCGGTGTGTCAGAAGTTTGTTGAACAGCTCAAAGGGTTCTTCAGGTTGTAAATCCTTGAGAAGCAGATTCTTCGCTTCGCTCAGAATGACAGAGCATAGAAGGTGAACTTCTGGCTCAAGACACTAGCCATGGAGAATATTGTCGCGCAGGGCGGGGTCGACGTTGCCGCCGCTGATGACGACGGCGATCTCCTTGACGCCGGGGAGGCGCTCAGGATGGAAGAGGGCGGCGGCGAGGGCGACGGCGCCGCTGGGCTCCGGCAGAACGCCGGTGGTCTTTGCCAGCACGCGCATGGCGGCGAGAATCTCCTCTTCGGCGACGGTCATAACGCCGTTGGCATAGCGCAGGAAGTGCAGTAGGTTGAGCGCGCCAACGCTCTGGGTGCGGAGGCCGTCTGCCACGGTGCGCGAGGTTTCCGCGCCGGAGAGTTCAACGACGCGCTTCTGGGCGAAGCTGAGGGCAGCATCTGCCGCGAGCTCGGGTTCGACGCCGAAGATGACAGCCCCGGGCTTGAGCAGCTTGACGGCGGTGCAGGTGCCGCTGAGCAGGCCGCCACCGCCGACGGGCGTCAGTACGCAGTCAATGGCGGGCTCATCCTGGATAATTTCCAGGCCGCAGGTGGCGGCGCCGGCGATGATGCGGGCGTCGTCGTAGGGCGGGATGATGGTGTAGCCATATTTCTCAGAGAGCTCTTCGGCCTTTTTGCGGCGCTCGGAGCTGGCGGTGCCGACGAAAACGACTTCCGCGCCCATGGCTGCGGTGGCGTCGCTCTTGATGGCGGGTGCACTGACCGGCATGACGATGATCGCTTTGGCGCCGAGAGCGCGCGCGCCGTAGGCCACGCCCTGCGCGTGGTTGCCGCTGGAGTAGGTGATGACGCCGCGATCCAGATCGGACTGAGGCAGCTGCGCCAGCAGGTTATAGGCTCCGCGAATCTTGAAGCTGCCGATGGGTTGCAGGTCTTCGCGCTTGACGTGAATGCGATAGGGCAGCGCGATGCCTTCGGCGGCCAGCGCAGCAGGATCAATGAGCGCGAGCGGCGTGCGTACGGCGACGGCGGCAAGACGTTTCTGGGCGGCGCGAATCTCATCGAGCGTGACCAGTTTTGCATCTTCAGCGGTGGTGGACATGATGCGGCTCCGCGATCAGATTTCCAGAATGACAGGCATGATGAGGGGACGGCGGCCGGTGTTCTTCTGGATATAGCGCTTGAGGTCAGAGCGGATCTTTTCCTTGATGACGCCGTAGTCCGATTTTTCCTCGGCGCTGGAATCGTCCAGCGTGCGCATGACGATCTGGCGGGCCTCCGCGATCAGCGCCTCTTCCGCGGCGGCAAAACCGCGCGTGACGATCTCGGGCACGCCTTCCACGCGGCCACTGCGCTTGTTGATGCCGATGATGGGCAGCACAATGCCGTCTTCGCTGAGGTGCTTGCGGTCGCGGATGATGATGTCTTCCACCACGTCCTGGGTGTCGCCGCCGGAGTCAATGCAGATGCGGCCGGTGTTGACCTTGCCGTTCTTCTGCGCGGTGTTGCGGTCCATCTCCAGCACGTCACCGTCTTCCAGCAGAATGCACTGCTCGGCGATGCCCATACCGGAGGCGACCTCAATATGCTTCTTCAGGTGGCGATAGTCGCCGTGCACGGGGATGAAGAATTTGGGGCGGACGAGTCCGATCATCATGCGCAGCTCGTCCTGGCTGCCGTGCCCGCTCACGTGGATCAGGCCGCTGGCGCCATCGTCGTAGATCACCTCTGCATTGCGGCGGCAGAGATGGTCAATCATGCGGAAGATGCCTTTCTCATTGCCGGGAATCACGCGCGAGCTGAGCAGAACAGTATCGCCCGCGTTGATGTGGGCGTGCTTATGGTTGTTCACGGCGGCGCGCGAGAGCGCAGACATGGGCTCGCCCTGGGTGCCGCTGATCATCAGCAGAAGCTTATTGTCAGGGAAATCGCGGATCTGGCTGGGATTGATGATAAGTCCGTTGGGCACATCCAGATAGCCGAGGTCCTGCGCAATCTCGCTGGAGTTATCAATCGAACGGCCGATCATGGCGACTTTGCGGCCATGCTTCTTGGCCAGATCGAGCGCGATGCCGATGCGATGGATGGACGAAGAGAAGCAGCTGAAGAAGAGCTTCTTTTTGGTCTGCGCAAAGATCTCATCCAGACGCGGGCGCACGGCCACTTCGCTGGGCGTATAGCCGTGGCGGTCCACGTTGGTGGAGTCCTGCAGCAGCGCCAGCACACCCTGCTTGCCCAGTTCGGCGAAGGCCTGCAGGTCAAAGGCTTTGCCGTCGGGGGGCGAGAGATCGATCTTGAAGTCGCCGGTATGCAGCAGCACCCCGATGGGCGTGTGGATGGCAAGCGCCACGCAGTCCACCAGGGAATGGGTGACGCGGATGGGCATGACCGAAAACGCGCCCAGGGTGAAGCGGCGGCCCGGCAGCATCTCAATCATGTCGGCATCGTCGAGCAGCCCGTGCTCTTCCAGCTTGCCTTCGACGTAGGCCAGGGTGAATTCGGTGCCGTAGACGGGCACATTCAACTCAGCCAGAATCCAGGGCAGGCCGCCGATGTGGTCTTCGTGACCGTGCGTGAGCAGAATGGCTTTCACCTTGCTGCGGTTCTCGATCAGGTAGGAGATGTCGGGGACAACGATGTCCACGCCGAGCAACTCTTCTTCGGGGAACATCAGTCCCGCGTCAATAACAATGATCTCGTCCTGCCAGCGAATTGCGAGGCAGTTCATTCCGAATTCGCCCAATCCGCCGAGCGGAATGACCTGTAACTTCTCTTGTGCCATGAATCCTGATTCTAGCACTCGAACGACCGTCTGATTTGCCGCCGGGGCCTGGCTGCGGTGTGGGCGGCGGGGTATCCCCTTGGGCCATGTTGCAACCGGATGCGGAATACGCGCTGGTTTGTCCTGCCGCCGCGGTAGCTGCTTAGCGCAGCCGTCAGTGAGAGGGCAGACGGAAGTCGCGGAGATGGCGTGCTTTGCGGCCCCATACGATCTTGATGAAGCGGCGCCAGGGAAAGGACGCGAAATAGATAAAGCCGGTGTAGCCGATCAGGTGCGGCGGAGACACGAGTGCGAACAGGCAGGCGATGAGCCCGACCACTACCATGCCGGCCTCAGACACGATAGCTCCGAGGGTGATGGTGCACTCCAGGGCATTCAACCCGAGGGCACGCCGCTGCCGCCAGGCATTCGCATACAGCAGACCGAAGATGCCGTAGATGGCGCTGAAACCCGCGCCGTAGAGGACCATGAGCTGCCGAAGCTCTGAGATGCTCTGAATGCCCGGATCAAGGCCGGGCAGGTTGAAGACCTCTGCCGCCAACATGGTGAAGAGAAATTTGAGCGGATAGAGATAGAAGAGCAGGGTGAAGAGCAGAAGAGCGTTGATGGCGACGGTGAGGGCATCCTGCAGGCCATAACGCCGGAAGAAACGATAGTGCTCGTGCCAGAGCAGGATGAGGAACATGAAGCAGATGGAAAAGGGAACGAAGCCGCGCACGCTGTTGAGCATTTCCTGAAAAGTCCGGGGGACCTGAAGCGAGACGACGATGAGCGTGAGGGCGAAGCCGAAGACGACGTCAGAGAAGGCGTCGATGCGCGACATCTCGACGCCGCGAAGGCGGAAACCGTCTTTACCGATGTGCGAGAGCAGCAGCATGGCTGACAGGCTATCAGGAGAGCCAGGGAATCGGTAGCAGGAAACTGCAAGCTGGGCGCATTAATTAAACGCCGCGAAGAACCCGGGCCGGAAATGCGAAGAGGGCGCTGATGAGTTCAAAGACTCCCGTCACGACGATGCCGAGAAGGCGAAAGGGCAGCAGAATGAGCCAGACGAACGGGTAGAGAATCAGCGCGATGAGGGCGGCTGGCCAGCAGACGACGAGAAGAATAAGGAAGAGAAGCAGCTTCATGGTGCGAACTCCTTACTGAGGCAAATTCTACCGCAGCAGGTCTTCCAGCTCCAGCGAAAGCTCAGTCTTCTCGTCGCGATACTTCACGATGACGGGAGTGTAGACGGAGAGGCCCCACTCCAGGCCTTTGCCTTTGGTGACGGCGCGGGAGCCGGGAACGACGACGGCGCCTTCGGGGATGATGAGGGGCTGCGCGGCAGTGGCCTTGTAGACCACTCCCTTGACCACGTCATATACCGGGGTGCCGCGCGTCAGGATGGTGCCCGCAGCCAGCACGGCGCGGCGGCGGACCACCGTGCCTTCGTAGACGCCGGTGTTGCCGCCGACCAGCACATCATCTTCAATGATGACGGGCGAGGCGTTGACCGGCTCCAGCACTCCGCCGATCTGCGCCGCCGCGCTCAGATGCACGCGCTTGCCGATCTGCGCGCAGCTGCCCACCAGAGCGTGTGAATCCACCATGGTGCCTTCGTCCACATAGGCGCCTGCGTTGATGTACATGGGCGGCATGCAGACCACGCCTTTGGCTACGAATGCGCCGCTGCGCACGGACGAGCCGCCGGGCACCACGCGTACGCCGTCCGCCGGGGTGAAGGTGCGGGCCGGGTAGGTGGCCTTATCCACGAAACTGAGGGCGGAGCAGCTCATCTGCTCCAGTGCGCCCAGGCGGAAGCCCAGCAGGATGCCGCGCTTGACCCACTCATTCACGCGCCACCCGAGGGAGTTGGCGTGGTCCGGCTCAGCCGAGCGGATTTCACCGGATTCGAGCGCGGCGCGGAGTTGCAGGAAGACCTGGTTAGCTTCCTTGTCGCCGACAGCGGCGGGGCCCTGGGCAAACCAGTATTCGATCTTTTCTTTCAATGTGGGGGGAATCAATTTTTTCGTCCTCAATTCAAACCGGTGGTGCTCTAGAAAGGTTGAGATTCTTCGCTTGCGCTCAGAATGACAAATCTACATTGAGTGCGTGGCAGTTGCATTCGCAAGCAGGCCGAGCTCGCTGGCAATGCTCGCCAGTTTCTCGCGGGATTCCGCGGTGACGGGCAGCATGGGCAGGCGCAGGGTGTCCGTCATCCTGCCCATCAGGGCGAGGACGGCCTTTGCCGGGGCGGGATTGGGCTCGCAGAAGTTCGCCTTCATCAACTGGGCGAAGCGCTGCTGCAGACCGCGGGCCTTGGGCCAGTTTTTGGCGATGGCGGCGGCGATCATGTCGCTCATCTCGGCGGGAATCTCGTTCGAAGCGACGGAGACCAGGCCATGGCCGCCGAGCTCGATTACATCCAGCGCGATGCCGTCGTCTCCGGCATAGACGCGGAAGCCTTCGCGCGCCTGGGTAATGACCTCTGCGATCTGCGCCAGGTTGCCGCTGGATTCCTTGACGGCGGCGATGTTGGGAATCGATTGCAGGCGGTGCAGCGTGGCGGGCTCAATGTTGACGCCCGTGCGGCTGGGAATGTTGTACAGGATGACCGGCAGCGGGGTGGCCGTGGCGATGGCGCGGAAGTGCTGGAACTGGCCCTCCTGCGACGGCTTGTTGTAGTACGGGCTGGCCGTCAGGATGCCGCTGAGGCCGGAGATCTGCGAGACGCGCGCGGCGCGCTCCACGGCGACGGCGGTGGCGTTGTGGCTGCAACCGGCAAAGACAGGCACGCGGCCGGCGGCGGTCTCCACGGTCAAAGTGATAACGCGCAGCCACTCGGCTTCGGTCAGGGTCGAGGCTTCGCCGGTGGTGCCGCAGGGGATGAGAAAGCTGATGCCGCTCGCGGCCTGCCAGTCCACAAATGCGGTGAGGGCGGCTTCGTCGACGCTGCCGTCTGGCCGGAAGGGCGTGACCAGCGCGGTGCCGCAGCCAATAGGGGCTTCCATGTTCATGATGTGTACAAGTTTATCCTGACTATGCCCGGAGTTGATGCTGTGAATAATTGGCTCGCTTTCGCGGCTTGTGGACGTCCAAAAGACAGCCGGTTCCCCAGCCGGCTGGTAAACTTGGTAAATATGCGGAAAGCTCTGAAGCAGGCCGGTCGTATGCTTGCCGGCGCGGCCCTGATGGCTGCAGCGGCGCTCCCGGCGCATGCGCTGATGCGCATGACCCTGCGCAGCGGTGTTACATGGGATTGCGTACGGTTGGAGCCTGCGGGAGATCGCGTCCGCGTGTACACCAATGAGGAGAGCTACATCGAGATCAAGGCAGCCGAGATTGTGCGCGTGGATGAGTTTGCTCCCGTCGCTCCCGCTGCCGCACCGGTGCCGCCGGTAGTGGCGTCTCCTGCGGTTCCCGCCAAACTGACGAAGACTGAACTGGCCGAAATGCTGGCGACCGCCGGGCAGCGGCACAACATTGACGCTGACCTGCTGGCCAGCATTGTGATGGCCGAGAGCGGCGGCCAGCCGCGCGCTGTTTCCCGCGTGGGCGCGCAGGGGCTGATGCAACTTATGCCGGGCACCGCGCGCGAGATGAATGTGACAGACAGTTTCCAGCCGCAGCAGAATATCGCCGGCGGAGCAGGGTACCTGGATGCGATGTTGACGCGCTACCACGACAATCTCGCGCTGGCAGTCGCAGCGTACAACGCTGGGCCAGGCGCGGTAGACCGTTATCGCGGCGTTCCCCCCTACCGCGAGACGCGGGCGTATGTGGCGCGTGTGATTCGCGATTTCAACCGCCGCAAGACGATTGCGGAACATACGCGGCTGGCCGCAGAGCGCGTAGAAGCGGCGCATCATATCCCGGGGGCAGCCCAGCCCGGTCCGGATACGACGCAACCCAGTCCGCAAGCAACGCTGCCCGTGGTGCAGATCGCTGGCCTGCAGTAACTCTTCGCCCACGCCCATCTGGAATCACGCTACATTGGACACATGAAAAATTCACGCATATGGGGCGTAGCGCTGGTGCTGCTGCTGGCGGCCGTGGTGTTTATCTTTCGCGGGCGCATGCACTTTGATGTACACAGCTTTGCCGCGCAGCTTCGCCAGGTGGATGGCCTTCATGTGGCTGCCGGAGTCGCGCTCATCCTCTCGTGCTTCTGGCTGCGCGCCATGCGCTGGGCGCTCTTTTTGCAGCCGCAGAAAAAAGTGAGCGCCTTCACCGTGCTGGGCTCGCAGTTCATCGGGTTCACGGCGGTGGGATTATTCGGCCGTCTGGCCGATCTCACGCGGCCCTACCTGGTGGCGCGGCGCACTCAGCTCTCCGTCAGCTCGCAGGTCGCGGTCTACACCGTGGAGCGCATGTTTGACATGGGTTCGGCGGCGCTTATTTTTAGCGGCGCGCTGGCATTTATGCCGAAGACGCCGCCCATGCCCCATGCTGAGGTGATTGCGCGACTGGGCCGCGGCAGCCTGCTGGCAACGCTGGTATTGGCGATCTTTGCCGTGGCTCTGCGCGTCACAGGCGAGGCAGTGGCCCGGTTTGCCGGCATGGTCTTCGGCGTCATCTCGGCGAAGCTGGGCGAGAGCGTTGCGGAGAAGATTCGCGGCTTTCGCGATGGCCTGCGCGTGATTACCAGCGTGCGCGAATTCCTGTATGCGCTGGCGCTTTCGCTGGTGATGTGGGGCATGATCGCAGCGGCCTATGTGCAGTGCGCGCATGCCTTTACCGGCACGCCACAGCTGGCGCACATGACCTTTGCGCAGACCATGATCCTGCTGGCTTCCAGCGTAGCGGGCTCAGTGCTGCAGCTGCCGATTGTGGGCTGGTTCTCGCAGATTGGCGTCACCGCGGCGGCCATGACCGGCGTTCTCGGCGTTGGGGTCGAGGCAGCGACCGCATGTGGCGCAGTGATTCTCGCGGTGTGCTCGCTCAGCGTGATTCCGGTCGGGCTGATCTATGCGCGCTTCGAGCAGATCTCATTGAAGACCGTTGCGGAAGAGAGCGCGCAGGCGGAGAGCTAAAGCCCGCTACGGCAACATCGCATCGGCCGTGCCAATCTTGCCGGAGACGGCATCGCGGATCACGAAACGCAGCCGCTTTGCACCCTTCGGAATGGTGACCGGCACCTGGAACTCCACCAGATCCGGCGGAGCCTCGCCGACCTTGCGTACGGCCTGTACTTCCTTCGCCTGGTGCGCCAGCAGATGTGATTTGCCGTCCTTGGCGGGCTTGTCAAAGGCCACGGACATGCTGGTGACCTCGGCGAAGAGGCTGCCGTCTGTGCGCGGAGTCCACGAGAGGGTGTTCGCCGGCACGGTGATCGTCCACGTGGCGGCATCAGGGCCGGGCTTGGCGGTGATGGGCAGACCGTTGTACTCAATGGTGCTGGTCGCCGCCTGCGAGAGATCCAGCTGCAGGAACTTCTTGCGCTGATCCTCTGTCAGGGTGGTGTCTGCCGCGGAATTGTTGGCATTCGCGGATTCGGGATAGTAGCCTTCGCGGGTGACGGCGATCAGGTCAGGATTGGACATTTTGATGCGAATGTTGCGGTACTTTGCCGCGTCCTCATTCGCGTTCGTCGGCGAGTACGAGAGGGTGTAATAGTTCGATCCCTGGTCGATGGTGGTCTTAATCTCCGCATCAATATCGTTGCGTGAGAAGAGGATCTGGCCGCCGGTGGCGGGGGCAAACTGGTTGAAGTCCACATCCGCGCCGAAGGGGTCGGTATCCACCATGGTGGCGTCGTCATCGTCGCCCACCATCAGGCCGACGGTGGAAGAATCATTGGCCGTGGGGTTGATGTAGTTCAGTGTCACGCGGTCGGCCAGCAGGGTCTGCGTCAGCCGGCGGGTGAGATCGCCCATGACCTTGATGGTGACGGGATCGGCTCCCACCAGGTCCACGCCGGGCGCATTCACGCCCACCCAGATCACGTTTTTGCGTCCCCTGGTGCCACGCGTGGCCTCCGCGATCTGCAGCAGCGAAGCCATGGACTGCGCAATGCGCTCAGCCGCACCGGGGCCGCTCTTGCCGCTCTGCTGCAGCTTCCACGGATACTCCGGGAAGTGCTTCTTGAGGGCAGAGAGCACGTCGGCCCGCTTCTGGGTGAAATCCTGCAGCAGCTGGAAGCGGGTATTGCTGGCGACCAGCAGCGCGGTCGGCTGCTTCAGTATGTCAGGCTGCGCCAGCAGGTATTTTTCCAGCTCGTGCCGCGCATAGGCCATGTCAGAGAACTGCGTATTCAGCTCATCCAGCACCAGGATGGTGATGGGGGCGTCGCCAATCTTGGGCAGGTCGGCGGCCGAGGTCACGACCAGCTGGTTGGCCGTATCCGGCGGCATCACGTGGGCCGATGGCGGCTCAAACGTGCGGATTGTCTGCGGCTGGCGATCTTCCAGCACGGTGAAGTCGTTCTTGCTGAGATTGGTGATGATGTTGCCCTTCTTGTCTTTCACCACCACATCCAGCACGACGATGCGCGTCGTCACATGGAAGGTGGCGACCGGCGCCTGCGCGGAGAGCGATACGGCGGCTGGAAAGGTGAGCAGGCAGGCGAGGGCGGCTACAAAAGCGCGGCGGAACGCGGGACGGGCAGAGCAGAAGGACATGCAGTCTCCGAAGAGGATAGGGGTGGTTCCTGAATTTTTGCGTCGACAATCATCGTAAACCCTTTATGCCGACGAAGGTTGTGCGGCACTGCTAGAATCGGTCTGATGAAATGCCCCTACTGTGGTCATCTGCAAGATAAGGTTGTAGATTCGCGCGAGAGCAAGGAGGCGGACTCGATCCGCCGCCGCCGCGAATGCGAAGGCTGCAATAAACGCTTTACCACCTACGAGCGGATCGACGAGATTCCGTACATGGTGGTGAAGAAGGACGGCCGGCGCGAGAAGTTTGAGCGGCAGAAGGTGCTGACCGGGCTGCTCCATTCCTGCCAGAAGCGGCCAGTGCCCGCGAATTCGCTGGAGAGTATCGTGGATGAGGCGGAGGCGTTCATCGTGGACTCCGTGGAGCGCGAACGCACCACCCGCGAGGTGGGCGAGCTGATCATGTCGCGGCTGAAAGAGCTGGATACGGTGGCGTACATTCGCTATGCCAGCGTGCATCGGGATTTCAAGGACGTGCGCGAGTTCAAGTCAGAGCTGGAGCAGTTGCTCACACGGGAAAAACGTAAGCCGTAGCGGCAACACGAGGAGGTTGCAATGCGAATTGCGGGCGCTTTGTTCGTTGGGCTTCTGTTGATGGCCGCGGGATGCAAGACCGACCAGGCCGCGCGCCAGACCGAGAATATGGGCAATCCGGAGCCGCCCGCCGTGGCCGCGCTGGACCCCGCCATGGCCGGCTCCATCAGCGGAACCATCACCTTCCAGGGCAAGCCGCCGGAGCGCCTGCGCATTGATATGAACGCCGACCCCGGCTGCCAGGGCGGGCCGGAGAACGACGCCGAGCAGTACGTCGTGGGCAAAAAAGGCGCGCTGGCCAACGTCTACGTCTACATCAAAAAAGGCCTGCCGCCCAACGTGAAGTTCCCGGCGAAGACCGCTGTGGTGGTGGTCGATCAGAAGCACTGCCGCTTTGTACCGCATGTGGTGGCGGTGCAGGTGGGCGAACCGGTGGAGTTTCGCAACTCTGACCCGACCATGCACAATGTGCACACCATGCCCAATGTGACTGGCAACATGGGATCGGATATATCGGAAGCGCCCATGGGCCAGCCGCAGCGCGAGACCTTCAGCCAGCCGGAGCAGATGCTGCGCGTGCTTTGCAACAACCATCCGTGGATGAGCGCGTTTGTGAATGTGAGCGCGACGCCGTTTTTCGCCGTGACAGGCGCGAACGGCAGGTTCACCATCGAGGGGCTGCCGCCGGGCGTTTACACCCTGGCCGCCGTGCATGAAAAGATGGGCGAACAGACGATGCAGGTCACCGTTTCTACCCAGATCAACAGCCGTGCAGACTTCTCGTTCACGCAGTAGTGCATCCAATAAATCGCAGCAAGTAAACGACTTCTTTCATAAGAGGGCAAAAAGATGAGTCAGGGATTACAGCCTTTGTTGGTCCACGGCGCGCTGCCGCTGTGGTTTCTGATTGTGGCGCTCTTCATTCCGCGCATCGCTCTCTTCGCCGCGTGGCTGGAAGGGAATCTGGTGCCTTTTCACCTGATTGGCTGGATTCCTCTGGTGCTGGCCGCCATTGTGCCGCGCATCCTCATCCTGGTGCTGATCTACCGCGATCAGGGGCTCTCCCTCTGGTTCCTGATCCACGCCGTGGTGATGGTGGCGGTGTGGGGCGGCATTGGCAGCCGGCAGGTGCAGAGGCGGCGACGCGACGATTGGTAGCAGCCGGCCCCGGTGTGATGTAAGACACAATGGCTCGTGACCGGTGCGCAATGAGCAGCAGTTTCGCGATATCCTAGTAAGAAGTCGCGGAATCCTTGCAGAGTGCGCCACAGCGCAGACAGCAGATTTTTCCCCGAACATCTTGAAGATGCGCAGCGGTGCGTTTGTCTGCACCCCGGCGCGGGTAGGAATGAATCGAATGGAACGACGCAAAGTAGGCATTCTGGGCGCAACCGGCATGGTCGGTCAGCGTTTTATCCAACTGATGCACAAGCACCCGTGGTTTGAGATTACCTGGCTGGCCGCGAGCGACCGCTCCGCTGGCAAGACCTACGGCGAGGCGACGCGCTGGAAACTGGATACGCCGATGCCGGCGAAGATTGCCGCCATGATGGTCTCGCCCAACACGCCTGAGGCTGCGGGCGACGAGCTGCCGTCCATTATTTTTGCCGCGCTGGACGCAGATATTGCCCGCGAGCTGGAGCCGAAGTTTGCGGCGGCGGGCTGTGCCGTCATTTCAAACTCCAGCGCCTTCCGCATGGCTGAAGATGTGCCGCTGGTGATCCCAGAGGTCAATGCCGATCACCTTGGCCTGATCGAGCAGCAGAGCTGGCGCAAGAGCAGCGGCGGCTATATCGTGACCAATCCGAACTGTTCGGCCATCGGTCTGGTGCTGGCGCTGAAGCCGCTGGAAGAGCGCTTCGGCATCGAATCGCTGTTTGTGAGCACCATGCAGGCCATCAGCGGCGCGGGTTATCCCGGCGTGGCTTCGCTGGACATCATGGGCAACGTGGTTCCGTTCATCAAGAACGAAGAAGAGAAGATGCAGGAAGAGGTTGGCAAGCTGCTGGGCACCTTTACCGGCGCGAAGATTGAGATGCTGCCCGCCAAGGTCAGCGCGCACTGCAATCGCGTGGCGGTAGAAGACGGCCACACCGAGTGCGTGAGCGTGAAGCTGAAGAAGAAGGCGACGCGCGAAGAGATTCTGGCGGCGTGGGCTGAGTTTCAGCCGCTGGCGGGAACGGGCCACGAAGGTCTGCACCTGCCGACGGCGCCGCTGCATCCGGTGGAGTTTGAAAGCGCGCCCGACCGTCCGCAGCCGCGGCTGGACCGCATGCGCGGTCACGGCATGGCGTCTACCGTGGGCCGTCTGCGCGAGTGCCCGCTGCTGGACTGGAAGTTCGTGGTGCTCTCGCACAACACCATCCGCGGAGCCGCAGGCGCGGCGCTGCTGAACGCCGAAGTGCTGGCCATGCTGGGCAAGCTGGACCATCTGCGCGCGGTGCAGGCGGTGACAGCGTGAGCGAAGGCATGCGCAGGAATTTAGTGGTCATGAAGTTCGGCGGCACGTCAGTGGAAGATGCGGCGGCCATTGAGCGGACGGCTGCCATCGTTCGCGGCCGGCGCGATAAAGGCTTGAGCGCGATCGTCGTGGTCTCCGCCATGAGCAAGGTGACGGACGCCCTGCTGACGGCTGCCGCTGCGGCGGGCACGGGCAATCGCAAGGCTGCGCTGGACATCAGCACCGGCCTGCGCGCGCGCCACCTTGCCACCGCGAAGGAGCTTCTGGAAGAGCCGGCGTTCCGCGAGATGCATCTGGTCATCGATGCGGAGTTTGACGCGCTCGATGATCTGCTGCGCGGCATTGCTGCGGTTGGCGAACTCACCCCGCGCACCAGCGATCTGGTGCAGAGCTTCGGGGAGCGTCTCTCCAGCCGCATCGTAGCAGCTGCATTCGCGCAGCGTGGTCTGAAGGGCGCACACTGCGACGCGCGCGACGTCATTATCACGGATAAGCAGCACGGCAAGGCGCTCCCACAGGAGACGCACATTGAAGCGCGGCTGACGGAGCACGTGCTTCCCATGGTGGAAGCCGGCCAGACCCCGGTGATGGGCGGCTTTATCGGCTCCACCCTGGAAGGCGTAACGACGACGCTGGGCCGCGGCGGCAGCGACTTTTCCGCTGCGCTGGTCGGCGGCGGTCTTCATGCCGGCGCAATTGAAATATGGACTGACGTCAACGGCATTATGACCACCGATCCGCGCATTGTGCCCGAGGCATTGCGGGTACGCAGCATCAGCTTTGAAGAAGCAGCCGAGCTGGCTTACTTCGGCGCAAAGGTGCTGCATCCGGCGACCATTGCGCCCGCGGTGGAGAAGGACATTCCGGTGTGGGTGCTGAACTCGCGCAATGCCGCGAACGAGGGCACCAAGATTACCGCGCATGTCAGCGGCTGCCGCAGCCCGTTCAAGTGCATCGCGGCCAAGCGCAAGCAGACCATCATCGACATTGTTTCCAGCCGGATGCTGATGTCGCACGGCTATCTGGCCGCGGTGTTTGAGATTCTGGACCGGCACCGCGTGGTGATTGACATGGTCTCCACCAGCGAGGTCAGCATCTCTCTCAGCGTGGATTCGCACTACGATCTCGCGCCCATCGTAGCCGACCTGAAAGAGATCGCCACGGTCAAGCTGGATAAGGACAAGGCGCTCATCTGCCTGGTGGGTGAGGATATTCGCGGGCGCAGCGGCATGGCGGCGCAGGTCTTCAACGCGGTGAAGCATATCAACATGCGCATGATCTCGCAGGGTGCAAGCGAGATCAACATGAGCTTCATGATCGACGAGAAGAATGTGGAAGAGACCGTGCGCTCGCTGCACAAGGCCTTCTTCGCCGATCCCGATCCTTCCGTGTTCGATGTGGAAGCGCTGGCGGCCAAGGCCTGAGAGGGAGCAGAACGCGATGCGGGTACTGGTTCTAGGGCAGGGCAAGACGGGCAAGCTGGTGGCGGAAGTCGCGGCTGAGCACGGCCACGGCGTACACGTGCTGGATGAGAATGAAAATATGAACGCCACCGCGCTCACGCCGCCGTTTCTCTCCGGCTTTGACGTGGTGATTGACTTCACCACGCCGGATGCGGTGGTGCAGAATCTGCGCGCCTGCCTGGCGACCGGGGCGAAGGTGGTGGTGGGCACCACCGGCTGGTACGGCAAGCTGCAGGAGATGCGCGGCATGGCCGAGCGCAAGAGTGCGGGCCTGCTCTACGGCACGAATTTTTCCATCGGCGTGCAGGTGATGATGGGCCTGGTGAAGGCGATGGGCGAAGCGCTGAAGGGCGCGGGCTACAGCTATTCGCTGGAGGAGACACACCATACTTCCAAGCTGGATGCGCCGTCCGGCACCGCGCTGACCATGCAGCAAACGCTGGCGGGCGTGGACGCGGAGGGTGCGAAGTTTGAGATCGTCTCGCACCGCCTGGGCGACGCCAGCGGTCTGCACACGCTGGAGGCGAAATCTGCCGCCGACCGCATTGTGCTGACGCATGAAGCGTATTCGCGCCGCGGATTTGCCGAGGGGGCAGTGCGCGCAGCCGAGTGGCTCAGCACGCGCAGCGGCTGCTACGACTTCCGCGATGTGTATGCTGAGGTCTTCGGCGCGCAGAAGCAGGCGCTGCCGGCGTCCAGCAAGGTGGGCGGCATCATCACACCGCAGTAGTGGACTTCAGGACTTCCCCGGAAAAGTTTTGGAGAGCAGCATGGCGTTTGAAGCAGAGATCACGGAGATTTTTGAAGCGGTACACGCGCACTGCGGTTCCATCTGGCAGGTCGGCCTCAGCCGCACCGAATTCCGCGCCGGAGACAGCGGCGTGCTGCGCGCCAGCTCCCGCAGTGGGACCCAGCTTGAGGTGCCGGTGCTGAACGTGGAGACCGATGCGTCGGGCACAGTGTGGCATTTTGTGCGCAAGCCCCTGGCCGCCGGAACCCATGTCCGCGGGGAAGTCTCGCCGCGCAATTGAGGATTCCGCACAGGACTGATAAACTGAACAAGTCATCGAGAGTGCCATGCGCAAGCGCGCCGCCCTCACACCGATGGGGCTATAGCTCAGCTGGGAGAGCGCACCGTTCGCAACGGTGAGGTCGACGGTTCGATCCCGTCTAGCTCCACCAAATTCAAATTCCAGACAATCAAGGCCAGCGTAAATGCTGGCCTTCTCTGCTGGTGATTAATGACGGCAGCGGGCCGGAGTTTGCTCCAGTGTTCGAGCAGATGATTTAATATTTACAACATGGCATTTCCCATCAAAGTCTGCGTAGTGTGCTCGGAAGAGTTTGAGTTGCGGCCCGATAAGCCGGGCTTTGCGAACCGCTGCCCCGAATGCAGCGCGCCCGAGCAGGAAGAATCTGCACCGAAGCACAAGATGGATGCCGTGGAGCGCAAGGTGGCCGCCGAAGCCAACGCCGAGCGCCGCCGCGTGATGCGCGATATGCTCTACCGCAAAGACAGCTGATGGTGCCGTTGCTTGCGATGATGCTACGTCTTCAATTGCGGGAAAGCTGTAATTCTGAGCTTGGCAGCGGCGGGGAATGGAGCGGGAGACCGGGATCGAACCGGCGACATTCAGCTTGGGAAGCTGACGTTCTGCCACTGAACTACTCCCGCGGCAGCGTGCAAATCGATTATAGCCACTCTGTGCGCGTGGGAACTATTTGCCCGCGTCGTCGCGCCGCAGTTCGGCTTGCTTGGCGTGATCTTCCAGCGTTTGTGCTTCGGGCAGGTAGCTCAGGCCTTTCTGGATCATCGGGTCCCACTCGGCGCGGACCTTTGCGCCTTCCATCTGGCCAAACTGTGAGGTGAACAGCTCGCTCTTGATGCTGGCCTTCACCCAGTCCAGCACACCGGCAATGTCAGCGTCAGTGTACTCAATCTTCTGTGCGCTCAGAAAATCCTTGAACTGCTTCATCACCGCATCATCCACCACAAAGTCTTTGCTCACCGTCTTGGTTGCCAGGTAGTGCTTGCTGAAGTTGAAGAAGGCATAATGCTGCAGCAGCACATCCTGGAAGTGATTGGGCTTGGGCGTCTCGATCTTCTCGTCGGGCGTGATGCCGCCGCCACCGTAGACCGTGCGGCCTGAATCCGTCAGCTTCACTTCACGATTCTTGTTGTCGGTCGGCTGCGTGGCAGCATCGCGCACGTAGTAGTAGTCGTACAGCGAGACGTTGTCGTAGTTGCGCTGGATCAGGCGGCCGCTGGGGGTGTAGTAGTGATACGTGGTCAGCGCCAGGCCGGTGTCTTCGGCAATCGGATACACGGTCTGCACCAGGCCCTTGCCGAAGGTGGTTTCGCCCACGACCAGGGCGCGGTCATGGTCCTGCAGCGCGCCGGAGACGATCTCTGCCGCCGATGCCGTATTGCGGTTTACCAGCACAACGATGGGATACTTCGGCCCTTCCTCGCCATGCGCGGCACGATAGACCTGGTCCGGCCCGCCGCGGCCATGCTGCGAGACGACGACCTGGCCCTTCTCCAGAAACTTATCTGCCATGTTCACGGCTTCGTTCAGCAGACCGCCGGGATTGCCGCGCAGGTCGATCATCAGACCCTTGAGCGGTCCCAGACGGTCCAGCGCCTCGCTCACTTCGTGGCTGGTGGTCTCCTGGAAATTGGTCACGTGAATATAGCCGATGCCCGGCCGGATCATGTACGCCAGGTCAACCGAGTAGCGGGGAATCTCGTCGCGGATCAGGTCGAAGACCAGCGGCTTGGCTTCGCCCTCGCGGCCCATGGTCACGGAGACATGCGTCCCCTTGGGGCCCTTCAGCAGCCCAGCCACCGCGGCGGAATCCATCCCGTCCGTCGATTTGCCGTCGATGGAGATAATCACGTCGCCGGGGCGGATGCCGGCCTTGTACGCCGGTGTGCCTTCAAACGGAGCGACGACCACGATCTTGTTGTTCTGGGGCTGGATGGTCATGCCCACGCCGTAGTAGCGCCCGTGCTGCTCCTCCCGCATGTCGTGGAAGGCCTTTGGATCAAAGAAGTTGGAGTGCGGGTCCAGGGTGTGCAGCATGGCCGGGATGGCGCCGTCGTAGATGCTCTTGTCGATCGCGTCAGAGTTCAGCGGCGTGGCGTAGTTCTGCTCCACCACGGCATAGACGTCAGTGAACTTGTGCAGGCTGTCGCGCAGGGTCGACTCGTCTGAGGCCGACTGAGCGCGCAGGCGCTGATTGGCGGCCATACCCGCAAGACCGCAGATGGCAAGAAAAAGGGTGGCGGAAAAGAGCGAACGGCGAGTACGGGGAGACATGCGGTGGCAGAACCTCAGGGGCGCAGCAGAAACTACTGATAGCTAGACGAAGTATACAACGCTGTGTGAGCACTGGTCGTGGCCGCCGCCGGCTGCCGGGCGCCGCTTTCCGCGGCGGCACACCCCGGCGGTCACGAAAACCGTCCCGGCGATTCGCAACGCAGGCCCTCTGCCATTTAGAATGACCATACCGGATCCCGCGAGTCCAAAGCTGCAAGCGCCGAGAGCGCGCCTGCGGTGAGGGCACGGTATGACCGTCCGCGGGCAGGACAGATTAGAGACCTTTATACCCATGACTCTTCGTACATTGCAGCACCTGCCGCAGCCGGCAAGCCACCACTTCATCCAGCGCCCGGCAACCCTTCAGCAGCGTAACTGCCTGCGTTCCCTGGCAGTCACCGGCTGTCTGCTCATTGCCGGCAGCTTCGCCTTTGGCCAGACCGCGCCTGCTCCAGCTACACCCGCGCTGCCGGTACCGGCAGCCATTACGCCCAACGGCACGGTGGTAGAAGATGTGATCGCCCGCATTAACGACCAGATCATCACCCGGTCTGATGTGGAGCGCGCCCAGATGAACTTTGACCAGGAGGTGCAGGGCCATGACCTGCCCGCCGCCGAGGTGGAAGATCGCCAGCACAACCTGCTGCGCGACCTCATTGACCAGCAGCTCCTGCTGAGCAAGGGCAAAGAGCTCAACATCAATGCTGACGCCCAGGTCATCACGCAACTGGATGAGATCCGCAAGCAGAACCACTTTGCCACCATGGAAGACCTGGAGAAGGCGGCGCAGCAGCAGGGCGTTTCCTTTGAAGATTTCAAGGCCAACATCCGCAACAGCATCATCACCCAGCAGGTGGTGCGCGATGAAGTGGGCCGCCGCCTGCAGCTCACGCACGCCGACGCAGAGGCCTATTACAACGCGCACAAGGCGGACTATGCCGTGCCGGAGAGCGTGAAACTCAGCGAAATTCTCATCGCCACGCCCGCCCCCGAAGGCAAGTCGCCGGATGACGCTGAAGTGGCCGCAGCCAAAGCCAAGGCCGACGATGTCGCAGCGCAGCTGAAGGCTGGCGCGGCATTTGACGAGCTCGCCAAGAAGCTCTCCAACGGCCCAACTGCGTCACAGGGCGGCGACCTGGGCGAGTTCAAGCGCGGCGGTCTGGCCAAGGAGCTGGAAGACCAGACCTTCTCGCTGCCCGTCGGCGGAGTCACCGCTCCCATCCGCACCCGGCAGGGATTTGTTCTGCTGAAGGTCACCGGTCACACTGCTGCCGGTGTGCAGCCTGAGGCCGATGTAGAGAACGAAGTGGAGCAGGCCGTCTATATGGAGAAGATGCAGCCTGCCCTGCGCGCCTACCTGACCCAGCTGCGCGAAGAAGCTTACATTGACATCAAGCCCGGATTTATTGACACCGGCGCCAGCCCCAAGCAGACCAAGCCCATCTTCACCGCTTATGCAGCGCCCACGGTGAAGAAGAAGACCGTGGTGGAGAAGCAGCGGTTTGACCGTCACGGTCACGTCGTCACCACTGCCGCTGTCGCTGCCGCGCCGGCAGCCGCCACGCCCGCTGTCGTCACCGCATCGACGAAGCCGGCTACGGCCAAAGTCATTCCCGGTAAGCATGGCAAGCCCGCGAAGATTAAGCGCGAGAAGGTGCGTTTCGGCCAGGCTCCGCGTGAGACGCTGCCCGATACCCCCGGCTCCGGCGCTGCGATTCCTACCGAAGTCGGTTCCGCCCAGGGCAATGCCGGTGTGATGGCAGAGGCGCTGCCTGACCAGACCGCCGCCTCACCGCTGCCGGACAATGCTGACCCGCTCGGACCCAAGGCTGGCCCGAAGGTGAAATCGCGCTTCGCCGCCCGTCCGCCCGAGAAGAAGAAGCCCAAGGTCAAGAAGGTTCTGCCCGCGCCCGCTCCGCCCACCCAGACTGAGACCGCGGCAGAGAAGACCCAGGCAGCTCCGCTCGGACTGAACGGCGACACCTCAAAGAAGAAGAAGGCGAAGACCAAGCACCACGGGCCGAAGGAGCGCATTACCTCCAAGCCTGCGGCTGCGGTTCCGGCCGGCGCCACGTCTCCGAATACGGCGCCGCCCGCCGCGCAGCCTCCGGCGGCAACGCCGCAGTCGTAACTGCCTGACCGCTGAAACGCCCAACACCGCTGCCTCATCGCACGGTCGTGGCCGTAGTGCATGAGGAGCATCCATGAAAGACTTCTTCATCAGCGACGCGCCGAAGTTCGACAACAAAACTGTTGACTCGTACTTCGTGCTGTCATCCATCCAGCAGCGCGAACGCAAGCAGGGCGGCGCCTATCTCGCCCTTGTGCTGAGTGATAAGACGGGCAGCTTTGACGCGCGCATGTGGGAAGACTTCAGCGATGCGCTGGCCACCTGCGGCGCGGGCTGCTACGTGAAGGTGCGCGGCCAGATCAGCAACTACCAGGGAAAATTCCAGATCACGCTGCAGCGCATGCGCATGGCCGCGGAGAGCGAGATTGAGCCCTCTGACTTTCTCGCTGTCACCAGCAAAGACATCAGCGCGATGTGGACTGAGCTGCGCGGCCACGCCGCCGGTTTTCAGAACGCCGACCTGAAGCGCCTGGTGAATGCCTTTCTGGACGATGAAGAGATTGCCGCAGCCTACAAAAAAGCTCCTGCCGCCAAGCTGCTGCACCACGCCTGGATCGGCGGCCTGCTGGAGCACGTCGTGGGTCTGCTGGCGGTCGCTAAGGCCATCGGCCCCTGCTACCCGGAAGCCGATCTCGACCTGGTGATGACCGGCTGCATCCTGCATGACATCGGCAAGACGCGCGAGCTGGCGTGGAAGACCTCCTTCCGCTACACGCTCGAAGGCCAGCTGGTTGGCCATATCAGCATCGCCATGGGCATGCTGCGGGAAAAGATTCAGGCGCTCGGTGATTTCCCTGACAAGGTGCGCATCCTCGTCGAGCACATGATCCTCAGCCATCATGGCGAGTATGAGTTCGGTTCGCCCAAGCTGCCGATGTTGCCCGAAGCCATCCTCTTCCACACCATTGACGATCTCGAAGCCAAGCTGCAGGCCGTGCGCACTGAGTTCGCGCTGCAGGAGCGCAACGGCGCCGCCGCAGACGAGATGACCGAACGCATGTGGGCGCTCGACAACCGCCAGATTCTGAACACGAAGCGCTATCTCAATGCTCCGGAGAAAAAATAGCCATGCCCTTTCTGCTGAAGACTGAGCCGGACGTCTACTCCTTCGCTGACCTGCAGCGTGACAAAGAGACCATCTGGGATGGCGTGGCCAATCCCACCGCAGTGAAGTATTTGCGCGAGATGAAGAAGGGCGAGACCCTCATCATTTATCACACCGGCGATGAGAAGACGGCCATGGGCACGGCCACCGTGGTCAGCGTGGATGCCGGCGATCCTAAGGTGCCGCAGGTAAAGATCAAGGTGGGCAAGGCCATCAAGGAGCCGAAGACGCTGGCGCAGATCAAGGCGAACCCGATCTTCAAGACTTCGCCGCTGGTCATCATCGGGCGGCTGGGCGTGGTGCCGCTGACCGCGCCGCAATGGGACTGGCTGGTTGGCTGAATTGTTACAATTTCTTTGCCGTGTTCTTCCCCGGCAATAAGGTGAGGCGATAGGATGCTTCGATTTTCGACAGCGGGTGAATCGCACGGCGAGAGCCTGGTGGCCATGGTCTCAGGGCTGCCGGCCGGAGTGCAGGTGAATCCCGAATACATCGCGCGCGAGCTCTGGCGGCGGCAGCAGGGCTATGGCCGCGGCGGCCGCATGCGCATTGAGCAGGATCTCGCCCACATCATCAGCGGCGTGCGCCACGGCAAGACCATCGGCTCACCCATCGCCATGTTGCTGGCGAATCGCGACTGGAAAAACTGGACGGAGATTCTGCCGGTTGAATCCGGCGATCCCGCGAAGCATAAAGCTGTCTCCTCACCGCGCCCCGGCCATGCCGATCTCGCGGGCAGCCTGAAGTATGACTTCGCCGATGCGCGCTACGTGCTGGAGCGTGCCAGCGCGCGTGAATCTGCCGCTCGCGTCGCCGCCGGCGCCATCGCCAAGCAGCTTTTGCTCGCGCTGGGCATTCAGGTCGCCAGCCACGTGGTTCGCGTAGGCGCGGCTGAGCTCGCGCGCCCCGCCACGTGGGATGAGATTCTTGCCCTGCGCAGCAAGCCTGAAGTTCTGCTCAGCTGTGTGGACGCAGACAGTGAAGCCGCGATGAAGGCAGAGGTTGACAAGGCTCTGCGCACCGGCGACACCGTGGGCGGCATCTTTGAAGTGGTGGCGCACGGCGTTCCGCCCGGTGTGGGCACCTATGCCAACTGGGATGAGCGGCTCGACGGCCAGCTCTCGTGGGCGGTGATGTCATTGCAGGCGGTTAAGGCTGTGGAGATTGGCCGCGGGGTGACGGCGGCGGAATCCATGGGCTCAGCCGTGCATGATGCCATCAGCTATGGCGACGACGCTGTGGGCTTTACCCGCTTCACCCGCGAGCAGAATAACGCCGGCGGCATCGAAGGCGGCGTCTCCAACGGCGAAGACATTGTGGTGCGCGGCTACCTGAAGCCTATCTCCACGCTGCGCCGGCCACTGGCCTCCGTAAGCTATGAATCCCGTGAGACGGTGAAGGCGGCCTATGAACGCTCCGATGTCTGCGTGGTGCCGGCGGCGGGTGTCGCCGGCGAAGCCATGGTGGCCCTCACGCTGGCGAAGATGGTGCTGGAGAAGTTCGGCGGCGATTCGCTGGGCGAGCTGCAGCGCAACTTCGACGGCTACCGCGAACAGATCAAGCGCTTCTAAGCGCATCACAAATCCTGGGTGTGAGTGAGAGATGCTTTACAAGGTTCTGAAATATCCCGATCCGGTTCTGCTGCAGAAGGCGGAGCCCGTCACCGTCTTCGATAAGAAGCTGCGTACGCTGGTGGAGGATATGTTCGAGACGATGTACAAGGAGCAGGGCATCGGTCTGGCCGCGCCGCAGATCGGCATCCTGCAGCGGCTCACGGTGATCGATCTCAGCTTCAAGAAAAATCCCGAAGAAAAAATCGTGCTCATCAATCCTGAGATACTTGAGCGCGAAGGCAAGCAGATGGAAGAGGAAGGCTGCCTGAGCCTGCCGGAGATTCGCGAGAAAGTTTCGCGCTCCGGTTGGGTGAAGGTGCGCGCGCAGGACGAGCACGGCGACTGGTACGACTATGAAGGCGAAGAGCTTCTCTCCCGCGCCTTTCAGCATGAGCTTGACCACCTCGACGGCGTGCTCTTTATCGACCGCATCAGTCCGCTCAAGCGCAATCTCGTCCTCCGCAAGATCAAGAAATTGCAGCGGGCGGGTGAGTGGTAACGCCGATGCGTATCATTTTTTGTGGAACGCCCCAGTTCGCTGTGCCCACGCTGGAGGCAGTCGCCGCCGCCGGCCATGAAATTCAACTGGTGGTGACGCAGCCTGACCGCGCCAGCGGCCGCGGCCTGGAACTCACTCTGCCCGCCGTCAAACGCGCCGCACTCGCGCTCAATCTTCCGGTCACACAGCCGGAAAAAATTAAAAACAATTTAGAATTTCAGCAGCAGCTCACTGCGCTGGCGCCCGACGTCATCCTCGTCGTCGCCTACGGCCGCATTATTCCGCAGTGGATGCTTGACCTCCCGCACCACGGCAATCTGAATCTGCACGCCTCGCTGTTGCCGAAGTATCGCGGTGCAGCGCCCATCCAGTGGGCTGTGGCCGAAGGCGAGAGCGTTACCGGCAACACCACCATGCGCATCGATGCAGGGCTCGACACGGGCGACATCCTGCTGCAGAGTGAAGTGCCGATCGGCCCCGCGCAGACCGCGCAGGATCTTTTTCCGGTGCTCGCAGCCGACGGCGCGGTCTTGATGGTGGAGACGCTGCGCAGGCTGGCCGCCGGAACCATTGCCGGGTGGCCGCAGGACAATGCGCTGGCCACGCTCGCACCCATCCTCACCCGCGAAGATGGCCGCATCGATTTCGCGCGCAATGCGCAGGCGATCTACAACCGCTGGCGCGGCTTCCAACCCTGGCCCGGCGCTCACACCAGCTTTCGCGGCAGGAAATTCATCGTCCACTCCATGCAACTCGCTCACGGCGCGCAGGCGAAGCCCGGCGAACTCACTCTACACGCAGGTCAACTCTGCGTGGGCTGCGCCGCGGGCACCGCATTGCAGCTCAACGAAGTGCAGTTGGAAGGGAAGAAACGAATGGCGGCAGCAGACTTTGTGCACGGCTATGCGGGCGCGCTCGGCGAGACACTCGGCCAGTGACCACGCAAAAAACAGCATCGGTAAAAATATCTCCCTCGCGGGCCGCGGCCTTCCGCATCCTGGTCAGCGTGGCCACAGGCGCGCATAGTGATGACCTCATCTTCGCGCCCGCCGTCAACGCGCTCTCACCCCAGGACCGAAACCTCACCATGACGCTGGTCATGGGCGTGCTGCGCTGGCAGATCGCGCTCGATGCGTCAGTGGCCGCGCTGCTCGACCGCCCCTTGCAGAAGATGACGGACGAAGTATTGACCGCGCTGCGTATGGGACTCTTCCAGCTCTGGTATCTTGACCGCATTCCCGATCACGCGGCCATCGCCGAGAGCGTAGAACTCTGCCGCGCGGCGAACCACGCCTATGCTACCGGCATGGTGAACGCTGTGTTGCGCAAGCTGGCACGCGCGGGCAAGCCTGAGGCACCGAAGCGCAAGCTGGTGCTATCGCCGCAGTTTCTCGCCGAGGAGTACGCACACCCCGAGTGGCTGGTGGCGCGCTGGATGAAAAACTACGGTGCCGGCGCGACCGAAAAAATTCTCGCTGCCGATCAGAATGAATCGGCTTCCACCACACATTGCAGTAGTGAAGACGGTGCAGAATGCGCGGCGCCGGCAAGCAGTTTTTTTGCTGAAGCAGCGCAGCCGCCGCTCTGGCCGGCGATTGACGAAGGCTCGCGGTTGATCGCGGAACTTGCCGCCGCAGGCGATGCAAAGAAGCTGCTGGACTGCTGTGCCGCACCCGGTGGCAAGACGCTTGTGCTCGCCCTGCGTCATTCGCAGGCGGAGATCGCCGCGGCAGACAACAGCCCGGAGCGTCTTACGCGCATGCAGCAGCGGCTACGCAAATTTCCCTACGCGGCGAAAGTGCAGTGCGAACTGGCCGATGCAACCCGGCTGAATCCAGCGGAGACGTACGACCGCATTTTGTGCGACGTGCCCTGCAGCGGAACCGGAACACTGGCGCGCAATCCAGAGATTCGCCATCGCTTGCGCGCCGCCGATCTCTCCATGCAAGCAAAGCGTCAGCGGGCAATTCTCACCTCCGCGCTCGGCATGCTTGCGCCCGGCGGACGGCTGGTGTACTCCACCTGTTCGCTGGAGCCGGAAGAGAACGAGCAGGTGGTGGAGACGGTGCTCGGCGCTGTGAAAGGCGTGAGCCTGGTGCCGGTTTCAGGCGTGCTGCAGGAGCTCACCGTTGCAGGTGTACTGACGCACGCGGCAGAGACGATGCTGACAGCAACGGCAGTGCGCGGCGATTATCTGCGCACCCTGCCCGGAGTGCATCCCTGCGACGGATTTTTTGCCGCAGTGCTCGCCAGAAACTAGAGGCGGGTAAACTGCACGGGCGCGAGCGCGATGCGCGCAACGCGTCCGTCCGTGGCCTGCTGAAAGAAGACGCTGGAAGGGCAGAATGCGGCATCGTTGGCGGAGCGATGCTCGACGTGCGCAACATTCGGCGGCGCGGCGCGGTTGAAGAGCTTCACGCTGCCATGGCAATCTTTGCAGCGGAAGGCGGTATCGCCATCCTCAACAGCTTCCGCAACGGATTTCACCTTCCAGAAAAATTCGTATCCACCGGCGGCGCGTACTCGACGGCGCTGTACTTCACATTGGGTTAACTTTTCGCGAACGGCTGCCATAGTTGCCTCTTTGCCGGCGGGGGTCCCACCGGGGGTGAATGCTGCGTGGAGAAAACTTTACGGCGGCGAATAAAAGGCCCGGGGCTGAAGCCCCCTCGTGCTTGTGCACTGGTCAGTGGCCTGAAGGCCACTGCTTAATCCCAAATTGCCCGATGTGATAAATCCACTTATTTCACGGGCATAGTTGAAAGTCGAGGAAGCCGTCCGTCTTTCGCGCTGCGAAAATAAATCCCTGCTGGACAATACTCAGAATCAGAGCGATATTTGTGCTCAATGTGCGGAGCTGCAGCATGCGGTACGTGTTTACGAAAAAGCTTGACCTCGCCGTGGCAATCCTTGCATCGGAATTCGGTATCTCCATCCGCAATTGCATCGGCAACAGCTTTAATCCTCCAGAAAAATTCGTAAGAGTCGGCAATCTGCCGTCGGCGCTTGACCTCGCACTCGTAGATTCTGTCCTGGCCCATATCACTGCCCGGTGCCGCCGACGGTCATGCGGTCAAGCTTCACGGTCGGCATGCCCACTCCGACGGGAACGCTCTGTCCGTTCTTGCCGCAGGTGCCTATGCCTTCGTCGAGTGCGAGATCATTGCCCACCATCGACACATACTTCAGCGCCTCCGGCCCATTGCCGATCAGCGTTGCGCCCCTCACCGGCCGCGTCACTTTACCGTCTTCAATCAGGTAGGCTTCGCTGGCGGAGAAGACGAACTTGCCATTGGTAATATCCACCTGGCCGCCGCCGAAGTTCACGGCATACAGACCGCGCTTCACGCTCTTGATAATGTCTTCCGGCAGGTCGTCGCCATTGAGCATGTAGGTGTTGGTCATGCGCGGCATGGTGAGTTGCGAATAACTCTCGCGGCGGCCGCTGCCCGTGCTCACGCCGCCCATCAGGCGCGCAGAAAGCTTGTCAGACAGGTAGCCCTTCAGAATGCCGTTTTCGATCAGCACATTCTCCTGCGTCGGCGTGCCTTCGTCATCCACATTCAGCGAGCCCCGCCGTCCCGGCATGGTGCCGTTATCGACTACTGTTACCTTGGGCGATGCGACCTGCTGGCCGATGAGTCCGGCAAATGCTGAGGTCTTCTTGCGATTGAAATCGGCTTCCAGTCCGTGGCCTACGGCTTCATGCAGCAGAACGCCGGGCCACCCGGGGCCGAGCACGACTTCCATCTCGCCTGCGGGCGCAGCCACCGCGCCGAGCTGCAGGATCGCGCCGCGCGCTGCTTCCCGGGCAAAGTGCTCGGGCGATTTGTTGCCTTCAAAGAAGTCAAGCATCACGCGCCCGCCGCCGCCCGATGTGCCGCGCGCTGTGTTGGTGCCGTCCTTCGCAATCACAAAGACATTGAAGCGCGCGAGCGGCTGGGTGTCGCTGGCAAAGGTGCCATCGCTGGCGGCAATCAGGATGCGACGCAGTTCATCGTTGAAGCTGGCGCGCACCTGGTGGATGCGGCTGTCAAACGCGCGCGCCGCCTTGTCCGCACGCAGAATCAGTTCCAGCTTGGCCGCAATGTCCGCATCGGTTCCGGCGAGGGGATAGAGTGCAGGCGTCTTCGTCTCGGTGAATCCCTGCACCGTCTGCTTTGCCGGTCCATTTGCGATCAGCGCCGCGGTGCGCGCCGCACGCAGCAGCCGGTCAGCGGAGAGATCGTCGGTGTAAGCGAAGCCGGTGCGCTCGCCGCTCACCACGCGCACGCCGCAGCCCACGCTGATGCCCTGGCTCGCCGTCTTCACCAGCGATTCATCCACGCCGATGGACGTAGACGTGACCGACTCAAAATACAGGTCGGCATAATCGCCGCCGGCAGAGAGAGCTTCACCCAGGCAGCGCTCCAGCAGACGCTCGGAGATTCCGAGTTTGTCCATGAAATAGCGCTTGTGATCCGGGAGTGGGGGAGCGGCAGTTACCGTGGTCATTATCCTTATTTTAGGCCCGAATGCCCGGGCTGTCATGCTGCATTCATAATCCGCGGCATCCGCTCTTGCAGGGAATCCAGAAGATCGGCATGGGCCCATGCCGTAAAAGCTTCCCAACCCCCATCGTTGGCGCTTATCTCCCGTCTGACGGGTCCGCCGTGCTCGCCACATTCAGATCGATGTGCAGCTTTGGCGTAGCCGCCGCATAACAGTTACCGTTAGCCGCGTAAGTGGACGCACACGCGTGGGTAATTGCGTTCCGCCGGGGCGATTGCGCATACTGCCACATCACCGCGTCCGCCGTGCCGGAGAGGCTCAGCGCCGGGGCATGCACGGTGCAGCCGGGAGCGGGTGGGCAGGCATCCTGCGCCACCCAGAGCGCGATCGGAAACGGCGCATGGGCGCGGATATCTTCCGCCGTCGTGATGGTCACCCCGTGGCCCTCATCCACCGGCTGGCCGGAACAGTAGACGCCGGGCCGCAGCCGCGCCTTCCGCACCGCCTCGGCCCACGCAAACACATAGGCTGACTGCACCGGCAGCATGCGCCCGCCCTCTTCCATATCCAGAAAAATAATGGTGCCTGGCCGGAAACCCTCTCGTTGAGCGGCCTTGGCCGCGGCCAGTCCGTCTTTGGTGCCCAGCGCCGCCGCATTGTGCTGCAACTCGCGCTCCAGCCGCCCGTTGAAGAGCACGGCAAAGCCGAATCCCGTGCGGAGCAGCGCCTCGCGGTGTCCCGTCCACGTGCTTGCCGTCTCACCGGGTGGCGCATTCAGCCAGTAGCCCGCAAAGGCGAACGTCTCATGCAGCGCAGGGAGCGCGGCATCGCCCGGGTAGTCATTGCGGTCGAACCCGGCGTAATCCCGCGCTGCCTTCGGCTGCTGCGCCAGCGCTGCGGCAGGGAGCAAAGCCATCAGAATCAATGCCGCGGTCCGGGAAAATTTGCAGTGCATGGTGGTATTGCTCCAGTGGGAAGTGTATCAATCTGCGCAGGCAATCGTTCGTGATGGGAAACACGGCCTGGCCACCTCGTCCGCAGGTAACTTGAAGTGGCAGCACGTTCCTGTTACTCTCCTGCGGATTGCAAATGACCGAATATGCCATCGTCGAAAGTGCGCCGCCGAGCGATGAATCGCGCCTGGCCTGGATGGCGCTGACCCTTACGCCCGGCCTGGGGCCCACGCGAATCCGCAAAGCCGTGGAGCGTCTGCGCACCGCCGGCGATGTGGCTCACCTGTTTGATGCGCCTCTCACCGAACTGGAAGCGTGCGGCATGCCCGCTGCTTCCGCGCAGTTCATCTTCGATGGCCGGGCCCGCGCGGCCGCGGAAGATGAAGTCAAACGCCTGACCGATCTCGGCGGCCGCTTCCTCACGCAGGATTGCGCCGCCTATCCCGAGCGGCTGCTCGAGATCTACGATCCTCCTGCCGTCCTCTGGCTGCATGGCGACGCCGGTCTCCTTGCGCGCCCCGGCATTGCCGTGGTCGGCACGCGCCACCCATCGCCCTACGGCAGCGGCATGGCGCATCTGCTCTCGCGCGACCTCAGTCTCCGCGGCCTCTCCATCCTGAGCGGCATGGCCCGTGGGGTCGATACCGCCGCGCACAAGGCCGCGCTTGAGGTCCACGGCAAGACGGTCGCCGTCTGGGGTACCGGCATTGACGTGATCTACCCCAAGGAGAATAAGAAACTGGCCGAGCAGATCCTGGCCGGCGGCGGCGCCATCATCTCGGAATACCCCCTCGGCACCTTTCCCGCAGCGCAGAACTTTCCTGTCCGCAACCGCATCCTCAGCGGCATGTCGGTCGCCGTGCTGGTCATTGAGGCGGGCGAATACAGCGGCACCCGCATCACGGCCCGTTGCGCTTTGGAGCAGAATCGCGACGTCTTCGCCGTTCCCGGCAATGTGACGAATAAGAACGCCTGGGGGCCAAACACGCTCATCAAGCAGGGCGCCAAGCTCACCGCTACATGGGAAGACGTCTGGGAAGATCTGCCCTCGCAGGTGCGCCAGGAGCTGGAAACCGAGCTGGAGAGCCGCGTCGAGTCCCAGAGCTTGCTGCCGGGGCTTGAATCCGGGGTGCAGCCCGGCGCATCTCTCTTAACTGAGCCGCCCCTGCCCGAGCACGAGCGGCAGGTTCTGGAGCAGCTCCGCCACGACGAATCCATCCAGCTGGACGAGCTGATCGAGAAGCTGGAGACCAGGTTGGGCTCTGCCGAAATCTTTACCGCGCTCTTCGAACTGGAGCTTGCCGGGCGGATTAAACAGCTCCCGGGAAAAAATTATGTTCGCAGCTTTTAATACAGGCCTTTTGGGCCATTGGTACATCGCCCAATCCATCCCGCTGTGAATCCTTGCAAGATATTGAAATAAATAGACTTATAGATAATTTTAGCTGCTCCTTGTCAGAGCCGTCCGCGCGACCCTGTTTGCACCTTTCCGCCCACTTCTTCGTCTAATCTCCGATACGCGGTGAATTGACAGGCTCCCGCCAACTCGTGGTAGGGTTCGACGATGCCTTCTGAAAAGCCGGAGTTTCCAGGACACGGGAATCACAGGACAATCGGCAGGCTAAGGAAGTAAGCAGTTTCGCAACAGGATGGTTTCAGCCATACCGGCAATGGAAGCGTTTTGAAGAGGGGCGGGGCTTCAGCCACGTCGCACAATGAGCCTGATACGCGGCTTGAGCCGCTGACGGCAATGTAACAAGCATTTCAAGGAAGCAGTTGGATTCATGAGCAAATCTCTGGTTATCGTTGAATCGCCGGCCAAGGCCAAGACGATCAACAAATATCTCGGCAGTGACTACATCGTGGAGGCCTCGCTGGGCCACGTCATGGACCTGCCTAAAAACGACATTGGTGTCGAGCTGAAGAAGCGCACCTTTGCCCCCACGCTGATCGTTTCGCCGGGCAAAGAGAAGGTCGTAGACCGCCTGAAGAAGCTGGCCGCCAAGGCTGACGCCATCTATCTGGCGCCCGATCCTGACCGCGAAGGCGAGGCCATCGCGGAGCACCTGCGGATGCAGCTTGAACCCGCCATGAAAAAGGGCGGCACTATCCAGCGCGTCACCTTTAATGAGATCACCAAGAAGGCTGTGAAGGCCGCCTTCGGCCATGCCCGCGCCGTGGACCAGAACCTGGTGGACGCGCAGCAGACCCGCCGCGTGCTCGACCGTCTGGTGGGATACCAGATCTCGCCCCTGCTGTGGGACAAGGTGCGCCGCGGACTCTCCGCCGGCCGTGTGCAGACCGTCGCGCTGCGCCTGATCGTAGACCGCGAGCACGAGATCAACGCTTTCAAGCCGACCGAGTACTGGACCATCGAGGCCGAGCTACAGCCCGCGCCGCAAGGGCAAAGCTTCGTCGCGCGCCTTATCGGCATAGACGGCGAACGCATCAGCGTCAAAGCCGGGGTCGATAAGGAAGGCAAGGAGGTGAGCGTCGCCTCCTCACTGCCGGACAAGAAGCTGACCGACGAGACCATCGCGCAGCTGAACCGCGCCCAGTGGAGCGTGCGTTCCGTGGAGCGCAAGGAGCGCCGCCGCAACTCCACCGCGCCCTTCATCACCAGCAAGCTGCAGCAGGATGCAGCGCGCCGCCTCGGCTTCAATGTGCGCCGCACAATGGGCGTGGCGCAGCGCCTCTATGAAGGCGTAGAGATCGGCAACGACGGCACCGTCGGCCTGATCACCTACATGCGTACTGATTCCACGCGCGTCTCGCCTGACGCCATCGCCGAAGCGCGCGATTACATCTCCACGAAGCTGGGCAAGCAGTATCTGCCCGAGTCGCCGATTGCCTACAAGACTAAGGGCGCCGCGCAGGACGCGCATGAAGCCATCCGCCCCACCAGCGTGCACTATGTGCCCGACGAAATTCGCCGCTACCTCTCTGAGGAGCAGTACAAACTCTACAAGCTCATCTGGCAGCGCTTCGTCGCCTCGCAGATGGTGGCCGCCGTCTTTGACCAGACCACGGTAGAGATCGCCGCCCAGGCCGACCGCACCTACGATTTCCGCGTCACCGGATCGGTGCTGAAGTTTGACGGCTTCCTCAAGCTCTACGAGGAATCCAAAGACAGCAAGGATGAAGACGACGCTGCGCTCAGCAATAAGCTGCCGGAGTTGAACGACGGGCAGGCGCTGGCCATGCAGACACTCCTGCCGGAGCAGAAGTTCACAGAGCCGCCGCCGCGTTACAACGAAGCCTCGCTGGTGAAGGAGCTGGAAGAGCGCGGCATTGGCCGTCCGTCTACCTACGCCTCCATCATCAACACCATCCAGGACCGCGATTATGTGAAGAAGATCGCGAAGAAGTTTGTGCCGACTGAGATTGGCGTGGTAGTCACGGAGCTTCTGGTCAAGAACTTCCCCTACATCTTCAAGCTCGCCTATACCGCGCAGCTTGAGGGCGAACTGGATGCGGTGGAAGAGGGTCGCGAGAAATGGACTGACCTGCTCAGCGCCTTCTACGACCACTTTGAAGATGAGCTGCACGTGGCCGAAGGCGCCATGGAAGACATCAAGCGCATGGAGCACGCCACGACCGAGATCTGCGACAAGTGCGGCGCGCCGCTCGTTCTGAAGTGGGGCAAGTTCGGCAGCTTCTACTCCTGTTCCAACTTCTCCAAGTCAAAACCCATCACCATCGCCGCCGGCCCGTGGAAGAAGAATTCAAAGACTGCGATCAAGAAGGTGACGACTGCATTCAATTTCCCCGTCACGGTGAAGACCATGACCGGCGACGTGACTAATTTTGAAAAAGAAGTCACCGATGTGAAGTCGATGACCGCCGCGATTGAAGAGGCGTTTCCGCGCGGCAAGAAAGTGATCGTCGAGCCGTTCAGCTGCGACTTCACCAAGGAGAACTTTGCCGCCAAGCCGGACCTGAGTTCGCCCGAAGCCGCGGATGCCGAGCAGGAAGAGGAGTTCTGCGACAACTGCGGCCGCCAGATGGTGCTGAAGAATGGCCCGTGGGGGCCGTTCATGAGCTGCCCCGGCTACAACGACGATCCACCCTGCAAGACCATCCGCAAGCTGACGCAGAAGGTGCAACAGAAGCCGCCGGTGGTGCTGGAAGAGAAGTGTCCGAAGTGCGGCAAACCGCTGTTGCAGCGGGAAGGCCAGTACGGCGAATTCATTGCCTGCTCCGGCTTCCCCAAGTGCAAATACATCAAGCAGAATCTGCTGGATGTGCCCTGCCCGAAGTGCGGCGGCGAGATTGCAGAACGCAAGGCGCGCACCGGCAACTTCTTCTACGGCTGCACGAACTATCCCAAGTGCGATTTCACCTCGAACCAGAAGCTGATCAATCAGCCATGCCCCAAGTGCGATTCAACCTATCTGCTGGAGCTGACCAACAAGGAAGGCGTCTTCCTGGTCTGCCCCAACAACAAGGAAGCCCTGCCCAAACGCCGCCCGAAGAAGGGCGCCAAGGCCGAGGAAGAGAAGCCGCACAAGCCCTGCACCTTCGAGAAGCGTATCGCCGATGCCCCCGTGCCCGAAGAGGTGAAGGACCCGGTCGTGCCCGACCCGGAGAAGACCCGTCCGTTGGTGCTCGCCTAAGCTCTATCCGACAGAAAAGCCTGAGACGAGTGATTCACTCGTCTCAGGCCTATTCGCCGCCGCCTGGCAACTCCCACTACTCGCATGCCGATCGTTCCGACGTAGCTGCCGATCCATTCTGAGCTCCCACGGAGTCATTCTGAGCGGAGCCGCAGGCGAAGTCGAAGAATCCAGACAGTCTCAACCGCGCTCTGCCGCTCAAAGCCTTCCGCCCGCGAAAGCTCCCGCGCAAGAGGCAGATAGCCCGCCGTGGCACGGTAAGCACCTGCATCCCGGTCTCAGAAGTGAGGCCCGGGATAGAAAATGTTACTACCTGGATACTTCAGAATTGCAATTCTGCCCGGTGCATGTTCCACTACTTAGCCGCGGTACTGGCAAAGCCGGGCCTAACCTGCTAAAATGAACCTATATTAGTGCTTGCACACCCTGCAATGCTCGGTGTAAGTCTTTGAAAACTGGAAGGTTACGACCCGTTATGGCAAAGGCAATCTGGAATGGCCAAGTGCTGGCCGAGAGTGATGCAGTAGAGACCGTTGAGGGGAATATCTATTTTCCCGATTCCGCTGTGAAGCGTGAGTACCTCAAGAGCAGTTCCACCACCTCAAGCTGCCCCGACAAGGGTCAGGCGCGGTACTACACCGTCCAGGTAGATGGACAGGAGAACTCTGACGCTGCCTGGTACTACCCCAACCCCAAGCCCACGGCCCGGAAGCTGAAGTATCACGTGGCTTTCTGGCGCGGCGTGGAGATTCTGAAGTAAATGCAGTTTTTAGTTGTCAGTTTTCAGTTACCAACCCGCTTTTGGCAATCTGACAACTGACAACTAATACGCCTCCGTCAGTTCCAGCGGCAGACGCACCTGGAAACAGGTTGCGCCGGGCTTTGATTCCATGGTGATGAAGCCGCGGTGCCGCGCCACAATACGCTGCGCCGTATCCAGCCCCAGTCCCAGCCCGACGCCGACCGCCTTGGTGGTGAAGAACGGCTCAAAGATGCGGCTGCTCAGCTCCGGCGCAATGCCGTGGCCCGTGTCCCACACCTCCACCAGCGCCATCTCTCCGTTGCGGGATATCTTGATGCGCAGCGTTCCATGCCCTTCCATCGCATCCAGTGCGTTTTCAATCAGCGCGGTCCACACCTGGCTCAGCTCGCTGCCGTAGGCGTTCACCAGCGGCATATCCGGCTCATAACATCGCTCTACCGTGATGCCGTTCATGCGTGAGTTCAGCATGGTCAGGGTGTTATCCAGCGCGGCGGCAAGGTCCACATCCTGCACTGCGGCCTGGTCCATGTAGGAGTAGTCCTTGATGGCGCGGATGAGGTCAAAGATGCGCGCCGTCGAATCCAGCACCGCTTCGGTCATGCGCTCCGCGCGCAGGGCAGAGGCGAAGGAGCGGATGGCGACGGGCAGCACGTCCGGCGCGGCGAAGGCGGCCAGCTCATCCAGCAGCTCCACGGAGATATTCGTCTCAGCCAGGGTGGACGCGACCTGCCACGGATCGCTGACCGCATGGGCGTCCAGCCAGCGCGTGATGGCGTCTTCGCGGTCAGCCTGCTCCAGGGCGCTGCCGGCGGTCTGCACCTCGGCGATGGTACCCAGCGGCACGGCGGCCCGCGCACGGCCCACCCAGGCCCCGTAGAGCGTACGCTGCTCCTGGTTCAGACACATGGTGCCAAGCTGGTACTTCTGGTCGCCGTAGTGGCGCAGCTCGCCCAGCAGGGTGCGGGCAGAGCGTTGCGCCGCCGACGCCGGATTATTCAGTTCGTGGGAGAGATTCGCGGCCAGCTTGCCGATGGCATTCAGCTTTTCCGCCTGTTGCTCCAGCCGGGTCACCTCACGCACGCGCGACAGCAGCACCGTGACGCAACGCTGCGCCATGGTGGGGATGGCGGCCAGCATGGCGGGGAAGTCCTCTTTCGCGATGTCCAGCGCCCAACCGTCGCCCACAATGCGGCCGTCGCCGCCATAGGTCTTCATCCGCGAAAAGGGCAGCACGCCGGTGATCTGGCCGCTGCGGGCGATGAAGAATGCCATCGGCCCGGTATTCTGCCGCTGCACCTGCACCTCGCCGCGCAGAAGGATGGTCATGGCGGTCACGGGATCGCCTTCGCGGAAGAGCAGGCCGCCGCTGGAGGCGAAACGTTCCGTTCCGTGCTCGGCCAGCCAGAGATAATCTTCATCGCTCATGTCCTGTAGTGGAGAGACATGGCGCAGGGCGGCAATAATTTCATCCAGAGTGGAGCGGCGGGTGGTCTCTGCAGCGGGGGAAGTAGCCATGCTGGGAACCTCTGCGTTCTATTTTGCCACGGGCTGGAGAGTTGGATGCAAAAGCAACGAGCGGCATCCGCTGTAACGGATACCGCCCGCATGGAACGTGAAAGTTTATGCCTTGACGACGGAGCCGTTGACCACTTTGACCGGATCGAGGAAGGGCATGGCGGCGCGCAGGTCCGCACCGACGGTCTCGATCTTGTGGGCAGCTTCGCTGGCGCGGGTGCTGGCGAAGACCTTGCGACCGGTCTCGTTCTCTTCAATGAACTTCTTCGCGAACGAACCGTCCTGGATCTCATCCAGCAGCTTACGCATGGCCTTCTTCACGTCTGCCGTGACGATGCGCGGACCGGCAACATAGTCGCCCCATTCCGCGGTGTCAGAGATGGAGTAGCGCATGTAGGCCAGGCCGCCGCGGTACATCAGGTCCACGATGAGCTTGAGCTCATGCAGGCACTCAAAGTAGGCCAACTCGGGCTGATAGCCGGCCTCGACCAGCGTCTCAAAGCCTGCCTTCACCAGCGCGGCCGTTCCGCCGCAGAGTACAGCCTGCTCGCCGAAGAGGTCGGTCTCAGTCTCTTCCGTGAAGGTGGTCTGCAGCACACCGGCGCGGGTGCAGCCGATGCCCTTGGCATAGCTCAGCGCCTGCGCGAGCGCATTGCCGCTGGCGTCCTGTTCCACCGCGACCAGTGCGGGAACGCCGCCGCCTTCGACGAAGACCTCGCGCACGCGATGGCCGGGAGACTTCGGCGCGACCAGCGAGACGTCAACGTTCTTCGGCGGCACGATGGTCTTGAAGCGGATGTTGAAGCCGTGGGCAAACATCAGCGTCTTGCCCGCGGTCAGGTGCGGCTCCACGTCTGCTGCATAGATCTTGTGCGTGATCTGGTCGGGCGTGAGCATCATGATGACGTCAGCCCACTTGGTGGCGTCGGCCACGGACTTTACTTCCAGCCCGGCCTTCTGCGCTTTGGCGACGGAGGAGGAATCCGCGCGGAGGCCGACGACGACCTGCACGCCGGAGTCTTTCAGGTTGAGCGCGTGCGCGTGGCCCTGCGAGCCGTAGCCGATGATGGCGACCTTCTTGCCCTGGATGATGGAGAGGTCCGCGTCTGCGTCGTGGTAAGTCTTAGCCATGATATTTTCCTTTGCTTTCTGTAGTTGAAATTCCAAAACTGTACTGCGTTTCTGACAATGCCGAAAAAACTGATGTGTCATCCTGAGCCGCAGGCGAAGGATCCCGATGAAGCCGATCCGGGTATAAGCGCTCGAAGTTTTTCAGGTGAGAAAGGTTCGAGCTGCACAGGCAAACAATCACTCTCGGGATTCTTCGCGCGGAGCGCTCAGAATGACACGTTCCACGTAATATATTGCTCCTTCATGAAATCTGTTGCTGCTAATTCTTCTCCGGAAATTCGCTGGGGATGAGATCGGTTTTCTTCAGCCGGGGCTTTGTTTCCGGCTTGCGCTTGCTGGTGTCTCCCAGTGCTTTCATCACGCGGCTGGTGTGGTGGCCGCGGCGCATGGCCATGCGGCCCGTGCGCGATATCTCCAGTATCTCGTATTCGCTCTCTTTCAGCACCTGGATGAGCCCTTCGATCTTGCTGGCGCTGCCCGTAAGCTCCAGCATCAGCGACTCGGGCGCGAGGTCCACAATGCGCGCCTTGAAGACCGTGGCCAGCTCAAACAGGTGCGTGCGCTGCTGGTTGCGCACGGCGATGGGGTCAGTGGCGACCTTGATGAGCGCCAACTCGCGGATGACGGCGGAGTTGCGCTCCACCTCGTCCACGTCGCGGGTGATCTCCAGTTTGTAGAGCGCGGCGCGGATGCGCGAGGCGGCGTGCTCGGGCGCCTCGGTGACGATGGTCATGCGCGACGTGTCCGCCTGCTCGGATTCACCCACGGTGAGCGAGACGATATTGATGTTCATACGGCGGAAGAGCGACGCGACGCGCGTGAGCACGCCGGGCTTGTCATCAACGAGTGCTACGAATGTGTGCAGCATACTTGCTCCCTCAAAAAAGCCAACCACGGATTGACACGGATTGACACGGATCAAGAATAGAAGGAAAACATTTCGTCATCCGTGTTCTTCCGTGTAATCCGTGGTTAAAGTTTTTACTCATCCTCCGACAATTCAATCAGCGGATTCTTCTTCGGTCGGCGCACCATCTCGTGCAGCGCGGCGCCGGGGGCGATCATGGGGTACACGCCGTCTTCCTTCTCCACCTGGAAATTGATGAGGAACGGGCCCTTGTGTTTGCGCGCGGCCTTGACGGCGGGGATGACGTCGGCGCGTTTGCTCACGGTGACACCCTGGATGCCGTGGGCTTCGGCGAGCTTGACGAAGTCCGGCGAGAGGATGGGCGAGCAGGAGTAGTTCTTGTCGTAGAAGGCCTCCTGCCACTGGCGCACCATGCCGAGGAAGCCGTTGTTGATGACGGCGATGTTGATGTCGAGGTTCTCCTGCACGGCGGTGGAGAGCTCGGCGGCGGTCATCTGGAAGCCGCCGTCACCGGCGATGACCCAGACTTCCTTGCCGGGCTGCGCGGCTTTGGCGCCGATGGCCGCGGGCAGGGCAAAGCCCATGGTGCCGAGGCCGCCGGAGGTGATGAGGGTGCGCGGCTCGTCGTGCTTGTAGTACTGCGCCTCCCACATCTGGTGCTGGCCTACGTCGGTGGCAATGATGGCGTTGCCCGCGGTCTCGCGCCACAGGTCGTTGATGACGTGCGCTGCGTAGAGATGGCCGGTGTCCGGCAGGTTGATGATGTCGCGGACGGCTTCATCGCCCTTCATCGCATTCACTTCGCGAATCCAGGTGGTGTCATTCTTCTGCGGCAGCAGGGGCAGAAGGGTGGTGAGGACTTCGCGCAGGTCGCCGATGAGGGCGACGTCTACCTTGATGATCTTGTTGATCTCGTAGGGGTCGATATCAATGTGAATCTTCTTCGCATGCACCGCGAAGCTGGCGACGTTGCCGGTCACGCGGTCGTCAAATCTCATGCCGAAGGCGAGCAGCAGATCAGATTGCTGAATCGCGTTGTTCACCCAGCTCTCGCCGTGCATCCCCATCATGCCGAGTGAGAGCGGATGCGAGGCAGGGAACGCGCCCAGGCCAAGCAGGGTGCAGGCAACGGGGATCTGGTGGCGCTCCGCGAACTGGCGCACCTGCTCCATGGCGTTGGCCTGCAGAATGCCGTGGCACGCCAGAATCACGGGGCGCTTGGCATGCTGGATGAGCTCGATGGCCTCCGCCATGTCCGCGCTCTCCGCGCTGAGCATGGGGTGGGGGCGATGCGGTGCAGGCATGGCCGCGTCAAAGTCAAAGAGCGCCGTGGCCTGCTGCGCATCCTTCGTGATATCGACCAGTACCGGGCCGGGGCGGCCGGTGGTGGCCACCTGAAAGGCCTTGCGCAGCGCGGGCGCAACATCTTCGGCCTTGGTGACGAGGAAGTTGTGCTTGGTGATGGGCAGGGTAATGCCGGTGATGTCGATTTCCTGGAAGGCGTCAGAACCGAGCACCTTCGAGGAGACCTGGCCGGTGATGCAGACCATGGGGATGCTATCCAGCATGGCGGTGGCGATGCCGGTGACCAGGTTGGTAGCCCCGGGACCGCTGGTGGCGATGCACACGCCCACCTTGCCGGATGCGCGCGAGTAGCCGTCGGCCATGTGGGCCGCGCCCTGTTCGTGGCGGACGAGTACGTGATGGATGGGGAACTTGCGCAGCGCGTCATACGCGGGCAGAATGGCGCCGCCGGGATAACCGAATACGGTCTCCACGCCCTCGCCGACGAGTGTGGCCCACATAATCTCAGATCCGGTGAGCTGTGCGTTCAACGTTGGGGTCTTCTTGCCGTTGGTTCCGTTCGTCTTTGCCATCGTGTGCTCCCGGGGCTAAAGCCCCTCTTCTCTCGGTGACGATTTCGTGGGGCTGAAGCCCCACGCTTAATCCGGTAAAACAGATCATGCGGTAAAGCAAAATCAAAAAACAGATTCCGCAGCGAAGCGGCGGAATAACAAATAAGGTTTCGGGCCTTCAGCCCTCCCTGCCTTTTCGACCTTTCCCTGGGCCTTCGGCCTGGGCTGGTATGTTGCGCGCCTTTGGCGCTTTGTGCCTCGTTCTTGCCTGCCTGCTCATTGCAGAGTGCCTATGACGACCGGCGGATTATGTTGTGACCGCTCTTTCGCTGCCCGCCAACTTGCTGACGAGCTGTTTACGTTGTGACCGCGCCTTCGCTGGCGCTGCTGACGCTGTTGGCGTACTTGGCGAAGACGCCGCGCTTGTAACGCGGTTCCGGCGCCTTCCACGTCTTCATGCGCTCAGCGATCTCGGCGGCGGGAACTTCCAGGTTCAGCTCCAGCTTCTTGATGTCGAAGGTGATGAGGTCGCCCTCGTGCACCGCGGCAATCGGGCCGCCGAGCTGCGCTTCCGGCGCCACATGCCCGGCCATCAGGCCGCGGGTTGCGCCGGAGAAGCGACCGTCAGTAAGCAGCGCGACGGTCTCGGACAGCTCCGGAATGCCCTTGACGGCGGCGGTGACGGCCAGCATCTCGCGCATGCCGGGGCCGCCGCGCGGGCCTTCATAGCGAATGACCAGCACGTCATTGGGATTGATCTTGCCGGCTTCCACCGCGGCATGAGCGGAGCCTTCATCTTCGAAGACGCGCGCGATGCCCTGGTGATAGATGCGCTCGTGGCCCGCGACCTTGATGACGCAGCCTTCGGGTGCGAGGTTGCCGTGCAGGATCACCAGGCCGCCCGTGGGTTTCAGCGGCTTGTCTGCCGCGTGAATGACGAGCTGGCCGGGCGTCTCCACCGCGGACTTCGCCTCTTCGCGCAGCGTCTTGCCGGTCACGGTTACGGTGTCTGCGTGCAGCAGACCGGCCTCCAGCAGGCGCGCTGCCAGCAAACGCGAGCCCCCGGCGTGCTGATAATCCATCGCTGCGTACTTGCCGCCCGGTGAGAGGTCGCAGAGAATCGGCGTCTTCTCGCTGATGGCGTTGAAGTCGTCAATGGAGAGGTCGAGCCCGCGCTCCTTGGCGATGGCGATGAGGTGCAGTACCGCATTGGTGCTGCCGCCGGAGGCGCAGACGGAGACAATGGCGTCTTCGAGCGACTTCTTCGTGATGATCTTTGAGGGACGCAGGTCGTTGCGCGCCATGTCCATGATGATGCGGCCGGCTTCGCGCGAAGCGGAGGCCTTGTCCGCATCCATCGCGGGCACGCCGGTGAGGTGGATGGGCGAGATGCCGAGGAACTCGCCGGCCATGGCCATGGTGTTGGCGGTGAACTGGCCGCCGCAGGCACCGGGACCGGGGCAGGCTGCGGCTTCCAGCGCTTCCAGCTGATCGTCGTTGATCTTGCCGGCGGCGTGCGAGCCCATGCCTTCGAAGACGTTCAGGATGGTGATGTCTTTGCTGCTGCCGTCGGGCTGCGCCAGCTTGCCGGGCGCAATGCTGCCGCCGTAGAGCATCAGGCCGGGGATATCCAGCCGGCACATTGCCATGATGGTGCCGGGCATATTCTTATCGCAGCCGGCGATGCAGACGATGCCGTCAAACAGATTGCCGCGGGCGACCAGCTCAATGGAGTCGGCGATGACTTCGCGGGAGATGAGCGAGGCCTTCATGCCCTCGGTGCCCATGGTGATGCCGTCAGAGATGGTGATGGTGTTGAACTCCATCGGCGTGCCGCCGGCATCGCGGATGCCCTGCTTCACGGCCTCGGCTACGTCGCGCAGGTGGAAGTTGCAGGGGCCGATCTCGGTCCAGGTATTGGCCACGCCGATGATGGGCTTGTGCAGGTCTTCTTTGCTGAAGCCGACGCCGCGGAGATAGGAGCGCGCGGCGGCGCGGCTGGGGCCTTCGGTCAGTGCATTCGAATTTGTCTTGCCGGGTACGTTGCTCATGATGTCCTTAGTTTCCCTTTGGTGCTGCTGTTGTTGCTCCCCCCTGCATGGGAGGCAGAGTGCTGGAGGCTAACGATTTAAGATTGGAAGCGATGTTCTCAATGGCGGTATCGAAATTACTGATGAGCTTGCCCTTTCGGCTGGAACCCCTCGCCATTTCGGTGAAAGACCACAAGAGCGTCTGCGACTTCTCATCGCGGATCGTAAGCCGAATGTAATAAAGCTTGCCTGATTCACCTTTAGTGGATGGGGTGACGAACGAGTTCACGGAAATCTCTGCTGCCAGCTCAGCGTCTGCTGGGTTAGAGACAACGCGATAGTGATTCCATGCCACCAGTTGTTGATAGAGGCCGGCAAAGGCGCGCTCACTGTCTCCGTCAGTATTCGTTCCACCGTTGCCAAGAAAGATTGTTTTCGCGGTAAGAATTGGCGCGGGAATATTCGGCATCTGCGCGCGCAAGGATGCGGCGCTTAACAGAGCGATGCTGGCTACCAACGTGATGACTTGCTTTCTCATGCGATTGCCGCCTTCGGTGTCGACCAGAATTCCTTGTCGTGCTTTGCTTCAAACTTGTCGAGCTCCTTCTCGTAGCGCAGCGTCAGGCCGATGTCGTCGAGGCCGTTTACGAGGCAGTATTTGCGGAACGGGTCCATCTCAAAGTGCGCTCGGAAGCCCTGCTCGTCGGTGACGGTCTGGTCTTCGACGTTGATGGTGATCTTGTGCTGCGGGTTCGCGGTGGAGCGCTGCAGCAGGGTTTCCACGTCGGCTTCGGAGAGGCGGGCGAGGATGATGCCGTTCTTGCCCGCGTTGGAGAAGAAGATATCCGCGAAGCTGGGTGCGATGACGACGCGAAAGCCGAACTGGTGGATAGCCCAGGCAGCGTGTTCGCGCGAACTGCCGCAGCCGAAGTTCTTTTCCGCGATCAGAATCTTTGCGTCCTTATACTCCGGCTTGTTCAGTACAAAGTTCGTGTCGGGCTGGCCGGCTTTCGGACCTTCCTGGATGCGGCGCCAGTCGTAGAAGAGGAAATCGCCGTAGCCGGTGCGCTCAATCCGCTTGAGAAACTGCTTGGGGATGATCTGGTCGGTGTCGATGTTCGGCAGCGGCAACGGCGCGGCGGTGGCGGTGAGTGTCTTGATGGCTTCCATAATGATGAGCGAGTCAGCAGGTCAGCGAGTCAGCCAGTCAGCGAAAACGGTTCGCGGCGGCATGACTTACCCGTTAGCGGCTGGCTGATTCCTCCTTGGTGAAATTGAACTTCCAGTTGCGAACATCGGTGAAGTGGCCGGTGATGGCTGCGGCTGCGGCCATTTCTGGGCTGACCAGGTGGGTGCGTCCGCCGCGGCCCTGGCGGCCTTCGAAGTTGCGGTTGCTGGTGGAGGCGCAGCGTTCGCCGGGGGCCAGAATGTCCGGATTCATGCCCAGGCACATGCTGCAGCCGGGCTCGCGCCAGTCAAAGCCGGCGTTCTTGAAGATGATGTCCAGCCCTTCCTGCTCCGCCTGTACCTTTACTTTTTGCGAGCCGGGCACCACCATGGCGCTGACCGTGGTGGCAACGTGATAACCCTTCACAATGTCAGCGGCGGCGCGCAGATCTTCAATGCGCGCGTTGGTGCAGGAGCCGAGGAAGACACGGTCCACGGCAATCTCTTCCATCTTCGTGCCGGGCTTCAGGTCCATGTACTCCAGCGCGCGCTCATAGCTCTTGCGGTCGGCTTCGTTGGTGGTGTCAGCGGGCGAGGGAACCGTGTCGCCGATGCCCGTCACCATGCCGGGCGACGTGCCCCAGGTGACGCGCGGCGTCAGCGTGGCGGCATCAATGGTGAGCTCGCGGTCAAAGGTCGCGCCGGGGTCGGTGGGGAGAGTGCGCCAGTGGGCGACAGCCTCGCTCCATTGGGCCTCGTCTATCGCGGGGACATTCGCATCCCGGGTCTCAGATGCGAGGCCCGGGGCACCCGCTTTGGTGCCGGGGGAGAATCTGCGGCCCTTGAGATAGGCGAAGGTGGTCTCATCGGGAGCAATCATGCCGGCGCGCGCGCCTGCTTCGATGCTCATGTTGCAGACGGTCATGCGGCCTTCCATGGAGAGTGCGCGGATGGCGGAGCCGGCGTACTCCACCACGTAGCCGGTGGCTCCGGCGGTGCCGATGCGGCCAATGATGTCGAGGATGATGTCTTTCGCGGTCACGCCGCTGGGCAGCTCGCCCTCCACGCTGATGCGGAAGGTCTTCGGCTTCTCCTGCGGCAGGGTCTGCGTGGCCATCACATGCTCGACTTCGCTGGTGCCGATGCCGAAGGCTAAAGCCCCGAAGGCGCCGTGCGTTGAGGTGTGCGAATCGCCGCAGACGATGGTCATGCCCGGCTTGGTCAGACCAAGCTCCGGCCCGATCATGTGGACGATGCCCTGGTTCGCGTCCTGCACGTCGTAGAACTCGATGCCGAACTCAGCGCAGTTCCTGCGCAGCGCGGAGACCTGGGTGTTGGCGATCTGGTCAGCGATGACGAGCCGGTCCTGCACGCTGCTGGTGGGCACATTGTGGTCCACCGTGGCGATGTGGCGGTCAGGGCGGCGCAGCTTGCGTCCGGTCATGCGCAGGCCGTCAAATGCCTGCGGCGAGGTGACTTCGTGCACCAGCTGCAGATCGATGTAGAGCAGCGACGGCTCGCCCTCGGGCTCTGCTACCAGGTGCTGCTGCCATACCTTCTCAAACATTGTCTTTGCTGCCATGATCGTTACTCCCAGTTGCTAAGCCTTGTCATTCTGAGCGAAGCGAAGAATCTCAGATATGTGTTTTGCGAATTGCTTACTTGAGCCGTGTCTTCAACTCATCGAGCACCGCTTTGCCCATCTCGGCGGTCTTGACGAAGGCTGCGCCGCGGGCAATATCTGCCGTGCGAAGGCCCTTGTCGAGCACCGCAGTTACCGAATCTTCTACGGCTTTGGCTTCGGCTTCGAGGCCGCCGGAGTGACGCAGCACCATGGCGGCGGTCAGGATCGCGCCCAGGGGGTTGGCCTTGCCCGTACCTGCAATATCCGGGGCGGAGCCGTGGACCGGCTCGTATAGATTGACCTTGCCGCCGATAGTGGCCGAGGGCAGCATGCCCAGCGAGCCGGTGATGACCCCGCACTCGTCGGAGAGAATGTCTCCGAAGAGATTTTCGGTCAGCACTACATCAAAGTTGCGCGGAATGTTCATCAGGTGCATCGCCATGGAATCGACCAACTGGTGCTCGACGGTGACGTCCGGATAATCCGCTGCGACTTCATTCACCGTGGCGCGCCAGAGCTGCGAGACCTCCAGCACGTTCGCCTTGTCCACTGACGTGACCTTCTTCTTGCGCTTCTGCGCGAGCTGGAAGGCAACCTTCGCCACGCGAATCACTTCATCGCGGCTGTAGCGCATGGTATTCCAGCTTTCGCCGGTAGCTTTGTCCCACTGGCGCGGCTCACCGAAGTAAAGGCCGCCGAGAAGCTCGCGCACGAAGAGAATGTCTGTGCCCTTGGTCACTTCCGCGCGCAAAGGCGAGTTCTCAGCCAGCGCGGGATAGGCAACGGAGGGACGCAGATTGGCGAATCCGCCAAGCTCTTTGCGAATGCGCAGCAGACCGGCTTCAGGGCGCTCGCTGGGGGGAAGCGCATTGAATTTATTATCGCCCACGGCGCCCATCAGCACAGCATCTGACGCCAGCGATTCCTGCAGCGTCTTCTCCGGCAGCGGCGTGCCGAAGTTGGTGATGGCTATGCCGCCCACCGGCAACTCCACATAGTCAAAGGTGTGCGCACCGGCAGCGGCCACGGCACGCAGCACGGCGGTTGCTTCCGCGGTTACTTCAGGGCCAATGCCGTCGCCGGCCAGTACTGCGATCTTCAGCTTCATTCATCCTCGCTTACGGTTGTGCGTCATCCGGAAAAAACTTAACGGTGATGACGGTGATGAAAACTGATGAAAGTGAAAAGACTTTAATGAATAAAGATTTAAATCATTGATTGATGTACTTAAATCATCGTCATCACGCCATCACTGTAATCACCGTTAAGTCCCTGCGGGTACATCGTGGAGCAGGCCGAGCAGATCCTGATCGTAGATATTCTTCTTGCGATCGGTCAGTTCGGTGAAGCGGTAGTAGACCGGTTCCAGCTCTTCCCGGCTGAGCGAGTGGCCAAGCTCGCGCAGGCGCATATCCAGGGCCTTGCGCCCGCTATGCTTGCCCAGCACAATGTTGGTCTTGGTCACGCCGACGGACTCCGGCGTCATGATCTCGTAGCAGAGCGGATTCGCCAGCACGCCGTGCTGATGAATGCCGGACTCGTGCGCAAATGCATTCGCACCAACGACCGCCTTATTGGGCGACGCGCCAAAGCTGATGATGCTGCCCAGCAGGTTGCTGGTGGGGTAAAGCTCAGTCATCTTCAGGTTATGGCGATAGGGGAACTTGTCGCGCCGCACCATCATGGCCGCGGCCAGTTCCTCCAGCGGGGCATTGCCGGCCCGTTCGCCGATGCCGTTGATGGTGCACTCGATCTGCCGCGCTCCCGCCTGCACCGCGGCCAGCGAATTGGCGACGGCGAGGCCGAGATCGTCATGGCAGTGGGCGGAGAGGGTGACCTTCTCAATGCCCGGAACGCGCTCGCGCAGCATGGTGAATGTGGCTGCATACTCTTCCGGCACGGTGTAGCCGACGGTGTCCGGCACGTTAATCACGGTCGCGCCGGCAGCCACGGCGATGCTGACGATCTTCACCAGAAAATCGGGGTCGGTGCGGGTCGCGTCTTCGGGCGAGAACTCCACGTCGTCCGCATACGTGCGGGCCAGCCGCACCATCGCGTCCGCCTGCTCTTCAGCCTGGGCGCGGGTGATCTTGAGCTTGTACTCCATGTGCAGGTCACTGCAGGAGAGGAAGACGTGAATGCGGTTGCGCTCGGCAGATTCCACGCTGCGGGCGGCGTACTCAATGTCTTCGCGCTTGGCACGGGCCAGCGCAGCCATGCGCGGCCCCTTCACCTCGCGGGCAATCTGCTGCACCGCGGCAAAGTCGCCTTCTGAGGAGACAGGGAAGCCGGCCTCAAGCACATCCACGCCAAGGTGGGCGAGCTGGTGGGCCAGGCGGAGCTTCTCCGCCGTGTGCATGGTGCAGCCGGGCGACTGTTCGCCGTCGCGCAGAGTGGTGTCGAAGAAAAATACCTGATCGTTTGTGGTCATGGGCATGCTCCAACCTCTGTCATCATAACGTGCTCTTATGTGTTCTTCCTATACCATGCAAATTTCTTATAATAAGATAAGCCGGGAACGGAACTTGCTGCCTAGACGGCTAAGGGGATGAAAATGATGGATCTTTTTCAACTTGAAACCTTTCTGGCGGTGGCGGAGGAGCGCAGCTTTTCGCGGGCGGCGGCGCGTCTGCACCGCACCCAGCCGGCGGTCTCACAGGTGATCCGGAAGCTGGAGGAAGAGCTGGGCGAGACGCTCTTTGAGCGTTCCTCGCGCGACGCCATGCTGACCGATGCCGGGGTGACGCTGCGCGAGTATGCGCAGAAGCTGCTGAACCTGCGGTCAGAGGCGGGGCTGGCGCTCTCGCAGCTGCGCGAGCTGCATCGCGGCGTGCTGAACCTGGCGGCCAACGAATATACCTGCCTGTACCTGCTGCCGCTGCTGGATGTCTTCCGCCGCGCGAACCCGCAGATCAAGGTTGCGGTGCATCGCTCACTGGCCAGCCGCATGGCGGATGAGATTCTGCTGCACGCGGTGGAGATTGGCGTGGTCTCCTTCCGGCCGGAGGACCGGCAGATTAAATCCATCGTGGCCTATCGCGATGAGCTGGCCTTCGTGGTGAATCCAAATCACCCGCTGGCGAAGAAGCGGTCGGTCACCATCCGCGATCTTGGCCGTGAGAATTTCATCGCGCACAATGTGCCTTCGCCGCTGCGCGAGAAGGTGATTGAAGCCTTTGCGCGGCACAAGACGAAGCTGCAGATGGGCGTGGAGCTGCCTTCGCTGGAGGCGATCAAGCGCTTTGTCGCTCTGGGCAACGGAGTGGCGCTGGTGCCGCAGTTGACGGTAGAGCCCGAGCTGAAGAGCGGCCAGCTGGTGCGTGTGGCTGCGCCGGAGCTTCAGTTTGAGCGCAAGCTGCGGCTGATTCACCGTAAGCAGGCGAGCCTCTCGCACGCGGCGGTTGCGTTTCTGAAGGTGGTGGAAGATTTTGCGGCAGAGAAGCGTGATCCCTATCACTACGAGCCGGAGCGCACAGCCTGAAGTTTATTTGCGCTTGGACCGCAACCTTCCATGCGATTCTCCGTCTGTAAAGGTAGTTTTACCTGCCCGGCGCAAACCGGAGCCAAGAACGTAGGATCGTGCAACCATGAACCGAATTCAACTTCGTATGACCCGGATGGCCATGCTGGCCGTCTGTAGCGCAGCACTCACTGTTCCATTCAGCGCGCTGGCGCAGGATACTCCTCCGCCCCCGCCCGCTCCGGCAGCAGGCCAGGATGGCGGCGGCCCCGGCGGCGGCCACGAACACATGTCCCCGCAGGACCGCGATGCTCACCAGTTGAAGATGATGACCAAGCATCTGGAACTGACGGACGATCAGCAGGCACAGATCAAGAAGATCTTTGCTGACAGCGACAGCAAGATGATGGCGCTGCACGATGACACCGCCACACCGCGTGACCAGAAGCGTCCGAAGATGATGCAGATCATGCAGGACCGCCAGACCGCTGTGCGCGCCGTGCTCACCGCTGACCAGCAGACCAAGTATGACGTGATGATGCAGAAGATGAAGGAACACGAGGGCGAGCATCACCACGGCGGCCCCGGCGGCGATGGGCCGGGTGGCGGCGGCACGCCTCCCCCGCCTCCTCCGCAGCAGTAATTTGCAGAAGGAGCCCATGGAACGGCCGGTTGCGCGATTGCAGCCGGCCGTTTCTATTTGCCTGGCCCAATCCCCCCGTTTGCACCCCTCTTCCGGTTACAATGAAAACACTGTCCGGAGCCGCCTTCTTTCCTTGAACGGGAAGCGGTCATGGCCGGACCACGCGGACGCTAACTCGCCTTCACGTGAAGGAAGGGATTGAACTTAAGCATGAAGAAGATGATGGTTTTTGTAGGTCTGCTTTTCCTGGCAACAGCAGCCTTTGCGCAGGAGAGCCGGCAGGATATCAGCTTGAGCGGGATCGCAGTTGCGGGTCCCCAGGTCTACGGCAACACCGTGACACAGACGTCCACCATCTCCGGTGGTTTTCTGGGCAGCTACCGCTACATGGTCACGCCGCGCAGCGCGCTGGAAGTGAACTATGGCTGGGCGCACAACTCCCAGAAGTTCCAGACCGCGCAGCTAGGCGCGGTTGCGCCAGTGTATGTGCACACCCGGCAGCAGGAGTTGACCGGCGCCTATGTGTACACGCGCAACTATCGGAACTTCAACCCATTTCTTGAGGTCGGCATCGGCGCGCTCATCTTTACGCCGCTGAGCGATTACGGCACCCAGCAGCTTGACCTGAAGCAGAACACCAATGTGGGCGGACTGGCCGGCGCAGGTCTGGCGTATGAGATCAGCCCCAGCTTCGACATCCGGCTGGAATATCGCGGATTCATCGCGAAGGCTCCGACCTTCAATTCGAGCAACTTCAAAACCAACCGCTACGAGTGGTTCTCGATCCCGGCCATCGGCATCGCGTACCACTTCTAAAAGCAGCGAGTCAGCTGGTCAGCAAGTCAGCAAGTCAGCGAAAGGCCGGAGGTTATCCTCCGGCCTTCCTATTTGTATGAGCAGATGAGATTCTTCGCTACGCTCAGAATGACAATTATTTTTATAGATGACGATACTTGTGGTTGCGCCAAACTGTGGGGGCTTTATACTTCTCCGCTGACCCGCTGACCCGCTGACCCGCTGACCCGCTGACCCGCTGACCCGCTGACCCGCTGTTTTAGGAGCCAGCGATGGTCATGCCTTCCACGCGGATGGTGGGTGAAGCGGCGGAGCTGCGGAAGACCAGGTCGTTGCCGATGGCGACGATGTTTCTGTAGATCTCCTTCAGGTTGCCGGCGATGGTGATCTCTTCTACCGGGTGGGTGAAGATGCCGTTCTCAATCCAGATGCCGGATGCGCCCTGCGAGTAGTCGCCGGTGACAAGGTTGACGCCGAAGCCCATCGTCTCAGTCACGTAGAGGCCATTTTTCACGTCTGCAATGATCTCACGCGGGGTCTGTGTTCCGGCTTCAAGGAAGAAATTGCCGGAGCCGATGCCGGGATTGCCGGCCAGTCCGCGTGAGCCGTTCGCGGTGGAGGGCATGTCGAGCTTGCGGCCAGTGTAGGTGTTGAGCAGGTAATTTTTCAGGATGCCTTTTTCGATCACGACGGTGCGGCGCGACTTCAGGCCTTCGCTGTCGTAGGGCGAGGTGCCGAAGCCGCCGTAGCGGATGCCGTCCTTCTCAAAGACCAGCGTGCCATCGTCTATGACGGTGACGTTTTCACCGGCCACGCGCTCGCCCAGCATTCCGGTGAAGAAGGAGGCGCTGCGGTAGATGCTATCGCCGTTGGCGGCTTCAAAGATGTTGCCCATGATGCCGCGCGCCATCTCCTTGGAGAAGACGATGGACGCCTTCTGGGTGGGAACGCGGCGCGCACCCAGGCGGCGCAGGGTGCGGCGGGCGGCTTCCTTGCCGATGGCCTCGGGCGAATCCAGCAGCTTCAGTGTGCGCGCGGAGGAGTACCAGTAATCGCGCTGCATGCCGCCGTTGGCGTCTTGTGCGATAGGCACGGCGGAGATGGAGCAGTGCGAGCGGCGATACTCGCCCGCGAAGCCGCGGGAGTTGACCAGCACTTTGTGCCCGGTGCCTGCGTCAAAGCTGCCTCCGTCGGAGTTCTGGATGCGCGTGTCCGCGGCGAGCGCCGCCTCTTCCGCGCGGCGGGCCAGCGCAATACGCTCTTCGCCGCTCAGGGTGTATACATCGTCAAAGCTGAGCGCGAGATCGCCTTCCAGCTTGCCGAAGGCGCTGCGCTCCGGCAGACCGGCGAAGGGATCGACGCTGGTGATTTTTGCCAGCGCAATCGCGCCGCTGACCAGTTGCTCGATGCTGTCAGACGAGAGATCGGAGGATGAAGTGGAGGCGACGCGCTGGCCCTGGCTGTCTGCCAGGAAGACCCGCAGGCCAATGGCGCGCGAGCCTGATTCCGTGAGCGTTTCCACCTGGCCCAGGCGCACCAGCACGGAGAACTCATCGCCCTCGGCGATGACAGCTTCTGCGTCGGTGGCTCCGGCGGCGAGGGCTTTGGCCACTACATCGGCGGCGAACTGCTGCATGTCTGTGGTCGCGATTCCTTTATCCTTCACTGCCATTCCGTTCTCCTTCATGCAACTCAAGAGCCTGCATATTAACGTGCCACACTCAACCTGATGCTGTCTGCCACGGTCACGCGATGGCCCGCGGGTGGTGACTGGGCAATGACGGTGCCGGTGGGGATGGAGTTTGTTTGCGCTGCGGCGGGTACGGGCGAAGCAGTGGTCGACGGCGCAGGCGCTCCCATCACCACATCCTGCGTGGAAGCGACGTGCAGTCCGGCATTGACCAGCAGCAGCACGGCCTGGGCGTAATTCATGCGCACCACATCGGGCATCACGTAGGCGGCGGGCGGCGGCGCATCGGTCTGGCTGACCAGGATGCTGACGCGTGGGCTGTCCACCCCGGCGGCGTTCGGCGGAGGCGATTGCGCCAGCACCACGCCGGGAGTGTCAGAGGCAAGGCCGGACAGCGATGCGACCACGCCGGTATTCAACCCCACATGGCGAATGTTGAGGGTGGCTTCGCGCTCCTGCTGGCCGATGACGTTGGGAATGGCGACGCGTTGCGGCCCGAGGCTCTGGGTGATGCGCACGTTCCACTGCTTGCGCACCTTGGTGCCGGGCGCGGGAGACTGCGCCAGTACGCGGCCAGCGGGCACGGTGGTGCTGTAAAAACTATTTTCAAGATTGAGGTTCAGGCGCTTGGCCAGGGTCTGATCGCTGGCCTCGGCCAGGGTCAGCCCGGTCAGGTTGGGCACGGCGACCTCCGTGCCGTGGATAGCCAGCCGCATGGTCGCCAGCGCGGCGAGCAGGGCGACGGACATCATGGCGAGAGCGCCGAGAACGATTCGGAAAAACCTGCGCATACGGGACTATTGTCGCATCCGGCTTTGACTCTATCCAGAGAGGGCCATTTAAGGTTGTGGATCAGTTTGGTTGGTTTTGAAAGGGGCGAGCTTCAGCTCGTCCGAAAAATCAGGCCGGAACATTGCGGGCTTTAGCCGCAGAGGGATTGCTTCCGCGGCTAAAGCCGCCTTCATTAAGCGAGACTTCCGGCGCGGCTCAAGCCGCGCCCTTTCAAAACAAACTGACACACTACTCCATTGAACTGGGATTACAGGCAATTATCTGCGATTGTCGGTTGCAGGCTCAGGGTGGATTAACATGCGCTGCAGCTGCGGATGTTCCAGCTTGACGCAGACTTCAAAGGCGGTGATGACCTCGTGCACCTGGTCCATGCTGAGGTCGTCGGGCAAGGTGCAATGGCAGGAGACCTGGATGTGGTCGCCGATGCGCGAGACCAGGACGTCATGGATATCGAGGATCTGCGGGAAGGTGGCGGCAGCCTTGCGCAGGCTGGCTTCCAGCGCGCGGTCATCGCGGTCCAGGCTGTCAGGATGCGCGATGTGCGCCGGCTCGCTCTCAATGTGGGTCAGGATGGTGGCGATCTCCGGCACCTCGGAGAGCATCTGCTGCTCCAGCACGGTTACAAAGTCATGGGCCTCGCGCAGAGAGAGCTTTTCATCCACTTCCACGTGCAGTTCCACCTGCAGCCTGTTGTCGAGCTGCTGCACCGTGACCTCGTGAATGGCAACATTGGCGCGGGCGGCGACGGCGCGGATGCGGTCAAAGATGTTTTCCGTGGATGTGGCGCGCGGTACCGTGTGAACCACTACATCCGCCGTCGGCAACATGCGTTTTACCGCCTCAGTGGCAGCGGTCACGATCTGCTCGGAGCGCTGGAAGGTGAGATTCCGCGCCATGCCCACGGTGAGGTCGACGAAGTAATCATTTCCGGCGCGGCGCACGCGGACACGTTCCACATCGTGCACGCCGTCAATGCGGTTCAACTCGCGGACGAGGTCGCGTCGCGTCTGCTTGGGCGTCGCGTCCAGCAGCGCATCCACCGTCTGCCGGGCCAGCCGCCAGCAGGCATGCAGGATGATGAACGAAACGACCAGCGCGGCGATGGGATCGGCCAGCTCAAAGCGCATAATGTGCCAGCGCGCGCCGGCCCAGGTGCTGAGCAATCCCAGCAGAACGGCAGAGGATGACCAGATATCGGTGCGGAAGTGGATTGCGTCGGCTTCCAGCGCGGGGCTGCCATGCCGGTGGGCCACACGCAGCATTGAGCGGGAGCGCAACACGTCCACCACGATGGCAAGCACTGGAACCGCGAAGGCCCAGGGATTAAGCTCCAGCGCGACATGGTGCACGAAGATGCGGCGGATGGCCTCCCAGATGATCCAGACACAGGAGCCCAGCATGAGGAAGGTTTCAAAGAAGGCGGAGAGGCTCTCCACCTTGCCATGGCCGTAGTTGTGGTTCTCGTCGGCGGGACGGTCGGAGACTTCCACGGAGAACAGCGTGATGCACGATGCGATGAGGTCCAGGCCGGAGTGGACTGCCTCAGAGAGCAAGGCGAGCGAGCCGGTGAGCAGGCCCGCAGCGAGCTTCAGCGCGGCCATCAGCAGGGCAGCCAGCAGCGAGCTGGCAGCCGCCATACGCTTCTCGCGATGAATCTGGTGAAGCCCGGGATGTGCGGCGGTAGTGCCCATTCCGACTAGCCTACATGGTCAGCGACCGGTTGAGAGGGATTAGATTTACGGGTGGGTTGCTGGAACCGGATTGGGATTGACCGTGCAGCCGCAATCTTCCGGCTCCTCGTTGCTGGTGTCGAGCGCGACTTTCCATGTGCCGTCGGCCTGCTTCTTCCAGAAGGAGATGTAGCGGCCGGTTACGACCGTGTCTTTGCCGAAGGCGTTCGGGGTGCGGGCTTCGTAGTGTCCCCAGGTGTAGCCGGCATCGCCCGTGGGGAAGAGCTGCCCGCCCTGCGGCGTCCAGGTCAGGTGATACTCGGCCGGCTTCCAGTGGAATGCGGCGTTCAGCGCGGCGCGGCCGGCAATGGGATCTTTCTTGTTCTGGATCTCCACGCCGTCGTCGGCAAACCCTGCGGCGAAGGCTGCGCCGCCACCTTCCGCCGTGGCGGCGGCAAACTTCCTTTCCAGATCGAACAGGAAGAGTGTGCCTGCGGGCAGCACGGGTTGCAGCAGCGACGAGGCGGAAGCGGCTTTGGCGGGCGGCGCCAGAGGGTCAAGAGTGGTCTGGGCGAAGGCAGGAGATGAGGCGACGACGAAGGCGATAGAGAGGATGAAGGCGCGCATGGTGGACTCCATTGCAAGGGTAAATCAAGCCGAGGGACCTGGAGCCCTGCCGATAGAAAAGCTCGTCCCTCAAAGCGAATCAAGCAGACCTACTGCCATGAGGACCGGTTTCGGGGCAGGAAAATCGTCAGGATTGGTATACTGAGAAGTCTGCACATGGGAGTCGCCCGCGCGGTGCCGCTGGCTGTCCCTGCCCTTAGATCGACCCGGCTGTGCAAGTCATTTTTCAGTAGCGGCATTTTCCCCATGAGACGTCGCGGAACAGGGTTGGATGAGCACCATTCTGGATAGCATTGAATCGCCGGCAGACGTAAAGAAGCTGACGATACCGCAACTGGAGACGCTGGCCGAAGAGATTCGCGAGCGGCTCATTCTCTGCGTCTCCAAGACCGGCGGCCACATCGGGCCGAACCTGGGCGTCGTGGAACTGACGATCGCCATGCACTACGTCTTCGATACCCCTGCAGACAGCTTCGTATTTGACGTGAGCCATCAGGCTTACGTGCATAAGATGCTGACCGGGCGCGAGAAGCAGATGGACACCATCCGGCAGCCGGACGGCCTGAACGGCTTTATGCTGCGCACTGAGAGCAAGCACGACAGCTATGGCGCGGGTCACGCCGGGACGGCGATCTCCGCGGCGCTGGGCATGGCCGTGGGCCGCGATATGTCCGGCGGCAAGGAGCACGTGGTTGCGCTGGTGGGTGACGCCGCGCTGACCAACGGCATCTCGTATGAGGCGCTGAACAATATTGCCTCGGCCACCAAGCGGCTGATCGTGGTGCTGAACGACAATGCCTGGTCCATTGACCGCAATGTGGGCGCCATCGCTTCGTATCTGCACAAGGTGGTTACGCATCCCAGCTATGTGAGCCTGCATGACAAGGCTGCGGGGCTGGTGGAGCGTTTTGGCGGCAAGGCAGCGCTGCACGTGGCGCGCAAGGCGGAAGAAGCGGCCAAGGGACTGCTGGGGCCGTCGATGATCTTTGAAGAGTTTGGCCTGAGCTACTATGGCCCGCTCGACGGGCACGATCTACCCATGCTGATTGAGACCTTCAAGTTCCTGCAGCAGCAGAACAAGCCCGTGCTGCTGCACGTCATCACGCAGAAGGGCAAAGGCTTCCAGCCGGCGCTGGAGAAGCAGAAGAAGTTCCACGGCCTGGGGCCCTACGATCCGGAGACGGGCGAGACCAAGCCCACCGGGCAGAAGACCTACTCTGAGATTTTTGCCGAGACGCTGGTGAAGCTGGCTGACCGTGAGCCGAAGCTGGTGGCCATCACCGCGGCCATGCCGAACGGCACCGCGCTGGACCTCTTCCGCCCGAAACATGCGAACCGCTACTTTGACGTGGGCATCGCCGAGGAACATGCCGTGATCTTTGCGGCAGGCATGGCGACCAAGGGCTACAAGCCGTTCTGCGCCATCTATTCCACCTTCCTGCAGCGCGCATTCGATCCCATCGTGCATGACGTCTGCCTGCAGAACCTGCCGGTGGTCTTCTGCATGGATCGTGGTGGCCTGTCCGGCGATGACGGCCCGACGCATCACGGCCTCTTCGACATCAGCTATCTGCGCGGCATTCCCAACATCATCCATATGGTGCCGAAGGATGAGGATGAGCTGGCGGACATGCTCTACACCGCACTGCTGCATCCGGGGCCAAGCGCGGTGCGTTACCCGCGCGGCATTGGGCCGGGCGTGAAGGTGAAGGACTTTCCCGTGGCGATTGAGGTCGGCAAGGCCGAGGTCATCCGCGAGGGCACGGACGTGGCCATCTTCGGCCTGGGCGCGTTGCTGCCCATGGCTTCAGAACTGGGCGCGATGCTGGAGAAGGATGGGCTGTCGGCTGCAGTAGTGAATCCGCGATTCGCCAAGCCGCTGGACAAGGCGCTCATCGAGCATTATGCGCGGCAGGTGGGTCTGATTGTGACCTTTGAGGATCATGTGCTGATGGGCGGCTTTGGTTCCGCCGTGCTGGAAGCGCTGAGCGAGGCCGGATTGGATGTGCCGGTGGTGCGCATCGGCTGGCCCGACGCCTTCATCGAGCACGGCAAGGTAGAAGCGTTGCGCGAGAAATATGGTCTGACGGCTGCCGCTGCCTATGCACAGGCACAGCCGTACCTGGACGCCATTGCGAAAAAACGGCTGACGGCGCAGTAACGCTCCGCATTATTCGCTGGTTTCGGTTGGCACAGCGACAGGAACGATTTGCCCCAGCAGGCGGGGCAGGATCACTGTCAGTTTCTGCTGGCGGGCGTGGAAGGTGCGGCTCATCATGCGATGCACTACCAGCTTGTGAAACCAGTGAGACATGGGCGTATCGCCGCCGCCCGGCGGTTCGTAGTGCACATCGTCCTTCACCAGCGTGCCCTGCACCAGAACACCGGTTGCGTTGGCGCGCGTCTCCACCTCAAAACTGTGCCGATGTTCCCAGTACTGGAATGGGCTGCGAACCGCGAGGTCGGTGAAGGCTTCGTTCCACACGAACTCTGAGATGGTGCTCTCCCAGGGCAGGCGCACGGGCGAGTAGGGCAGAGGCCTGAAGCTCAACGTGATGCTGCTGCCCTTGCCGGTGGCCACGGTGCGCACGCGGTTCGCGGGGTCCGGTGCGACGGGCCGCGGGGGCGGCGGCACCAGGGTCGCCTCCTCCAGCTTGACCGATTGCCACTTCATCATCAGCGACGGCAGATTGTGCGGGTTGGCGAAGAAGGCAAATACCAGTTCAATCGGGTACGGAATCCATTGCTGGGTCTTGTAGCGGCAGCGCATTGGGAGACGATCCTTCCTGCAAATACAACAACATAGGTAATGATAAAAATCAGGACAATTCAGACTGATTTTGTCTTCATTCGGTGTATGCTGATAACCATTAGGACTAAATCAGTCCTAGATAGGTGCGGGCCCAGAGAGCGCCGGAAACCTTCGGTACTTTCTCCTGAACATAAGACCACAGTTACAGTGCAACTCAAACCCCGGTGACGAAAAAGAGGAAAGAAAAAGGATGAAGCAAGGCAGAAGAAACAGGCGCTCAGGCTGGTGGATTACTGCGGGCACGCTGGCTGCGTATGTGGTGGGCGGCGGCAAGGCGAAGGCAGTGGCTGCCACGGTTCCGGCGGCGGGGACGGAGGATGCGGGGCCGCAGGCGCAGATTTCGGTCCGGCGATTCAACATCGCGGCCGGGCCGCTTGACCAGGCGCTGGAGGAGTACTGCCAGATCACTGGCATCAAGCTGCACACTGAGTCGCTGGGCACCGGGCTGGCGGGGATTCACTCGCATGGCGTGCGCGGCATGTACTCCGATGAAGCGGCGCTCCGCGAGTTGCTGGCGGGCACTGGGCTGGCATCGCACTTCGACGATGCGGTGACGGTGACCATCGCCATCCGCAATGCGGAGCATGTAGACGTGAATGGCGGACCGAACAGCACGGTGGCGCTGAGCAAGTTTACGCAGCCGCTGGTCGACACTCCGCAGTCCGTGAGCGTGGTGCCGGAGTATGTGATGCAGGAGCAGGGCATCTCCACGCTGCGCGATACGCTGCGCAACGTGCCGGGCATCAGCCTGGCGGCGGGTGAGAGCGGCGCGCAGGGCGACAACCTGACCATCCGTGGATTCACTGCGCGCAATGATATTTTTCTCGATGGCATTCGCGACTACGGCAGCTACTACCGCGACAGTTTCAACTATGCGCAGGTGGATGTGCTGGAGGGGCCGGCGGGCGTGCAGTTCGGGCGCGGTTCGACGGGCGGCGTCATCAACCAGGAGAGCAAGCAGCCGCTGATGGAAGATGCTTTGCAGGTGCAGGCGCAGGCCGGCACGGATGCGACGATGCGCGCGACGGCAGACGTCAATCGCGCTGCGCCGGGGTTTGCGGGCGGCTCTGCCTTCCGCGTGAATGTGATGGGGCAGGAGAGCGGCGTGGCGGAGCGCGATGATGCGCGGCTGCGGCGGTTTGGCGTGGCGCCCTCGGCCAGCTTTGGCATGAATACGCCGACGCGACTGACGGTGAGCTATTTTCACATCGCGGAGAATGACACGCCGGACTACGGTCTGCCGTGGCTCTTCAACAAGGTGGCGAAGACTCCGCGGCGCAACTACTACGGCTTTCCCGACGCGAACTATCTGAAGACCAACGATGACATTGTGACGCTGCGCAGCGATCACGATTTCAAGGCCGGGGTGAATTTGCACGGCATCGCGCGCTGGGCGAATTATCCTCGGCAGGTGCAGATCACGGAGCCGCAGATCTGCTCCAGTGCATCCTCGGCCACGTCCATCCCGACCAATGCGGCGAACACAACGCAGCTGTGCCCGTATACGCCCTACTCTGACCCGCAGACGATCATCGTGAACCGCAACCAGATCCAGATTAAGAGCGTGGAAGGCGATCTGTGGGCGCAGGGCGAAGTGACGGCACGCGGAAAAATTGCGGGTGTGCGCAATGAATTCGTCGGCGGCGCGGAGGGCGGGCAGGAGACATCGAATCCGATCAAGACGAGTTATACCCTCGCCGGTGTGAACACGGTGCCGACGACCAACCTGGTGCATCCGAATCCGGGGGATGCGTTTGCGGGAACGGCGTACATTGCGTCCATCGTTCATGCCAAGGCGGAGAGCGTGGGCCTGTACTTTGTGGACACGGTACACCTGGGTAGGCTGTTTGAAGCGAGCGGCGGGGTGCGCTGGGACCGCTTTGACACAGGCTACAACAGCTATCAGCCTGTGGCTCCGCCCGCGGGCGGTACCGTGAGTGCGAAGGCGCTCTACTCTCGCGTGGATGCGCAGCCGACGTACCGCGCGGCGCTGGTCTTCAAACCCAATTCGCATGGCTCGGTTTATTTCGATTATGGGACGAGCTTCAATCCATCGGCTGAATCACTGGCGCTGACGCTGGCTACGCAGAATGCTCCGCCGGAAGAGAATGAGACCTACGAGGTGGGTACGAAGTGGAGCTTTGATGCCGGGCATCTGCTGATGGAGGGCGCGGTCTTCCGCACGGAGAAGGACAATGCGCGCGAGACCGATCCATCGAACTCGAATAACGTGGTGGTGGCGGGCAATCAACTGGTGAAGGGCATGCAGGCCAGCCTGGTGGCGCGGTTGCCGCATGGTCTGGACGCGATCCTGGGCTATGCCTACCTGGACGGCAAGGTGATTGCCTCACTCTTCTATCCGAACTCGATCGGCAACCCGCTGGCGAATGTGCCGACACAGACGTTCAATGCCTTCCTGACGCACAATCTGCCGTGGCGATTGAATGCGGGCCTGGGTGGGAACTATGTGGCGGCGCGCACCGCCAGTTCGACCGCTCCCTATGTGCCCACTGCGTTTACCGCAACCACGGTGACGGCGACGGGGCTGAAGGCGGTGCCGGGCTATTGGGTATTCAACGCGATGCTGCAGCGACCGCTCACGCGCAGGCTGCAGCTGCAGGTGAATCTGTATAACGCTCTGAACCGGTTCTATATCGATGAGCCGCACCCGAGCCATCTGATTCCCGGCGAGGGATGCAATGCGCTGTTTGCGGTGAATTACAAGTTTTAAGGCATAACGAAAGGTGAAGTGATGTTGATTGCGATTCCTGATGTATTGAGTGCGGAGCAGGTGGCCGCGGCGCGGGCCAGGCTGGCGACGGCTGAGTGGGTGGATGGCAAGGTGACGGCCGGCTACCAGGCGCGCACGGTGAAACAGAACGGACAGTTGCGTGAGGGCTCGCCCGTGGCGGTGGAGCTGGGCGAGATGATACTGGAGGCGCTGGCGCGGGTGCCGCTGTTCATGTCTGCCGCGTTGCCGCTGCGCGTGTTTCCGCCCATGTTTAATAGCTACAGCGAAGGTCAGGCCTTTGGCACGCACGTGGATACGGCGATCCGGCAACTGGCCACGACCGGGCAGCGGATACGGACGGATCTCTCAGCCACACTGTTTCTTACTCCGCCGGAGGAGTATGACGGTGGAGAACTGGTGGTGGAAGATGCCTACGGCCCGCAGAGCGTGAAGCTGCCTGCGGGGCACATGGTGCTGTATCCGGCGACCAGCCTGCACCATGTGCGGCCGGTGACGCGCGGTGCGCGAGTGAGTTCCTTCTTCTGGATACAGAGCATGATCCGGCAGGATGCACAGCGCACGCTGCTCTTCGATCTGGACACTGCCATCCAGCGGCTGGGCGCGGAGCTGGCAGAGAGTGTGCCGGCACGCAGCTCTGCCGTGCAACTGACCGGGGTGTATCACAACCTGCTGCGGCAGTGGGCGGAGATGTAGTGCGGCGTGTTGGCTGGATGAAGTTAAAGATGCAGGTTCCACCGGCGCTGCAGGATTGACAATGCTCTCCCCGGCACAGATGCTTGAGTCAAAGCTATGTGCCCGTTGACTCCATCCCGCATGCTGCGCCCGAGGCGGCCATGACCCATCACCACCACTCCAGGGGGCTGGTGACCATCGGCGTATTCAAGCTGCTGAAGGCACTCGTCTTCTTCACCATCGGTGTGGGCGCTCTGCATTTTCTGAATGCTGACCTGGGCGATGCCATCACCAACACGGCCACCGCCCTACGGTTTGACCCGGAGAGCCACTTTGTCTCTGTGCTGCTGCAGAAAGCCGACATGATTGACGATCATGCGCTGAAGCTGGTCAGTATTGGGACGTTCGCTTATTCAGCTATAGCCACAGTGGAAGGTGTGGGCCTGTTGATGGAACAGACCTGGGCCGAATACCTGACGCTGATCATCGGTATCGCGTTTCTGCCCTGGGAACTGGTGGAGCTGATTCGCCACGCCACCCTCTGGCGTTTCGGCGTGATCGGCGCGAACCTGGCGATTGTAGCCTATTTGGTGTGGTTTCTGAGGAACTTCCATCGCAAGGTGAGCGCGAAGTAGAGATGCAGGGAAATTCCCTGGATTCCTAGCCTCGCTGACGCTGGATCAGAGTGATTCCACGTGGATTTATCCTGTTCCCAATCCATCTTTCGCTTTTAATTCGCCTATCACTCTGCATGGAGTTCAGCAAGATCGAGCTCGCTGCGGGTACCAGCGTATGAAACACAAGATGTAGTGGTAGCCTCCGCAGGTACTCCCACTGGATGAGTTTTCCACACCGTCCACAATAATTCCGACTGATTCTTCGGCATTTAACTCTTTACTTCGTGTCTGTGGTGGGCGACTATGTGGAACGAAGTGGTAAAAAGTGGGCGAAAGGGGATGAACCTGAGCACATTCAAGGTCAGTTTAGCGCGAACTTTGGATTCAGGGGCAGTCTCGACTTCGATACCTCACTTTTACCGGGGTTTTTCATGTTTCGTGGCAACCATCCAACACGGGTTGATGAGAAAGGGCGACTGAAGCTGCCGGCGGAGTACAAGCGCCGGGCAGAAGAGATGTACGGCGCCCAGTTCTACATCACCAGCACGGATGGCAAGCGGGCCGAAATCTACCCGCTGAAAGAGTGGGAAAAGATCGAAGAGAGTCTGGCGAAGATTCCGAAGTTCAACGAGGCGAAGCGCAGGTTCCTCGACATTACGAACTACTTCGGCCAGGTGACGGAGATGGACGCGCAGGGCCGGGTACTGATTCCGCAACTGCTGCGCGAGGCGGCGATTTTGCAGGGCGAGGTGGTGGTGCTGGGTATGCAGACGTACCTGGAAGTTGCC
>Ga0302270_10000033_pt1 | contig 151823 bp, 123 predicted proteins | sample III_Bog_E2_3_FD_198773 | JGI IMG/M metagenome (GOLD analysis project Ga0302270, IMG submission 198773) | Peat permafrost microbial communities from Stordalen Mire near Abisko, Sweden - III_Bog_E2_3 | ecosystem: Environmental > Terrestrial > Soil > Wetlands > Peat | place: Sweden: Abisko... | reverse complement strand
ACCTGCGCCAACTGACTTTGTCCGCCGGCATCCTCCATCATCGCCGTCTGGGTGGGGCTCCCATTCACCACAAATCCTCCGCTCAATGCCGCAGTGGCATTCGCGGCCGAAAGCCCGAACAGATCGTTGTTTTCATTGACCTCCTGGTTGTGTTTGGCCGCAAAGATGCGCGAGGTCGCCGCGCTCTGGGTGAGGATCATTACGGCGCACGAGGCTGACACCGTGATGAGTTGCTGTGCTTCCTGCCAGCTCATAGAGCGAAGGGTGAGCAGGCTCATGAATCCCAGGTGCGGCAAACCGGCGGAAACCGGACCAATCGTGGAAATCCCATGTCCGGCAAAATTCCAAATGGTGCTCGCCGCAATGGCTGCCACCACCGCGACCAGCGCTCCCGGAAGTTTAGGGGCGAACCGACGCAGCACCAGCACAAACCCCAACACCAAGACGGACAGCGCCACAGTCGGCCAATGCGCCTGGGGCAGTCCGCGAAGCACCTCCCAGAGCTGCACGACCGGGCGGCGCGAATCGACGGGCACGCCCACCATCTCGCTCAGCACCGAGATTCCTACCTGAAATCCCACTCCGGCAAGAAAGCCGACCAGCACTGTACGGGAAAGAAAGTCCGCGATGAACCCCAGCCGGAGCAAGCGGGCCAGCAGCAAGAGCACCGCGGTGAAGAGCGCCACGATTCCCGCCAGAGCCACATATCTTGCCCCCGAAGGGGTTGCCATGCCCGACACTCCACCCGCGAAGATCGCAGCCGTTGCCGAGTCCGCCGCCACCAGGAGATATCGTGACGAGCCGAAAGCCGCAAACGCCACCAGCGGCAGCATGAGTGAATAGAGCCCTGTTACCACTGGCATTCCGGCGATCTTGCTATATCCCAGCACTTGCGGAATATCCATCGCCGCCAGCACGACCCCGGCCAGCACGTCTCGCGCGGCGCCGGCACGCTCGAATTTTCGTAAGCCTCGAAACAAACTCACCGTCTCAGAACTCCTCTTGGAGGATTGACGCAGATTCACATTCAGTTCTATCAGCGCGCATGCCGTTCTCTAATGCCTACGCGCGAAGTTTTGAGTCCTGCTGCAAGAGATTGACCGTAATGAAGACCGCGGGGATCAAGAAGACCATCGAACCGACAACCCACATAATGACTGCGCCGACGACCTGGTCGGTCATGGGATTGATTTGAAAGCGGTTTGGCTGCGCGAGGTAGTACGTGTAAACGGGGCGGTCGCAGAAGGCGAGGAAGGCCGAAAGCGCGGTATTGACGATGTCTGCGCCGACCAGGTACGGGATCATGAACCAGCCTGGGTAGCGAGCGCTGGTCGGCCACGGGCGGATGAGGGGCCACCAGAAGAGAATTGAGGAACTGAGGAAACAAATGTGCTCGAAGTCGTGCCAGCGCTCGTGCTCCAGAGCAAAGTCATAGGCGGAGGGTACATGCCAGCCCAGGAAGATCAAATTCATGGCGAGCCACGCAACTAGCGGCCTCGTCAGGAAACGGCCCAATGTGCGCAGCGCCTTCAGTCGAAGCAGAGGGCCGAGCAGGTGGACGGTGAGTATGTGGGGAAGTCCGCGCAGCAGCGGGACCTGCGGATCACCGAGAAGCAGGAGCGGTGGAACGAACGACATGAGGAGCAGATGCTCCACCATGTGCGCGCTGAGGAGTGCATCGGCAAAGCCGTCCATCGGCGAACCGATCGCGAGCCAGAGGAGGGCGAGGCCGGAGAGAAATGCAGCCAGGCGCGACACGAAGAACTGGGCGGCTCTGGTCTTGCGAACTGCGAACCACCCGCGGGTGTAGACGATAGCGGATAGCAGCACCATCGTGGTGAGGAAGATGGGTGGCGACCAATCGTCGAAGATGGCCTGGATTGCAGGAGGCATTGGACTGACAAGATCGAAAAGTTAACGTTCGCCAGGCGTTGTTTGCCTGGAGGGTGGTGGCGGCTGCTCACTGGATTGGACCATTTGCCGTGAGGCATCGATGGCGGGTGTCAGATTCCCTCCTCGGAGCGTGAGCAGGAAATGTACAAGGGCCGTGGTCTCTGAGGGGTTGAGGGCGTTGCCGTAGGCCGGCATATTTCCGCCGCCCTGCAGAACCTGGCGGATGATTTGGTCTTCGGTCATGCGCGAAGCGACGGAGTCGAGAGCCGGCCCGCGCATGCCCCCGATACCGCCGATGGAGTGACAATTGCGGCATTGCTTGTTTTGCAGGACGAGCGCGCCCTCGCGTTCGAGGGGAGTGCGATCGTTCAGGTCGGCGACGGGAATTGGATCGCTTGTCCAGGCGTTCATGACGGGGCTCCAGGGTGTATACATCGCCAGGCGGGTGAAGGCACCAAGGGTGACAGAGATGACCGCGACCATAAGCAGGGCGACCGGGCGACGCGACCAATGCTTCTCGCCTTCTCCGGAAACGAGCGGAAGGAGCAACATCGCTCCGATGACGAGAATGGGTGCGATGAAGAGGACGGGAGTTTCGAGGCTGGGCGGCAGATAGGCCAGGACAGCGTAGATCCAGAGGAATGCGAAATCGGGCTTGGGCGCGGTCTGGATGATGGTGGGATCTGGCTGACCCGTGGGACCAAAGGGCCCAAACCAGAACGCGCAGGCCATGATAGCGAGCAGGATGGCCGCGGCGAAGACGGCGTCTTTCCACTCGGCGTCGGGCACGAAGGGAATGCCGGTTTTCTCGGTGAGGTTGTGGTACTGCTGCGTATAGGTCTTTTTGCTTACCAGGCGACCGGGCATCGGCCACTCATTGATGCCGAGGCGCAGCACCATCCAAACGTGCAGTCCAACGAGTGCGAGCAGGATGCCGGGAATGACGAAGACATGCAGAGCGAAGAAGCGGGAGAGTGTTGGGCCCGCGATGATGGGACCGCCGAGCATGAGATCGACCAGCGCACCGCCAACAAGAGGAACGCGGCTGAGGATGGATGCGCCAATGCCGAGGCCCCAATAGGCGTCTTGATCGAAGCGGAGGACCTGGCCGGTAAAGGCCATGCCGAGGGTGAGCAGAAGCAGGAAAACGCCGACGATCCAAGTGAGTTCGCGGGGGAATTTGTAGGCGCCGAAGAGAAAGACCTGGGTCAGGTGAATGAGCACGATGGCGACCATGAAGTCGGAGCCCCATCCGTGCATGGCGCGGAGATACCAGCCGAGCGGGACGTTGTGGTCGAGGAATTCGAGGCTGCTCCAGGCATGGCTGGCGGTTGGGGCGTAGACCAGAGCGAGCAGTATTCCGGTGACAACCTGAAGAACCAGAATCACCGTGGCAGCGCTGCCAAAGACATACCACCAGCTTGAGGTGCTGGACGGAACTTCGTGCTCGGCCGCTTCGATGGCGGGAGCGCCCAGCCCAAGCCGTCGCTCGAACCAACTGTAGACATCGATGGCGCGCTGCTTCAGGCTGGCCATGATTTGGCTCCTGGTCTCGAGATATCGGGCGGCTTCAATTCTTCGGCGTCTGCGAACGTTGGCGCGGGGCTGGCTTGAATTTGCGTCAGGGTCTGGTGGCCCGGCTTGGCGCAGTTGCCGGCTGCCAGGGTAGGCATCTTTCCGGCATAGATCATGAGGTTGCCCGAAACCATCTTGTGAGGGTACTCGAAGAGGCCGCGCTCGGGCGGACCGGATGCGCGGGAGCCATCCTCGTAGTAAGCGCCGCCGTGGCAGGGGCACAGGAACAGTCTGGATTGCGCAAACCAGCGCACCGGACATCCAAGATGAGCGCAATTAATGGCGAAGACCTGGAAATCATCTCCTGAGATGTGACGGACCCAGCAGGGGATATCGCCCGTCTGGCCATCCCAGGGCGTGGTCGCCGGATTGCGGAAGTTCACCAGGCGCGTTTCTCCCTCAGGGAAACCGGTGAGCGGGCCGAGGTCGATCCAGGAGTCTTCGCTTGAGTTCTTCCGCAAAGCGGGGCCGAGGAGATAACCGATTATCGGGATGGCCAGAATGGCGCCGACGGCTCCATTCAGAAGCAGAGACATCTTGAACAGGAATACGCGGCGGGAATGGCCCGCACTCTTCGGGTTTCCCGGCGGCTCAGTCGCGTTGGCTTCGCCCGGTAAGAGAGGATCACTCGGGTTCATTTCGTCCTGTTCCATGCGATGGTCTCCATTCTCGAACTCATCGGCGCACTCGTTATCTCTTTACTTTGAATCTAAGGATGGGTGGGATACGGTTGGCCCGGATTGGCGACGCGCTTCGACGCAAGCCAGGCGAGGACGTCGGTGATTTGCTGGTCGGTCATCGGTTGTGGGCCGTCTCTTCGCCAATCCGGTTTTCCTTCGTCGGGGCGGCCTGCGATGACGATGCTGCGCAGGTTCTGGTCGCTGATGAGCGCAAGATAGGAGGGGTCGACGATGGACCCGAGTTTGCCCTTTCCGGAGGCGGGATTTCCATCGGCGGGGCCGCCTTCACCGCTCGTTCCGTGGCAACGAGCGCAAAAAACCTGATAGGCCTTAAGTCCATGATCTGCATTGCCGGGTAAGGTGGCAAGATAGGGTGGAGGATTCTGGCCTGCGAGGAGGTTCGGGTTTCCCCATTGTTTTACGATGCCTTGCGCCAGTGCTGAGACCTGGCCGTCGGTCAACATGCCGCCGGCGCTCCTTGCAAAGGCAGGCATCAGTCTGGCGGAAACTCCATTCGCAATTACATTTCGCAAATGGTCTTCACCAGCCACCGCAATGTAGACCGGATTGGCAAGCGAGATAGCCGCGCCGTTGCTGCCGTTTTCTCCGTGGCACGCGGCGCAGTTCTGTTTGTAGAGAGCAGGGAAGTCGACAACCTCTTCAGGACGGACGACCTCAGGGCCTGGCCCAGGTTGGCCAGGAATGCGTCCGCAGCCAGCGACGGCCATGCAAAAAGCAGCCAGCATGAGAGCACAAAGTGCTGTTCGAATTCGAGGCGCACGACTCATTGGTCTTTTTCTTCAAACGTGGATGGGTCTTTCAGCAGGGATGGATCGGCCTGGGGCTGATCGCTGTGGAGGCCGGCACGCACAGCAAAAGGCAAGGCTCGGAACTGTGGCGTCCGCACCTTGACCTGCAGGTTGACGACGAAGCCGCAGACCAGGCCGAAGGCGATCTGCGACAGAACGAACCAGAGCCAGTCGATGCGCGCGTTGAGAATGGGGCTGATGACGCCCAGTGCCGAGTAAATGATGCCGGTCCAGAGGAATGGAGCGATGAAGCCGGCGGTAAGAATTGGCTTGCGGGGAAACATGGGCAACATCGCGCCGTAGAGCAGCCCGACCAGCACCGACGTGACAGCGTGAATGCCGAGGGCGGCAAGCAGGCCAAGAAGATGGAATTGAGCCAGAAAGGCGTTGCTCTCGCCTGCCCAGCCGACAATACCACCGGCTGCCAGCAGGTTCACGGCGTACCAAACACTGTGGAAGCGGATGAGACCGAAAAGGGATGCAGGAACAACCATGGCGACGCCGCCGGCGATTCCGCCCTTGATTCCTGCCGTTACGCTGAAGGTTTCAACCGGCAGAATCTTGCGATGGTTTGGGTCAGCCGCATGTTTGGTGTGAGTTGTGCGCGAACTCGAGATCGCGACCTCTCCGGCTTGAACCGGAACCGCGAAATGATGTTCGTGCGGCAGCACCTCGAAGAACCATCCTACGATGGACCGCAACAGGAGAAGCAGGCCGAGCAGGCTTATTACCCAATGGGTGACCATCCCGGCGATGACGAGCGTGATGCCAAGCGCCAGCACCATGGGCCATGCAGTCGGCGCGGGGAGCACCACGGAGTCCGGGCCGCCGGCCTGACGCGCGTGTGCGGTTCCGTGTCCGGCGGGGTTTATCGATTCGTCGTGCTGCATTCCGCTCCTCCCTTCCGCGATTCATCTACCCAGAACATAGACCACCATAAACACGACGCCCCACACCGCATCGACGAAGTGCCAGTAAAGCGACAGCGTCTCGAGTTTTTCCGAGTGCTCTTCTCTTACCAGACCAAAGAAGGAGAACCCAAGAACAAGCGAGAGCATGATCAAGCCGACCACGACGTGTGTAGCGTGCAGGCCGACCAGCGAATAATAAGTGGTTCCGAAGAGATTGGTTTGTATGGTCAATCCCTCATCGTGGATGAGGTGATACCACTCGCGTGCTGTGGTGATGAGGAAGATCGATCCCAGCAGTACAGTTCCGGCGAGCCATGCCGTGCATGCGCTCACTTTGCCCTTGCGCAGCGCGGCGACCGCAAAGTGGACCGTAATGCTGCTCGAAAGCAGGCAGACGGTGCCGAGGATGGGCAACTCGAGCACCTGCGCGGGCGTGGGGCCGCTGAGGCTCTTGCCGATGTAGAAAATGTAGGCAACGACAAAGATGATGAAGATGGCGGACTCGGCCACGATCAGGCAGGCCATGCCTACCGTGCCGCGATAGGGCAGCGTCCATGGCGTCTGGGCTGGGTCAATCGGGTCGTCGATCGTCGTTGCGTTTCTCATCATTCGTAGTCCGAATCCGGATCTTCAGGGTGTTTCAGATCCCACAGCGGGCGGCGACTGTTTACCGCGGGGAGAACGGCGAAGTTATAGGCCGGCGGCGGAGAAGGCGTCGACCATTCGAGCGTCCAGGCATCCCACGGGTCGTGGCCGGCGTGTTTTCCGCGGAAATAGGACTGCACGAGGTTGTAGACAAAGATCAGAAGGCCGATCGCCTGGACCACGGCTCCGATGCTGACGATGAGATTCCAGCCACCCCAGCCCCGGTTAGCCTCGTAGGTATAGATGCGGCGCGGCATACCCAAAAGGCCTGGGACATGCATGAAGTCGAAGGTGAGGTGGAAGCCGATGATGAAGAGCCAGAAGTGCCACTTGCCGAGCGTCTCAGACATCATGCGGCCGGTAATCTTCGGGTACCAATAGTAAAAGGCGGCAAACAACGCAAATAGGATTGCTCCCACCAGGACGTAGTGGAAGTGAGCCACGACAAAGTAGGAGTTGCCAAGCTGCCAGTCGAATGGAGCCGCGGCGAGCATGATGCCCGTGAGTCCGGCGACAAGGAACTGAAACAGGAAGCCGACGCAGAACATCATTGGGGTAGCGAAGATCACCTTGCCGCCCCAGATTGTCGCCAGCCAGTTGAAGATCTTGATTCCGGTCGGCACAGAAATGACCATGGTGGCGAATACAAAGAAGGTGTTGGCCGCCGCGCCGAGGCCGACGGTGAACATATGGTGCGCCCAAACGCTGAGGCTGATGAAGCCGATGCCGACCGATGCCGCCACCATTGCCGGATAGCCGAAGATGGCCTTGCGGGAGAAGACGGGAATGATTTCGTTCACGAATGCGAAGGCGGGCAGCACGAGCACATAGACCTCCGGATGGCCAAAGATCCAGAAGAAGTGCATCCACAGGACAGCCGATCCGCCCGCCTGGGTATCGAAGAAGTGAGAGCCAAGGTAGCGGTCGAGTGTTAGCATGATCTGCGCCGCGGTCAACGGGCTGACCGTGACAAAGACCAGGCTGCACATAACCAGGTAGAGCCAGACGAGGAGCGGCATGCGGCTCATCTTCATGCCGCGGCAGCGCATGCAAACGATGGTGGTGACGATGTTGAGAGCTGTTCCGATGGATCCGATCCCGCTCAAAAAAACGGCAAGCGTCCAATAGTCCGTGCTGTGGCCGGGCGAGAAGACCTTTGCGGTCAGGGGCGCGTAGGCGAACCAGCCGACGTCTGGCGCAGACCCCGCGGCATAAAGGCCGCTGGCGCCGAAGTAGCTGAAGTACAGAAGAAAACCGGCAAACGCGGAGACCCAAAAGCTGAAGGCGTTGAGGCGCGGAAACGCCATGTCGCGCGCGCCGATCATCAGCGGAATCAGGTAGTTTCCAAAGCCGAACAGGATCGGCATGCCGACGAAAAACACCATCGTCGTTCCGTGCATGGTGAAAAGCTGGTTGAAAACTTGCGGCGAAACGAAGTGGTTGTTGGGGATCGCAAGCTGGATACGCATCAGCATCGCTTCGACGCCCGCGATGAGGAGGAAAATGAGAGCGTACCCGATGTACATCAACCCGATCTTCTTGTGATCCACCGTTGTCAGCCACTCGTACACCACGTTGAATGGCGGACTGCCCTGTCGGGCTGTCCGCGTCCCATCGATTCCTTCGACGACTTGAGTTGTGCTCATCCGACAACCCTTTCCAGTGAATGGCTAACGAAGTTGCGTCAGGTAGGCGGTGATTGCGTCCAAATCGCGATCGTTCAAATGCATGGCCGGCATCAGGCAGCCGGGCTTCAGCGAGTTGGGATCATCGATCCACTTTCTGAGGTTCTCTGGGGTATTTTGAATGGCTCCGGAGCCGATCGTGTCGCGGCTGGCGAGGTGGGTGAGATCGGGCCCGAATCGCCCCGTGGCTACAGTTCCGGAAATCGCATGACAGTTGATGCAGGCGTTGTGCATGAAGACGGCCTGTCCTTCCGAAGCGGCGGAATTGTCGGCGAAACCCTGCAGTCCAGGCTGCTTCTGCTGGCTGACCCAGGCCGCAAATTCAGCGGGGGATTGCGCATAGACCCGTATCAGCATCTTTGCATGCTGCATGCCGCAATACTGGGCGCATTGGCCGAGGTAGAGACCTGGCTGCTCGGGATCCATCCACATCGTGTTGACGCGGTTTGGAATCACATCAGTCTTGCCCGCAAGACGCGGCACCCAGAAGCTATGGGCGACATCCGCCGACGACATGTTCAGGTATGTTGGATTGGAGTGAGCCGCATTGCTGACGGGGATGTGGAGTTCATTCGCCGTGACGACTCCCAGCCCCGGATATCGATATTCCCACCAGAATTGATGGCCGATAACGGTCACATTCAAAGCGTCTTTCGGCTTAGGGATTGCCTGTGTTCCAATGATGACCCTAGCGGTAGTAAGAAAGAGCATGACAACGATCAGGACCGGGATAACCGTCCAGGACAGCTCAATCTGATTGCTGCCGTAGACTTGTGCGGGCTCGCGATTCGAATCGCCTCGGCGTTGCCGGAATCGAATCAGAGCGTACAGCAGCAATCCAGCAACGGTAAGAAATATGGCAAGGGTGACGGAAAGCACCAGCATCGAGAGGTCGAAGATTGAATGTGCAGGCGTCGCAGCTGGGGCGAAAATGTTGGTGGGAGACTGCGCCGTCGCGACGCTCGCAAGAAGAGGCAGGAAACACACTGCCATCCTGAAGGTACGCCGGGAGTCGAGCGTGGCCTTCCTATACCCTGTCATCGGTCGTCTTGGGAAGAGAAACAAAACAGTCCGACCTCGACTTCGGTTTGCTTAGTTGACGCTGACGAGCGCCACGCGCCTGCGCTAATGCTAAACCATCAACGATAGCAATCGAGGAATTCGTAGAATCTCGCGAAGTTTGTGATGGTCAGATGGCAGCGGTTGATTTGGCCGGCGCCAAACCGCTTTGCATTCAATGAAGGGTAATCACAGAAGTTCTCGATACAATGAATCCTGCGATTCAGAGGATGAGGCCAACGTGTCCTTCACAGACTGGCTACTCGCCGACCTCGAACTTCCGAAGGGCATCAAGAGGCCTGTTGTTGAAGCGGAGCATCGTTGGTGGCGTGTCATGTGCCTCACTGGCGTCGACTACTTCTCAACGTTGGGTTATCAGTCGGGCATTGCATTTCTTGCTGCTGGAGTTCTATCGCCCATTGCGACTCTTGTCCTCGTCCTTGTGACTCTCTTTGCTGCGTTACCAGTGTATCGACGAGTGGCAGCTGCAAGCCCCAATGGTCAGGGGAGCATTGCGATGTTAGAAAGGCTTTTCCCTGGTTGGGGTGGTAAAGTCTTCGTCCTCGTGCTTCTTGGTTTTGCCAGCACCGATTTCGTCATTACCATGACTCTCTCAGCCGCCGACGCAACGGCTCACTTCATCCACAATCCCTACACCCCCCACATTCTGCAGCATCAAATGGCAGTCACGCTTTGTCTGCTTGCTATCCTCGGCGCCATCTTCCTCAAGGGATTCAGGGAGGCGATCAATCTAGCCGTCTGGCTGGTGGCCGTGTATCTGCTGCTTAACTCGGTTGTTGCCATTGCCGGGTTCTTACAGATTCTTCAGCACCCGGAAGTTCTTTCTGCGTGGAAACACGCACTGTTCACTCAGCACGCCAGCATCCTCTCCATCTTCGGATTATCGCTTTTGGTGTTTCCTCGCCTCGCGCTGGGCCTTTCGGGGTTTGAGACCGGCGTCGTCGTTATGCCGCTGATTCGTTCCAAAGATGTTGATGAGCGAATCAGGAACACCAAGCGACTTCTTTTGACAGCGGCTCTCATCATGAGCTTCTTCCTGATGGCCACCAGCTTCATTACGACCTTGCTCATCCCTGCGTCCTACTTCCAGCAAGGCGGCATCGCCAATGGCCGGGCGATGGCCTACCTGGCACATCAATACCTTGGAGGCGTGTTCGGTTCCGTCTATGACCTGAGCACGATTCTCATACTCGCCTTTGCCGGGGCTTCTGCCATGGCCGGCCTGCTCAGCATTATCCCGCGCTATCTGCCGGGCTTTGGGATGGCCCCTGAATGGGCCCGCGCGTCCCGGCCGCTCGTACTGGTCTTTGTGGCCGTGGCGTTTTCTGTAACGCTGCTCTTTCACGCGAATGTCGACGACCAGGGCGGAGCCTACGCAACTGGCGTGCTGGTTCTGATTACTTCGGCTTCCTGCGCCGTTACGATCGCGGCTCGGAAGGGTCTTCCTCGCTTCGTCCTTGGCTTCCTCTCTCTCATATTCATCTACACAACCCTGGTCAATATCTGGGAACGTCCCGAAGGGTTGAAGATCTCGTGCATATTTATCTTTACGATCATCTTCATGTCCATGGTCTCCCGTGCGGTGCGTTCGACAGAATTGCGCATCACAGACGTTGAACTGGACGATCAGGCAAAACTTCTGGTTGCCGATGCCTCCAATCATACCGTTCGCATGATTGCGTGGAATCCCCGCAACTCTTCAAATATGAACTGCGACGAGGCAGGCCTCGAACTTCGACGTATCAATGGCGTAGCGCCCGATGACCTCATCTTCTTCTTCGAAGTGGAACGGGGAGACACTTCAGACTTCACTGAGCAACTGCACGTTCAAGGGAGGTGGGAAGGATCCAGTCGTGTCTTGCATGCCAGGAGCGCAGTGGTTGCCAATTCCATTGCGGCTCTGCTCATTTACATCGAGCGCTCAACAGGGTGCATCCCGCATGTATATTTTCACTGGACTGACGTGAATCCTGTGACCAACGTCATTCGCTACATCTTCCTTGGTGAAGGAGATGCGGCTCCCCTAACTCATGAGGTTCTTCGGCGCGCAATCAAGGATCCTTCACGTCGTCCCGTCGTCCATGTGAGCTGACGGCAGGGAAGCGTATTGAGGGTGCATTACGTGGCTAGACTGACCGCAGAACCGCGGCTCTGGATCTCGAAGTTCCGGGCACGGGCCAGGCTGCAAATACACAGAGCCGGGACGGCGGCCAGCGAGGCAAGCTTCTTCATTACTCGAACGGGAATCTCGTGATGCCTCGGCTGTCCATAACAGGATTGCCGTCGCTCTCGGAAGTAAATGCCGATGGTTCCGGGGAGGGATGATTGTTGGCGCTGTCTTGTATATTGACGCTATGCCGCCGACGACCATGAAAGACATTGCACGGGACCTTGGGGTTTCAGTGGTGACCGTGTCGAAGGTGCTGCGCAATCACGAAGACATCGGCGACGAGACGCGGAAACGCGTTCTTGCGCGGGTGAAAGAGCTGAAGTACACGCCGAATCTCGCGGCGCGCAGCCTGGTTACGGGGCGGACCTATTTGGTAGGGCTGGTGGTGCCGGATTTGCTGCACCCATTCTTTGCGCAGATCGCCAAGTCTCTGTCAGCCGTGTTGCGAAAGAAGGGCTACTGCCTGACGATCTCCACGTCAGAGGAGGATCCAAAGCTGGAGGAGCAGGAGATTGACCGCCTACTGGGGCGCAGGCTGGATGCGCTGATCATCGCTACTGCTTCGACCAACTCTTCGGTGCTGGGGCGCATCAGCACCGCGGGACCACCGCTGATTCTCATCGACAGGCGGTTTGCGGATCTGGATGCAAACTACGTAGGCATCGACGACGAGGCGGTTGGCGCGCTGGCAACAGAGCACCTGATCGAGATTGGATGCAAGTGCATTGCGCATTTGCGCGGGCCGGATATCAGTCCAGGGCTTGGGCGGCTCAAGGGATACCTCAACGCACTGGCAAAGCACAAGATGGAGCAGCGGCCGGAGCTCATCTCGAAGCCGCGGACGGCCGACGTGAACAGCAGGGAGACTGGAGTGGAGCTGATGCGGCAGATGCTTGCGCTGAGCCCGCGGCCGGATGGGGTGTTTTGCTACAACGATCCGATGGCGATTGGCGCGATGCACGCGATTCTCGATGCCGGGCTGCGCATCCCCAATGATATTGCCGTGATCGGATCAGGGAACCTGCACTACGACACTGAGCTGATTGTGCCTCTCTCGAGTATTGACCAACAAACTGAGCAGATTGGGGAGCGCGCGGGAAGGCTGACGTTGTCGCTGCTTGAATCGAAGGGTCAGCCGAAAAACAGGACGTTCATTCTGGAGCCGCAGCTTGTGGTGCGCGCGTCAACGGAGAGGAAGATCGCTGGCAGAGGAAGCTCTGCGTCACCCGCGTCCCGCCGAAGGTAGGATTGCGCAAACCCACAAATGCCGGAGCCCACACCGGCTCCGGCGCTTGTGGGTTCTCGCCAGGCAGAGCTACTTGATCTCCACCTGGTCGATCTGGAAGGCGAATGTGCCCGGCTCCTGAGCGTGCAGGAATCCGAGGCCCTTGATGTCGGAGCCGTCGGTTTCGAAGTCAGAAAACGCAAAGGTGTATTGCTTCCACTCGGGGCCTGCGGTAAAGGGTTGCATCGCCGGCTCACCATTGCTGCCGTCGCGCTGATCGGTAAGCACGAGCAGCACATAGGTTTTGCCGTCGCCCTTTGCCCAGAAGCTGATCGCCTTCTTGTTCGACAGGTTAACGGACTGCATGATGGCCTGGTTTGGCGAGAACAGCGCACCGGCAAATGCATACGGGGTCCCGCTCGAAATCACTTCGCCATCCACCTCGAGCGCACCCTTGGTGTTATTCGCGCCGGGCTCGACGATCTTGAGGGTGGATTTCGATTTGCCGCCGTTCATGGAATCGCTGGCAGGAATCCACATTCCATAGTTGGCTGCGACCTTGCCTTCGTCGAAGTTGCTTACCAGGCCGGACGCAGAGCCAACTGGCGGTGGTGGCAGCGGAGGCTGTCCGCTCGCGGCGCCCCCGCCAACCGTCAGGCGAGCGGTCTTGGTGTTGTCAGAACTCGGACCCACCATCAGTTCGTAGACACCGGGCTCGACCACGCGGTGCATATCGGTGTCGAGGATGGCGAGCATATCGGGTGTGATGGCAAAGGAGACAGTCTCTTTTTCGCCAGCCTTCAAGGCGATGCGTTCGAAACCGGCGAGGCGCATCACTGGCTGAGTGACGGATGAGACCTTGGGGTGAATGTAGAGCTGCGGGACTTCTTCACCGTCGCGGCTGCCAGTGTTGACGACGTCTACGGTGACCTTAGCCTTGCCGCCGGGCATGATCTCCGCGGGCTCAACGTGCAGGTTGTCAAACTTGAACGTCGTGTAGCTGAGCCCGTAGCCAAACGCAAACAGCGGCTTGCGTGTGCTGAACTCGTAGCTGCGATTGTCGCTGGGCTTGTGGTCGTAGAAGTCGGGCAGCGCGCCTACTGTGTGAGGGAATGAAATGGGCAGCTTGCCGCCGGGGTTCACATCGCCGAACAGAACCTCTGCCGCGGCAGTGCCACCTTCTTCTCCGAGGTAGAAGCCGTCGAGAATTGCGGGAACTTTCTCCGCGATGTAGTTGATGGAGAGCGGACGGCCGTTGATGAGGATGACCACAACGGGCGTTCCGGTCTCGACCACGGCTTTCACCAGGTCGTTCTGTGCGCCGAGCAGGTCAAGCGAGTCGCGATCGCCGAGATGGCCTTCACTCCACGCTTCGCGGTTGGTGCTTTCGTTCTCGCCCACCACGACGATGGCAACGTCAGATTTCTTCGCCGCGTCGGCGGCGGCCTGGATCGAGCCGGTTTGCGTTGCTGGATCGACCAGATGCACATTGTCGGCGGCCCATCCCTTGTAGCCCTGCGGCGCGTCGGTGATCTTGCAGCCCTCCTGGTACAAGACCTTGGTCTTGTTGCCGACGCGGGCGCGAATGCCGTCGAGAATGCTCACTCCCTGGCCTGGATCGCGGGCATAGCCGCCCACGTGGATGTCGGCAGCATTGGGGCCGATGACGGCGATGGTCTTGATCTTGCCCAGGTCGAGCGGAAGCGTGTTTTTGTCGTTCTTGAGCAGGACAATCACCTTGCGCGCTGCTTCGACAGCGAGCTTGCGATGCTCTTCGCTGTTCACAGTCTTCTCAGCGTAGTCGGGATCGACGAACGGGTGATCGAAGAGACCGAGTCGGAACTTTGTGGCGAGGATGCGGGCCACGGCGCGGTCGACTTCGCTCTCGGGGACGAGGCCCTGCTTGACCTGGTCGACGAGCGTGCGATAGACGCTGCCATCGGAGAGGTCGTAGTCGATGCCGGCGCTAAGCCCCTGACGGGCTGCGTCGGCGTTGTTACGGGCTACGTGATGCGTATTCACGAGCATCTGCAGCCCGTCTCCGTCGGAGGTAAGGTAGCCGTCAAAGCCCCACTCCTGACGCAGCACTTTGTCGAGCAGCCAGTGGTTGATGTGGCCGGGAATACCGTCAATTTCGTTGTACGAGGCCATTACGCTGCCGACGTGTGCCTCCTCGACGGCTGCCTGGAAGGGAACGAGGAAGTTTTCGCGGATGATGCGCTCGGAGTAGTTGCCGGGGGCAGTATTGGTGCCACCCTCGGGCTGGCTGTGGACGGCATAGTGCTTGGCGGTTGCCAGAACATGATGGCGATCGATCAGATACTCGTCGCCCTGGAAGCCCTCGATGGCCGCCACGCCGATGCGGGAGACCAGGTATGGATCTTCGCCGTAGGTCTCTTCCGTGCGGCCCCAGCGCGGGTCGCGCGCAATGCCGAGCACCGGCGAGAAGACCTGGTCGATGCCGCGCGAGCCGGCTTCATCGCCCACCGCCGTGAACACGCGCTTGATCAGCGCCGGATCGAAGGTGGCGGCCAGGCCCAGCGCCTGCGGATAGCTGGTGCTGCCGTACTCCATCAGCCCATGGAGTCCCTCGCTCATGAAGATGACGGGAATGCCGAGGCGCGTCTTCTCAAGCTGGTAGCGCTGGACGGCGTTGCGGAGGATGGCTGCCTGGCGCGGGGTGAACTTCATGTCCGGGCCCCACTCGCCGCTGGTGATCTTGCGCGCTTCCTCTTTGGTGTAGGTGCCGGTGGGGTCGATTACGTCGATTTTGTTCTCCCAGCCGCCGGCCAACTGCTCGACCTTCTCTTCGAGGGTCATGCGCGGCAACAGGTCGGCGACGCGGTCGGCGATTGGAGCATTGGGGTCTTTGTAGCGCGGTGTTGCGGCGGGCTTGTCCTGGGCGCGTGCAGACACGCCGGCCAGCAGGCCGCAGAGCAGAACGAGAACGATGGAAAGCAGAGAAGTGTGCGAACGATTGGTCATGATGAGTCCCCACTTGAGGGCAAGCCTCAAGCCCCTTCTGGTTCGTGGGCAATTCTATGCGGTGTACGCAAAGAGCGCCAAGTTTGTTCAACACCTCAGGCCGTGCGGGCCTGGCGAGTGGCGCTGGAACCAACCGCCAGGCCCAATTCAATTTCCGGTTACACCCGCCCGATTGGGTGCGAAGGCCCACCCCGTGCGAAGACCGATGCCATGCGAAGATAGGTAGAAAGCCCTCAGGTTGGTTCTCAAACGGGACCTAAGACCCCGGAAAGTACAGCAATGCGTCGCGCCGCCCTGATCTACAACCCGGCATCCGGTCAGCAATCGTCACGGCGCGGTGCGCTGGTGGACAAGGCCATTGCCGTGCTGCGGGAGGCCGGCGTGGAGACCGAAAAGCTGGAGACGAACGCTCCCGGCAGCGCCGAAACACTGGCTCGGGAAGCTGCGGCCCGCGGCTGCGACACGATTATCGCCTGCGGCGGCGACGGGACAGTGCACGAGGTGTTGCAGGCGGTGGTGGGGACGGAGATTGCGCTGGGCGTGATTCCGCTGGGAACGGCCAACGCACTGGCTTCGGACCTTGGGCTGCGCGCCGCGCCGCTCACGGCCGTCCGCAGGCTGCTGACGGCCGAACCGACCCTGGTGCCTGTGGGGCGCATCTCCTACAGGAATGAACGCGGCGACACGCACTCCCGCTACTTCACGGTCGCTGCGGGCGTGGGGGCCGATGCGCTGTTTCTTTCTCAGCTTGACGCAGGGCTCAAGCGGCGCTTCGGCTACATTCTCTATCTAATTGAAGGGTTCAAGATCTGGGCGACACACTCGTTTCCGCTCTTTGAGGCTGTCTTTGAGGAGCGTGCAAGCAATCGCCCTCGCGTGGTGGAGTTGTCGCAGTTGCTGGCGATCCGCATCAGCGACTTCGGCGGCGTTCTTCATCAGTTGGCTCCCGGCGCAACACTGCACAATGCGGAATTGCGCCTGGTGGCCTTCAAGACGCGCAACCGCTTCCATTACTTTCGCTTTCTGGTTGCAGTCATGTTCAGGCGGCATACTTTTAGCGGTCAGATCGAGATTCTCGACGCTGTCTCTGTGGTTTGCCGGCCTCGCAACCGGTCAAAGAAACCGATCTTTGCCGAGGCGGATGGCGAACTGCTCGGCCACCTGCCAGTATCCCTTGAGATCGTGCCGGAAGCGGTGCATCTGCTGATTCCACCGAAGGCGAGACCGTGACCGAACGGAAGGGTTGTGTCCGGGTATCGCCATCTAAGATACTGATCGCATGACGACTTCCGAGCAGTGGATCAGGGCGATCAAGGACGCCAGTGGCGAGCCGGACCCGGCGCGTTCGAACCACTTGATCACAAGGATGCACTACTTACTTTCCGAGGCCCTGGCCACGAGACTGGGCCGCGAGGGAGGGCCGAACTTCCATTCATGGGCGGTCTGGGGCTCGCGCAAAGCCGGCGTGACGATCCGGCAAGAAGACCTTTACAACGTGGTGAGCAAAGCGACTGTAACTGCAGGGGTGGCCGGCGGCTTCATCGGAGCCGCAACTGGGGTGATTGTTGGGCAATGGCTCCGCTTATCTCCTCACTACTTCACCGCAGTACTCGGGACCGGTATGGGTGTTCTGGCGGGTAGCTGGGCAGGAAGGCAACTCGCGATTTGGAGCAGCGCAAACGCTGCGAGGCTGATGCTGCAAGGGAATCGAATTGTGCTTCAAGATATTGGGGAGCAGTCGGCGCGATTTCTGGCGCTGCTCGATAGCGGCGCCACGGGCGATTTTCGAGAGGCATTCTTCGCGGGCTTGCGGACAGGGCCAACCGAGCGGCACGGCCAGGATCGACTTGCGATTGCATTTCGATCCTACCTTGCGGCGTACGATTCGAATGATCCTGAGGGCAAGCGAGCGGCAATGATCGAGGGGAACTGCGAGATCGTTTACCACGAACACATTCGACTTGAGCCTTACATTCGAGGTGCGATGCCATTTATTCTGCGGCGCTGCGTAACCCGATGGTTCATGACGTACCGGATTGGCGAAAGAGTGCTGGCGGTTTGCGAAGATGTTCCGGGGGTTCCGACACGCACTGCTGCGAGAAACTGGGCGCGGTTTGAAGAACGCATGCGTTATGTCTTCGCCCTCTTTCGAAAGCTCCATAACGCGCCAGAGGTTTTCTCAACTCCCTACTGCGAGACGGAGATGGTTCAGTCGGGACATCCTGTGCATACTTCTCAGGTGTGAGGTTCTGACCTCGTTCGGGCCGTCGATTAACACTCGCTTTCGGTCCCGCCGCGATTTGCGTCGACGGCGTTGTGCCTGCGATCATCGGTGCGACGTTTTTGGTGCGGGGGATTTGGTTATGAGTGCACGGAGAGTTCTGGTTCTTGTTGCTGCGGTGGCAGCGTCGGCCGCTTTGTTGTCAGCCCAGTCGGGATGGCCGCCAGCGGCGGACCGCCCAACGATCAATATATGGCCGGGGGTGGCTCCTGGAGCGCCAGCCAACGTGGCGGCTGAGAAGGATATGACAACTGCCAAAGACAACCTGATCGCTGGCAAGCCGCTCATACGGCTTGGCAACGTATCGGTCCCAACGCTCACGCTTTACAAGCCCAGGGGCAAGAACACTGGGGCAGCCGTGGTTGTGTTTCCCGGCGGCGGCTACTCGATTCTGGCGATCGATCTGGAAGGGACCGAGGTCTGCGACTGGCTGAACTCCGCAGGCGTCACTTGCTTGCTGCTCAAGTACCGGGTGCCGAATACTGGTCCTTATCCGAAGTCTGCTGCCGCGCTTCAGGATGCGCAGCGCGCCATGGGCCTGGCCCGCCAGCATGCCACTGAGTGGGGAATCGATCCGCATCGCATTGGCGTGCTTGGATTCTCGGCAGGCGGACATCTTGCAGCGGCGATCAGCACTCACTACGACAAGCGGCTCTACGATCCGATCGACGCCGCTGATAGCTTGAGCTGCCGTCCGGACTTTGCGGTTGTGGTTTATCCCGGTTACCTTGCGCTCGCGGACAAGAACTTCGCTCCGAATCCGGAGATCAATCCTACCTCCGACACGCCGCCCACTTTCGTCGTGCAGGCGGAGGACGATCCGGTGCATGTGGAGAACGCCCTTGTCTACTTCCAGCAACTCAAGAACGCAAAGGTGCCGGCCGAGTTGCATGTCTATGCGCAGGGTGGTCACGGCTACGGACTGCGACGCACCGCGCTGCCCGTGACCACATGGCCGCAGAGCGTGGTGACCTGGCTGCACACCATCAAGATTCTTCCGGCTGAGTAGGGTTCTACAATCGTTCTCATGCGCTTTGCCGTGCTCACTATTTCGGATCGTTGCTCGCAGGGGCTGATGCAGGATACTGCCGGCCCGGCAGCGGTTGCGTTGCTCCGCGCCCAATGGCCTGAAGCGGAGATCGAGGCTCGCCTGCTGCCCGACGAAGAAGATCAGATTGCGGCGGCGCTGAGCGAGCTTGCCACGGTTGGCGTTTCGCTGGTGCTCACTGTGGGAGGAACAGGAATGAGCCCGCGCGATCGCACACCGGAAGCCACGCGGCGGGTGATCGATTGCGAGGCGCCCGGACTTGCCGAGGCGATGCGCTCGATGGGTGCCGAGCGTAACCCATTTGCATGGCTTTCGCGCGGCGTGGCTGGTCTGGCGGGACACACGCTCATCGTGAACCTGCCCGGCAGCCGCAGAGGCGCGGAAGAGAGCCTGGCTGCGATTTTGAATCTGCTCGAGCATGCAGTGGATGTGGCAGGCGGGGGCCAGACGCATCCGTGATGGTGTCTCGCGACGATCAGCATGGGAAACGCTTTCCAGAATGGCCGCCGCGGCATGTTCGATGCGACCGCATTGAATCCGCAATCACACCTCAAATCCATCGCAGCAAATGGCTTAATCTGCACTGTGCGGCATGTCCGGTGCTGAGAAACACCGGAAAAAGAGTACAATCCATCCAACCGTGAACGTTCGAAGCAAGTCCTCTCATCCTCGCCGCCGTGCAGGCCATGCGTCCATCCGCGATGTGGCCGCCAAGGCCGGCGTTTCCATTGCCACCGTTTCCCGTGCGGTAAACGGTATCCCCACCGTCGACCCGGAGCTTGCGCGGCGCGTGTGGAAGGCGGTGGAAGAAGTTGGCTACCTGCCGAATACGCAGGCGCGTGCGCTAGTCTCTGGCCGCAGCCGCATGCTTGGACTTATCGTTTCGGAGATCACCAATCCGTTTTTTCCTGAGCTGGTGCAGGAGTTCGAGAACCTCGCCGTGGCGCAGGGGTACGAAGTCCTGATCGGCTCAACCAGCTACGATCCGCTGCGCACGGAGTCGCTGATCAGGCGCATGCTGCAGCGCAATGTGGATGGCGTTGCGGTGATGACCTTCGGGATTGAAGAGGACCTGGTGCAGAAGCTGGTCGATCGCGGCTTTCCGCTGGTCTTTGTGGACGCGGGTCCACAGCTTGAAAACATTCGCGTGCTCAAGGTGAACTACGGCGAAGGAATTCGTCAGGCGGTGCAACATCTGGCTGCGCTGGGCCATCGGGAGATTGGATTCATCTCCGGCCCGTTGCGGCTGCGCTCGGCGGTCGCACGGCGGGATGCGTTTCTCAAAGCGATGCGCGAGCTTGGGTTGAAAGTACCGAAGCAACACCTGGTTGTGGGGGACCATACGATGGAAGGCGGGATTGCGGCGATGGAGCAGCTCGCCGCGCTGAGTGCGCTGCCAACCGCTGTACTCTGTTCAAATGACATGAGCGCCATTGGCGCGCTGCACGCGCTTTATCGCACTACGCACAAGGTTCCCGACGACGTTTCGATCGTGGGTTTTGACGACATTCATCTTGCGCAGTTCATGCTTCCGCCCCTGACGACAGTGCAGATGTCGTGCAAGGAGCTTGCAGTCGCAGCTGTAGATGCGTTGCGCGCGGGGATTGAGCCGAACCATCCGAAGGCCAGGCAGATGGAATGGCAGATCGACACGCGGCTGTTGGTGCGCCAGTCAACGGCCTTCCCGCGCGGGACGCTGCCGGCGGTGGTGAAGCGGCCTGCGGCAAAGCGCTAACGCGCGCCGAATCTCCACGACACCGATCCGCCCAGCCAGGAGACCATGCGTATGCCGACGGCCTGCTCACTTGTGCCGCAGTCGAAATCATTCGCGAGGCCGCTCGGCCCCGATCCAGCCGCGCAGTAGGGCACACCGCCAAGGGTCCAGCCAGAGTTAAAGCTCTCGGTTGTCTGCCCGGTGTAACCGCGCGCCAACATTCCGTTCATGCCAACTTCAAGCCGCCCGTTCAAGAACGGCCGCACTACAGCCAGTCGCGTTTCGCCCACGGGTATCGCTTCATATTGGGCGAGATGATCGGGGTTGCCCACATCGAGGAGCTTGTGGCCGACGTACTCGTACTCACCGCGCGCGTGGAGGCCGGCGGGCAGCTTGTCCAGGGTCGCAAGCGCATCGAAGATGGTTCGCGGCGCCTCCGGCGTGACCATGCCGGGTATGCCATTGAACGACGCCAGCCGCGCGTCTGCTTTTGAGAAGACGGCCGAAACCGATCCGAAGCTGAGCTGGCGCCGCAGGTTCACGGTGAGGAACTTCAACGTGCCCGGGCCAAGGTCGAAGGCTGTTCCATTGTCCGGATCGATCTTTCCTGAGGTCGCAGTCGTGCGCGTTTCGCCGAGCGTGATCCGCAGGTCTGTGCGCGGAAACTCTTTCTCGATGACGAGCTGCTCAGAGTGGGAGCGCTCAAATGGGTTGGCGAGCGCCGAGGCGCCTGGGCCAACCGCAGAGGGAGCAATCGTGATGCGCGGATCTTCGGTAAAGAATCCCTGGCCCACGCTGAACGAAGCTGACGGCAACCAGTGCGCCCGGCCCGTGCCCGGCGACCAGGTGAGTGTTGCCTTTGGCTCTTCAAAGCTCCGCCACTCGTCGAATGAGTCCAGCGGCTTGAATTTATCCATGTTGCGCATCTCCACGGCTTCGCTGCGCAGCCCCGCATAAAACCGAAGATGGGGGCCGAGGTCGCCGTTGACAGCAATGTAGGGTGCAGCCTCGCGGATCGTAATGTTGTTTCCCAGCACCGGGACGAATTGGCCATAGGTCTTGGGATCGGCCGAGAGATAGTGATCGAGATCGTCGTTGTGGAGATCGTCCTGGTTGTAGAGGAGGCCGGCCATCGCCTTCAGCCACGGCTTGAACTCGTGCGTCTCCCGTGCGTCGGCGCCATGCACGGTGCGGAATTCGCTCTGCCGAATCAGCCCTTCGCCGAAGTTTGAAAACAGCGCAAGGTTGTAGGTACGGAAGAATCCGGAGAACGCTGCTTCGTCTCTCGTTCCGAGTTTCCAGCGATCATCGGCGGCGAGGATCGACGTGTGCGTCTGGTCCTGCTGGCGGGGATCGATGGTGTCATTTGTCTGGATGCCGAACCCAGTCGGCACCAGATTGCCCTCGTGCGACATGCCCCAGTAACCGATGCTGGCGAGGGTCAGCTCATGCCGCCCAGGTTCGAAGATGCGCTGCGCGTTCCACTTGAACTGTTTGCGATGCTCGAGTGTCCGCATCAGGCCGTTGCCGTAGTTGGCTTCGATGGCCAGCCATTCTTTCCTGGTTGCGTCAGAGGGCGCGAAGGCGGCCGCGAGATCGAGATCGCGATAGTCTCCCGTGAGCGTGAGAGAGGGTTGCAGGCGTGGGCGAAGGCTATAGGTCGCACCGAGGTTGAGCGCGTGGTCGCCTTCAAGCACGTTGAACGCACCGCCATCGGTGGCCACATTCGCCAGCGCGCCGCTCACATAGATATTTGGATCGGCATAGCCGTTGCCGTGGGCATTGGCGGAGAGGTTGTTGGGGACCAGATAGCCGCCAACTGCGATGTACTGCGCGATGGGTTCACCATGATCGCCCGCCACGCCCGGCACAAAGTACTGCGGCGCCTTGATGCCGCCAGCCGCGGTTTCGATGGGCATGCCGGGAATGGAGATGGGCGCGCCCGGGCGGCCGGGATTGGCGTCAAGTAGTTCTTCGCGGACCAGAACCTTCTGGGATGGATCGGGGCGATCGATCTCCATCCGGCTTACGTCCGCGGTGACCAGCACCTCTTCAGTTGTCGCGGACAGACGTTCCATGCGCAGCGTAAGGCCGGATGGGTTCGTGCTCAGTGTGACTCGGCGGGCGATCGGGGCAAATCCATTAGCCTCGACCTGAATGGCGTAGGGGCCTGATGCGGGGAGGTCGAGCGCAAAGCCGCCATTTTTGTTGGTTGTAGTTGCGACGGCGTTGCCAGTGGCTGGCTCGAAGCTCAGTTTTGCATTGGGTACCGTATGGCCATCCGGGTCGAGCACGGTCCCGGCTACCTGGATCCCGGCTGACTGCGCACAGGCGACACACGCAGCAAGGGCAAGCACGAAGGATATGACGATTTTAAAGTTCGTGCTACCCATGGCTTGAATCCTGTTCCGAAGAAAAATGCGCAATCCTGGGCGCGTCCTTGATGCTCAGTGTTTGTGGCGGGGTTTTCCTGGGTGATCGTGTGAGTGTTCGTGCGTGTGGTTGTGAGCGGCGGCTTCTGGTTCGTCAATTACCTTGGCCGGGACAGTCATTACCAGTTGCCCATGCTGTACGCCTTTCAGGCCGATGATGCGGTCTGCAAACTGGGATACGTGGCCGGACTTGCCATGGACGATCAGCACCTCAAGGCAGGAGTCGTGATCGAGATGCGCATGGCTGGTGGAGACGATCAGTTCGTGGCTGGCATGCTGTAGTTCGGTGAGTTTTTCGCTCACCCCGTGAGCGTGATGATCGTAGATGAGGGTCACCGTTCCAACGACGGTGGCGTCGGGCATTGCCGTCTGCTCCTTCACCAGCCGGTCGCGGATGAGATCGCGAAAGGCCTCGGAGCGGTTGGTGTAGCCGCGATGGCGCATGGAGCGATCGAATCGCTTCAGAAGGTCCGAGTCCAGCGCAATGCCGATTCTGCTTAGCACACCCATGGCATGTCCTTGTCTGCTCCCGGTTGGCTCATGCACCTGGATGAGGTACGCGGGAGCATGGAAAACGGATTGGTAGCACGATCTTAATGATCATGCTACGCCGAAATGCCAGCACGTGTGATGCAGGGCACATGTTGGTGGGGGGATTGGGCGAGGGGTGAACGGATGATTTGCCGGGGTGCTTCGCTACGGTTGGACGATCGGATCAGGATGCTTTGGCACGCGGCTTTTCGGTTTCGGATGCTGCGGCTTCGTCCTGCTTTACGGGTGCCCCATCCTTCTGGATCATCACCGGATTCGGGTAGCCAACCCAGATGGTCGCCTTATCGAAAAAGGCATCGACAGCGGCATCATCGTTGGGGTTGTAGGGGCCATCATCGGGATCGTTTGGGTCATAGGGGACCGGAGCGTCTTCAGCGATCTGCTTCCTAACCCAATCCCAATCACTTAGATCGTGTTTTGGCAGCGGCATAACGTCTCCTTTCCCGGCGTGAGGCAAGAACTGCTCCCTGCAATTCAACCAGAGCGACGTCCTTGAACCTAGTTTCTGGCTCTGTTCTCTGCCTGTAGGTAATCTTATTAGGGCTCTCATAGACCAAATACGCAGCAACGAAGTCGAGTTTGTGCTTCCGCAGGTTTGCTTCGCGCTTGGCTTCGTCCCATTCGTACACGCGGCGATTCTACAACGGTGCTCAGATGGCGATTGTGATCGCAGCAACAGTTGGCGCCTATGGACCATGAGTACTTACATGCAGCCATATTCTGACTAATTCAGGAACATTGTCCGGTAGAGGGTGTCGCGCTGGACGGGCTTGAAGCCGGCGTCGCGGATGATGCGGCGGAGCTCTTCTTCGGTGGTGCAGTTGGAGGTGCCGGCGGCCTTGACCACGTTTTCTTCGAGCATCACGGAGCCCACGTCGTTGCCTCCGAAGTGAAGGCCTAACTCCAGGACCTTCAGGCCTTGAGTTACCCAGCTAGCCTGGACGTTCTCGATGTTATCGAGATAGAGGCGGGAGATAGCCAGGACCTTCAGGTATTCAACGCTGGTGGCTTCGTCCCAGCCGCGGCCGCCGAGGGCGGTGTTCCCGGGCTGGAAGCTCCAGGGGATAAACGCGGTGAACCCGCCGGTCTCTTCCTGTAACTGCCGGACAACCTCAAAGTGGTTGACGCGCTGGTCGAAGGTCTCGCCTACGCCAAACATCATGGTTGCGGTGGTGCGCATGCCGAGTTGATGGGCGCTGCGGTGGACGCTGACCCAGTCCTCGGTGCGGCACTTGAGGCGGGCGATGCGCTTGCGGACATCGTCGTCGAGGATCTCCGCGCCGCCACCAGGAATGGAATCGAGGCCAGCATCGTGCAGTCGCGCAATGGTGTCGCGGAGGCTCAGGTTGCTGTACTCGGCGATGGCCAGCACTTCTGAAGCTGAGAGGCAGTGCAGCCAGATCTGCGGGAAGCGCTGCTTGATGCCGGTGAAGAGCCGCTCAAACCAGTCGATCTTGAGGTCAGGGTGGATTCCGCCCTGCATCAGAACACCCGTGCCGCCCATCTCGATTGTTTCGGCGATCTTCTCGTAGATCTTCTCGAATTCGAGGATGTAGCCTTCGGCGGCCTGGGGCCCTTTGAGAGGACGGTAGAAGGCGCAAAAGGTGCAGTACTCGGTGCAGAAGTTGGTGTAGTTGATGTTGCGATCGATGATGTAGCTGACAACGCCCTCGGGGTGCAGGCGGCGGCGCACCGCATCGGCCTCAAAACCAAGGCCGATCAGGTCAGGAGAGTGAAAGTAGTCGAGCGCCTCTTGGCGAGTCAATGCCATATCTGGATTCTACCAATTCGGAGGTTCGGTGGTTTCGTGGAGTGAACAAAGGGGCTGAGGTTCAGCGTGAACGTTGTTCCTGGGACCGCTGTTCTTCCGGAGTCTTGCGAAACAGGAACAGCCCTCGTCCGCGGACCTTCCGGCCCTGCGTGCGGGAGAGGTTTGACGCCGTGGAAATGCCGCTGAACAGGATGAAGAAGTCCCAGAAGGCGCGCCACCGGCTTTTCTTTGCCTGCTCAATCACGAGCTTTCCCCACCGATCTTCGATTCGTTGTTCTTGCATCTATTGGAGCGACTAGCCAGAGCTCCGGTTGCAGGATTTTGTGTGGTTCTCATCCGTTTGGTTGAGGGGAGGGAAGCGTAACCGCCTCAATCCTGTTTCGCCTTGGGAGCGGGCTTTGGGACGGGCCTGGGCTTCCTGGTTGGCGAGGAAACGCCCATGCTCATCAGAACAAATCCAAGCCCCTTGCGAATTGAATCCAGTACGCTCACTGTCTTAGAGCCTTTCTAAACCGTTGGGTCTTTTAGCCCTATTGCTTCTTTGCGGCTGGTGCAGGCGTCGCAGGGGCAGGCGCGGGCTTGCCATGCAGAATGTCGAGCGCAGCAGGCGGGAGGGGCTTGTTGGCATTTGCCAACAGCAGGCTCACCTGCCACAACTGTGTGTCGCTCAGGATGTTCTTGTATTCCGGCATGCCGGTCAGCCGGATGCCGTTGTAGACCTTCCAATAGGTTTCGCCCGGAGGGTCATCGCTCACGCCCACGACGTCGCCGGTATGGTGCTTCTCCCAGAGAGGCGGCGCGGGGGGATACATGTGCGGGCCATATCTTGAAGGAGAGCCATGGTACCCGTGGCAAACCGCGCAGTCGTCGCGATAGATCTGCGCGCCGGCGATCAGGTTGGCCTCGTTGACCGCGATTGGCGGGGTCCCGATCTTCTCGCGTTCCATTCGCGCATTGAGTGGAATTTGTGCGATCAGTTTTTCCTGTGGAAACGGTGTATCTGCCACGGCCACCGGCACCTTGCCAAACTCAAGGTACGCCAGCACGACGAACGGAGCGAGAATGAACCCGAGGATGATCCCAAGCAGAACCTTGCCCATACTCTGCGCCTTCTCCAGAGCCAACTTGGTGGCTCTCAGTCTTCCCGTCTCTCATCCTAGAGCATCCTGGGCGCATCTTGGCTAAGTCAGGCTATTTTCGGAGGCGAATCGGGTCCGGGCGCGTCCAAAGCAGTACGGGCTCACCCACAACACTCCCTTGGGATGGTTTAATACCTAAGGGGGGAGCGCTGCCTCAATGTCAGGTTGAGCTTCCGTACTCCCGTGGAGGTAACCCTAGCCCGATGTATCTATTTCGCCGTCTTGCCCTTCTGCTTGCAATAAGTTTTACCGCATTTTACGTCGTCCAGGCCGAAGAGCCGAGTTCGAGTAGCAGTACTGCCTCCATTGACGCTGCCCATGCGCAAACACCGGCTGCCGCAGATAGCCAGAGCCAGGGATCGACGGGTCAGGCGGCACAGACACCGGGCCAGATCAGCGTTCAGGCCCGCATCAAGGCGCGCCGCGAACAGCGCCGGATTCAGGCAATCCACGAGATCTACGACCACCTCTATGAAGGGTACGTCGGCGCGGGCTACCTTCGCTTCATTCCGGGATCCACGCTGCAGCGCGTGAACATGTACAACTGGAACGGCGGATTTACGCGCTACTTCAGCGAGCGGCTCGGGGCCACAGTGGACGGTCGCGGGTATTACGGCACTCCGTTCATCAGGCCCATCCAGGACGGTGGATCGGGCATTACCAAGCCGGCTATCAGCGTCTACACCGCGATGGGCGGCCCCACCTACCGCTTCTATATCCAGCCAAAATTCTCAGTCTCAGGGCGGGTGATGGCTGGCTATTCAAAGGGGAACTTCTCCGGCGATACGAACGGCTTTGGCGGCACCACGCTTGGCCTCTGGAAAGACGGCGGAACCTTCGCAGCGAATGCCAGTGTCTTTGTGGAGTTGAACGTAGCGCCGAACCTTGGGCTGCGCGTCGCGCCTGAGTACATGCTCACCGGATTCGGCTCGACCCTGCAGAATGGTCTCGGGTACACGTGCGGGCTGGTCTATCGGTTTGGGAAGCAGTAGAAAGACAGTTCACAGTTGTCAGTTGTCAGTTGTCAGTTTTTCAGGGACCGGCGCCTGGTTCGCACACAAAAGAAAAGCTGGTAGGGTTGGGCCGGGAAGAACCGGTCAACACTGCCAGCTTTTTTACTTGAGATCGCGCGACGCTTGGGTCCACCATCTCTGACAACTGACAACTGACAACTGACAACTGACAACTGACAACTGACAACTGACAACTGACAACTGACAACTGACAACTGACAACTGACAACTGACAACTGACAACTGAGAACTGAGAACTGAGAACTGAGAACTGTGGACTGTTACTGAAGGATTGGAATTCCGGCGATGCGCTTCTGCCACTCGGCTGGGCCGGTCTGGTGGACGCTGGTGCCCTTTGAGTCGACGGCCACTGTGACCGGCATGTCGCGGACTTCGAACTCGTAGATGCCTTCCATGCCGAGGTCCTGAAATGCCAACTGCTTTGAGCTGACAATCGCCTTGGACACCAGGTAGGCAGCACCACCCACGGCCATCAGGTAGACTGCGCCAAACTCTTTGATGGCTTCGATTGCCACGGGGCCACGCTCAGCCTTGCCAACCATGCCCAGAAGGCCGGTTTCGGCCAGCATCTGACGGGTGAATTTGTCCATGCGCGTGGCGGTTGTCGGCCCGGCCGGCCCAATTACTTCTTCGCGCACCGGGTCCACAGGGCCAACGTAGTAGATGAACCGGTTATTGAAGTCGACGGGGAGCTTTTCTCCGCGGCTGAGCATATCGGTCATGCGCTTGTGGGCCGCGTCGCGCCCGGTGAGGAGCTTGCCGCAGAGGAGGAGGACTTCACCCGGTTTCCAGGTTGCAGCTTCAGCGCGCGTTACCGTGTCAAGGTTCACGTGGCGGGCACCGGTTGGGTCATAGTTGAGCTTGGGCCAATCCTCGAGCGATGGCGGATCGAGATAGACCGGGCCTGAGCCATCGAGCACGAGGTGAGCGTGCCGCGTGGCCGCGCAGTTGGGAATCATGGCGACGGGCAGGTTGGCTGCGTGGGCCGGATAGTCGCGCACCTTCACGTCGAGCACGGTGGTCAGGCCGCCGAGGCCCTGCGCGCCGATGCCCAGCCGGTTGACCTTGTCGTAGAGTTCCACGCGCAGCTTCTCGGCCGTGGTCTGGGGGCCGCGTGCGATGAGGTCCTGAATGTCGATGGGGTCCATCAGCGACTCCTTGGCCAGCAGCATCGCCTTCTCCGCCGTGCCGCCAATCCCGATGCCAAGCATCCCCGGCGGGCACCATCCCGCGCCCATGGTTGGAACAGTTTTCAGAACCCACTCCACTACGGAGTCCGACGGGTTGAGCATGGCGAATTTCGATTTCGCCTCGGAGCCTCCGCCCTTGGCGGCGACGGTAAGGTCAACCTTGTCGCCCTTCACTAGCTCCACGTTCACCACCGCAGGCGTGTTGTCCTTGGTGTTCTTGCGTGCGCCGGCGGGGTCTGCCAGCAGCGATGCGCGCAGCTTGTTGTCCGGGTCAAGATAGGCGCGGCGAACACCCTCGTCGACCATCTCCTGCAGGTCCTTGACCGGTTCACCCGGGCCGGGTTCGAAGTGCACGTCCATGCCGACCTTCACAAAAGCGTTGACGATGCCGGTGTCCTGGCAGATGGGACGGTGGCCCTCGGCGCACATGCGGCTGTTGATGAGGATCTGCGCGATGGCGTCCTTGGCAGCGTGGGACTCTTCGCGCTCATAGGCCTTCGCCAGGCTGGTGATGTAGTCCACCGGGTGGTAGTAGCTGATGTATTGCAGCGCGCCGGCGACGGTGCGGATGAAATCTTCCTGGCGAATGATGGTCATGAGGTCTCCTCTGCGAACCCTCTAGGGTAAAGGATGGGACGGAGGGCTGGCAGCATCGGGATCCGAATCTGGGCTGGCTGTCGGCGTTGGAGTGCTGATCGCGGGCAGTGGGGCGACCGTTCTTCGGATACGGCTTCGCAGCAGAAGGAAGAGAATCGCTCCCGCAGGCATGGAGAAGTACATGAATGGGCCGTCGATTTCGAATCCGAAACCCGAGGGCAGGGTTATGTAGAAGATCTTGTGCCAAAACTCTCCACTCGACCATTCAATCCCGAATTCTCCGATACCAAGTATTGTGAGGATGATCCAGAGCCATTTCCGCTTTTTGATCGGGGTTCGAATGCACAGAACGAGTGTGTAGATTGTGAAGCCAGTGGAGAGCAGAGCCATCAGAAGAATGGCGTAGTTCAACCAGCCCTTACCGCGAAGAGTGAATTGGCTCATGGATTCGATCGGCATTGTTTCTGGCCGGACCGCTAGGTCCGAAATTGCGTAATGCCCACTGCCGTTGCTGATCGTTACTTGAAACAGAATCCATCGATCCGGGTACTTGTACTCGAGAGTTATCAGCTTTGTACAGATGCCGGTGCCCTTGCACTCAACGGTTCCGCCGAGGGTTTCAACACCGAGAGGCTCTTGTTGCGGCACCAGCGCGATAACCTTTGGGATGTCGCTGCGAAGGCTGTCCTTATCCGCGCGCGGGTCGAAGGATTGAATGATTTGGTCGACTTGGCTCTGACGAAGCTCTTCATAATAACGTTTGCTTTCTCTGACTGCGTCAGGTGCGGTCCTGTCGATGAGCCATCCGATCTTGCACCCAGTCAGGCCGAGCAACAAGAGAAGCGCAGCAGCTTTCTTGAGTCGTGTCACACGAATCTCCAAGCTAAGATTTCTTTGGCTTTAGGCTAGCGGAATTATACAGATTGGTATTGTCAAGTGAGTATGACTCAATCCACGCAAGCAACGATGACCAGATGCCGGGGTTAGCCGAAAGCGCGCCGTTTCAAAACCTGGAATCAGCCACGTGTGCACAGCCGGAAAGGGTGCTTACGGCTGCTTCACCGCCGCTCGCAAATCCGTGTGCACGAAGTCATCGCCCTTGAAAAGGATCGGTTCTCGCTTCTCCCGCGCCAGCACGTAGCTGAAGCAGTCGCCAAGATTCAAGCCTGTTGAGATTCTGCTTTTGTGGCAACAGAATCTACCTTTTCGGTCGGCGGAAGTTCACCAGGGCTGGTCCGTTGCCTCTCCAGTCTTTCTTTCACAGCAAGCCTGACTGCCTCTGTCTTGGTCACCCCTTGGATGGCTGCCAGCTCGGCAATGATCCGGCAGGTTTCCTCGTTTTTGATGCGAATTCCCTTTCTCTTGTCTGCCATGACTCAATTATCGGCAGAACATGCGGCTTCATGCGGGTCCAGTATGCGAAGCTCGCCCAGTTTTGGAGCGGCGACCGACAAAATGCCCTAATCTATTCCCATGCCCGATTCTTCCCAGGAAGCAGCCCAGTCCACAATCTTTGACCTGCTTGTTGTCGGTGCCGGGCCGACCGGGCTAGCTTGCGCCATCGAGGCTCAGAAGGCCGGGTTCCGGGTGGTACTGGTCGATAAGGGCTGCATCTGCAACTCGCTCTTCCATTACCCGGCGCACATGACCTTTTTCACCACGCCGGAGCTGCTGGAGATCGGCGACATTCCCTTTCCCAGTCCCAACGCCAAGCCCACCCGCAACGAGGCTCTGCAGTACTACCGCCTGGTGGCGAATCACTACAAGCTGGACGTGCGGCAGTACCATCGCGTTGAGGCTGTGACGGGCGCGGACGGCGGCTTCACGGTGAAGCTGGAAGATCGATTTGGCCGGCCGAGCGCCCTGCGCGCCCGCAAGCTGGTGCTGGCAACGGGCTACTACGATCTGCCCAACTACATGCATATTCCAGGGGAGAATCTGAGCAAGGTCCACCACTACTACAACGATCCTCACCCGTATTTCGGCATGGATGTGGTGGTAATTGGCGGCAAGAACTCGGCCGCCATAGCCGCGCTTGAGCTGTGGCGCAGCGGGGCGCGGGTTACGCTGGTGCATCGCGACTCAGTCTTGCATCGCCATGTGAAGTACTGGATCAAGCCCGACATTGAGAACCGCATCAAGAACGGCGAGATCAAGGCGTACTTCAACTCACGCGTGGTGGCGATTGCGCAGGATTCAGTCGACCTTGAGACTCCGGACGGCCCGCTGACGATGAAGAACGACTTCGTCTTTGCCATGACCGGGTACCATCCGGACTTCGACTTTCTGGAGCGGTTGGGGGTGCGGTTTGACGGGCCCGATCGCCAGCCCGTCTACGATCCTGAGACACTGGAGAGCAACGTTCCCGGTATTTACCTGGCCGGGGTAATCGTTGCGGGTTCGCGCACCAACGAGATCTTCATTGAAAATGGCCGCTTTCATGGCCGCCAGATCGCCCGCGCGCTGGCCGAGAAGCCGGCCGCGGCTTTGTGAGGCCCAATGCCCTTTCGCGACGGATTTCCGCAGAGTCTGGCCCCTCGGCCGCCAGAGCCGAAGAGGAAACTGACGCGTTTCTGGCCGCGATCCATTCGATCGCAGATGCTGGCCGCATTGCTGCTGCTCGAGGTTCTGTCGATCACCCTTTTCGGGGTTCTTATGATTCGCCAGCAGGCGCACGACGTCTATCAGCGTGCGCAGCGCCGACTTGCCTATGAAGCGCGTTCGCTGGCCGTGCAGTCGCGCGAAGCCCTCGTGCAGAATCAGCCCGGATGGCTCGCACTTTCAGTGAGGATGATGGGCCAGGGCCCCACGGTGGCGCGCGCAATGGTAACAGACGGTGCGGGCAAGGTGCTCTACGTAAGTGAGGGAAATCCGGCGGAGATCACGCTTACCTCGGTTGAGCGAGACCAGATTCCACTCCTGCAAGGTGGTCAGCCCGAGGCATTCAGTCTCGGCGGTGGTGACTGGGAGGGCGTCGGAGCGATCTACACCGGCAGCGATCTGCGCGGCTATGCCTGGGTGGAATATAACCGGGCACCGGCGCGCGACCTGCTGGACTCAATCCTCGATGACACGATTCTCTTCGGCATCATATGGATCGTGGCTTCCGCGATCCTGGTGTTTCTCATCTCGCGCTCCATCTCGGGCCCGCTTGAGGTGCTTCATCGCGGAACGCGCGACCTGATGAGCCTGCCGGAAAGCGGTGGCAAGTTTCCGCTTCCCGTCTCCGTTCATAACGAAATAGGCGACTTGATTGAAGCCTTCAATCGCATGGTAGCCTCAATCGCGGAGCAGCGAGCCGGCCTGAATGACACGCTTTCTCTTCTTGACTCGATGCTTGCCAATGCGCCGATCGGCCTTGCCTTCTTCGATCGCAACTGCCGCCTGGTCCGTGTGAACCAGGTCTTTGCCGGCATGACGGGCGTCCCGCTGTCGAGCCACCTGGGCCGGACCCTGCCGGAGCTGCTTGGACAGCCGGTTGCCCAGCAGTTGGAGGACGCGGTGCAGCGGGTCTTTTCCAAGGAGGAGCCGGTCAGGAACCTGGAGCTCAGCGGGCCGCCGCACTCTGACGCGGCCACCAAGCAGGATCAGCCGTGGACCTGGCTGGCCAGCGCCTATCCCGTTCGCACCACCCCACAGCAAATGCGCTGGGTGGGCGTCATTGTTCTGGACGCCAGTGAGCGCAAACGTAACGAGGAGGCGCTGCGCAAGACGGAGAAGCTTGCGGCGACCGGGCGCCTTGCGGCATCCATTGCGCACGAGATCAACAACCCGCTTGAAGCAATCACAAACCTGCTGTTTCTGCTGCGCAGCTATTGCGGGCTTCAGGATCCAGCGCTGAACTACGTGGTCATGGCCGAGCACGAGGCCAAGCGGATCTCCGAGATCACCCAGCAGACGCTGCGCTTCTATCGCCAGTCCACCCTACCCGGCCGAGTGAGGATGGGTGAGCTGCTTGACTCAGTCCTCAGTCTTTATCCCGCGCGCATCAACTCGTTGAAGTTGCAAGTGGAGCGCCGTTATGACCCTGAGCTGGACATTTTCTGCTATGCCGGCGAGCTGCGGCAGGTGTTTGCCAACCTGGTAGGGAACGCGATCGACGCCAGCAGTGCCAACGGCCGGCTCATCCTTCGAGCGCGCCCCTCGCGCGATTGGAAAGACCCAGCGCAGAGGGGAGTTCGCTTCGCGGTCGCAGATAGCGGCTCCGGCATGGAGTCCGCTGTGCGCGCACGCATCTTTGAGGCTTTTTTCACGACCAAGGAGATTACGGGAACGGGCCTCGGCCTTTGGGTGAGCCAGGAGATCGTTGAAAAGCATCACGGCTTGATTCATGTGCGCAGCCGGACAGCGTCTGCGGGTCGGCCGTCGGGAACGGTCTTTGAGATCTTCATCCCCGACGACCCAAACCTGGCAGCTCCGGCCAAGCAGACGGTCGCAGCCTCGGTGTAGAAACGCGCCTGCAATCAAAGATTCATCTTTGCGCCTTCCCGGCTGCATGGGGTGCCCAATAAAATGGGACTCTGATTTTGGTCACATCAAGGAGAATTTCCCCAATGCCAGTTGCCCCACAGATTGCCGCAGCCGCTGCCATGTTCCGTCAGAATGGCGTGTTTCTTCCCAAGTCCTTTGAGGGCATGACGGCGGAAGAGTGGAGTCGCCGCCCCAACGAAACCTCGAACTCCCTGCTCTGGGAGGTCGGCCACATTACCTGGGCCCGCGGGCGCACGCTTCACTTTCTCGGCGTGGAATGGAGCACGCCCTGGCTCAACGAATTTGCCCGAGGCAAGAGCGCCACGGATGTTTCGCACTATCCATCGGCCGAAGAGCTTGTGGCTGCGTGGAATGAGGGTTCGGCCGCGCTCACCGCGGCACTTGAGTCGGCGACCATCGATGCGCTTTCGGCGCCCCCGCCTCCCCAGGCGCCGCCATCGAGCGATGGGACCGTCGGCGGAGTCATCAGCTTCCTTGCCTATCACGAGACCTATCATGTGGGTCAGGCCGCCTATGTAAGCCGCTGGCTGGGCCACGCGCAGATCATGGGCTAGGGGCCTGACGCCGATCCAGGCGCTCAAATCCATCTGGCCCAAACAACTTTCTGGGTGTTGATTTTTCAGTGATATGCAGTCGAAACCGCCGGTCGCCTTTTACCGGAATGCCATATGCCTGCAAATGTAGCTTGCGGATTGCCGACAATAGGTTGGGAACCCCGTGCTACGATTTTGGCGGTGTAGCGGGAGGGTGCGCCTGGTGCGCAAATGAAAACGTAATCAAAGGAGCGAAAGCAAAAGAGAGTCTGGAGGAATTGACATGAAACTCCTTGATCGGCTGGTAACTCTTGTAACAGTTTCAGCGGCATGCATGTGGGTTGCGGCTTGCGGCGGCGGTTCATCGGGATCATCTACACCCCCTCCGCCGGCAACGCCCTCAATATCCGTTGCTCCCAGCAGCGCCGTTATCGGAGCTCAGCAGCAGTTCACAGCGACGGCAAGCAACTTTGGCACCACGAGCACCGCGGTCACCTGGTCGGTTTCTGCGCCTTTGGGCAGCAGCCTGAGCGCCGGCGACATCAGCTCGACGGGACTTTACAACACGCCTTACCCCGCGCCTCCATCGGTCACTGTTACCGCAACTAGCACGGCCTTGTCCGCGGTCAGCGGCAGCGAGACAGTGACACTGAGTCTGCCGGCCGCGACGACGGGACCAACGCTCGCGGTGGACGTGAACACGCCCAACAACCCGAGCGAGAATCCGCACACCATCAGCCCCTACGTTTACGGAATGAATGCCTATCTTCTGGACTCGGCCTCAGAGAAGATCGCAAATCCGGGCATACTTCGCTGGGGCGGCGACGATTCCTCGCGCTACAACTATCAGAACGGCTGGACCAACTCGGGCAGCGACTGGTACTTCGAGAATGGCGAAGGCGCAGCGTATATGTTCCCCAACGCCACAGGCGGCAGCATTCTCACATCGTCCAACGCAACAGCAGGCACCAGTTTTACGTCGTTCTTCCCGGCCGTGGATGCGGCGGGTTCGACGGCGCTGGGCACGATGCCGGTGCAGGGCTGGGTGAGCAACGGAACCAATGCGTGCAGTTTTCCGAGCTCGACGTTCCCGAATCAGATGGGCCAGGAGGGCTTTACCGGATTTATCAACTACCCCGCATTCATCAGCTACAACAACGAGCAATGCGGATACGGAGTTTATCCGGACGGATTCAGCGGCTGCACAACTTCGGTCGGCTGCAACATCTTCGGCAACAATACGGTCGCGCAGGTTACGAGCGTCGCGGCGCCGCCGCCCAGCATCGCCAATGCCCCCGCGCCCGGCTCCTCCATCGGCGCGATGAGCGCCTGGGCGAGTGGAACATGGCCGGGCGGCTGGGTGAATTCAATCGCGAACAATCCGAGCTATGGCAACGGCGCGAGCGGCAAGGGGGTGGCTGTCTGGGATCTCGACAACGAGCCCACGTGGTGGGATGGGGAGCACCGCGACGTGCATCCGGACCCCTTCAGCTACGACGAGGTGACGAACAACGGAATTGGAACAGCGCTGGCAATCAAGACGGTCGACCCCACGGCGCTGGTCTCGGGGCCGGTGATCGACTACTGGTGGGGATACTTCTACTCGAAGAAAGACATTGTGTCAGGCTGGCAAACGGGAAATCCCTGCTTTCAACCGTGGAGCAATCCTATAGACCGCGAAGCGCATAATGGCGTGCCCCTGATCGAGTACTACCTGCAGCAATTCAACAATTCTTCGCAGCAGTACGGCGTCCGCCTGCTCGATTACCTCGACGTTCACGGCTATTTCGCGCCTGACTATCCGCCGGGAAGCGGCGTCTCGACTGGCTTCAACCCCGCGGGGGACACCCAGGAGCAGGAGGTGCGTGCGAACGGGACGCGGGCCTTCTGGGATCCCACCTACACCGATCCCGATTACCCGCAACCGAACTACATCACCGACACAAACTACACCACAAACTGCTCGCCGCCGCCACAGGCCCCCAATGTGATTCCCATGCTGCAGGCCTGGGTGAACCGTGACTACCCGGGAACGCAGACGGCCATCGACGAGTACAACTTTGGCGGCCTGGAATCAATCAGCGGCGCCGTGGTCGAGGCGGACATTCTGGGCATCTTCGGGCGTCAGGGCCTGGGCATCGGTTCGCTGTGGCCGCTCGGAACCCCGACCAGCGTGATTGACTCAACGGCCCAGAATCCGGCCAACTACGCTTTCGCCATGTATCGCAACTACGACGGCAAAGACTCGACGTTCGGCGACACATATCTGCATGCAACCAGCAGTAACTCCGGCGGAGATGCTGAGGGCCAGCTTGCGGTCTACGGCGCGCAGCGCAGTTCAGACAACGCGATTACAGTGATGGTGATCAACAAAACCTATGGCTCGTTGACATCGACACTTTCGCTTGAGAATTTTACCGCCAGCAACAACACAACGGCGCAGGTTTACCAGTACAGCAACGCAAACCTCAACGCTATCGCAGCGCAGACACCCGCAACTGTGACTCCGCCTGCAGGCGGAAGCACCAGCAGCACCATCAGCTACACGTTCCCGGACCAGTCGATCACCTTGTTTGTGATTCCGAATTAGGGGCGTCGGCAACGGTGGGATCAGATCTCAGGAGGCGTATTCGCATTGGGGACGGTGTTAGAAACCCTACGGCTTGCATTCATGGATAGAATCCACACAGTAAGCGGTCACCATGATGCCCGAGATACGCAGGCCTGATGGATCTGGGTGGATTACCGGCCGTCCGGAAGTAGGGTCCAATTCCAGGCTTGAATGGTCTTGAAGGCCTGAAACGTCTCCGGGCGGAGCGGCAGAGTGCTAAAACCGTCTCCCAGGGCTGGCCTCGCGTCCGCGACGTAACCCTCAGCATCGACCTCCTTGATCAACGCGCATCGCTCCACTGACGCCAGCTTCTCGGTTGGGAGATCCCATAATCCCAAAAAATCTTCAAAAAACACTTGCGCGCTCACCTTTGTTGTGTGCTACAGTAAGTAACACTATGACGAGTAACACTACAGCTGGTCACGATCCATCGGAGTTGGGCGAACTGGAACGAAGTATCCTCTCGGTGGTCTGGCGCAAGTCGGAAGTCACTGCCGAACAGGTGCGCGAGGAACTGGGCCGCCCGCTCAAGGACTCCACGATACGCACGGTTCTCCGTCGCCTGGAAGAGAAAGGCTACCTCGAACATTCTCTCGAGAACCGAACTTTTCTCTACCGTCCCGCGGAATCGCGGAACCGGGTTGCCGGGCGGGCCGTCAAACGCATCGTTGACTGGTTCTGCGAGGGCTCGGTCGAGGCATTGCTGGTGGGGATGGTCGACTCGAAGATGCTGGACCGCGCTGAACTTCAGCGCCTGGCCGAGCGCATTGCCGCGGCTCGGAACGGCGCCGGCGGCTTAAAGGAGCCCTCGCGCCGGGCAAAAGGAGCGACAAGGGGAGCGACAAAATGACAACGGCCACTTTCCTTCTGCTCATCGAAGCCGCACTCCGGGCGCTGGTGGTGGCGCTGGTGGTTTGGGCCGGGCTTCGCCTGTTTCGAGTGGGCAACGTGGTGGCACAGAAGGCAGCCTGGGCCATGGTTCTGGCTGCAGCTGTTGCCATGCCGTTTTTGATGCGCTGGCAGAGGATGCCCGCATTCGCCACACTTCGGGTGCCGCGATCCTACCTGGGGCCGGTGGCGCAATCTGCGCCGGCCATTGATACTTTGCCCATGTCTGCGCCGTTGAACGATGTTGCAGTCCCGCCGCACCCGAGGCCCAGCGCGGCGCATCAATCCGCACCTGGTAGCGGAGGCCGATTCCCCGCGCCTGCGATCTCACTTGGAGGGCCCGAGACCTCTTATGTGGCTCCAGCGCCGCAGGCTTTGCCGGAGACCGTCTCTCCTCGGGGTTTGATCGGCCATCAACCGGTTGTGCGCTCCATCCCCTGGCTGTCACTCGCCGGATTACTTTACATGTCGGTGGCTGTCGTTCTCATTTTTCGCATGATGCTCGGCGTTGCCACCGCACTCCGGCTGTGGCTCGGCGCGGAGCAAGTGTCGCTTGATCGGGCCAGCGAATTCGCTGCCCGGCTGAATGTCCGTTCGACTCATGCTATTGCCTCGCCGGTCACGGTTGGCTCGGCCGTGCTGCTGCCCGCCGATTACGTCGAGTGGGATGCGGAGAAGCTGCGCATTGTCCTCGCCCACGAGCGCTCTCACATTCGACAGGGCGACTTCTACCTTCAACTCATAGCCGCTCTCTATGCCGCCCTGTTCTGGTTCAGCCCGCTCGGATGGTGGCTCAAGAGCAAGCTCAGCAATCTGGGTGAGGCGATCGGCGACCACGCAGCCCTTAATCAGGCGGCAAGCCCTGCCTCCTATGCCCAGCTTCTTCTTGAATTCGCGGCGTTGCCGCGCCCAACCCTGATTGGAGTAGCCATGGCCCGTCCCAGCACTATCTCGCAGCGCATCGAGCGCCTTCTCAACGACTCCAGCTTCCGGCAGGCCTTTGCCGGCGGCAAGAGCCGCGCATTGCTCGCAGTGCTCATTGTCCCGGTGGCGATATTTGCCGCAACCGCCATGGTGAGGGTGGAAGCAGGCGGCGTCACACAGGCTCCGGCCTCATCGCCGGCCGCGCCCGCTGTACCCACTCCGCCTGCATCGGCCCCGAGTCCAGACGCTGCGCCAGCCCCAGGCGAACTGGCCGCTCCGGCAGCCGAGCCACAGGCTCCTCTAGCCACTCCTGGTGCCGATGCTGCTTTCGGGGCTGACTCTGCGCTTGCGCCGGCTCCGCCTCAGGCTCCGGCCGGCCCCGACTGGATCGTTCGTCCCGACGAGCATGTAAGCTCCGACGTTCTTATTCGGCCCGACATGCACGTCAGCCCTGACGTGCATGTCCAGGTCGACGAGAAGCTGATCCGCAAGGAGGTTCAAGAGCAGATCGCCGCCATGAAGATGCTCAGAGACGCCAAGTCTTACCAGATGGAAGGGGCCTATGGGGACCACTCAGGCTATGCCTACGTGATTTCGGACGACGGCGAATCCTGGGCCATTGTTTCAGCCACCGGTGACAAGACTCATTTCTCCGGTAACTGGAACGGTGCGAGCGCCGAACAGGTAGAAAAGGCGCGCAAGCTGGCCCATGGAAACTTCCTCTGGTTTACAAAGAACGGCAAATCGTACATCGTGGATGACCCAGCGGTGGCCGCCCAAATCGAGGCGATGAACGCTCAAATGGAATTCCTGGGGCGCAAACAGGAGGAGTTAGGCCGCAGACAGGCAGAACTCGGGAAACTTGAGGGAGAAACCGGAAAGCAATTCGAGCTGGCGAAAATTACTGCGCCGGATATCTCGAAGGAGATGGCCGAAATCACTGCTGCGATGACCAAGTTGCAGGCCCAGATGGGCAAAGAGATCAATCGCGAGGAACTGGCAGAAGTGCAAGGCAAGCTTGCTCAACTTCAGGGCAAACTTGGTGTTTTGCAAGCCGGGTTTTCCGTCAAGAATGCCGACCGGGGAAGCAAGATGGGCAAGTTCAGTGCGGAGCAAGGCCAACTTGGCGCGCAGCAGGGCGAGATTGGTGCAAAGCAACGCGATCTCGCACGCGAAGCCCAACAAAAAGTCAAGGCGATCATTGATGAGAGCCTGCAGAGCGGCAAGGCGACGCCGGTTGAATAGCTTCTAGTCCAGCTTCAGACTTTGCGGGCGCAGCAGGTCTTCGAGTTTGAAGCTGGAAGGTGCTTCTTTTGTTTGGGGCGCCATGCAGTGCACCCTCGGATGGATTGGCGTCGCGTAGGACCGCGTCACATGCATCCGGTCCATCAGGATGTAGCGGGCGCGAACGCCGTTGATGGTTGGCGGCATCCCGGCCGGAGCAGCTTTGCGATCGACGTAGATCACGAGTGCTGCTTCGCGGGGATTGTCGAGGCTCTGTCCAACACCGACCCCAAAGAATGCCGGATGCTCTTTCATGAGGCGGCGGGCAACAAGCTGCTTTGCGGTGGCGCCCGCGCTGAGGGCGGACTGCGAAAGCATTGAGGCTCCAGACTCAAGAGGAGTTTTGGGCGCTGTGCCTTGTGTTACCGCACGTGCATTGGACGGGATGACGACCGTTCGCACGCCCCCGATGGTCAATGGCGCATTGGTGCTCATTGCCTCGTCCACGTAGACCAGCACCGCCCCTTCGCCAGGATGGTCGCTGCTGCTTCCTACGGCAACGCCAAGAATACCGGCCTTGGGATCTACCATGAGCCGCGCCTGGGCCAGCGCTCGCTTGGCCCGAGCGGTTTCCGAGGCAGCCAGAGGCTTCATATGTGGCTGTGTCAGGGTTCCTGCGCCATAGTTCAGGCAGCTCACCGCATGATCGGCACCGCCGACAAATGAGTAAGAGACGCCATTGCCGGTGAGCGTTGCCAGCTCGCTCAACACATCTCCTGCGGGGCTGGCCACGGCCTGGCTGGCGCCTCCAGCGTCCATTCCGCCAGTGAAATACAGCCCCACGGGTTCGGCGTTGGAGGCGTCAACCACGAGTGCTCCGGAGTCGCCCGCATCGGAGAATGCGGTTCCAGTGAGCCCGATTTGGTTGGTGAAGGTCTTGGTCAGGTAGGGCTTGGTCTCCGCACAGTCGTCGTAGTAGTCCACCGTGACGTCAACGTCCACGGCGGAGATTGAACCGCATGTCAGCCCGGTCGTACGGCCGCTCTTGGCTATGGTGAGCGCAAGAACGCCAGCTTCGCCCTTGCCCCCCGTTGAACTCACTCCCGGTGGCGCAGCGCCCAGCGAGCCATCCGCCTGCCGTGCTCCCAACTCAAGGATGCTGCCGTTCGGATTTACTGTGTGAGAGCCCACCTGAGCAATCGCGGCATCGGCGTTGGTCGCGGCTGCACTCAGAGGCAGCCACATGGTGAGCGAAGCCACCGGCGTTGTTCCAGGGCCGATCCCGTTCGGAGTGCAACTGTTGTCGATCAGCCCCGGCTGAACGATGGCGTCGCCCACGGTTGCATGATCGCTGCGCGCCAGCACATGGTTGTTGCTCAACACATACTGGCGGCCGCTGGAGTCCTCAATCAGAGAGCCAAGGGTTCCGCCGCAGCAGTCCGCAATCTGGTTGCCCGTCACGTCGTAGTCATTGTTGTTGCCTCCGGAACTGCCCAGCAGCACCGGTGTTGTCTGCGCGCCCTCGTGGCTGGCCGGATTGCTGGCGATGCCGGCGCTGTTCAACAGCAGTTGAGACGAGACGATGGAGGCAGAGTGGTCCACCGTGGCCACAACCCAGGTTGGAGTGGTTGAAGTGACTGTGGCTGGAGCGGTGTAGATGACCGTGCACGTGGTGAAGGCCTGCATACTGCGCTGGCAATTGATATCGCCGAGAGTGCCCTGACCGCCGTTCAAACCGGTTGCCGAGTTCGCCAGTGCAAACGAGATTCCGTCGTAGCCACCCGCTTCGGCGAGGGTTCCGGTGACCGTTAACTGGTCGCTGGCGGGGACGGCTGCGTTCTCCGGCGAGAGTGGCTGCAGGAACCCTGGTGTCACGGTCACGACCGATGTAGCCGTCAAAGTCTTGTTCATGGTCGCGGTCACCAACACCTGCACACGGTCTGCCGTCAGGTAGCTTGGCGGGGTGTACACGCCAGCGGCAGTGATTGTTCCGGGTCCGCTATTTGGATCGCCTCCGGAGACTGACCAGGTAACTCCAGCCGGTTCCCCTCCCGGCAGTGTAGCGGTGAACTGCTCAGCTGCCGATCCCTGCGCGCTGGTTCCGTTGCAGCCGGTGCAGTTGGTGTCGATCGAAGGAGTTCCGGGCGCAATTGAGAAGGTCGGATTGGTGGAGACCGCGCTTACACCGCCCGTGGCGCAGCCTGCCAGCACCAGCAGTGCCGGACCGAGCAATAAGGCAGGAATCCGCGTGAGCAACTTCGTGGAAGAAGCCGACCGACCGCGCATTGGGTGATTCAATCCAGCCATTTCAATGTTGTACCGCCTGGGATTCCGGCCCACCTTTACGATACAACTCTCTTGAGGAACCCGCGCAGCCCAAGGCGGCCAAGAGCGGCAGTAAAGAAGACCAGCGCCACCAGAATGGCCCACCACGGCATGTGGGGAATGGCCGGCGTGACCGCCGCGCGCAGCCCCTCACTCATGTAGACGATTGGATTGAAGAGGACGGCTATCTGCAGCCATGGAATCTTGTCGAGCTTGGCCCACGGGTAGTAGACGCATCCCAAAAAGGTAATTGGCACAACGATGATGGAGAACACGAGGCCGATGTGCCTGGGATTCACGGTGGAACCGATGACGAGGCCCAGCGAGCCTGCAAGCAGGCTGGAGAGCACCAGCACAAGGGCGAGCAGCAGCCAGTGGTGCAGATCGGCTTTCACCGGGTTGGCCGGAATGAAGTAAGCCATGGGGATCACCAGCAGCGCCCCAACGATGCTCTGCATCGCGCTGAAGCAGACCTTCTCCAACGCAACAGCCCAAAGCGGTAGCGGACACATGACGCGGTCGTCGATTTCGCGCGTGATTCCGAACTCGGCGGAGAGCGGTAGCGCCACCGCAGCGATGCCGGAGAACATGATGGCAACGGCCATCAGGCCGGGCAGGATCACTGTGCCAAAGTCAGTGCCGCCGGCAGCCATGGGGTTGCCGCCGCCCATGCGCGGCAGAATGAACGTGAACACAAACAGAAACAGCAGCGGCTGCATCCCCACGCGCAGCAGGAAGGGCATGATCTCACGGCGAAGCACGCTCAAGTCACGCGCAAACAGCCCGAGAAACGACTTGAGATAGAGTCCCGGGCCGTCATGACGAAATGCAGAATCCTGAGGTTTACTCACGCAAGTCCCTCCCTGTGAGTTCAATGAAAACCGTTTCCAGGCTGGGCTCGGTGATCTGCAGGTCGCGGATTCCAAAGCGCGTCGCCATCTGCACGATCTCAGGCAGCAGGCCTTCGGAACTGGCGGCGATCACGCGTAGCCCATCGGCAGTCGTTTCGGCAGAGGTTACATCCTCGCGCGCAGTGAGAATCTCGACCACCGGATCCAGCCCATCGTGCGACTTGAGCTTCAGGTCGAAGATGGTATGCGCGCCGAAGGTCGTCTTGAGCTTTTCCGGCGATCCCAGGGCAAGCACGCGGCCGTGGTCAATGATCGCTACTCGGTCGCTCAACTGGTCGGCTTCTTCCATGTAGTGCGTCGTCAGGAGCACGCTGATGCCTTCCTTGCGCAGCCCTTCGACAGCGGTCCACATGGCCATTCGGCTCTGCGGATCAAGGCCGGCGGAAGGCTCGTCGAGGAACAACACGGTTGGGCGGTGGGCGATGGCGCGGGCAATTTGCACACGCTGCGCAAGCCCCCCGGAGAGCTGATTCACATTGGCAGATTTGCGCTCGGTCAGCAGGAACTGATCCAACAGAGCCATGGTTCTCGCCTTTGCCTGCACGGGGGAGAAGCCAAAGTAGAGGCAATGGAAGTAGATGTTCTCGTAGACGCTGAGCGAGCGGTCCAAAGTGTTGAACTGCGGCACCACGCCAATGTGCCGCCGCGCCCGCGCCGGATGCTTCACCACGTCAATGCCCGCGATGTGCACGGTTCCAGCGGTGGGTAGCGAACGTGTCGTCGCTATGCTGATGGTGGTTGTCTTGCCCGCGCCGTTCGGGCCGAGGAGACCGAAGATTTCGCCCTGTTTCAACTCCAGGTCGACACCGTCCAGCGCCACGACACGATTCTTCGACTCGTAGACCTTTGTCAACGATTGAATTTCAACAATCAAAGGGAACACCATGCGAGAGAGGAAGTTTGCACCATGTTTAGGATAGCTCAGTCGATGCTCGTAGATACCGCAGATTGCAGACCCATTGAAGTCTCACGAAACAAGCACGTTGCACGGCGATGAAAGGTCAGCGCCATGCTAGACTTTGACCAGACTCCCGCCTTCCCGCCGGGATTTTTCATTATGGATGAGACAGAAATCTACGCCAAGTTGTCTGAGGTCTTTGAGAGCGTCTTCGACGAAGATTCCATCCAGTTGACTCCGGCTCTCACGGCAAAAGACGTGGATGGTTGGGACAGCCTGACGCACATTCGGCTGCTGCTCACCGTGGAGCGCTCCTTCAAGGTGAAGTTCTCAACCACCGAGATTGGCAAGCTGGAAAACGTTGGCAGCCTGGTTGCGCTGATCAAGAAGAAGCTTGAGGAAAAGCCTTAGGCAAACAGGGTCAATCGAGGACGGGGATCCCGCCGATGAACGCTCTTTACCGAGATTTGCAGTGGTTGCCGCGAGCGCCGCAGGATTTCTCTGCGCGTGTCAAAGCGCTGGGCAACTTCCTCGGTCCTGTCGGGAGTGAGGTTCAATCGCTGGCTCAGCACGGCCTGGATCTTAACCAGCTCACGCGTTTGGCCAAGGCGATTGCAAGATTACGCGATGAAGGCAAGTCGCTTGACCCTCTGGTCTCGTTTCGCCTTGCTGTTCTCAGTAACTCCACGATTGACATGATCGTGCCGGCGCTTGTGGCCAGCGCGGCGCGTCACGGCATCGCGCTTGAGGTGATTCAGCCTTCGTACGACCAGGTGGCGCAGGAGGCGCTGACGCCCGACTCGATAGTGAATCGTGCAAAGCCCGATGGGGTTCTGATTGCGCTCGACTATCGCGCGCTTCCACTCAAGCTGGTGCCGGGCGATGCCGAGGCCTCCGCCGCAATGGTCGATGGTGCAATCGGCTATCTGCACGCGCTGCGCGACGGCATACGCGCCAACAGCACGGCTGTGTGCATCTTCCAATCTTTTGCGCCTCCGGCGGAAGCGCTTTTCGGAAGTCTGGATCGCGTGCTACCTGGAACGCTGCGCCACGTCCTCGATAGCATCAACCGCGCACTGGCTTCCTCGATCGCCGGGACGGGCGACGTGCTGCTCGATGTGGCGGCGCTGGCCGAGACGGTTGGCCTGGCCGATTGGCACAATCCGCAGTTGTGGAATCTGGGCAAGTTCGCCTTCTCTGACGAACTGATCCCGCTTTACGCCGATCACGTCGCGCGCATCGTTGGCGCGTTGCGCGGCAAGAGCCGCAAGGCGCTGATTCTCGATCTCGATAACACGGTTTGGGGCGGCGTGATTGGCGACGATGGCCTTGAGGGCATCGAGCTTGCGCAGGGCGATGCTCGTGGGGAAGCGCATCTCGCGGTGCAACGTATTGCGCTCGATCTGCGCCAGCGCGGCATCGTGCTTGCGGTGAGCTCAAAGAACACCGATGAGGTCGCGCGCGAGCCGTTCCTCAAGCATCCTGAGATGCTGCTTAAGCTCGAGCACATTGCCGTATTTCAAGCCAACTGGAACGACAAGGCGACGAACATTCAGGCCATTGCCGAGGAGCTTTCGCTTGGGCTTGACGCCTTGGTCTTCCTCGACGACAACCCCGTGGAGCGCGGCCTGGTGCGCAAGCTGCTTCCACAGGTTGCCGTGCCCGAGTTGCCGGAGGAGCCTGCCTTCTACGCGCGAACACTCGCAGCCGCGGGCTACTTTGAGGCCGTCGCTTTTGCCGGCGAGGATCTGAAGCGCGCAGGCTTCTACCAGGACAATGCTCGCCGCGCCACCTTGCAAAAGCAGGCGGGCGGCGTCGATGCCTATCTCGCATCGCTGGACATGACCATCACCTTCCAGCCGTTCGATGCGACGGGCCGCGCGCGCATCGTGCAACTGATCAACAAGTCGAACCAGTACAACCTGACGACGCGTCGCTACACCGAGCCGGAAGTGGTTGAGGCGGAAAATGCACCCGATGTGTTCACCCTTCAGGTGCGTCTCGCAGACATCTTCGGCGACAACGGCAAGATCAGCGTGGTGATTTGCCGGCCCACGCCGCCCAATGAAGGCGAGCCAGCAACATGGGAGATCGACACCTGGCTGATGAGCTGCCGCGTGCTGGGCCGGCGCGTAGAGCAGATGGTGCTGCGCGAATTGCTCGAGCACGCGCACCGGGCCGGCATTGAACGACTGGCAGGCACCTATCTTCCCACCGACCGCAACGCGCTCGTCGTCGATCACTACGCGAAGCTTGGATTTACGAAGATCGGTGAAGACAGTTCCGGAATTACGCGGTGGGAACTGATGGTTGAAGGGTCGAGTCATGATCCGGCTCCGATGAAGGTGGTTTCGACAGGCTTTCAATCGGGCGAGAAGCAAGCGCTTGTCTAACCTGCTCGAACGCTTGTAGGCGACGCAATACTGACAACCGATTTCGTTCGTTCTTACGCCAGGCCAGCGCGCCCATACAGCGTGGTACATTGGCCCAAGGACAGTAGCCAAGCGATGCCTGATACACACTCCGACAGCAAGCCAGAAGACGGCGTGAATACGTCTGCGGGCACTGCTGCGTCTCCGAGCGATTCGTCGGGCAGCGTTCGCGAACAGCGCGCACTTCCGCTGTGGGATTTGATCCTGCTGCCGCTGATCGCCGTTCTAACCGTTGCGATTCTTGGCGGCAGTTCAAGGCTGATCGCCGACCGGGAGACTGCGCAATCGAAGCAAGTTGTTGGCACGTGCATTCAGCAAACCGGCTCCGGCCCGCGTCATGGAGTTCCGAACTCGGTGTGTGTCGAGAGAAGCTCATCGGGCCAGCTTGTCGAATACCGGTTCAACTCCTGCGGAGACCGCAGCCCATTCAACTGCGAGCAGAAGCCGAACCGCGTCTATCGAATTGTTCTGATCGGCTCATCCATTCCAATGGGGTGGGACGTGCAAGAGTCAGATTCACTCAGTGAGCGCCTTTTGGCCGATCTATCCCGGTCAACGCATCGAAAGGTTGAGGTCTATAACTCGGCGATGGAAGGATCGGGCGGCTCTCCCGATACGCTGGCTAACCGAATGTCACATACGATGGCGTTGCAGCCCGACATGATCCTGTGGGTGATCAGCTCCTGGGATATCGATCCGGATAAGCTGCGGGCGCAGGACAAGCCTTCAGAAGGAGGCATCGAAGGATCGCGAATAGTTGGCCGCGTGTTTGGGAAGTTCAAAGTGGCGAACATTTTGACCGAATATCTCTTTCGCAGTCAGAGCGTGTATATGTCGGCCTATCTGCGAAACATTCGGGAGGGTGCTCAGGCACAGGCGAGCTCGAGCAACGAGCAAGATGGGCGAATGAGTGTTTTCAGTTCCGACGTAAAAACAATTGTCGACCAGGCTAAGGTAGCGGGCGTACCCGTGGTGGCGACGTTTTTGCCAAATCGTGCTGAAGCGGATCTGCTGACGATGAGCCCAATGCCCGCGGGCATTGTTCCCGGCCGCCGGAACGGCGAGGTTCGCGCGATCTTGACGAGCAATGGCGCGACGTATATTGACGTCTTGCCGGATCTGCAAGAGACCCCCAACCTGGATGGTCTTTACGATCAACTTGGTTACCACCTGAACGCCGAGGGCCATGCGGTGTTGACGCAGATTCTTGCCAGGGCCCTCACGAGCGGGACAGTCCCTGCGCTTGATTCAAGTCAAGATTCGCAGATGGAAAGCAGTGAAGGGAATCGATGAAAGCAGGAACGAGACGATAATCCTTTCGATTGAAGATCTAGGTTGCAGTGTAGAATTGGCGGGAGACCCATAACAAACTATGCCCGACATGTTCTCCAATTCCCATCTTGGCGAGGGTAGCGCTAACAGCGTTGCCATGGGACTCGATGCTGCAGATCCGGGGGAGAATGGTGGAAGCCTTCCGCGCCGAGCGGTTTCGAGGCTGGATTGGATTACCCTCCCACTTATCGCCTTATGCACGATCGTCATGCTTGTCGCCGGGACGGAGCTCATCGTACGCGAGAAGCGTTTGCATTCGATCTCGACGGTTCAAAAGTGCATGCTGCCTTCGGCTGCGGGCCTTCATGCAGTTCCCAACTCGGTATGTATCCTCACTAACTCAGATGGCCAGAGGGTAGAATACCGGTTTAATTCCTGCGGAGACCGCACCCCGCTTGCTTGCGATAAGAAGCCGGAAGGCGTCTATCGAATCGTCTTACTAGGCTCATCCGTGGCGATGGGGTGGGACGTTTCGGAGCCAGATACACTTGCTGAGCGCCTTTCAGCGGATCTTTCGCAGTCAACACAACGAAGAGTTGAGGTCTATAACTCCGCGATGTTTGGCCCCGGCGATCTGACGGGCCGAGTGTCAAGAGACATAGCGCTCCAGCCTGATCTCATCCTGTGGGTATTGGCTTCACATGATGTGGACAAACGCAAGATGAAGGATCGGGAACGGGAGTTTCAGGAGAGCCCCCGGGGGCGCCGTGGACTGAAGGAGTTCCTGAACATGCCCAGGGTGGCAGGGTTTCTAAGAGGGTTGCTTTACCGCAGTGAGAGTGCGTACTTGGCCGCATATCTTAGAAACATTCGAGAGTCTGCTCAACTTCCAGAGAACTCCAAAAGCGAGGAGGATGGGCGAATGCTCCTGTTCAACGCGTATGTTAGGACGATTGTTGAAGAAGCAAAGGCCGCGGGTGCGCCCGTCGTGGCAACGGCCGTGCCGAATCGTGCTGAATCGGATTTGTTCGCCATGAGCCCGCGTCCCGCTGGTATTAGCCCTGATCGATTGAACGACGAATTGCACGCCATCATGGTCAGTAATGGTGCTACCTATATCGACGTCGTGCCTGATCTCGAAAAGACCCCCAATCTGGACGGTCTTTACGACCAGCTCGGTTACCATCTGAACGGAAATGGGCACGCGGTGCTGACGAAGATCCTCGCCAGAGCCCTTGGGTGCGGCGCAGTTCCTGCCCTTTCTAATGGCGAACAAGCCCAGTCTGAGAAAATGCAAAAGAAATGAATATGGACACAGCCTCAGTTCAATTCGTGCTGTACGGGCTGGCCGCGGTTCTGCTTTCAAACCTGAACCGCTCGCGGGTGTGGCGTTCCATTGTGCTATCAATGGCTTCGCTTGTCTTCCTTGCGCTTCTCGATCGCAATCCTGTCCATTTCATCCCGCTGGCTGGATTCCTTGTGATTGGCTATGTTGGGCTGATCTTCATACACCGAGGCGTGCCCAAGGCTACCGTGCTGAGTATTCTCGGCGTAATTTTCGTTTACATCTGGCTCAAGAAATACACGCTGCTACCCGTGGCGTTGTTCATTCACTCGTTCTATTTCACGCTTGGGCTTTCATACATATTCTTTCGCGTGCTGCACTTGGTCATCGAGGCCGGTGATGCCAAGGACAAGCCCCGCGTCGGCGTTGGCGCCTACCTGCTTTACACGCTGAATTTCACAACTTTGGTTTCCGGACCGATTCAGCGTTACGACGAGTTTGCGCGCGACCAGTTTGCCGAACAGCCCATCCCGCTGGGAATACGAGTCATCGGGTTGCAACTCGAGCGCATCATTCGAGGGTTTTTCAAGGTCAACGTTCTGGCAATGCTGCTGAACTACGCGCGCGAGGATGCATTCATCCAGCTCACGCATCCCATGCCGATGTCGCTCAAGCTCTACGCCGCGTTCCGGCTTATCATCATCTATCCCATCTTTCTCTACGCCAACTTCTCCGGCTACATCGATATCGTGATTGCACTTGCACGTCTGATGCGTGTGCGCCTGCCGGAGAACTTTGACCGCCCATTCTCAGCATCCTCGTTCATCGACTTTTGGAATCGCTGGCACATTACGCTCTCTACCTGGCTGAAGACCTACGTCTACAATCCGCTACTTATTGCATTGATGCGGCGATTTACTTCTCCGGCAATCGAGCCGGTGCTCGGCGTCTTCAGCTTCTTTGTAACGTTCTTTCTTGTTGGGCTGTGGCACGGCCGCACTTCGGAGTTCATCACGTTCGGCGTTCTGCAGGGCGGGGGCGTGGCCATCAACAAGATCTGGCAGCTCTCGCTCGCTCGCGCACTGAGTCGTAAGGGCTACAAGGCGCTGGCGGCGAATCCTGTGTACATTGCGGCAGGGCGCGGCCTTACCTTCAGTTGGTTTGCCTTCACGCTGTTTTGGTTCTGGGCTGGATGGGCACAGATCAAGACGGCTGCCAGCTCGCTCAGCCCGGTCCAATGGCTTGAAGTCTGGGCAACGGTGCTCCTCAGCGCGATGGTGGTGCTGGCGATCTGGGAAAGTTTGCGCGCGCTGCTCTTGTCCATCAGCACGAGCGAAGGGCCGGTGTTGACCGGCCGCTATGCGCGCACGGTCTATGCCTCGGCGCTGGGCTTTGTCGCATTGGTGATGGTCATCCTGCTCAATCAGCCCGCGCCGGGGCTGGTTTACAAGGCTTTCTAACGACCGCTCCAGCGAGTCTGCGGGGATTTCGGATCAGCGGCTTCCCGTCGTGGTCATTTCTTCAGGGCATTGCTTGCGGCCTGCAGCGTGAACTCCAGGGACTCGCGCGGAACGCTCTCGATAAACGGCTTGAGCGCCCAGCCCAGCCCGGCTGGAATCGAGCGTGTGAGCGAGACCGACTCGATCTGGATATAGAGCCCTCGGTCGCGTTCCTCATAGCTCCAATAGGTATCGAGCCGCCACAGGAATCCGTGTTCGTCGGCACGGCTCATGGGGTGTTCGTCCTTCGTCCCAGCGCCGGAGATCTCTGAAATCTTCGTGCTGCGCGAAATGCTGTACCCATGTTGTGCATCGAGGCGCGCAAACACGACATCGTAGGCTGTGTCCATCACCACCGTGATCACATGGCGCTGCTTTACGCGCATTACGGTTTGGATCGAGGTCCTGCCGGCCTCGTCCTTGCGGGTCAGCACTTTTGCCTGCACGATCTGCGGGGCGAAGCTTTTCGGATAGCCAGCAAAATCCTCCATCAGCCGTTCAAAATCGGCCAGCTTCGCGCCGGGGACGAAGGCCGTCCCGCGCCAGTGGTGGAGCATGGCTCCCGGCAACGCAGGTCCATCGGCTGGAGTGAGCCGTTCGATGATTGTCTCGCCACGCTTCAGCTTTACGAGGTTGCCGGGGTCGGATAGCACGGAGGCAACGAAATTGTCTTTGGACTGGTGCTGGCGGTCGATCCGGGACTCCAACGCAGTCATGTATGTGTTGAATCCAGCAACCGCTGCGGCCGTAGGTTCAACCGCCCGGCCAGGCAATGGCGCCGCAAGCGCAACGAGGATCAGAACCGCAGCAGACATGCGCGTTCTGAATTGGTTGCCTCGCGGCATGAATTGAATCGTGCTTTGCAAGTGAATCGTGCCCCGTCCGTGCAATCTGCGTTTGGAAGCCAATCCAGTGTTGGACCGGCAGCTTATTCGATGGTGAGCACCAGCTTGCCGAAGTGGCTGCCTTCTTCCATGCGCATGAGCACTTCGCGCGCCTGCGACCAGTGGAAGTTCTCGCCCACGGGCCGCAGTCCCACCAGCGAAACCGCTCGATTAAGGTCCTCGAAGTCCCTTCGGGAGCCAACATAGATGCCCTGCAAGTTCACCCACTTGTGGAGGATTGATCCGATAGGGAAGGGAACCGGATCGCCGCTGCCGGAGAGGACCCCGATCTGCGCCACCGTTCCGCCCATGCGAACGGCTTTGAGGGATCGGGGCAGGGTTTGCAGGCCGCCCACCTCGACGACCAGGTCCACGCCGACGCCATCCGTTTCCTCCAACGCCCATTTGTCCCATTCCGGAGTGTCCTTGTAATTCAATCCTTCATCAAGCCCGAGCGAATGCGCGCGTTCCAGCTTTGCGTCGCTGGAAGAAATTCCCAGCACGCGTGCCCCGCTCAGGCGGGCCAACTGGAGCGCAAAGATTGAGACTCCACCCGTGCCCTGAATCAGGACTGTAGAGCCGGGCTGCAGCTTTCCCGCTCGCAGAGCGTTCCATGCTGTCACGGCAGCGCAGGGCAGAGTCGCCGCTTCCTGGAAGCTCAGATGCTCGGGGATCCGAACCAGCCCGGTCTCTTTCAGGACGACAAACTCGGCGAGCATGCCATCGATATCGCCGCCCAGAGCGCCCTTCGATTTGGCCTGATCAATGGGTCCTTCCAGCCAATTCTGCATGAAAATCGCCGCCACGCGGTCGCCGGGGCGGAGCGAACTCACGCCGTCGCCCACGGCAGTCACTTCGCCGGCCCCGTCGGAACAGGGAATGCGCGGGAGCTTCATCTTTGGGTTGTAGGAGCCCTGGACAACCAGCAAATCGCGGTAGTTAAAAGAAACGGCGCGCACCCTGACCAGGACCTCGCCGGGTCCCGGCGCGGGGGTTGGGCGCTCAATAAACTCAAGAGAATCAATGCCGAACGAAGGAATCTGCCATACGCGCATTTGTGCTCCTGCCCCGACGATTGGAGCGCGGCCACCCGAATGACGCGACCAACGCTTCCAAACCCCGTAGAATGAAGATAGGGCTCATGAACGGGAAAGTAAATCGAGGGTACATTGATGGCCAAAGCCTTAAAGAAACCGGATCCCGCTGAAGCCAGCGGATTGGTGAATGAAGAACAGCGTCGAGCGGCTGAACTGGTTCGCGCTAACAAGGAACGGCAGCGTCAGGCTCTTCATCTGCAGCGCGAGAATATTCTTTCGCAGCGGACCTCGAATCCGAACCGCCGCACGGCGCTTGAAGCCGCTCTGGCCCAGATCGAGTCGCAGATTGAGACGCTTGCCTAGGGTTCCCGAGTTCTAAGCCACAGTCCGGGGCGTCCCGGTTCCGGCGGGACTGACCTCTCTTACCCATTGCGGTGAAACAGGAGCGAATTTGCCTGGTGAATCGTCGTCAGGCTCACCCGGGCGATATTCACATGCGCCGGCCGGCTCACGGCCCACACAATCGCGTCCGCAACGTCCTCTGGATCCAGCGGTATAAGACCCTTGTAGACTTTCGCCGCACGTTCTTCGTCGCCATGGAACCGCACCAGGCTGAAGTCTGTCTCCACCATGCCCGGATCAATGCTTGTTACGCGTACCGGCGTTCCCAGCAGGTCCTGCCGGAGTCCGTCGTTGAGGGCCCTTTCCGCGGCCTTGGTCGCGCAATAAACCGCCCCATTGGGATAGGTGATCTCCCCGGCAGTCGAGCCCAGGTTTACCACGTGCCCGTGCCCCCGAACCACCATCCCCGGCACCACGGACCTTGTCACGTAGAGCATCCCTTTCACATTGGTGTCGATCATCTCGTCCCAATCTTCGGGCGACCCCATGTAGAGCTTGTCCAGGCCCCGGCTCAGGCCGGCGTTGTTTACCAGGACCTCAATGTGCGCCCAATCGTCGGGCAGAGAGTCGACGGCGTTTTGCACATCGCGCCTGTCGCGGACATCCAGTTCGAGACAGTGAACTGCCTTTGCCCCGCTTAGCAGCGCCTTTTCCGCCGTTGCTCTCAGCCTGGGAATGCGACGTGCCGCTAGCAGCAGCCGCGCGCCCTCCTGGGCAAAGGCGAGCGCCGTCGCGGCGCCAATGCCAGAGCTGGCTCCAGTGATAAAGACAATCTTCCCCTCAAGATTCACTACAGGTCTGCGCATATCCCTATCTTAGAGCCACTTCGGCGCGCCTGCCGCGCTCGCCGTCACAGGTGCTTCGACATGAGCTGTGGAAACACCTACGCGCCGGCGTACTTCTCCGCCATGCGCAACATGCCTGCCGCCCAGTCCTGTTCCGCAATGCCGTCTGCCATTGCTTCTTCAAATACGGCTGCCAGGCCGTCGGCCAGCCTGAGCCGCTTGTGCTGCGAGGCTGCCGACTCGCGGAGCAGACTCAGGTCCTTGGCGCCCAGCGCTACCGTTGCGCCCGGCGTGAGCGGCGGCTGCAGTATCACCTTGCTGTATGCCGCATAAAACGGCGACTGAAACATTGCATTATTGGCTGTATCGAGAAATGTTGCCGGATCAATCCCCTGGCTCTCAGCGTAGACGCATCCATCGCACAGCGCCTGGATCATGGCGCTGATGAGGAAGTTTCCGCCCAGCTTCATGGCATGGGCCTGCCGAGGCTCGGTGCCAACAACCGTGATTCCGCGCGAAAGTGCCTCCAACAGTGGCCGCGCCGTGGCCAAAGCCTTCGCCTCCCCGGCGGTCACGATCCACAGCCGCCCCTCCGCGGCAACATTGGGCCGCCCAAATACCGGCGCCGCCACAAACGCCTGTCCTCGCTTCAGGTGCTCGGCGGTGAGACGCTGGCTGAGGGCAACGCTGATGGTCGCAAGGCTGATATGGAGCGTTCCGGGGCGCATGGTGTCGAGTACACCGTCGCCGAGCAGCACAGATTCATGCGCCGCGTCGTCGAAGAGCATGGTCATCACCACTTCGGCCTCGCCAACTGCGCCGGAAGGGCTTGCGCTCGCCGTTGCCCCCTGTGCCTTCAACCCCTCGGTTGGACCGGCACTTCGATTCCAGACCGTTACCGCATGGCCCGAGGCAAGCAAGCGCCCTGCGATTGCGGTGCCCATCTTGCCAAGTCCCAGAAATGCAATTCTCATTTTCCCTCCCATTCAACTCGCTGGCTAGAGCCGGATGTTGAGACGAATCGTAACAGTTTCGATTCTCGCGCAGGGGGTTAAATCGTTCGATTCATTTGGGAAGCTGGATTTGGGCGGGGCAACGTGCCGCGAGAGTTGTATGGCAATGATCCACATGGAGTAGTAGGTTAAGGCTATCTCCGGCAAGATTTGAATGCCGATAAGCAGAAAGGAGCGATCCTTTCCGCTTGTTCACTGAACGCCGAAGTTGGCGCCAGGCAAGGCAGGGCCCGCGCAAGGTTTGAGAACATGAGCCAGCATTTGGAAACCCCCGGCTTCATCACACGCGTTTTCAGGTTTGCAGTCGCTTGCGTCACGGGGTTTCTGCTCTTTCTGCTGGTGAGCCTTTATTTGCCCTGGCAGGAGCAGCTGATCCTTGGCATCGCCACCGTTATTGTCGGGCTGATCGTCAACAGGTTCTCCAGCTCGAAGGTCATCACCATTGCTCTGATGATGATCTCGTCCACTGCGACTCTGCGCTACTTCTGGTGGCGCGTCCACATGCTGGTGGACTACTTCACCGATGAGTCAAACAACCGCGGAATCATCGACACCACGTTCATTCTGATTCTGCTTTCCGCAGAGTTCTATACCGTTATTATCATGTTCCTGGGCTATATGCAGACCGCATGGCCGCTGGAACGCAAGCCTGTACCGCTGCCTGCGGATGAATCCAACTGGCCCCATGTCGACCTGCTGATTCCCACCTATAACGAGCCGCTTTCGCTGGTTCGCTACACCGCGCTGGCCGCGCTGGCGATAGACTACCCGCCGGAGAAACTTCATGTCTACATCCTCGACGACGGGACGCGAGAAGATTTCAAACTGTTCTGCCAGGAAGCCAATGTTGGCTACATCACGCGGGTCAAGCACGATCACGCCAAAGCCGGGAACATCAACCACGCGCTGAAGCAGATGAATTCGGAGTTCGTGGCCATCTTCGATTGCGACCACGTGCCGACGCGCAGCTTTTTGCAGATGACGCTGGGGTGGATGCTGGTGGACAAGAAGCTGGCCATGATGCAGACGCCACACCATTTCTACTCGCCGGATCCATTTGAGCGGAACCTGCTGCAATACAAGACGATTCCAAACGAAGGGGAGCTCTTCTACGGGATCGTGCAGGATGGCAACGATTTCTGGAATGCGACTTTCTTCTGCGGCTCCTGCGCCCTGCTTCGTCGCTCAATCCTCGATGAGGTGGGCGGCATCGCGGTGGAGACCGTGACCGAGGACGCGCACACTTCACTGCGTATGCAGAAGCTTGGCTACAACACCGCGTACATGAACATCCCTCAAGCGGCTGGGCTGGCTACTGAGACCCTCGCCGCCCATGTGGGCCAGCGTATTCGCTGGGCGCGCGGCATGATCCAGATTCTGCGCACCGACAACCCGCTGTTTGGCTTGAAGATGAAGCTCAGCCAGCGCCTCTGCTACTTCAACGCGATGGCGCACTTCCTCTACGCCGTGCCGCGCATGGTCTTCCTGCTTGCGCCCCTCGTTTATCTGCTGATGGGCCGCACCATCATTCCCGGCTACTGGGCTGCCATTCTGGTGTACGCCCTGCCCCATTTGATTCTCTCCAACCTAACGAACTCCCGCGTGCAGGGAAGCCACCGCCATTCGTTCTGGAACGAGATCTACGAAACGGTGCTCGCACCCTACATCCTGGCGCCTTCGGTGCTCGCTCTGATCAATCCAAAGCTGGGCAAGTTCAACGTGACTGACAAGGGCAATACGCTTGCCCACAGCCGGTTTGACCGCTCCATCTCAAGGCCCACAAAGTTGATGCTGGCGCTGAACACCTGCGGTCTGGGGACGGCGCTTTACCTGCTTTTCATCCAGCACACCATACACACCGGCGCCGTGGTGATGAACCTGGTTTGGGTCATTTTCAACATGATCATCCTGGGCGTGGCGGCCGCCGTGGCCTACGAACAGAAGCAGCGGCGAACCTCCGTTCGTGTTGAGGCCAAGCTCCCGGTTAGTTTGCGCATGCCCGATGGACGCAGGTTCAACGGCATGACTACAGACATGTCCGTCGGCGGCGCTTCCGTTCAGTTCCAACATGGGGTCCAGCTCAGCAGCGGCGAACGGTTTTACCTTTCTTTCCCTGAACAGACAGGGGCGGCGGAGATCGATGTGCGCGCCGTTGACCGCAAGGGAGAAGAGACGCGCGTTGCGTTTATCACTCCGAGGATCGCCGACCAGGAGATTGTTGCCCGGGCGCTCTACTCGAGGGCCGATGCCTGGCTGCAAAACGTGGACAAGATTGAGGTGGATAGGCCGATTGTAAGTCTTGCCCGCGTCGTCCGGCTTTCTTTCTACGGCATCTACCAGATATTGCGCAGCCTGCTTCCAAGCGGTGACGAGAATGCAAAGCGGACGAAGGCTGCAAAGGAAGCTGCGACAGTGGCTGTGCTGCTACTGCTCGCTGGCGGGACGTGGCTTTCGGGTCAGACGGCCGGCAATGCGGGAAGCAGTCTATCGTATGCCGCTTCCGATCAAAACTCGGCAGCGATCGCTGACGATGCCGCGGCCTCGACGCAGTTGATCACCTTCAAGGACATGGGCCTTTCCTCCCCGATGGAGTTGCGCGGACCGGTCTCCTACTATTCACTCCGCTTCACGCTTGCCTACACATCGATTCCGCGCAAGGCATCTCTGCGGCTGATCTATACGCTCGATCCGAGCCTCGATCTGCACTCCACGTCAATCGGGGTGCTCTTGAACGGAATTCCAGTGGCGAATGTGCTGCCCGCGACGCAAACTGCACAGTCGAATGGGACCTTCACCACCGATCTATCGATTCCTGACTCGTTGCTGGTGAGGGCGAACAATTTGACACTTGAATTCAAGGGGACTGGTCCAATGGAGCGCGAGGATCAGGCGAAGACGCGGGTGCTGGTGCGCGTCAGCCCCTTCTCAGCCCTTCAGGTCGACGGCGATCGCATCCAGTGGCAGAGCAATCTCAGCCAGTTGCCTCTGCCGATCTTCGATCCCGATCTGCAGACCACCACCACCATCCCTTTTGTTTTTCTCTCGAAGCCTACGCCCACCACGCTTGAGGCAGCGGGGGTAATTGCCTCCTGGCTGGGGCTTCTGGTCAGCACCAAGCCGATTCACTTTGTGGTTTCAGAAGGGACCATTCCCGCGGGCAACGCGATCATCTTTGCCAGCGACAAGACGCTTCTGCCCGCATCTTTGCAGCTTCCGGCGTCTGCCGGGCCTCTGCTTGCCCTTCGGCCCAATCCCAGCGACGACAAGGGCAGCGTGCTGGTGCTGGCGGGCGATGGCGAAGAGCAGTTGCTCCGCGTCGCGCAGACACTCTCGCTGACCCGAAGCGCCAACGGGCAATCGCAGGGAGCCTTCGTTTCGCTCAGCGGCGACAGCACGACAGTTCCCGATGTGGCGTTGCCCCCAATGCGGGCCGCCGACGATGCACCGCGCTGGCTCACACTCACCAAGGGCGCACGCTTTGCCGGCTGCAGCACTCAGGACGCTCTTCAGACCGATGGTTCGAATCCCATCCCCGTCTACTTCCACCTGCCGCCCGGCGCGCAGTTCGGCGACAAGGAGAATGTCTCGCTGCGCGTGCACTATCGCTATGATGCGCGGCAGATCGCCGCGGGCTCGGCGCTGCGCGTGGTGCTGAATGGAGTGCTGACGGCCGACATTCCGCTGCTTCCGGGTGCAACTGAAGTTGACGGCGAGAGGATGATCCAGGTTCCGGTTGAAGTCTTCCAGCCGTTCGGCAACACAATGCTCTTCCACTACGACTTCGTGCCGGCAAACCGTGCCGCCGTGAGCCAGCAGGCGGGTGTTCTGAACGGAAAGATCCTCTGCGACTCGACCCTCGACCTGCACGGGCTGACGCTTTGGACAGCGATGCCGAATCTTGCGCTCTTCTCGAACGCAGGTTTTCCATTCACGCAGCACGCCGATCTGCAGAAGACCACCGTGGTGCTTCCTGAGTCGCCCGATGCGAAAGAGATTGCTCTCTACCTTTACCTGATGAGCCACTTTGGCGCGCAGACCGGTTATCCGGGCCTTCGCGTGACCGTCACGGGGCCGAACGCTCCGATCAGCGTGGGGCGCGATTACCTTGTGCTGGGAACGGTCGGCAACCAACCGGCCTTTCAATCGCTCGACAGCGTCATGCCAGTTGCCTTGAGCGCGAGCGGAATTCAAGTGAAGCCCGCGACCGGGTATCAAGCCATCATCGACCGGGTCCAGAATCTTGCACTGAACAAATGGAACTCACTGCTGGGCAAGGCGCCCATCCCCGATCTGTCTACCGTGGCGGGTGTGCCCGACGTGCTGGTCCAGGAAGCGATGTCGCCCGTCTCGCCCGATCGCACCATCGTCATGGTCGCCCTTCGCCAGGATTCCTCGGTCGATCCGTTTGCCGCGGTCTTCCTCGATCGTTCGCAGACCCGCGACATGAACGGACCGGTCAGCCTGCTGATGGGGTCAAAGCTCCAGTCCTATCCCGCGTCGGGCGCTCGCTATCACATCGGTGAGGTTTCGGATTATGCCGGGCTGCGGATCTGGTTTGGAGAATCCTACCTGTTGCTGCTCTTGGCTGTTACGCCGTTGACGCTGCTTGTAGCGCTGTGGACTTACGGCTGGATGGCGCGGCGCGCACGTGAGCGGCTCAAGCTGGGACAATAAGCGTCAGCACTGCAAGCAGTGTCTCCCATTCCATCCCTGCAGATCGATTTGCGCTACACTACCAGTCTCGTTGGTACAAGGGACTCGGCAGGCATCTTGCGCGGCAACGCTCAGGGGAGATTCTGTTCGTCGACCCCGCGAACGCTGTAATGCCGGAACCGGGCTAGAGGAGTGATGGAGAAGAGAATGACGAATTCATTTGACCGCCGCAGCTTCATGAAGATTGGCGCGGCAACTCTCGCGGCACACCAGCTTTGGCGACCGGCATACGCTGAGGAACCTCTGTGGCTCACCCAAACAGTCGGTCCATTTGTAGAAGTCGAGATCAGCAGCGGGCGAATCCACGGCGGCCACAGCCGGGGAGCGCTGGCTTTCAAGGGCATTCCTTATGCGGGCCCTGTATCGGGGAAGAACCGCTTTAAAGCCGCGCCAAAAGTTGAGCCATGGACTGGCGTTCGCGACGCAACTCTCCTCGGGCCGCCTGCATTGCAAGGCAAGGGCGGCACCTACGGCGAACACGAGCCCGCCTACAGCGAAGAGTGCCTGGTGCTGAACGTCTGGACGCCGGCAGTGAAGGACGGTGGCAAGCGCCCCGTAATGTTTTACTGCCACGGCGGCGGCTTCACGGCTGGTTCAGGTGGCCAGGGCATTCAGGACGGCTCGCACCTGGCTGCCACGTACGACGTGGTTGTCGTAGCCATCAATCACCGGCTCGGTCTCTTCGGCTTTCTCTACCTGGGAGAGTTGGGCGGCGAAGAGTACGCGACTTCCGGCAACCAGGGCATGCTCGACATTGTCGCCGCGCTTCGTTGGGTGAAGGAAAACATCGGCGTCTTCGGCGGCAATCCTGGCAACGTGATGGTTTTCGGGGAGTCTGGGGGCGGAGCCAAGACAAGTGCTCTGTTGGCAATGCCCACTGCGCATGGCCTATTCCAAAAAGCGGGCATCCAGAGCGGCGCCATGCTGCGCGGAACGCCAAAGGACGTAGCTACCGAGACCGCACGCAGGGTCCTGGCGGGTCTTGACATCGCGCCGGGCGACCTGAGCAAACTAGCCGATCTGCCGGCGGAAAAACTCATGACCATCCAGCTCGCGGCGCATGGTCCACTTCAGATTCCAACCAGGGAGTATCTGGCGAGCCATCCAAATCCGCCTGCAGATGTCGACTTCAGCGGCGAATCCCGCCCCGGAAACTGGGGCCCATTGGTCGACGGGACCTACCTGCCACGCGACCCGTTCAATCCCGCTGCTCCCCCACTCTCGGCCAACATTCCGTTAATTATTGGAAACACACACGACGAGATGCTTCTGTTCATCCGCGAAAACGTGGGGTTCTTTCACGCAGACGAAGTTTCAGTTACGCAGAATATACGTCAGCGCTTCGGGGATCAGGCCGATCGCATCCTGGCCGAGTATCGCAAGACAATGCCCAACGCCACGCCCGTGGAACGCGCCGTCGCCATCTTGACCGCTTCCGCCATGGGCAAAAGCACAGTGACCCTGGCCGACCGCAAATCTCTGCAGCGGGCGCCAGTCTATCGCTACCGCTACGACTATCAATCCAATGTGCCCATCAAAGGCACGGATTGGACGCTGCGCGCTTGCCACGCCAGCGACATCTCCCTTGTGTTCCTGAACTACGACATCCCGGACCTGCAAGGCAACGGCCCGGGCCTTGAGGAAGCATCAAAAGCGATGAGCAGCTATTTCGCCAGCTTTGCGCGCCACGGGGCACCATTTGCCCAAGGGCAACCCGCCTGGCCGCGCTACCACACTGAAAATCGGCCAGTCATGCTTCTCAACAGCGAGTGCCAGGTTGACTATGATCCTGACAGCGACGAGCGGAAGTTCTGGCAATCGCTCGCCTGAGGAAGAGGGTTGAATTCGAGATCGCAGAAGACTTTGGGCTGCGCTGGTCCAGCCGGGCTGAATGACCTAACGCGCACTGCATCACCGATCGAACGTTCCGCCCGCCAGTTGCGGCGGGGGTGGACGCCTACGGCGTTGGTTCGACCAAATGATGCGCAATCGCAAACAGAGCAAGTTCAAGGCGCGTTGAAACGCCGGTCTTGTCGAAGATATTCGACAGGTGCCGCTTGACCGTCTCTTCGCTCAGCGTAAACTGCTTGGCAATGTCGCGGTTGCTGCAGCCCTCGACAATGCAGCCCACGACCTCAAGTTCGCGAGGTGTCAGCCCATATGTCTTCCGTTGCGGCACAATCGCCTGTTGCATCAGGTCGTGCAGCGCTGAAACAAGGTTGACCACGCGCTTTCCGCCGATCCAATAGTCTCCTGTGTATACGGTGCGGATCGCGGTCTGCAGATGGCTGGCCAGCGCATCCTTCAGCACGATGCCCCGAGCACCGATGTGCAGGGCCTCGATGATCTGCTGGGTGCTGATGGTTGAGGTCAGCAGCAGAATCTTTACTGTCGGCGTGCCGCTCATGATGGCGCGCATCGCCTCGATGCCGGGCAAGCGGGGCATCTGGACGTCGAGCAGCAGGATGTCCGGCTCAAGTTCGAGCGTCTGGGTGATGGCCTCGTCCCCGTCAGAGGCTTCGCCGATCACGTCGAACCCATCCTTCAGGGTGAGCATGTTCTTCACGCCAATGCGTACGACCGGATGGTCGTCGGCAAGTACGATTCGAATGGATCGTTCCACGTGAGCGAGTCCTCTTCAATACCGGTTTACCCGGCATTCATCAGCTTGGAAATTCAACCACCAGCATACTCTTCAGATTCTCGGCAGCGACCCGTAAATCCTCGAGGACTGGCGCTTTGTTATCCAGATGGTTAACGTAACCCTTGGGGCCGGTTACCTCCAAAGCACCTTGCTCAATCAGCGATCCCAGGCTAGCAGCCTGCACGGCGCCTGCCATTGCGCAGCCACCCTTGATGGCATGGCCCAGCCGCCGTACCTCGGCCGCGTCGTTGTTTTGCACCGCCGCCTGAATCGCGGTAAGCCGCCGGTCAATATCGGCAATGATTGCCTCGTAGATCTGCTTGACCGCCGAATCGGGCATCATCTCCCGCAGTTGGGCCAGAGTTTCCTGGTTCACCACCGGCTCGGCAGGCCGCGTCTTGTGGGCCGCCTTGCCCCCGGCTTTTCCGGATGCCCGTTTCTCCAGCAGGGCGTTCAGGTCCTCAGGCGAAAACGGCTTCAGCAGTAGTCCGTCGGCAGCCGCAACCACATCTTTTGGGGGCGCGCTTGCGCTGATCGCGACTACGGTGGCTTTGCTTGCGGCGCGCAACTGTTTTATCAGCGCCGTTCCGCTGAGGCCGGGCATCTGCGCATCCATCAGGATGACGCCCGGCTCGCACTCCCCGTCGGCCATCATCTTCAACGCCGAGTCGCCGTCGACCGCGGTATGTACCGGATAGCCGCCCATGGTCAGGATTGTCGCCACCACTTCGCGGCTCACCATATCGTCGTCAATCAGCAATACGGGCGGCAGGTCGTTGCGATGAACCAGGTCGAGCATGGATCGCGTCCTTTTGTCTTACTCGTTGACCGCGGTTACTTCGTGAAGCCAATTAGGAGCCTTGAGCAGTTCGCGGGGCCGCGAGCCATCCGCAGCGCCTACCAGCCCGTCGCGTTCCATCAGGTCGATCAGGTGCGCGGCGCGACCGTAGCCGACGCGCAGCCTGCGCTGGAGCAGGGAAGTGGACGCCTTGCCAAACTCAAAGACCAGCCGCACCGCATCGTCGAAGAGCGGGTCGTCTTCTTCACCGTCGGCGTTGCCTCCCTCGGCATTTGGCCGCTCATCTTTGGGCGACTCGAGGAATCCGTGCACGTACTCGGCTTCGCCCTGTTCCTTCCAGAACTTGACTACCGCGGCGGTTTCTTTTTCGCTCACGAATGGCGCATGGAGCCTTTGCAGCCGGCTGGTGCCCGGAGGCAGGAAGAGCATATCGCCGCGTCCCAGCAGCGCCTCAGCTCCGTTGGTGTCGAGAATCGTACGCGAATCCACCTTGGTTGCCAACCGGAAACTGATGCGCGTGGGCACGTTTGCCTTGATCAGGCCTGTGATTACATCGACGCTGGGCCGCTGCGTTGCCAGAATCAGGTGGATGCCGACAGCGCGCGCCATCTGGGCCAGCCGCGTGATCGACTCTTCCACGTTGGCCCGGTCGAGCATCATCAGATCTGCCAACTCGTCGATGATGATCACGATGAAGGGCAGCGGCTCGTTCTCTTCGCCGTCATCAAACAGCGAAGGCATTGAACCCTCGAAGAGCTTGTTGTATTGCTCGATGTTGCGCACGCTGCGGCTTGCCAGCAACTTCAGACGCCGCTCCATCTCCCGAACGGCGTTGCGCAGCGCATTGGCGGCGAGCTTGGGCTCGGTAATGATCGGCGTGAAGAGGTGTGGTATTCCCTCGTACATGCCCAGTTCCACGCGCTTGGGATCGACCAGGATCAAGCGGACTTGATTTGGCGTGGTGCGGAAGAGCAGGCTCATGATCATGGCATTGATAGCTACCGACTTGCCTGAGCCTGTAGAACCGGCAATCAGCACGTGCGGCATGAGCGCCAGATCCGCGGTCACGATGCGGCCGTTGATGTCCTTGCCCATGGCCAGCGTGAGCCGCGACTTGGCCTTGGCAAAGGTCTCCGACTCGATCACGTCGCGCAGATGAATGGTTTCGCGTACGTGGTTCGGCACCTGAATGCCCACGGTGTTCTTGCCGGCCATGCGCTCGATCAGAATGCTCTCAGCGCGCATGGCCAGGCAAAGATCGTCGCCCAAGCCGGTAACGCGCGAGTACTTCACCCCGGCCTCGGGCTTGAACTCGTAGGTGGTGACCATGGGGCCAGGATTGATCTGCACTACCTGCCCGCATACGTCGAACTCTCCGCACTTTTCAACAAGCACCCGCGCCTCTTCGCGCAGTTCATCTTCGCGAACCGCCGCTGGGCCTTCGCCGGGGTTGAGCAGCGTGCTGGGCGGCAGTTTGAAGCCGCTCACGCTCTTCGGAGCCACGGTTGCGGTGCGCAGGTCAGCATCCGCGCGATCGTGGATCGTTATCTCTTCCATTGGCGAATGGGCTGGAGCGGCTGTCTGGTCAAAGTCAAACGCTGCCGGCCGGAACTGCGTGACACGTGGCGCGGCAACAGGCTCACGCTCGGCAACTTGCTGCTGCATCCTCGCCGCGGCAGGCATTGAAGCCGCGTTTGCGGCCGAATACGCCGCCGCGCTCGCCGTTGCCGTTTCGTCCTCAGGGAGGAACGGCGCAGGCTCGGCGGCTGAACGCTCCCAGATGCTCGTCCTGCGTGTGGAGGCCGTGCTTGCTGGCTCTGCCTCGTCGGCGACAAAGGAAGCGCGCTGGTAGGCCGGAATGTCGTCGATGGGATAGAGGCTGTCGGAATCCTCGCGGTCTTTGCGACGGAACCAGGCAAAAATGCCGCGCCGTTTTGGCTCGGGAGCAGGCGAAAGTTGCAGTTCCGGCTCTGCGTCCGCCTCAAAAACCGTCCGGCTCTCCTCGTGCTCTGGGTCGAGGTGCTCGGCCTCGCGTTCCGCTCGCTCTTCGCGCCAGTTGCGCCAGCGATCATGCCAACCAGCTAAATGCAGCCAGCGCTGTTCCATGCTTTCTTTCATGGCCCAGAAGCTGACTGCCGATGCGAAGTACACTCCAGCCGCGCCCAAAACGCCGGCCACCAGCCACGCGCCCTGCAAGTTGATGTACTCAACCAGCAGGCCAGCCACGAGCCGCCCGAGCACGCCTTCCACGGGCAGCACATGGAGCCAGCGCCAGTGCCACGGCGTCAAAGCCAGGACTGCGGGCACAAAGGTCAGCGTGAGGATGGTGCCCATCCAGCGCAGCAGCACTGAGCCGGCAGGCCGCGAACGCATCCATGTCCAGCCAATGCCGGCAGCCCAGACGGGCAGCAGGAACGCCGTGATGCCAATCCACTGCAGCAGCAGATCGCTGAGCGACGCGCCAAAGATGCCGATCCAGTTGTGGATAGACTGGGGGCCGCCAAAGCCGGATGCCGTGTCGAGCGACGGATCAGTGGGGTGGTACGTAGCGAGGGAGAGAAGAAGGAGGGTCGCGACGAGCAACATCAAAAGCCCCAGGAACACGTTCCAAGGGCGGCTCCGCGTTGGCGAGAGAACAATGCGAATTGGTTTGATCATCGGGCTGCTCCTGCTCATCGGCTGCTCCCGAACTTGTCGCGAGCGTGCCGAGGAAGCCAACAGAGAGTCCCAGAGCAGCTTTTATTATCCGGGGGCGGGGTAGCAGAAGGGGGCAAAAGTTGGCGGGGGGAACCACGGTGTGGACCCCTGGCCGGCAGGTTTGGGTCGGTGCGGCATAAAGCCAATTCATTGCGATGGCGCTACAGCGTCACGCCCTCTATCCGAAGGACTTCGACGCAGCGGGCGAGTCCGGCATCGTTTGACAGGATGCCGTATCCCAGCCTCGCCGCAACAGCGCAGATCAAGATATCGACGGGCCCGCAATGCACGCCATGATCCCGACAGAGGTTGAACAAGCGGGCAGCTTCCACAAAGTCCTCTGGAATCATCTCTTCATCGGCAAATGGCTCGAGTAGTCCCAGCGCTCTCTGGAACTGTGCGCGGTCCCGGATTCCAGACAGAATCTCCTGGCGAACCGGGCCAATGATGGCGGCATTCGAAACCTGAATTGCAGCTCTGAGTTCAGAGGCTAACCGCTGCTCTTCCAGATTCAAACGAGATGCATTTCGGCGGCGCAATGCCAGCGACCAAACACACGTATCAACCAGAAATTTCATGCCTGGTCTTCAGGCTCATCGATCTCGATCTTGTCCAGCATCCGCATCTTTTTGTAATCGTACTCGGGATCGAAGTCGATGGTTCCGAAGTGCTCCAGAATCTGCTGCTGCTTGTGCCACTGAACGTACTTTTCGAGCGCGGCAGTGACAGCTTCCCTCTTGGTCTTGTGGTGACCGACAGTTTTGGCCTCGTTGATGAGCTCATCGTCGATTGCAAGATTGGTCGCCACAGCATCCACCTCACTCAATGTGTAGAGTATCACACATTGGAATGTGTAAGATTCATCTGCCATCTATCATGTTTATTTACAGTTACTTGAAAGATATCTGTCTGCGGCTAGCTCCCGATTAGTTTCGCGCCCCAGATGAGCAGCGCCGTGCCCAAGATGATGCGATAGAGGGCAAACATCGCGAACCCATGCCTGCGCACCCACTGGAGGAACCACTCCACCACGCCCAGGGCCACGATGAAGGAGACCACCAGCCCGATGGCCAGCACGATCCACCGTTCCGAATTCATGACCACGTGGCCAACAGCAACGCCGTCAGCGCCGACGGTCTTGTTGAGGAAGACTTCCTTTACCAGGTCCCAGCCGGTGGCCGCGATCATTGTGGGAATGGAAAGCAGAAAGCTAAACTCCAGGGCCGCCGGGCGGGAGAGGCCTGCGACCTGTCCGGATGCAATGGTTGACATGGAACGGGATGTTCCCGGGAACACTGCCGACAGCGTCTGGCAAAGGCCGATCCAGATGGCCTGGCCGAGGCTCATATCGTCGACGCTTTCGGTGCTCGGTTCACGGCGGTCGGCCCACGCATCGATCACCCACATCACAATGCCGCCAATGAGCAGGGCCCAGGCAATCACCGCCAGGCTGCCCAGGTGTTTATCCACCCATTTGTGCAGCAGCAGGGAAGGAACGGCGGTCACGGCGAAGGCAATCAGCGTGAGGGAGATGGGATGCGTCAGCCAGGTGCGCGTGCCGTTTTCGCCCTTGGGAAAGGTCCGAATGAAGCCCACAATCCGCCCCAGAAACAGCAGAACCAGCGCGCCGATCGCGCCCAACTGGATCACGATGGTGTACATCTTCCAGTAGGCATCGTCGAGGGGGATCTTCATGAGTGCTTCGGTGATGCGGAGATGTGCCGTCGAGCTGACCGGCAGAAACTCGGTCAGGCCTTCTACGATACCCAAAAGAATGGACTGAATATACGGGTTCAAAACGCCTCCAGGGCGCCGCTCGTGACGCTACCGGCAGACGGAGGCTGGCTAGCAGCCGTCATTGCAGGTCAATGCCATATACGGGGATTCCCTCATCCAATTTGTACACCAGCGCGCTGGCCTTCCATGAGGAATCCGTCTGGGGAAACTTCTCTTTCAACCGTGCTGCCAGCTCCTTTGCGTGCGTCCGCGCCAGGTCGGCCTTCTTCTCATTTCCGTCCGCCCCGTAAAGGTCCACCAGCGATGCTTCGCGGTAGACCACCTGGTAGAGCGCCTGGGCCGTGCGCGGGCCATCGGGGAACTCGGCCGCGTACTTCTCGTAGTACTCAGCTTCTTTCTCCGGGCACTTTTCCGAACCCTGCCAATCTCCGCAGAGCTTGTTGTCGATCAGCTCATAAGCCGCCAGCGCCGCCTGCCTCGTCTGCGGGTAGGTTTTGATCACTTTTTTCAACTCATCCTCGTCCATCTGGTCACGCAGATAGGGGTCCCTTTCATGCGCCGACGGGCGGCTTGCGGCATCGTGCTTCTGGATCTGCCACTGAATATCCGCCGACCGCCAGGCCGCCTCTGGAACCAGCGGCGAATTCGGGTACATCTCAGTGAGCCGCCGGTAAAGGAGCCGCGCGCTCTGCGCCGCGTTGATGGGCCCCTTCGGGTCCGCGGCAAGCGCCTCCTGGTTGGCAGCCTCGCCCATCAGTATCTGATCGCCGTTGGGGTTGGTCTCAATCACCACGCCCTTGGCCTGCATCCATCCGGAGATGGGCGGCGGTGTCTCATCGCGTCCGAACTCCGGCGCGTCCTTGTCCTGCATCTCTTCGATGTCGGTGTTGGCATAAACGCGCAGCCACGCGCCACTCTTCTCCGAGACGACCATTTCGCGGCCAATCTGCACGCGGTCCACCTTCTGCGTTGTCGTATCAGGCGAGACGTACAGGGTGGTCACGCGCAAGGGAGTTGCCCGCGGGCCGGCCATGGGCTTCTCAAGTTGGTTCTTCGGCTTCTTCTGGCCCATGGCTGGCATGGCCGCGCAGCACAAGGCCAGGGCAACCACAAGAAATCTGTTCAGGCGATTCGTAGATTTCAGCACGGAGAGAATCATAGTTGACGGACGTTACGACGTGGTAACCGTAAGCGGAAGAGACTCGGTTGGGTTTCGGTTTGCACTGGTTCAGGCTTCAGCTTGGATATGGATTAGGCTTCTGTCAGGATTTGCGCCAGCAGGGCCGGGTCCAGGTTGCCGCCGCTCACGACTGCGACCGCCGTTTGGTACGCCGGCAGGTTGTCTGCATGGAATAGCAGGGCGGCAGTGGCCACCGCGCCGCTTGGCTCGGGAACCAGTCGCGTGGCTGCAACAATGGCCCGCATGGCCGCGCGAATCTCGCTCTCGGTTACGGTTACGATGTCGTCAACAAACGCCTGGATGTGCGCGAAGTTTCGCACCCCTACGCTCTGCGTGCGGAGCCCGTCGGCCAGTGTCCGGCTGGTCAGCTCCGCCGCCCAGGTCACGATGCTGCCTGTCCGGAACGATTCAGCCGTGTCGCCGGCAAGTTCGGGTTCGACGCCGACGACCCGGGTCTTCGGGCTCAGTTGCTTGACCGCCGCGGCTACCCCACCCAGCAGCCCGCCGCCCGAAACCGGCGCCAGCACAAGATCGACGTCAGGGAGCTCGTCGACGATCTCCAGCCCGCAGGTTGCCTGCCCGGTAATGATGTCCGCGTCGTCGTAAGGCGGAATCACCACGTAGCCATGTTTGCGCACCAGGTCCTCAGCCACTTCAAGCCGCTCGCTGGAGGCCAGCCCGCACTCGACAACCTCGGCGCCAAACCGCAGCGTCGCGGCGCGCTTGATGGCGGGAGCATTCGACGGCATCACGATCACCGCCTTTGCGCCCACCTCGCGAGCCGCGTAGGCCACGCCCTGCGCATGGTTGCCGCTCGAGTAGGTGATGACGCCGCGTGCAATTTCGCCTTTGCTCAGTTGCAGAATCTTGTTCGCCGCACCGCGAATTTTGAAGGCGCCGATCGGCTGCAGCGACTCGGCCTTGAGCCAGATTCTCTTCGCAGTGCCGTGACCGCTCAGCCCCGAAAACGCCGCCTCGACCAGCGGCGTCATTACAGCGATTGCAGCGATCCGCCGGGCAGCGGCGCGGATATCAGTGATGGTAACCAGGTTCTGCGTCACTCGCGCGCTCCTGCGCTTGCCAAGTCGGCCGGATGCACCGCCTCGATCTCCTTGAACCGCGCGAAGTCTCGCGTGTTGAAGGTGAGGATGCGACTCACGCTATGGACCTTCATAGCAGCGACAAGACGAGCATCGTGAACCTGTGTCCCAGACACGCGATGAGTGACCAGCAGCCTGCGCCATGTTTCATGTACCGCGAGGTCGTCGGGGAGAAGCCTGAAAGATCGCTCCACAATAGACGTCATCGTATCCGCAGCTTCAGGGGTCACACCGTAACCATTGCGGTTGGCCGGGCGGGTCAAGGCGTTCCAGAACTCGCCAATGTTTTGCGAAACATAGCAGGCGGAATCACCTGATCGCTCAAGATGTTGAACAGAGGCGCTACAAACCGAGAAGCTTGGATCGCCAGGCTGAACCCATCGGATCAAGACATTGCTGTCAATCAGATAGAGTTCACCGGCCATTTACCATCGATCCTCGTAGAAGCTGGCACGTTCCGTCGCCTCTGGAGGCAATACAGGCATATTCTCGGATCCCAAAGTCATAGCCTGAGTCATAGCCTCGACATCGCCAGGCTTGAGGATTCCCGTTCCCGTTGCGTAGCGATGTTTGCGCTCCTCCAGGATCTTCCCAGCGTACTTGGGTAGCTCCATCCCATGCAGATCCGCTTCGGCCTTCAGTTGGGCTTCGACTTCCGGGCTGACTTCAACCACGATGTTCATGCCTCACATCCTTGTCGCTTCATTATCCCTTGAATCTGGCGTTGAAGGGAAGACCGGGGCATCGAACCCGGCACTTGGGATGCCCTGTCGCGCTCACGGCAGGTACTTCTCCGGGATGGGCAGGTCGGGGGTCTCAGCCTGCCAGAGGATTTCGAGCACCCGCCAGCGCTTGCCGTCAAAGACCGCCTGAATGCTGTTGATGCCGCGCACTGTTGGAGGGCCGTCAGGTTGGAGGCGCAGCTCGTAGGTGCTCCAAAGGTGCGCAAGGTGGCCATAGGTCTCAACCTTCACCTTGACCTGGTGCTCGGTGAGGACGTCGTGGCCGCGCTTGCGGACCGCTTCGGTCCAGCCATCGAGCGTGAGGGTATGCGGAGCAAACGTCCCGTCAGGGCGCTTGGCGATAGGCGATAGGCGCGCCTCGGGAAGCAGCAGCTCGCTCATGCAGCTGCGGTCTTTGTCCGCTGGTCCGCTGACCGCCTCGTCCAGCGCCTTGATCAGCTCATCGAGGGTCGTTGCCTCCCTGCACATTGCCGGAGCAGGGGCTGGTGCAGGAGCAGCCGGAGGCGTTTGCGCGGCTGGAACCTGAGCGAAGGCTGGGGCGCCAAGAGAAGCGGCGAGAACAAGCATCACAGCTGTTTTGAGCATGCAAGGATTCTACAGAATGACCTGGAGCGGTCACCAAGGCGGCATTACTTTGTATGCCTGCCACTGTGACTAAAGAGCTTTGAAATGCCGCTCTTTGCCGATCTAACCAGAGATACGCTCGAATGGGTGGCCGCTTTGAACGAAAAACCGGCTCGTACGACAATCCAGCAAACCACCGGAAAGCAACGGACGCTCCGTGCTGACCTGGTTTTGCTGCATGCGCCTGCCTTCTTTGATTTCCGCAACCGCCGGGATATCTACTTTCCATTCCTGGGAACATCGGGCGATGTTCCGATCACGCCACTCTACGAGTACTTTCCCATCGGATTCAAGATGCTCGACAGGTACTTGTCTGAGCGCGGACACTCCGTAGCAATTGCCAATTTGGGCACGATCCTGCTTCGTCAGCCGAACCTCGATGTGAATCGACTGATTGGGTCGATTGATGCAAGGCTGATCGGCATCGATCTGCATTGGATGGTCCATGTTCAGGGCAGCCTTGCCATTGCGAGCCTAGTGAAGTCACTTCGTCCGGACATGCCCATCATCTTCGGCGGCATCTCATCCACCTACTTTGCCGAAGAGTTGATTCGCTATCCCTTCATCGACATGGTGATGCGGGGCTACGACACGCTTGAGCCCATGCACATGCTGCTGAAATCGCTCAAGACCGGCCGCTCAAGCCTCGCAAGCGTTCCCAATCTTCTGAGGAAGACAGCAGAAGGAACTGTCCAGCGAAACGATTTCTCTCACAAGCCGGCAACCTACGGAGTGGGTGTGGATTGGGCGGCCATGCCGAGCGAGGACGCAAGCCGGACGCTCCCCATCCTGGAGTTTCTATCCACGCATAACGCCGGCTGCGCAAATAGTTGCGGCTGGTGTGGCGGGTCAAGAGACGCCTTCCGCAGCATCTACGGCACGAACCAAAGCATTGTTCGCAAGCAAGCGGAAGAAATCGAACGCGAGTTTGAGTCGATTCGAAACGTTGAAGGAATCGATAGCTTCCATTTCTATTCCATCGGTTCCTACAACGAACCTCGCGCCGGCATGGAGAGGTTCCTCGATCACGTGGGTCAGACCGGCCTGAAGTCCGTCAGTTATGAGCAATACCATTTGACAGCCGAGCCGGTCCTGAAGCGCATGGCCGAGGCGAACCGGCACACCACGATTACACTTTCGCCGGAAAGCCACGATCTGCGGGTTGCCAAGTTGGCGGGACGCGGGGTCTATACAAACGATGAGATGGAGCGCTGGATAGATCGGGCTTTAACGCTGGGAATTCAGGGGATAGACATCTGGTATTTCATCGGAATGCCCGAGCAGGACGAGAAATCGGTCTACGAGACTGTCGACTACTGTGAGAGGCTTCTCTCTTTGTTTGGCAAGAAGAGAGTCAACCCCATGCTGTGTCCCATGATTCCATTTCTTGATCCGGCTTCAACTTTCTTTGAACGGCCTGAGGAGCATGGTTACAGGGTGTTCTACAGGACCGTCGAAGAGCATCGCCGCGGTATGGAGCGAGCTGCACCCATCCATCGCATCAACTACGAGACGCGCTGGTTGAAGCGCGAGGATCTGGTTTACGTGGGATTTCGCGCGGTGCAGCGGCTGATGGAGGCAAAGGGCGCGCACGGGCTGATTCCGCCGAGTTGGGTCCGCAGTTATGTCAGCAGCATTGAAGACGCACTGGAGTTCACTGCTGCGGTGCACGAGGCCGACTGTATTACGAATCCATTTGAACGTGCGGTAGAGATCGAGCGGCTGGGAGACGAGATTCAAAAGCGCAATGACGCGCTCCTCTATTCAGGAGTCGCTAACCAGGCGTTTCCCGCGAATCGTGAGATTGGCGGCCGCTGGATAGACGAACTCGGATGGAGCCAGGAGGCGCTGGATTCGATGGACGGGGATATAGCTCCCGGCACGACTCCAGAGTTTGCCGCGCGGTAGCTGGATCGTCGATCGTCAGGCCATAGATCGCAGCATGGTCCACGCAGCTTCAGGATCATACGCGCACATCTACCCACCGCTCATCACGATCGCTTCATCTGGAACGTCGTGATCCAGCGTGCCGGATTGAAGCCGGTTTGCTCGGCAACGGCGCGAAGCTGCACTTCGCCGCGTTGATCGGGAAACTCGGCGGGAATGAATGCGCAGGAAGAAGCCGATGCTGGAACGAAAAATGCAGAGGGAAACTTGTCGGGCATCGCGGCAAGCGAGTCGGCAATGAGCTCGTTCTCAGCCTGAAGCTCGTTGAAGTAGGTGGGCTGCTGATACGCCGAGACGCCGAGCAGCCACGGCCCACGAAAGAAAGCAAAACGATTTGCCAACGACTGTAGGTGATCGGCGCTTTCGATGCGCGGCTCCATTGCGTAATGCACCGCGATGCGCTCACCCGTGCGGAGAGAGTCAACGCGCAAGCCTGAGACCAGACTTCCTTCGCGATGGATTATGACGCTCTTTGCCCATTGCGGCTGGCGGACCGTTAGCGAAGCCCCCGCGCCGGCCTTGCGCACGTCGATATGGACCGTGCCGTTGAGTTCCAGCATCGAAGTTGAGTTCAGCTCGACGCCGCCTGCTCGAAACTGGCCGTCGAAGGGAAGATCAATGTGAACTTCGCTACCGTAGGCTTGGAATACATGGCTGTGAAGATCGGCAAAGGCGCGAAGTCCGTGCAGCGTGCAACACCACCACGCACGAACCGGAACGATAACGGGAACTCCAGCGGCGTCCAATTCCGCGTGGCCGAAGTCGCCCGTTGCCGCCTGGTTCATGGCGAAATCATTGAAGGCCACATGCTCGGCTGCGGCCAGATATTTTGCGTCGTTGGTGGCGCGATAGAGCCCGAGGCTGAGCCGCAGCCAGTCGCACTCCGCGCAGCCCTCGGTGCGGAGTTTCTTCGGCGTCCAGCGCTCGGGAACGCCGCCGGTAATGAGCACATCGCCGGATTGGGCAATATCATTCCACGCGGCAATCACCCGATCCAGGTGGCTGCGTTCTCCTGTGGCGTTATAGAGCATCAACGTTCCGCGCAGGCTGCACAGGTAGCCATGAACATGGTCGCCCGCGCGCCGCTCGGCTCGCTGCGAGATTGCCGCACAGAGATCGCGGTAGCGCTCGTCCCGAGTTGCCGCGTAGAGCAGCGCCAGGCCCTCCGTCTGCTGGGTCCAGCAGATATACGACGATGCATAATGCTCGGCAGAGAAGGCATCGGCCATCTGCTTCGAGTTGTAAAGGGGCGCAATCGCAAGCAGGAAATCGCCGAGCCTGCGCGCCGAAGCAAGCACCGCCGGGTCTGGCTGGATTGCGTGATACTCCATGAGCCCCACCAGGAGCCGCCCATTTCCCCACAGCAGCGCCAGGTCGTCGTCGTTAGGTTTCTCTCGATTGAAGCTCTTGCCGAACGAGCCCTCGGGCTTTTGCAGGGCTATGGCGTCGCGAACGAAAGGCGCAAGCGCAGGGAAGCTCTCGCCAAATTGCGCGGAGCAGGATGCCAGCGCGCCGATCCACCGTCCGGAGAGATCGCCAGAGAAATTCGTGAATCGCCTACCCGGCTCGCCGGTGAGGTCTTTGAGCAGAAATTCGCGCGTGTATGCGGGGCTAGTGCCCTTGAGGACGCGGTTGAGCGTGAGCCGGTAGCGTGCATATTGCAGATCGCTTGCGCTCGCTGATTTTTTTTGGGTTGCGGCTGCTTGAGTTGGCTCTGACTTAGTTTGGTCGGCATTCAGCAGGGACGCATGAGCAGCGAAGGGAAGTGCGGCAGTTGACGCAAGAAATCGGCGGCGATCCATGCGTGGAATTGTACCGCCCCGCGCAAATCTCCGCCGATTGGTCGTTTGCTCTAGATCTCCATGATCACCGGCATGATCATCGGCCGGCGTCCGGTCGATTTCTGGATCAGGCGTTTCAGGTCCGCGCGAACCTTCTCCTTCACCATGCCGTAGTCCGATTTTTGCTCTGTGCTCAGCCCGTCCAGCGTCTTCAGTACTGCCTCGCGTGCCTGCTCCGTGATATCTGCGCCGCCAAAGCCGCGCATAATCACTTCGGGCTGCTGCTCCACTTTGCCGGTCCGCTTGTTGATTCCTACAACCGCCAGAACAATTCCGTCCTCCGAGAGGATGCGCCGGTCCTTGATCACCAGGTCCTCGACAACGTCAATCGAAGAGCCCGAATCAATCAGCACACGCCCAGCCGGGACCTTGTCCTTCTTGCGCGCGTCGGTCTTGTCCAATTCCAGCACGTCGCCGTCTTCAATCACCATGGCGTGCTCAACGGCTCCCGTCTCCATGGCCAGCTTCGCATGCCTTTGCAGGTTGCGGTAGTCGCCGTGAATCGGGATGAAGTACTTCGGCCTCACCAGGTTGATGAGCAGCCGCAATTCTTCCTGGCTGCCGTGGCCGCTCACGTGGATCAGCCCGCTGGCGCCGTCGTCGCAAATGACAATCGCGTCGCGACGGCACAGGTGATCGATCACGCGAAAGATACCCTTTTCATTGCCGGGGATGATGCGCGAACTCATCACCACCGTGTCGCCCGCGTCGATGCGCGCGAATTTGTGGTTGTCAACCGCTGCACGGCTAAGCGCGCTCATAGGCTCGCCCTGCGTTCCGCTGATCAGGCACATCAGTTGGTCCGCCGGATAATCCCGCATCTGTCCGGGCTGAATGATCAGCCCCGGCGGAACCTCGATGTAGCCCAGGTCCTGGGCGATCTCCGTGCTTTCCATCATCGATCGGCCAATGATGGCAACCTTGCGGCCATGCTTGCGCGCCAGCTCCAGCGCAATCCGCATGCGAAAGATCGACGACGAGAAGCACGTGAAGAACAGCTTCTTCTTGGTCTGGGAAAAGACCTCATCGAGCCGTGGAATCACCGCGCGTTCGCTCGGCGTGTAGCCGGTGCGCTCGACGTTGGTGGAGTCCTGAAGCAGAGCCAGTACGCCGCGTTTTCCGTACTCGGCAAAGGTGTGCAGGTCGAAGGCGTGATCGTCGAGCGGCGACAGATCGATCTTGAAGTCACCGGTGTGAATCACAACGCCAACAGGCGTTTCGATGGCCAGGGCTACGCAGTCCACCAGCGAATGTGTTACGCGGATTGGCTCAATGGTGAACGGTCCCAGCGTGAACTTCTCGCGCGGAGCAATCTCCACCAGCTCTATATCGTCGAGCAAGCGGTGCTCTTCGAGCTTGCCCTCGACATAGGCGAGGGTGAATTCGGTGGCATAGACCGGAACCTTCAGCTCAGAGAGAATCCACGGCAGTCCGCCGATGTGATCCTCATGGCCGTGCGTGAGGATGATGGCGCGAACCAGCGCCTTGTTCTCAACCAGGTAGGTGATGTCAGGAACGACAATATCGACGCCGAGCAGTTCTGTTTCCGGAAACATGAGTCCGGCATCGATCACAATGATGTCGTTTTCGTAGCGGAGCGCGAGGCAGTTCATTCCGAACTCGCCCAGCCCGCCCAAGGGGATGATTTTCAGCTTTTTTGTTTGCATCTATACTCCGATGCTACCACTAACTGCGCGCCGTTCCCGGCCTTGGCATGCCTTGGAAGAAGATCCCCGCCGAAGTTGCGGCATTCAACTTACGACTGGGAGGCCTGTTCGAGATCCGCAATCACCAACTTCTTCATTCCCAGCATCGCTTCAAATGCTTTCGGGTGCTTGAGGAGGTCGGCGATATTGGCCGGAACGACCTGCCAGTAGAGCCCGAATCGGTCCTGGAGCCACCCACATTGAATCTCTGCGCCGCCGTCGGTCAGTTTTGACCAGTAGTCGTCGATCTCTTGCTGCGAGCCGCAGTTCACTGCCAGCGAAATCGCTTCGGTGAACTTGAAGTTTGGCCCACCGTTGAGCGCGGTCAGTTGCTGGCCGTCCACTTCAAACGTGATGGTAACCACGCTGCCCATGGGGCCCTGGATATCGTCGACGGCGCGTAACTCGCCAATGCGGCGCGAGTTCTTGAAGACCGAAAGGTAAAAGTCGACAGCTTCTTCTGCGTTCGAGTCGAACCAAAGGAAAGGAGTTATGCGGGGGTAACCCTCAGGAGTGCTCAATGGATCCTCTTAATTCTCAATTCGCTGGCCGTTGGGTCGGCACAAACAGAATACGGCAAGCAGAGGAGAATTGGCCCGGTGGATGACGGAAACGGCGCATTCGGCCAGCGGCAGTAACCCGAAGCCATCCCTTGGCCGGGTTCGTGCCGAAGGCGTGGCGGGCAGGCTCTAAGGCCAGGCGCGCTTATCGCAGCAAATCTTCAAGCGCTGTGGAAAGGTCGGTTTTTTCGTCGCGGTACTTTACGATTACCGGCGCATACACGCTCACGCCCCACTCCTGACCCTTTCCCTTGGTGACGGCGCGCGAACCGGGAACCACAACTGCGCTTTCGGGAACGATCAACGGCATCTCCGCCGTCGCGCGCAACACAGTGCCATTTACCAGGTCAAATAAGGGCGTGCCCCGCGTGAGTATCGTCCCCGCCGCCAGCACAGCACCCTTGCGAACGATCGTCCCCTCGTAGACGCCTGTGTTCCCGCCCACCAGCACATCGTCTTCAATGATTACCGGGCTCGCGTTCACCGGCTCCAGCACGCCGCCAATCTGTGCCGCTGCGCTCAGGTGGACGCGCTTGCCGATTTGCGCGCAACTGCCCACCAGAGCATGTGAGTCCACCATGGTTCCTTCATCGATATAAGCGCCCGCGTTCACATACATCGGCGGCATGCACACTACGCTCCGTGCAACATACGCACCCGCGCGAATTGACGAGCCTCCGGGGACAATGCGTACGCCATCGCCCGCGTCAAAACGCCGAACCGGGAAAGTGTCCTTGTCAACAAACGACAGTCCTTCATCGGGCATGGCCTCGAGCACACCAATGCGGAAGCCCAGCAAGATTCCTTGCTTTACCCACGCATTCACGCGCCATCCTGTGGGGGATGACGTATCCGGCTCTGCGGCGCGCGCCTCGCCGGCCTCAAGAGCTGCGCGAAGAAAAACAAATGCTTCTTTAGCGGTTGGATCGCTTGCGGCTGCTGCGCCGGCGGCAAAGAGCCGCTCGATGGTCTGCTTCAGTTCGTCGAGTCTCATGGCACCTTGAGTTTATCGAACAAATGCGACGGCGGGGAGTCTATCGAGGCAGAGCCAACCGGCCAAAGCTGACTATTCATTCCGGCGAGGCCAGTCTCACTGAGCGAACTGCGCCGACATCCACGGCAACATCCGCTCACTGATTCGCTGCGTTATGTGGTTGCCGTGATTGCCCTGGTAGACTTCGAGCGTGTTCGAGATCCCCGCCTGCGACAGCCGTTCCGCCGTCTCCTGCGCGCCGATCACGATGTGGGAAAAGTTCTCCTGCGCCCCGTACTCGATGAAGATTCCGTGCAACTGCGCGATCCTGGGCAAGAGCGGGATCACCATGTTCGCAGGCATGTTTGAGGCGATGCGTGAATATGCCACCGGATCGGTCTTCAGCTCGCCGTTCTCCATTACAAACGGCAGGTCTCCAAGAATCTTCTTGTCCGGGTCAGGCGCCAGCGCGGCAGCCAAGGAAGAGTCCGCAGCCACAAGAAAGCGCCCATTCTTGAGCGCTGCCGGAACATCGTCTGGGGACTTCAACGCCGCAGCCTCAACCCACTCCGGCCGGCTCGGTCCCATGTCTCCGGCGAGGTCAGTGCAGCAAGGGCTCATCGCGTAGATATAGCCGAAAACATCGGGATGCCTGAAGCCCAGCGTGAGGGCGCCGAAGCCGCCCATCGAGTGACCTGCCAAACCACGACGCGCAGCGAATCCCAGCGTCCGATAGTGATTGTCTACATAGCCGACCACATCTTTGACGATGTAATCTTCCCAGTTGCCCGTTGTGCTGGAATTGGCGTAGAAAGCGCCATGATATTTGTTCGAGCCGTTGGGCAGGACGACGATCATGGGCTTCACCGTGCCGGCTGCTATGCCCTTGTCCATCGCAGCGCGAAAGCGCTCGGCATTGGCATGCGTCTCAGGTTCGCCCCCGTAGCCATGCAGAAAATAGAGCACCGGGAACCGCCGCTCGGTGTCGCGCGCATAAACGTCGGGCAGATAGATCGAGACTGGCTGATCGGCCGGATCGCCCAGCAGGTTGTGTTCAAGTCCAGGCGAGTGAACTTTTACATCCACAATCTGCGACTGTGCGAGTGCCATTGAAGAGGGAAGCACAAAAGCGAGAGCGAGAACAAGCAGAAGGCAGGCGCGAGCCGAAAGAGCCATGGGGTGAACTACCTTTCCTGAGTAGATGAACTTGATGCGATGCAGGTCGCCCCTTCCATCCAGATCAAGTCACACGCATCATACATTCGGATCGTCCCACAGGGCGATGAATCACAGGAGCAACGAAGCGCAAAAAAGGGAGGAGCCGAGGCCCCTCCCAGGATTCCCCGATAGAGTCCCCGCTCAACAGTGAGCGAAGCTCTCCAATGCCTGGCGATTCGGAATGACAAGCGTTGAGCCGTGGAATGAAACCAGGCGGCGTGTTTTGAAGAGGGTGAGGGTGCGTGTCACCGTCTCGCGCGAGGCTCCGATGAACTCTCCGATCTCCTCGTGGGTAAGCGAGAAGCGAAAGCGCGTTCCCGCTTGTGTGGCTTGACCATTCTCGCTCCACTCGAGCAGCAGGCGAGCCAGCTTTTCGGGGACCGAAGCGGAGAGGCCGATGGTCCTCAGTTGCTCGCAGGCCGATGTCAGTTGGCGACCCAGTTCTTGCGTCAGGGTCTGGTAGGCATCGGCGTGGCGCACGAGAAAGCCTTGCAGATCGCGTTGGCCAAGGTGGGCCAATTTGCATGGATAGAGGGTCTCCGCTGTCATTAGATACTCTTTGCCAAACAGTGCCGATGCGAGGCCTAGGATTTCTCCCTTGCGGGCGATGCTCAGGTTCAGCCGCCGGCCGTCTGCGGAGTTGATTGACAGTTTGACCTCGCCTTCCAGAACGAAATAAATCCCTTGTGCCTGGTCGCGCTCCATGAACAGAAGACTCCCGGCCGCATATGAAGACGGGCAGAGCATGGAGCCGAGATCGTCAACCGCGGCAGGAGAGAATTGGCCGGAGAACAGGTTCGCCCATGCCCTTGAGGTGTCCTTCGAAGTTGGCATTGTCTGGCTCTTGTGTTTGCTGCTCATTTCCATTTCCATGTCTTTGCTCCTCATCCGCATTGGATTGTCACGCAAAATAGGTGAACTCTGCTGTCAGGCAAGATCTGAAGTTGGATCGGACCGAATCTCCCAGGCAAGGTGCTCGGTCCATGCTGTTTTGGCGAGGATCTCCGCGCCGGACTGGGAGTAGATATCCCTCAATGCCTGCTTGCCGGAATCATCCGCGAAGGTGACCCCACGCAAATCGAGCTGGAGCTTTCTTTGAGCGAGTCGAGGGGCGATGGCCTTCCATGCGCCGACGAGTTCTTCGACCCACAGCCCCGCGATCCGCCCTTCCAACATGATCTCTACGGCCCCTTCGTTTTCGTTGGTAGTTATCCGCAGCATCAAGTTCGGTCAACCTCTTGTTCGCACTGGATATTGCATCCGGCGTGCCAAACCCGCCCGCTGCGGAGCGGTGCGCGGGATTGGATTGAATTGGAAGCAGTTAGAGAGGTCTTGAAGGGGAAGTCGCTGGTGTAGCAGCGCAGTAAGTGACGAAGTGACGATGACGAAATAGCGTCACTACGACTGCATATAGTCACTTCGCTCGATGCCGAGCTTCTTCAGTTTGGAATTCAGAGTGGTGCGTTTCAAGCCCAACCGGGCGGCTGCGCCGTCGTCTCCGCCAATCTGCCCGCGCGCCTCGCGAAGCACACGCAAGATGTGTTCGCGCTCCGCGGCTTCGAGCGTAGGGCTCTCGGTTTCCATCGCCGCTGGCGAGCTCTCCGCCATCTCCAGCTCCGCGAGGGGCGCGTAGAGCACGGGCCCACGCGTCAGAATCACCGCGCGCTCCAGAAAGTTTTCGAGCTCACGGATGTTTCCCGGCCAGGGCCAGCGCGTAAAGGCCCTCATCGTCGCTTCAGGGATCGTCTCGATTACCTTGCCCATGCGCCGGCTGTGCGTCTCAACAAAATGCCGCACCAGTACCGGGATGTCGGCGACCCGCTCGCGCAGCGGTGGTGCGAAGACGGGAAAGACCTTCAGCCGGTAATAGAGATCGCTGCGGAATTGCTTTTCAGCGACCATCTGAGCCAAATCCCGATTGGTGGCCGCTATCAGGCGAACGTCAACGAGAATTGGCCTGGTTCCGCCGATGCGCTCGATCTCGCGCTCCTGGAGAGCACGGAGCAGCTTGGGCTGGAGATCCATCGGCAATTCGCCGACCTCATCCAGAAACAGGGTTCCCCCGTTGGCCAACTCCAGGCGGCCCACCTTGCGCGCGATCGCACCGGTGAATGCCCCTTTCTCATGACCGAACAGTTCGCTTTCAACCAGGCCGGCAGGAATCGCGGCGCAGTTGAGCTTGATGAATGTGCTGTCCTTGCGGGGGCTCAGCCGGTGGATCGCGCGGGCCAGCAGTTCCTTGCCCGTACCGGTCTCGCCCTGGATCAGCACCGTCGCCGTGGTTGGCGCCACAGTCTCAATCTGCTTGAGCACATACTTCAGACCAGCGCTGCCGCCAACAATTTCATCAAAATGATTTTCTAGATTGATCTCCTCTTCGAGGTATTGCTTTTCCTGGTGAAGACGGTCGCGCAATTCTGCGGTCTCGCGAAATACCTCAGCATTGCTCACTGCGGGCGCCACGCGGCGGGCGACCTGGACCAGCATCTCGGCCTCTCGCTGCCCAAAGGAGCTTTCAATGCGGCTCGTCACAGCAATGGAGCCAATCGCCTCTCCCGCGTGAATCAGCGGAACCGTGATTCCGGATTTCATGCCCAGTTGTGTCAAATGTCGAAAAGACTCAGGCGCAAAATGCGACCCTTCGATCCGCGGGACGATCACGGGTGAGCGCGTGCGCATCGCCTGCTCAGCCGGTGAACCAGCCACTGCAATGCGAAGGTCGACCATGTTTGTCTCGGCATCTCTTCCCTGGAGGAACTTGACCACGATTGTTTGCGAGGCAGGGTCGAATATCGAGAGGGTTGCGGCGTCATGGGGAACCACTTCATGAATCGATGCAGAGATAACCTGGAGAAACCTGCGTACGTCGAGTTCTTCAAGCAGGGCGCCGCTTAGCTGCAGCATCACCGCTTCGTCGGCGCGCTTGCGGTCGGTAAAGTCGCGCGTAACTTTGACGTATCCGGCGATTACCCCCGCTGAGTCCCGGATGCACGAAATCACGACATCGGCCCAGAAGCGCGAGCCATCTTTGCGAATGCGCCAGGCCTCCTCTTCAATCCGTCCGTGCTCGGCGGCCATTCGCAATAGCTCGGCAGGGCGTCCGTGGTCGATATCCGGCTGGGTGAAGAATCGCGAGAAGTGAAGGCCGAGAATCTCGTCGGAAGAGTAACCCTTGATTCGCTCTGCGCCGGGATTCCACGTCGTCACGAAGCCCTCTGCATCAAGCAGGTAGATTGCATGGTCGCGCACGCCTTCAACAATGGAGCGGAGCTGCTGGTCGAGCCGGCGCGATTCTTCAAGCGCCGCTTTCTGTTCCGTTACGTCGCGGACGAAGCTTATCGTCACCCGGCCTGAAGGAGTCTCGATCGGCTTGAGAAGGATGTCGACGGGGAACTCGGAAAGGTCTTTGCGCAACCCGAATAGATTGAGCCCTGCGCCCATCTGTCGCGCGCGTGGATGTGCTTCGAAGTTTTCGCGGTGGCTGGGATGTCTCGCACGGAAGCGAAGAGGCACCAGGAATTCGATCGGCTGGCCGATCAGCTCGGTCTCGGTGTGACCAAACAATTCGACCGCGCGCGGATTAGCTGCTCGAATTACGCCATCGCTGTCCGTTACAAAGATCGCGTCTGGAGAAACCTCAAACAGGTTCTCCATATCGAACTCAGCGTGCCTGGCCCGGTCGTGCTCAGCGGAATTCATGGCGTCCTCATCCGGGGAATGGGAAGGGCGCATGGGATGCTCCAAGCGAAAATCAGAGGAAAGATTTGCTTGATTGTCGTCATTAAACGCCAGGAATTTCTCTTATGTCAAACATGGCCTCGATCATTCGGTGGAGTGCTTAAATCCGGTCAGCCATAAAGCGATGCTCTGCCAAGGTTTGCTTGCGAACGCACTTGATTCGCACGCCTTTGAACAGGATAAATTCACTTCATTGGAAACCTAATGGTGGAACCCCGCGCCATCGAGGGTCGGCTTGAGCCCCGGTTGCGACGCGAACCACTCCAAGTGGCGTTTTATGTCGCGGACCAGCATTCCCGCCAGATCGTGGGTGAACCCGTTGCGGATGACCGCGCGCTGCAGCACCACCTCTCCGCGATTGGCAGGCATGCGATAGGTGGGCACTTGCCAGCCGCGGTCGCGCAGTCGATCGGACAGATCGTAAAGCGACCAGTTGGCCGGCTCATTTTGTGTTGTCTTTTGGGTCCAGGCGATCACCGGCAGATCGTGTCCGTAGGAGAGAATCTCAAACGGCCCCAGCGCCGCAATTTGCTTTGCCAGATCGATGGCCACATCCTGGCACGCCTGATGAATAGCGCGATAGCCTGCGCGACCCAGCCGGATCATGTTGTAGTACTGCGCCACGATCTGGCTCGCGGGCCTGGAGAAGTTGATGGCCAGGGTCGGCATCGAGCCGCCCAGATAATCGACGCTGAAGATCAGGTCCGGATGCAGGTCCTTGAGCTCGCGCCATACGATCCAGCCGACGCCGGGATAGACCAGTCCGTATTTGTGTCCTGAGGTGTTGATCGACTTCACGCGCGGCAGGCGGAAATCCCACACCAGCTCCGGCTGCAGGAACGGCGCAACAAATCCGCCGCTTGCTCCGTCCACGTGGATGGGAATGTCAAGCCCCTTGGCCTCCTGGAGCCGGTCGAGCGCGGCCGATAGCGCGACCACGTTCTCATAGTGGCCGGTAAACGTGCTGCCCAGCACGGCAACTACCCCGATCGTATTCTCATCGCACAGTGCTGCCGCGCGATCCGGGTCGGTGATCACCTCATCGTCCCCGAGCGGCACCTCGCGCGGCTCAACGTCCCAGTATCGGCAGAACTTGTGCCAGCAGACTTGTGTGTTTGTCCCCATCACCAGATTGGGTTTGCCGGTGGCCTTGCCTTGCTTGTTCATTCGCTCGCGCCACGCCCATTTCAGCGCCAGCCCGCCCAGCATGCACGCTTCGCTCGAGCCAATCGTCGAAGTCCCGATTGTTGTTTCTGCATCGGGCGCGTTCCACAACTTCGCCAGCATGTGCACGCACCGCATCTCGAGCTCCGCGGTCTGCGGATACTCGTCCTTGTCGATCATGTTCTTGTCGAAGGTCTCCGACATCAGGCGGTGCGCTTCCGGCTCCATCCAGGTGCTGCAAAAGGTAGCCAGATTGAAGCGCGAACTGCCGTCGAGGATCAGCTCGTCGTGGATCAGGTTGTACGCCGTCGACGGCGCCATTCCCTCGGCGGGAATCTCGTGCCGTGGCGCGGAACCCAGCAGCGAGTGGCGGGCATACATGGGACGGACGAGGTCAGTGTTCTGGGTCCGGCGTTCAATATGGTGGGCGGCAGGGTCGGGGTTCATGCGGGCAGTCATCCTCCGGGAATCTGATCATATCCGCGGAGGTTCCGCTTCGTCTTGGAAAAGGCGTAAATTCAGCCGGCTGCGAGCCGCAATGGAAAGACGGGAAGCTGGTCAGGCCGCGGGCGGAAAGGCAGTCCGGGCCCTGTCCCGGTCGTTGGGAACAACAGGCCGGAGGCGGAACGAGTTGTCACCTGCAGGGATCAGCGCCAGGGGTACATCCGGCTGCGTTGGCTGAGGACGAAGGTTTTTAGCCTCAAGCCACGCGCACAGCCGCGGATCGAAGATCTCCGGCTCGCCGTCCCAGAAACCCGGCTTCAACCCGCATTGAATATGCAGGTGATCGAGCTGTAGCTCAATCACTGAGATGTTCTTTGGAAAATAGCGACGAACATTGCTCGCGCCCACATGCAAACCAGTGAGCCCTCTGCCCTTGCTGTGTGTTTTAACCACCATATGCACCTGCTCTGCGGCCTTGGTTAAGGTCAGTCTAGGGAGCCAGGTTACGGGGAAGTGACTGGGAAGATGGGAATTGTGCGGACAATTCCTCATTCGATTCACACTGCTGGTGAGACCTATTTTGGGAAGATCGTGCGCCGACTACTGTGGAAAAGCCTGCGCCCGTTTTGGTCTCCTGTCAAGCTCAGCCCCGTTAATTTATCTGGCTGCGTGCCTCACACTCCACTAGATGCGTCAGAGCATCGAAAGGTTAGCAACCGGCAGTTCGGGTAAGCGCAATGGCACGGCTCAGTGCAAATGCCGATGGACTCCGGCGCAATGCACGGGGGCTTGAAAAAGGGGGGAGCGGGATCTTTTGGAGGGCAGGAACAGAAAGGCCCGAATCCGGCCAATAACGATCGGATTCAGGCCTGAGCTGCGGGACTACTTGCCGGACTTCGGCTGGTTGGCGATGATTTTCGCCGCGATCTTGGTGTAGGTCGCAGCAGGGATGATGTTCTTGGTCTTGAGGAGGGTCTTGTTCGCATAGGGACGGCCCTTGATGATGGCAGCCGCATAGGCATCGCCGATGCCGGGCAGTGTTTTCAACTGGTCGGGGGTCGCGGAGTTGATGTCGATCAAGGCGACTGATGCCGCCACAGACTTTGCCGGCGCAGCCTTGGTGTCAACGGCAACAGCCGGCAGAACGCCCATGAGGACGATCGCGGCCAGAGTTAGAACTGCAGAGGTAAACCGGGTTGCTTTCATGTGTTTCTCCTTTTTCCTTTCGTGCTTCAGGTCGTACTGCTCGGCCGGACTGCTGATCGGCTTCCTTATCCAACGATGATTGCGGCTTTAAGTTGCGGCAGGAACCGAACGTCATACTCCTGACTAGCCCTTGCTGCCGAACATCCCTTCAGCCGCGCCCAACAGCCCGCCGAGGCCGCCGAGGGTGCTTGAGCCAGCCTGTGCGCCGCTGCCACTACCGCCAAGATACTGATCGACCATGGGCTGAAACTCCGACGGCACCTTGGACTTGATAACGCCGATGATTGCGGTTGCCACTTCCTGGGCCTGGTCGGGGCTAAGGCCGGCCTTCTGTTGCAGAATATCTACGATCTCATTCATGTTTCGTGTCCTATCCTTTTGACGGTTTGCGGGCTATTCGCCCGGGAACTGGGTTCGTTCGCGTCTCCGTTTTGCCAGAGGCCGCGAACGCTGATGGGAAGCCAACCGCGATAATTCTCCGCGTGGGCAGATGCAAAGCCTCAAATTCGGCTGCCCGACAAGAATAAAGCCCCCAATGCCGCCGCTGGCAAGCGGAAAACCGCGCACGATGAGGAATTTCATCTCTAAATGATGAACTTGGTCTTCAGCTCCAGCTCGCTGTCTCTGCCAGGTCGCGCTATGGGAGCGGCGCGGGCTGCTTGATCAGCAGCCCATCCAGCTCGACTGTTGTCAGCACCCGCGCGATCGTGGTTGCGGCTGTCCCGTTGCCGTAGGGATTGTCCATGCCCTTGAGCCCGGCGCGAAAGGCCGGGTCGAGCGCCCTGGTCAGCGCAGCAACAATCGCTCCGGTCTCGGCAGGCGCGTCGATCACATTGGCCGCCCGCTCGCGCCCCTGCTGGCGCATGCCCACGTTCACTGCCGGTAGTGCGAATGAAGCCGCTTCCATGATCCCGCTCGATGAGTTGCCCACCATCGCATCCACCTGCCCAAGGAGGCTCCAGTATGTGACGGCGTCGAGGTTCACAAAGACATGGGTGTCGGGCCGCTCCGCAGCCAGCTCCCGTGTCCGCTCGATCAGCGCCATGCCGCCGGCGTCCGCATTGGGATAGACAAACAGAATCTGCCCATGGATCTGCACGAGCGATGCGAACAGCGCCTCGGCCTCGGCGTTTGTATCTCGCAGGATTGTCACCGGGTGCCATGCCGCCAGGATGATTGGCGGCTTCAGTGAAATGCTGAGTTTCTCCTCGAGGGCCCCCCTGCTCAGGAGAGTCGATCGGCGCAGGTGGTCCAGCGACGGCGCGCCCGCATGGTGAACCCGCCACGGCTCCTCGCCCATGGCAATCACCCGCCGCCGCGCGGTTGGCGTCGATGTGAAGTGGATGTGCGCCATCTTGGTAAGCGCGTTCCGCACCTGGTCGTCGATTGCGCCCTGCGAAATCTCCCCGCCCTCAATGTGAGCAATCGGAATCCGCAGCGCCAGCGCCACCGATGCCGGCGCAAGCATCTCATAGCGGTCGGCAATCAGCAGCAAGATGTCGGGCCGCCACGACGTGAGCGCATCGGCAAGCCCCAGCATCGCCAGGCCGATTGTCTTGGCCATGCCGGTGTCGGTGTCAGAACTCAGCAGGCACTCGATCTTTGCCTTGATGGGAAACCCATCCCGTTCCACCTCCGCCCCCGTGTTGCCGAACTCCGGGGAAAGATGCGGTCCCATCACAAATACGCCCAGCTCAACATCCGGGTGCCCCGCCAGTTCCTTGAGCGGCCAATACAGATGGCTATAGTCGGCGCGCGAGGTGGTAACGACGGCGATACGGCGACGGGGCTTCGTCGGTTGGACGGGAGCGGGGAGCGGCGTAGAGTTACTCATCGGGAAATAAAATCAAGCGCAATCCTATGAGCAGTATAGAGGTTCGTGGTGTATATTCCGCTTGCCAATTGGCTGCCTGCCGGGGGCTCTCCTCGCGACCAGATGATGGGCAGCATCCACCTGAATCGTGCTCCCTTTTCGTTCGGGAAAAGGGGGTAAATCATTTGCCTTCCAGTCGATTTTGCACGGAGACTTCGATGCCCTATATTGCTGATTCTGAACATGTTGATTCTGCAAGCGGCGTTGGTTTGGTTCCCTCTCTCGTTTTCCCACTCCAGCGTTCCTTTGTGACCTCATCCTTAACCCGCGTGCTGGCGATCGTCGTGCTGCTCTGCGTGTCGTGTCTCAATTGCAGCCGCGCTCAAGCTGCACCATTGCCCGGTTTGAGCACGAGCGCAGTCATTACGACGGTCAGAATTCAGGTAATGCTCGCAACTGCCAAAAGCACCACCAAGGTAACTCCTGCCGCCAGCCCTTCGGGGCTTCCCAACCTTGTGGTTACAACCAACAAATCCACCACCGCCAGCGCCGGCAACTGTACGCCGCAGACCACGCCCGGCACTGGCACTGACGCCGCCTGTGGCCTGGGCGATGCTCTCGCTTATGCGGCAACCTCTGGCGGCGCGAGCATCACCTTCAGTTCCACGGCATTCAAAGCGGGTAATACCGCCGTTCAGAACACGATCGCGGTCCCAATGCCGCCCAGCGGGACGCCGCAAGGATTTGTCGTTCCGCCGAACACCACCATCACCGGCCCAACGGCAATCATCGGCGGTGTGACGACAAACGTCGTCACTCTCCAGGGGATTGTCGCAACCATCACATCCAACGGCTCTTTGATTATTTCTGCTCCGTCGGGAGCCACAAGCATCAACAACCTCAACCTCACCGGTGGGCAGGGCGCAATCAATAACGGCGGCACCATGAACGTGACCGGTTGCGTGATCTCTGGAAACATCTCATTCTCGGGCGGCGGCGGAATCTACAACACCGGCGCGATGACTGTGACCAACACCACCATCGCCGGAAACCAGGCTACGCCGTACTACAGTCAATACGGGCCGTTCGATGGCGGCCCGGGCGGCGGCATCTACAACTCCGGCGGGCTCACACTCATCGGCAGCACGATCTCAGCAAACACCGCCAGCACAGTCGCGCCATTGCCGGGCGGGTTGGGCGGCGGCATCTATAATCTTGGAATCCTCACGGTGATCAACAGCACCATCACTGGAAACACGGCTTCCACCTCAGCAGGCCACGAGATCTCTCCTGCGCTCCTTACTCAAGGCGGCGGCATCGCCAACTTTAGTACCGGGACAGTGACCGCGATCAACAGCACCATCACCGGAAACATGGTGACGCTTACCGGCTTCGCTACGCCGAACGGTCCGACGCCCGCAGCGGGTAGCGGCGGCGGAGGCATCGCCGGGCTGGCTACGCTCGAGAACACCATCGTCTCCGGGAATACTTCGAATGTCGGCCCCAACGACTACGAAGGCAACTTCAACGATGATGGCGGCAACCTTGTTGCCGCGAGCACAGCGCTTCAGCTTGCACCGCTGGGCAACTATGGCGGACCGACGCAGACCATGATTCCGCTACCCGGCAGCCCGGCTAACTGCCTTGGTGCATACGCAAACGCCAACAATGCCGGCTTGCTCACCGATCAACGTGGTTTCCCAAGGAGCACCTATTACAGCGCCATCCCTGTTACCTGCGTGGATGCAGGCGCAGTGCAGACCAGCTATGTGCTCACCTTTACCACCCAGCCGCCGGCGACCACGCCCGTCAATGTAGCCATGAATCCGGCGCCCGTGGTTACGCTCACCGAGAGCGGCATGCTCTTTCCGTACTACACCGGCGAGGTGGGCCTCATCGACGTCGATCGCGCGCTGGTTGCGCCCACGCTGGCTCCGCTGGTCAAAGGCGTTGCCACCTTCGGCGATGCGACGATGACCTTTGCCGTAACCAACGACATGCTCAGCGCGGTGCTTAACTATGCCTCCACTCCGGCAGTTCCCACGCTCAATCTTGTAGGCAATGCCAGCATCAAAGTGACTGTCCCGGTCGCCCCGGCGGTGCTCACGTCGCCGACTCCGGGCAGCACGCTCACCAGCGCAACAGTCACCTTTACCTGGACAGCATCGGACGTTCCGGGCACGCAGTACCAACTACAGATCGGTACCAACGGCCAGGGGTCGAACAACATTTACGTCTCACCACCGTTGAATGGAACATCGGTCACCGTGACCGTGCCCACCACCGGAGCCAAGCTCTACGTGGGTTTGAGCCAGGGAACGACCGGGGCATGGCTTTATACGCCGTACACCTATACGGAAGCCAAGATCACTCCGGCGGCTATTACTTCACCGGCGCCGGGCAGCACGCTCAAGAGCGGCACCGTGACATTTACGTGGTCCGCGTCGAGTGTTCCCGGTACGCAGTACCAGTTGCAGATCGGCACCAACGGCCAGGGCACCGATAACATCTACGTCTCCCCTGTATTGAAGGGAACATCCGTAACTGTAACGGTGCCCACCACAGGTGCAACGCTCTACGTTGGCCTCAGCCAGGGAACCACCGGCCCTTGGACCTACACGCCGTACACCTATACGGAGGCGAAATAGCGAATAGGGCGGCCGCTAGCTTAACGGCCGACAGAAAACGCAGATCCTGACTTGCATCGCAGCGCTTCGGCAGCCAAGGTATCGTCGCAGCTCGAGTATCGGCAGTCTCCTAAAAGAAGACGCCACCACTCGGTTTTGGCATGACTCGGGTGACGCCGTCGGCGCAGAAGGTTGAGACGATCTTGCAGGAGCGGCCGCCCGTGTGCTGGCAATTATATGTAGCGACGGTGGTGGCGAAATCGGTGACGCCCGACAGCCCGATCCCGAAGACCTTTTCCGGCTGGCTGATAGCCAGGGACGTGCAGAGATTGTTGGCGATTAGGGTATTAACTGCGCAGTCCTTTGCTCCGCTCTTCGCGCACTGCCCCATCGCATAGTCTTTGGCAGCCTGCTGTGTTGAAAACTTCCACGAAACGCCCCATCCCCCGGTGCTCTTGGACCATGCAATCGCGCCCCACAGATCGGGTTGTGACGGCTGCTGCTGCGTATTCTGGTTCGGGCAGGGACCCCAGTTCTGGGTTGTTCCATCCGGGGTAACAATGATTCCGCATGTGGCGCCTTCCTGCGCGGCAGCCGGCAGAGCAACAATCGCAGATGCCGCGAGAAGGCACAGCGCGAGCCATGCGTCACTGTGCCTTTTGAGAAGGTAGGTGCCTGGGGAAGCTATCGAACGGGTCATCGTCTTCTGCTCCGTGTTGAGTTTGGGCCGGCGAAACCGGCCAATGCGGGGGGAGACAGGAAGCATTCTGTTCGTCGCTTCCAACATCATTCTTACGGCAGCGAAGCAGAATTGACAACGTCAAATTCTGGGGTCAACTTTGAATTCCAAGAATCACCGCCATCCTCTTGCTTCCGCTCCCAATCCGGCCTTGTCTCTGCGCCATGTCAAAACGGCCTGCGTCTTCACTGGTGCGGAGCGAATGTCTGCCCGTCTACACTAAGAGGTCGGGCGGCGGGCCCTGGAGACGGGCGTGCCGCAGCCGAGAATTGAGAAACAACCAGCAGGGAAGTGAGACAAGAAACGATGCACAGTTTGAGGGCGATTGCCCTGATGTGTCTTGCCACGGGAACCATCGCTGCGGCGCAGGCCCGCGCCGCCACTGCGCAGCTTAGTTTCGACGCGGAGGCGATCCGCATGAACAACCGCGGCGTTGCGCAGATGGGCCAGCAGTTCACCGAGCGTGCCGCCGCCACCTTTGCCGATGCGATGAAGAAGGACCCAAAACTGGCGCAGGCCGCCGTCAATGAAGGCATCGCGCTGCTTACCCTGCAAAAGCTCGACGACGCCAAAAAGGCGCTGCAAACCGCGATCGCCCTCGATTCCAAGAGCCCGCAGGCCTGGTACAACCTCGGCCTCGCCCAGCACGCAGGCAACGAGTCGGACGAGGCCCTGAAGAGTTTCGAGAGGGCTGTTGAGCTCGATGCGCGCGACGCCGATTCCTATTATTTCGAAGGCGTCTGCTACTCCGAGCTCAAGGAGTACGACAAGGCCATCGCCGTCTTCAAGCAGGCTATCGATATCGATCCCAACCACGCCTCGAGCGAGTTCGCCATGGCCCGCGCCATGCAGCGCTCCGGCGACGTGGCTAACGCCAAGGAGCACTTCAAGCGCTTCCAGCACCTCGCCAACACCAAGATTGGCGCGCCCATCGGCCTTTCGTATGGCGAGCAGGGCCACTACTCCATCGTCACGCCAGTCGCCGAGCCCCAGGCCGTCCAGAAGGCAATGATTCTGGTCAAGCTGGTCGCCCAATCCCTCCTACCGGAGAATGTGGGTGCCCCATCCTTGGCCGCAGACGCAGCGAAGCAAGGCTCCGCCAAGGGTGGGAGTGAAAGCGGTCAATGGCCAACCACCGGGGGCGCTTGCATGATGGACGTTACCGGCTCAGGCCACATGGATCTCGTCCTTATGCAGAACGGCCCGCACGCTATTCGTGTGCTCCACTCGAACGGCGACGGCACCTTCGCCGACTTCGATGCGGACGCTGCCGGGCTGAAGGCCGCTGGCCACGCCGTCGCCTGCGCCGTGGGCGACTTCGATGCCGATGGGCTCAACGATCTTGCCGTCGCGCTCGAAGATCGCGTGTTGCTCTTCAAGAATCTAAGCAAAGGCAAATTTGAGGACGTGACAGCCGCAGCTGGCCTCACGCCCAAGAACAAGCCCACGGGGATCACCTTCATCGACTACGACCACGACGGCGATCTTGATCTCTTCCTGACCGGAGCGCCGCTGCCAGGCGGCGATCAATCCAATGTGCTCTGGCGCAACAACGGCGACAAAACATTTACGGAGTGGACTGAGCCAACCGGGCTCGGAGGCAGCGATAAAACCGAAGCTGCCATCCTTATCGACTTCAATAACGACAGGGCGGTTGACATCGCTGTCACTGGTTGGGCTTGCAGTGGGACGGACGCCGCATGCACGATGACTGCGCCGACGATCTATGTGAATCCACGGGAAGGAACGTACCCGCAGCAGCCGATCTATAACGACGCGACGCTTGGAGGCACAACCGGCATCGCTGTCCTCGACTACAACAAGGATGGCTGGATGGACATTGCCGTCACGCACGCAGGTGCTCCCGGCGTGACCCTCTGGCGCAACGTCGAAGGTCCGAACCACATCGGCCGCCGCTTTGAACGTGTGGACCTGCCGCTGCACGACGCAATTCGCGGCTGGGGCGTCACCGCCATCGACATCGATAACGACGGCTGGGTCGATCTTGCCGCCATCGTCGACACAACCGCTGGCCCGCGCTTGAAAGTTTTCCGAAATCGCGGCGACGGCACATTCGAAGACGTCAGCAAGGCTCTCGGCCTCGACGATGTCAAGCTCCAACATCCGCGCGGCCTCATCGCTGCCGATGTCTACGGCGATGGCGCGCCCGATCTCATCGTTACGCAAGAGAACGCCCCGCCCGTGCTGCTGCGCAACATCGGCGCCAACAAAAACCACTTTGTCCGTCTCGATCTCACCGGCTTTGCCGACAACAAGACCGCGCTCGGCGTGAAGGTGGAAGTATTCGCCGGAGGCCTGTGGCAGAAGTGGGAATTGGCCGGCGCATCGGGCTACCAGACGCAGGCCCCGCCGCAGATTCTTGTCGGCCTTGGCAAGGCAGACGGCATCGACCTGCTGCGCATCCTCTGGCCCACCGGCGTGCTGCAGGACGAGATCGACTTGCCCGCGCTCAAGGATGGCCACGGCGTGATCGCGATGAAGGAAGCCGATCGCCGCGGCAGTTCCTGTCCCGTGCTCTTTGTGTGGGACGGCCACAAATATCGCCTCGTCACCGACGTGATTGGCGCGGGCGTCGTGGGCCATTGGTTCACTCCGCAGCGCCGCAACATCCCCAACCCAGGGGAGTGGATCAAGGTCGACGGGGCCACAGCCGCGCTCGTCGAGGGCAAGCTCAGCATGCGCTTCATGGAGCCGATGGAAGAGGTCAACTACATCGATCAACTCCGCCTCGTGGCTGTCGATCATCCGAGCGATGTCCAGGTCAACCCCGACGAGCGCTTCCTCGACGAGCCGCCCTTTGCATCGGGCCGCGTCATTGCGTCCTCTGCCACGCGCCTGCCCGTCGCCGCGCTCGATGGTGAAGGCCACGACGCCCTCGACGCTCTCAGCCACGCCGACCACTCCTTCGCCAGCGGCTTCACTCCGCTGCCCTACGACGGCTTCGCCAATCTGCATTCGCTTACGCTCGATTTGGGTCCCGTCGACGCGCACGCCCCGCTCAAGCTGCTCATGACCGGCTACGTCAACTACTTCAGCGCCACCTCGCTTTATGCCGCATGGCAGGCCGGCATCAAGCCCATCTCGCCTTACGTTGAGGCAGAGATGCCCGATGGCTCGTGGAAGTGCATTCTCGACGATGCCGGCTTCCCAGCAGGTCTTGAGCGCACTATCGTCGTCGATCTCTCGGGCCGCGTGCCCGCGGGCGTGCGTCGGATTCGTTTGATGAGCAATCTCGAAATTTTCTGGGACCAGGTGCTGATCGACAACCATCCCGAGGCGGCGTCGCGCTCGACTGAAGTTCCGCTCACCTTTGCCACTGAACATTTCCGCGGCTACCCGAAGCAGCTCGAGGGCCCCAGTCCCGGCGACCTCAACTACGACTACGACCGCGTCAGCCTTACCGGTCCATTCCAGCATCAGCGCGGCAACTACACCCGCATGGGCGATGTGACCTCGCTGGTGAAGGGCATCGACGACCGCTACGCCATCTTTGGCTCGGGCGAGGAGATCGCGCTTGAGTTCGACGCGGCCGCGCTGCCCGCGTTGCCCGCCCACTGGACGCGCGACTACTTCTTCTACGCCAACGGCTTTGTCAAAGACATGGACTGGTGGGATGCCTCGCCCTTCACCGTGGCGCAGTTGCCCTTCCATCGCATGAGCACCTATCCCTATCCGGCCAGCGAACACTTCCCTGACGACGCCGACGCGGTCAAATATCAGCTCAACTTCAACGACCGCTTCGATTCGGGCGAGCCGGTGCGCTCGTATCGCTTCAAATATCAGTACCTGCCATCAACACCTGCGGATGATCGCTCCATCGCACCGGCCGGCCAGGCGGCGAACACGCCCGCCAGCCAAAACACGCCGGGCGGCCCATCCTTCACCCAGCCTTTCGAGGAAAAAATGCGGGAAGGGTGGGAGGCAAAGCCGCCGTCCTCAGGCTCGACGAGTCAGCCCAGCGCGCAGGCCACCCAGCCATGACCCAGCTCGTTCTTGAGTCGGCGGTCCGGCAGCTTGAGCTTCTTCGTTCCGGCGAGGTTTCAATTCGCGCCCTCGCCGAAGCGCATCTCCATCAGATAGACCGCCTCAATCCGGCGCTCAACGTCTTCGCCGACTTCGACGCCGACCGCATCCGCGTTGACGCCGCGCGCCTTGAGGCCATCCCGCTCGAAGCTCGCGGCCCTCTTCACGGTCTCCCAGTAACTGTGAAGTCTTCGATTGCCACGGCAGGCTTCAAGTGCGAGATTGGCAGTCTCATTCGCAAAGGCGAAATCCCCGAGGAAGACGCAGTCGTCGTTAGTCGCCTTCGCGCAGCAGGCGCGCTTATCCTCGGCACCACCAACTGCCCTGAACTCCTGATGGCATACGAAACCGCCAACCTGCTCCATGGCGCGACGCACAACCCCTGGGACATTACGCGCTCGCCCGGCGGGTCAAGCGGTGGCGAGTCAGCCGCCATCGCCGCGGGACTCTCCGCTGGCGGACTCGGGTCAGACTCTGGTGGCAGTGTCCGCGTACCTGCTCACTTTACCGGCATCTGTGCGCTCAAGCCCACGCCTGGCCGATTTCCTGGCCGCGGCCACCTTCCGCCATGCATCGGTCCCTTCGCAATCCTAGGCGCTATCGGCCCCATGGCCCGCACCATTGCCGATGTTTCGCTGCTCTTCCAAACGCTGGGTGGTCAGGATCATGAAGACCCTTCCAGCCCGCCGATCCATCCCCGCAAGGTTTCCGCAGAGGCTCTTCGCAGCAACGCGATCGGCTACTTTGAAGACGACGGCCTCGTGCCCGTCACACCAGAAACTCGCGCGGCAGTCCAGTCAGCTGCTGCCGCGCTGAGCGATGCAGGCTTCCGCGTCGAGCCCTTCCGCCCGCGCTCCCTCGAGCCTCTGCGCCTGCTCTGGGATAAGTTCTTTGTGCAATGCGGCGCCATGTTCTACGCGCCCGAGATTCATGGCCGCGAACACCTGCTCAGCCCCATCTTTCGCGAATTCCTCGAGATCGCGGAATCCCGCCCAAAGCTCTCCACAACGGGTTTGCTCAATGCATGGGCCGAGCTCGACCTCGTCCGCTCACAGATGCTCGCCGAGATGGCCGCTTTCCCCGTGCTGCTCTGTCCCGTCGCATCCATCCCGGCTTTCCGCCCCGGCGAGCGCAGTTGGACAATCGACGACCGCGCAGTAGGCTACCTTGACGCTGTGCGTCACACCCAGTGGTTCAACACCCTCGGCGCGCCTGCTGCCGTGGTTCCCGTCGGACGATCACCCGAAGGCCTTCCCATCGGCGTGCAGATCGCCGCTCGGCCCTATGAAGATGAAGTCGCCCTTGGCGTCTCCGCCGTCGTCGATGCGGCGTTCGGCTATCGCCCGCCGCCGATGGCGCAAGAGTGACCGGGGAGCCATCTCTCGAAGCGCGCAATAGAAATCGCGCTGCGTCGGCAGAGTGTTCCTCTCGCTTACCACCCCATCTGCCGCATGCGCTCCAGAATGAGATCGGTGTAATGGTTCATCCGCTCTGGCATCCGCTTCAGCGGCGCGGGCAGTATCGCCGCAAGCCTCGCCGACTGTTCCCGCCCCACATGCTGCGCCGCTGTATGGTCCCAGTAGTGGCACGCCGCATCCGCCCCATAGACGCCGGGTCCCCACTCCACAACGTTCAGATAAAGCTCCAGGATGCGCTGCTTGCCGAGGAAGATCTCGGCCACCGGCACCAGCGACGCCTCCGCACCCTTGCGCAGAATCGAGTGGCTCGTTCCGAAGAACAGGTTCTTTACCAGTTGCTGCGTAATCGTTGAGGCTCCGCGCGAGCGGCCGCCTTCCATATCGTCGTCAACGGCAATCTGAATCTGCTTCCAGTCGAATCCGTTGTGCTGGTAGAAGCGCCCGTCCTCCGCGGCGATCACGGCGTGCTGCAACTCCGGCGAAATCTGGCTGAGCGGGACGAATTTGTAGCTTTCGTGATACGGCTTGTTGTTTCGCCAGGCCTGAAACCGCCGCTCGAGGTGCACCGCGGTGGTTGGCGGGTCAATCCATTTGAACGACACAAGCGTCAACGCGGTCAGCACCCAAAGCCCCACCACAAAAATGACCAGCCATTCGAACGCCGATCGGAGAGATGGTCGCCCAATCGATCGGAATGGCGATCGAAAGGCCGATCCGAAGCGCGACCGGGAGGAACCCTTCTGATAGAGCGTGGAAGTAAGGGGCTGGTAGGGCTTTGTGTTCACATCTCAGGATAGCGGCATGGGCTGGGCTGACCTGCCCAAATGTGTTCCCCATCACACATGTTTGCCCATCGCTTTCCACGTCCACCCTTCGGTTGAGGTCCGGCCTGCAACATCGCAGTAGTCTGAGGCTTCCGCTTCCCCAGAAACGGAGCGCACGCTGTGCGGGCAAGTTGGTACGACCAATTCTCCGACTCACCGGATGCACTGAGTTCCTCACGGCTCGAGCGCATGGTGGTTCCCGTCCTCGATCTTGAGATCGGCGGGGAAGACTTCATCACCATGGCAGGGCCGTGCTCGGTTGAAAGCGAATTTCAGCTGATGGCCACTGCCATCCATGTGCGCCGCGCCGGCGCAAAGATTCTTCGCGGCGGAGCCTTTAAACCTCGCAGTTCGCCCTATGCCTTCCAGGGTCACGGCCTTGAGGGCTTGCGTATGCTGGCTCACGCGCGCGAGGAGACCGGCCTGGCCATCGTCACTGAGGTGATGAGCGAGATCGACGTGCCCATGGTCGCCGAGTACGCTGACATCCTTCAGATCGGCACGCGCAACATGGAGAACTACGCGCTGCTCGAAGCTGCCGCGCGCAGTGGCCGCCCCATTCTGCTCAAGCGTGGCATGGTTGCCACCATCGCCGACTTCCTGCGCTCGGTGCAGATCATCCTCGACTGCGGCAACCCCAACGTCATCCTCTGCGAGCGCGGCATCCGGACTTTTGAAACCGCGATGCGCAACACCTTTGACGCAGGCGCCATTGCGCTGCTCAAGCAGATCTCGCACCTGCCGGTTATCGGCGATCCCAGCCACGCGGCCGGTCATCGCGAACTGGTTCCCGCGCTGGCGCGCATCGCCGTGGCCGCGGGAGCTGACGGCATGATCGTCGAAGTCCACCCCAACCCTGACAAGGCATGGAGCGACGGCGAGCAATCACTCGACTTTTCCGGATTCGACACGATGATGCACGAGCTGAAGCCGTGGCTGGCGCTGCGCGACCAGGCAGGCGCCTCCGAACCAGAGCAGATGGAGGCCGCTCGATGAGGCTGGCTGCCAGTGCCCTTGCGGCTGCCACAGTTGGGTTCCTGATTGCTGTAGCCTGCGCTTTTGGCCCTGCGGGGTCAGAGGTTGCTCAGGCTAACCCAAAGACCGCAGACCCCACAGCCCACAGCCTGCCCCCTGTCCTGGTCACCGCTGCCACCTTGTATGAGCCGCTTGCCGCGCTCAAGGGCGGCGAGCGCTTTCCCAAGGGCGCCCAGATCATGCGGGTAGAGAACGGCGTTGCCGCTCCGCTGGTGTCTGGCTTTGCCGCGAGCGCCGACCCCAACGTCTCCTGGGACGCGACCACGGTTTTGTTTTCAGCCAGGCCCTCCCCCACCGACCATTGGCAGATATGGGAGCTCGATCTCGCCAGCCACTCCACGCGCCAGTTGATCGCCTCCAACGTAGATCTGATTCGGCCGATGTATCTGCCAGTTGGGCAGCTTGTCTACGCGCGGCGGCTGGCGCAGGGCTATCGCATCGAGGTCGCGGGCAAAGCCAGCGTGCTCAAGCTCGCGCCCATCGACGATGCCGCCGGACAAACCGTGCTGCCGCTCAGCTACATCCCGGCCAGCGCGGTCCCTGTTGACGTGCTGCGCGACGGCCGCGTCCTGTTCGAGTCCTACTACCCGCTTGGCACAGGTTCAACGCCCGAGCTCTTCCTCGTCTACTCCGACGGCAGCGGCGTCGAGTCGTACCGCTGCGATCACGGCCGCGCGCGGTGGGGCGGCCGCCAGCTTGCGAACGGCGATGTCGTCTTCACCCACGGCGCGTCTCTCGCCCGCTTTACTTCGGCCCTCGCACACGAGGCTGCTGTTCCCGCGCCGCATGGCGAATTTGCTGGGGGAATTCGCGAGACTCCCGATGGCGCGTGGCTGGTAAGCGCCCGCACGGGCTCCGCATCGCACTACGCGCTCAAGCTCTGGAAGCCTGGCGCGGCGGCAATGACAGTCGTTCTCGCCGATGCGGGAAAGAACCTCGTCGATCCAGTGCTCATTGCGCCGCGCCCAAGACCCAACCAGCACCCCACCGGCCTGCACCCCTGGAACTACGCCAACATCCTCGCTCTCGACGCACGCCAATCACGCATCGGCGATCTAAAGGTCGCACCCGCTCAAGTGCGCCTCGAAACGCTCAAGCCAGACGGTCACGCTGTCGTCAAGGGCACTGCGCCGGTCGAAGCCGATGGCAGCTTCTTTGTTCAGACGCCGGCCGACCAGCCTATCCGCTTTGCGCTGCTTGACGCTAAGGGGACCGTCATCCGCCGCGAGCAGGGCTGGTTCTGGGTTCGCAAAGGCGAGCAGCGCTACTGCGTGGGCTGCCACACCGGCCCAGAACGCGCCTCTGAGAATCGTGTTCCAGCTGTTCTGTTGCGCACCACAATCCCCGCCGACCTTACCGGCCAAAAACCCGCGGCCAATGCGGACGCCGCCCAGCCGAGGGGCAACTGAGATGATGAAATTCTTCAACTTTTTTCTAATCGCTTGCGCGGCCATACTGGTCTCAACGTCGCCCGCATCCGCCCAGACTGCCCCCGCGCCCGCTGACCTTGCCTCTTCCGCATCTGCCGGCCCCTCTACACAAGCCGCCGACCTGGCAGCGCAAGTTCCCACGTTGTCGCCTTCCACCATCCAGTTTGAAGACGCCAGCGACAAGGCAGGCATCGACTTCGTCCACAGCTTCGGCTCGCGGCAGCTCGGTTCGCTGCTTGAGGGCACTGGCGCAGGTTGCGTCTGGATCGACTACAACAACTCCGGTCTGCCTTCGCTCTACGTCGTCAACGGCCGCCCGCTCGACGACTCGATGCACCCCTATCCGCTCAAGGAAAAGCCCGCAACCCCACCGCACAATCATCTTTATCGCAACGACGGCAAGGGCCACTTCACCGACGTTACTGACAAAGCCGGACTCAACCCCGATATGTACTCCGATGCGGTTGCAGCGGCCGACTACGACAACGACGGCAACCAGGACCTGCTTGTTACCGGTTACGGCAAGGTGATTCTCTACCACAACGACGGCAACGGCCACTTCACCGACGCCACGGAGAAGGCTGGAATCAAGGTCGATGGTTGGGCCATCAGCTCCACATGGCTCGACTACGATCGCGACGGTTGTGTCGACCTGCTTGTCGGCCGATACGTCAAGTTCGACCCCAAGTATCGCGCCTTCTATGCGCCCACAAACTACCCGGGGCCGCTTGACTATGAGGGCGAAACCAACCAGCTCTTCCACAACAACTGCGACGGCACATTCACCGACGTTTCAGCAAAATCCGGCATCGACCAGTTTGTCGGTCGCACCATGGGCGTCACCGCGGCAGACTTCGACAGCGACGGATGGGACGACATCTACATCGCCAACGACCGCACCGAAAACTTCCTCTTCCACAACAAGCACGACGGAACATTCGAAGAGATTGGCAACGATTCCGGCACTGCGTTCGGCCAGAACGGCGAGTCCACTTCGTCCATGGGCCCCGTCTTTGCCGACTTCGAAGGCCGGGGAGTGTTGGATCTGTGGGTCACGGATGGGCATTACAACCGGTTTCTGCGTAACAGCGGGAAGCTGAGTTTCGATGACCTAGGCGCCTCCAACGGCGTCTCGCAGGCCAACGCCCAATACGTCAGTTGGGGAACAGGCATCTACGACTTCGACAACGATGGGCAGCTCGACATCCTCATCTTCCACGGCGGCCTCATCCATCTCATTCAGCAGGAGCACACGCTCTTCAAGGGCCTCGGCAACGACAAATTCGCCGATGTTTCGCGCGAAGCCGGGCCAGTGCTCAGCGAACGCACTGTGGCTCGCGGCGCGTGCTTTGCGGACTACGAAAACAATGGCAAGGTGGACGCATTTGTGAATAACCTGGGCGCGAAGGGAACTTTGCTGCACAATGTTTCAACAAGCACCGGCCACTGGATTGCCGTAAAGCTGGTCGGCGCGATGCGTCCAGGCGACAAGCCCCTCGCGCCCGCCAGCCCCCAGGCCAGAAGCAATCGCGACGGCATCGGCGCGCGCGTTGAGGTCTTCGCCGCAGGCAAGCGCTGGACAGCAGAACGTGTTGCCGGCTCCGGCTACCTTTCACAAGACGACAGCCGGCTCCACTTCGGGCTTGGCCAGGCCACTACCGTCGACAAGCTCATCGTCCACTGGCCTAGCGGACGCGAACAGACCCTTGAAAAGCTCGATGTCGATCGCGTCCTTACCGTCGAAGAGCCGAAGGAGACCGGAGCGAAATGAACGTGCGCAGCCAAATCCTGGTCTCCACCGGAGCAGTAGTTGTCTTGCTCTCCGCCTTGGTCGTATCACTGACGCAACATGGATCTGCGGTCTGGGCCCCGACCGTCTACGCCCAAGAGACCCCCTCCGCCAGCCAACCCGCCGACTACGTTTCGCCTCTCGAGTTGCAACTCTCCCCGGACGGTGCTCGTCTCTACATTCTCTGCCAGGGCAGCAACGAGATCCGCGTCCTCAACGCCTCGACCTTTGCCGTTATCAAAAACATCCCTGTTGGCGCGGTCCCGCGCGGTTTCGCGCTCTCTCCCGATGGCGCCCGCCTATTCGTAACCAACTCATGGGACGACACGCTCTCCGTTATCGACACACACTCCCTCGAAGTCGTTGCGACCTGGCCAGTCGGCGCTGAACCATCGAGCGTCGTCGAAGACAAGGCAGGCAAACGCCTGTTCGTCGCCAACCGCCTCACCAGCAATATTGCGGTCCTCGATGCGCAAACAGGTGTGGAAGAAAAGCGTCTCGCAGGTGGCCGCGGTACCAGCTATCTCGCACTCTCGCCCGACGGCTCCCGCATCTACGCAACGCATGTGTATCCAAATATCCTGCCGCGGAAAACAGGTCTTGAAAATCGTCTGCCACCCGAGTCGGAGATTACCGTAATCGATGCCGCACGTGCCGTGGTGGTCGATCGCATGCCGCTGCACGGAATTGCAGGCGTCTTTCACGTGGCGCTCTCCACCGATGGCCGGCTCGGCGTTGCTGCTGAGTACCACCCCAAGAACCTTTTGCCCCTGGCGCACCTGGAACACGGAGGCGCCTTCACCTTTTCGCTCGAATTGTTTGGTGCGGACGTGGGTAAGACGGCTCCCGTTGAAGTGCCGCTGGATGAATTGGAACGTTATGCTTCGCAGCCCTTCGGAATAGCCATTGCGCCGGATAAGTCGCGCATTTACGTGACCAGCGGCGGTGCGGAGATTGTGACTGTCGTGGATGTTCCGCGGCTTCTGAGCTACATTCACCTGCACAACGATCCATTTGCGCAGGATCTCTCTGCCAGCGCCAACTATGTTGTGACGCGTATCCCCGTGGGCCTCAACCCGCGCGGCCTCACGCTTTCGCACGACGGCCATAAACTGTTTGTCGCGAACCGGCTGGATGATACCGTGAGCGTCATCGACACCCGCACCAATCGCGTGGCCTCCACCATCACGCTGGCCGGGCCGATAACTACCCCGTCGCGCCATCCCAACGAGAACACAGTCGATATCGCAAGTCTCGCCGTAGATGGAAAGATCACCTGCTCAAAATGCCACAGCGATGGCCGCACACAGGCTCAACATGCCCCCACCCAGACGAAACTGGCGAACTTGATTGACATGCACAGAAAGCTCCTGGTTCCCCGCCTCGGGTCAAGTGAATCGAAGTCAATTTTGCCTCTGCGTCGCGGCGAACAGATTTTCTATACCTCCCGCTTCTCATTCCAGAGCCAGATCGGTTGTGCCAACTGCCACATAGATTCCACCTTCGATGGCATCCAATGGAATCTGGAACCGGACGGCTTTGGACGCAGCATTGTGGATAACAAGTTGCTCGAAGACGTCAAGGAAACCGAACCATACAAGTGGACCGGCACCAATCCGGATATCCCTACAGAATGTGGAATCAGGACTGAAAAGTACTTCTGGCGTTCTGAGAACTATAACGGTTTGATGCTTGCCGATCTGGCCTTTTACGTTCGAAGCCTGCCGCCGCGCCCCAATCGCTTCCGCCCATTGGGTGCCGATTTCACGCCGGCCCAGGAGCATGGCAAAGCGCTCTTCGAGCGCGCCGTCGACAAATTCAAAAAGCCGATCCCGGAATCCAACCGCTGCGCCTACTGCCACAGTGGACCCAAGGGCACAAACCAGAAGATCTCCGACGTGGGCACGCGTAAAGCAACAGACAATACGGGCCTTCTGAAAGCGCCGCCATTGACCAATATTGCGCTGACTGCGCCTTACCTCCACGACGGCTCGGCGCGCAGCCTCGAAGAGATCTGGACCGTCTTCAATCCCGAAGACAAGCATGGCCGCACCAATGACCTGACCAAGGATGAACTCAACGATTTGATCGAGTACCTCCGAACTCGATAAAGGAAGCGCGATGAAAACGTTCTGCACGACTATGTTCGTCTTGTTTGCGGCAATGGCGGCGTTTGCCGCGCCGCCGGCGTCTTCCACCAAGCAGGGGCTCGTGGCCCCCGCCCTTACAACTGCTTCGCTTCCGCACTTCCGTTTTGAGAACTTCACCACAGCCAACGGGTTGCCCAACGATCACGTCTATACCGTCCTGGTGGATGGAGACCGGATCTGGGCCGGTACCGACAACGGACTGGCCCTTTATGAGAATCATGTGTGGAAGGTGTACTCGACAACGGACGGTCTGGCGCATCGCGCCGTCCTCTCGCTCGCCCTCGACAAGCGCACTGGCGACGTCTGGGCCGGCACCATGGGCGGATTGAGCCGCATCTCCGGCGGCCACATCGACAGCTTCACTCAACTCAACTCCGGCCTCAGCAACGATGTGGTCTACAGCGTGTCAATCGAGGGCGAAAACGTCTGGATAGCAACGGCCGCGGGCGCCTGCCGTCTAAACCTGCATACCAACCAGTGGTCGCTCTACAACGAGCGCAACACGCCGATGGGCGAAATTTGGTCCTATTCCGTCTCCGCCACCCCGACCAAGGTCTACTACGGCATTTGGGGAAGCGGCGTACTTGAGTATGATCAGAAGACCGGCAAGTGGGACCGCTATGACGACCCCGACGGAGAGACGGAGATGGTGCTCTTCAAGGATCAGGGGTTAATTCACGAGATTGTCACATCGGTCAGTTATGTGGACAATGTTCTATGGGCGGCCACGTATTTTGGCGACAGCCACTACGACGGACGCTACTGGCACAACTTCCTCAAGAAAGACAGCGGGCTTCCCTCAAACTTCACCAACGTTGTGAAGGGCGTGGACGGCAAGCGCGCTTGGTTTGGCACGGACCACGGGCTGGCGTACTACGACGGCGTGAACTGGGCGGTCTATTGCCCATCGCTGAAAGACGGAAGACCGGAGATGACGGTGCGCGACGCGACAGGCACCGTCACTCCTGTTGAGGTAGCCACAGCCCCGGCACACAACTATATTCTCGGCATCGACTTCGACGGCGACGACATCTGGGTTGCCACCGCCAAGGGGTTGAGCCACGGAATCAGAGAGAAAAACCAATGGCCCAAGGAGCCGAAAAAACAATGACCAACGCATTTGCTGACATTCTGGAGACCATCGCTCACGCACCGATTCAAAAGCGCGCCGTGACAAATCACGGCGTTCTGAACGAGGCCTACGCCTATGCCAAGCCGAGCTCGTTTTCGCGCGGCATGCGCATCGACATCGGCGGCGTCTGCATCCTGCTCATCTCCGGCACCGCCTCCATCGACGAGAACGGCGTAAGCGTTCACATCGGCGACTTCGAAGCGCAGCTCAAACGCACCTTTGAAAACATCACCGGACTGCTGAAGAGCGAAGGCTGCACCTGGCACGACATTGTCCGCACCAGTTGCTACCTGCGCGATATCGATCGCGACTACGACGAGTTCAATCGCCTTCGTACCGCCTTCTTCAAGGAGCAGGGACTCGATCCGCTTCCGGCCTCAACCGGCATTGAGGCCCACCTCTGCCGCCCTGAGCTGCTCATCGAGATTGAAGCCATCGCCATGTTCCGCACCGACAAGCCGGCCGAAGGCAAGGCCTAACAGTCTGCAGCAACCTAGCAGGGGTCCCTGGTCAAGCCCCTGCGTTTGAAAGGTACGGGCTTTAGCCCGTACTTTGAACACCGCGGCACCTCGGGGACTTTAACCCCTGAGGTCGGAAGCAGCCAGGGGCATTTGCCCCTGCCACAACCCAGGCGCGCATTGACGTTCCCCGCAACGCTCCGCCACGTATCTACCGGATCCCAATATCCGGCGTGTATGGAGTTCGCCATGCGTTCGGAATCTCGCTTCGTCGTGCCTCTAATGGCAGCGCTTTTCATTTCATCGTTTCTCGTTGCAGCTCCTTCCGCGGCGCAATCTCCAAAGCCTGCCCGCATCTGCGAGTGCGGAAAGAACCCGCCGCCTCCGCCCCGTGATCGCGAGGTCGTGCCCTACGCTGGAGAGCCAGAGGACCTCAAACCCTATTCCAAGTTTGCTGCGCCCTACGACACCAACTACACGCGCCCAAATATCTATGTTGGGGCAGCGCGCGATATTCCCGTCCCCACTGACATTACCGAAGTCCGCATCGGCTTCTTCGGACCCATCGAGCACAACTCCGAATCGGTTCTTGGACTCCGCATGTTGCATGGCGCGCAATTAGCCGTGGACGAAGCAAATGCGGCCGGAGGCTACGGCGGCAAACCATTCAAGCTGATGCTGCACAACGACTACAACAACTGGCAGGCCAAGGCGGTCTATGGGGATGTGAGGCCCACCGAATCCGCCATCTGGGGCTCGGCCTCCGATGAATCCGCAAAGATGGCCTACGATGAAAAGGTTTGGGCAATCTTCGGGTCCATCAGCTCCGAGTCTACCCACATTGCCCTGCGCGTCGCCCTCCGCGCGGAATTGCCGGTCGTCAGTTCGGCCAACACCGATCCGACCGTCCCGGAGACCACTATCCCGTGGTACTTCGGCACCATGCAGGATGACCGCCAACAGTATCTGACGCTGGCGCGGCATATCTATACCGAGCTTGGATTGAAGCGAGTAGCGGTTCTCAGAGCGAGCAGCAGATACGGCCGTTATGGACTTCCTAAATTTCTCGATGCATCGCGTCGGTTGGGTCATCCGGTCGTCATTGAGCAGATCTTCCAGCCCGGCGACACGGACTTCAGCAAGCAGCTACGGGTGATGCGCAGTTCGCGTCCGGACGCCGTCTTTCTGATCGGCGATGAGTTGGAGGCGGCGGCGATTCTCAAGCAAATGCGTGCCGCGGGCATGAAACAGCGCGCTTTCGGCGCCTTTCGCACCCTGGGCGATACTCTGCTCAAAGAGGCCGGTGATGCTGCCGAGGGCTTTGAGGCGGTATATCCCTACGATCCCAACCGCACCGACCCGCGCTGGCTCGACTTCAACCGCCGCTTCGAAGCCCGCTTCCATGAGAAGCCCGAGCAGTTTGCCTCCATGGCCTTTGACACCATGAACATACTGCTGGATTCGATCTGCAAGGCAGGTTTGAATCGCGCCCGCATTCACGACGCGCTGGGTAATGTCGAGCAGTATGACGGCGTCACTGGGCAAATGGTCTTCGACCCCAACCTGAAGAACACAGCGCCTCTTTACCTCGGCACGGTCCACAACGGAAGCGTCACCTATCGCATCGCTCTGATGGAAAAGACCCCCGCTCCCATTGCTGACACTGCGCCAGCCGGCCGCCCAGATTCATCCCAGCCCAAATCGCCGTCGCCTTCCACCACGGCGTTGCCGCCCGCGGAGCGAGTGCCGTATGCGCGTGTTGGCGAGGGCGGTGTCGACTTCGCCGGTCCGCGTCGCACAGCGGAGCAACTGACCGCATTCGACGGCCCTGTCCGCATCGTCCTCTTTGGCCCCAACGCCGATTCCGTCGCTGCATCCCTCCAGCCGAAATCAACGTGGAAGCTTATGCCCGTATCGAGTAATCAAAGCTGGGGCGCAGCATCCACCGCGCTGGTGCATGCGCTGATGGATGAGCATGCGCTCGCCATTCTCGCTCTCGACCGGCCAAGCGCCCACCTGGCCGAACAACTCGCGCTCAAGGCATTTGTTCCGGTTGTGGCGCTGGCCGACGACCGGTCGCTCACGGCGACGAACGTGCCCTGGATATTCCGGCTTCCCGCCGCAACGACCGCCGCCTCGGCTCTCGAACTTCTTAAAGCTGCCGAACGGACCAGCGGCACCAGCCCTGAAAAGCTCCGCGACGTGCTCGCCTCTGGCAGCGACTTCTCTGGCGTGAGCTTCCTCTCCACGGGCGAGCCACGCTCACAATTACCTCCTCCCAAGGTCCAATAGAGCAGTTTCAAGTTACCTTAGTCCAGTAACTCTGTGAGCTAGCTTTCACTCATTGATGAATGAGTGTGTTCTGCGTCACAAGCTTCCGGGAGATGCGAGCAGCTAGAATGGCATCCTCTTGATTAAGGGAGAGCGGGTGGAAGCGAAGGTGTCCGGGGTGAGCACATGCGGCCGTCCGAAGTAAGCCAGATCGCGTCAAATAGCGTCAGATAACGTCATGCGCCGCCATTTGAAGCCAAATCGGGAAAGAACCTGACAGTTTGCACTCACATGTTTCATTTCCGGATTCGCCCTTTTTGAATTGCTCAGATTCTTGTCCGAAGTCATTGCGTTCTCGTCCGAACCTCGACTATAGTTTGCTCATCCAGAACTAAGTGTTGTTCCAGGGCCCAAGCATTTGCTAAGAATGAGCCTAAGTCCGAGCCTTGGAAGCATCGGCCTTTGTTGATTCTCTTTTTCCTCCCATGACTGCCTAACCCGGCTTACCTCTCAGAGGTTTGGAGGCCAGATGCCTAAGGTGCGGTTGGATTCCTGGAAATCGATTGCGGACTATCTTGAGCGCAGTCCGCGCACGGTGCAGCGGTGGCATGCGTACCACGCATTGCCGGTGCATCATTTTGGTGGTTGCAAAGGGTCTGTCTTTGCCTACACCGAGGAGATCGACCGATGGTTGATGAGCCTTGCGCAGGAGAACAGACTGAGCGATGTAGGCGGCGACGACTCGCTTGCGGCACGCAGGTTGCAGTCGCGTGAGCTTGTGCTGCGGGCCCATGAGATGTGGGAGTCGCGCACTGAGGAGAGCCTGCACACCATTGCCGGTCTCTATCGCAAAGGCATCGAGCAGAACCCGGCCAACACTGAGGCTCTGACTGGCCTGGCCAACGCCATGATCTCCGCTGCACTTCATGGCGTGATGGACGGGGCGATCGCCTTCCCGGCCGCGACTGAGGCGTTACGCCGCGCCGCCCAGCTCGATGCGGATGAGGTGGACGCACGTTGCGCGGGGTCATGGCTCAGGCTGGTCCACGAGCGCAAGGGCGCTCAGGCGCGCGCCGGTTTCGAGGATGTTCTCGCCCGCCAGCCCGACAGTTCCTTCGCTCTGGGCGGAATGGCGCTCTCCCATGTTGCAGAGGGCGATCTTGAGGGCGCCAGGGCCTGGGTCTGGAAGGCATGGCAGCGGAACACTCTGGTCCCCATCCTGGGCGCGCTGGTCTGTTGGATTGAATACCTGGCCGGGGCGTCGGATGCCGCACTCAATATGGCTGAGCAAATGCGCATGAGCGGCGCCTGCGGCGGAACGCTCGCAATCATCGAGTCGCTCGCCCTCAATCAGACAGGCCCCAATGGCGCTCCTCTGAAGCGCATTGCAGCACTCGCATCGGAGTATCCGCAGAGTCTCACCCTGCAGTGCGTTCTTGCCCATGAGTATGCCCGCTCCGGCAAGTCTGCCCGCGCTCGAGAGATTCGCGCTGCTGTGGAGCCGATGAACGCACAAAAGAAGAGGAGCAACGCCTATGGCATGGCGCTCTTGGCCGTGGGTCTCGGCAACGAGTCTGAAGCCATTCGCTGGCTTGAGACCGCATTTGCCGAGGGCTCGCTCTGGAGTCTCGCATTCCGCTCCGACCCCATCCTGATCCCGTTGCGTGAGGATCCGCGTTTCCAGGCTTTGTTGCGCAAGAGTGGAGTCCAAGCCGGCAACAGCGCCTACGCCGGCCACCTCGAGTTGATCACCCGGGCGGGCTAACGCCCGGGCGTGGGTTAGTGATCCCTCATCCTGAACCGTTTGCAACTGCCTCTGCTGCTGTTGACCGTGTCCCCGTTGCGCGGCAGACCGGCAAAACCGCATTCCGTGACATCCATTGGCAACGAATGTCGCACATTGTCGCTTTCACAAACGAGAGCACTTGCTTACTCTCGAATTGAAGCTAAGGGGCCTACCCATGCTATCTGAACTTGCCGTTTCCCATCCCTCGCCGACCCCCTTTATCCCCATACTTTCTGGTCGGGCCTGCGATCAAGCTCCAGACCGCCGCTGGTATGCCGTCTTCACCGTGCCGCAAAATGAGAAATCGGTGGTGCGCCATCTCGGCCTGCGTGAGGTGGAGTCCTTCCTCCCCGCTTACGAAACCGTCCGTGTCTGGAAAAACCGTCAGCGCGTCAAGACCATCCTGCCCCTGTTTCCGACCTATCTTTTTGTCCATATCTGCGCCCGCGAGCGCGTCCGTGTCCTCGAGTCGCCCGGAGTACTTCAGATCGTCGGCAACGGCCGAGAGAGCATCCCGGTTGCCGATGCCGACATTGAGACCCTCCGTGCAAGCGTCACCGCCCGCCTCGTAGAGCCCTATCGCGATCTCGTTATCGGCGAAAAGGTCCGCGTCAAGAGCGGCGTTCTGCAAGGCGTGCAGGGAACCCTGGTTCGCCGCAGCGGCGGTGACCGCTTTGTGCTGAGCTTTGAGACCATCAATCAGCACGCGGCGATTCAGGTCAGCGCTGAAGACCTTGAGCCTGTCCGCGCATAGGCCCTCGGCACGTCGCACTTTTCCAAATCCAGGCCGCCCCGGATACCTTGCTCGCTCGGCCCATTCCCTTTAGAGTCGTTCCTGAAGGAAGACATGGCGAAGATATTGCTATTTGGCCGCACCGGCCAGCTCGGGTGGGAGCTCTCGTACAAACTCGCATCTCTCGGAGAATTGACGGTATTCGGCTCAACTGACGTTGACTTCACGCGCCCTGCGGCGATTCGCGCGGCTGTCCGCTCCGTAAGTCCTTCGCTGATCGTCAATGCGGCAGCCTACACGGCGGTCGACAAGGCCGAATCCGAGCCTGATCTCGCCTGGGCCATCAACGCCGAAGCCCCCGGCGCGCTGGCCGAAGAAGCCGCCAGTCTCGGCAGCCTGCTCATTCACTACTCCACCGACTACGTCTTCGACGGCACCAAGCCAGAGCCCTGGGTCGAAACCGACACAACCAACCCGCTGAACATCTACGGCAAGACCAAGCTTGGCGGGGAGCAGGCCATTGCTCGCGCCATGGCAGGGTCCGATGGCCGCTGGCTGGTCTTCCGCACCAGTTGGGTTTATGGCGCCCGCGGCAACAACTTCCTGCTCACCATGCTCCGCCTGGCAAAGGAGCGCAGCGAACTTCGTATCGTCGACGATCAGGTCGGCGCACCAACCTCAAGCGAAGCCATCGCCCAGGCCACGACCGCTGTTCTCTCTCGCGTGTTTTCGGGTGATCCGGCACAAGCTGAGGCGCCATCGCAGCCTCCCGCAGAGGATCTGCCCACGGACTGGAGCGGCATCTACCACCTGACTTGTTCGGGAGCAGCCTCCTGGTTTGGCTTTGCCAGGGAATTCCTCACCCGCGCGGACGAGACGGCAGGCACCCCTCTACCCACGCTGATCCCCATCCCCACCGCCGAGTTTCCGCGCCCGGCACGCCGCCCAGCCAACTCGCGGCTCTCCTGCGAGCATCTGCGCCAGACCTTTGGTGTGACCCTGCCGTCCTGGCAGCAAGCTCTTCAACGGGTTCTTGAGCAGTTGGGTTGACCGGATCTCGCGAAGTGGCCCTTAACTGGCCCTGTGAGCCAGTTCGCCCAACACTTCCTTAGTCCGTGGTTGAACCTGACAAGCACCGCTCGCCTGCTTCGGGCGAGTATTCCGCGATAGGTCATTTTTACCTGCCTGCGCAATTTTTGCGCGCCTGCCCCGGTTCCATCCGCCGCTAACTCCACTATTTCTCTTTTCCGCTATTGGTCCACCGGTTGCAGCGACCTCGATGAGCTTATTTCTATTCCCCTCCCCGGAGACCAAATCCAATGGGAACTCGAGACCCCTGGATCTTTTTAATTCTCTTTGCCGGCTTCTCCGCGGTCCTCTTTCTCGCGACGGTGCTCATCGCTCAGCTCGAAACCTATGTGCCCAGCAGGAAGGTCGGTGCTCTGGCTCGCGAGATAGAAAAGGAATCAAAGCACAATCACGAGGATGAGCCCACCGCCGCCTGAGATCTCCCCGGACCCATCCCTCCTGCTTCTTGTCTGTCGCAAATAGAAAAGGCAGTCCGCGTGGACTGCCCTCACCTCATTCAGTTGGATCATTCCAGCTCCAGGCTTAACTTCGGCCTGGACTAGTGCTTTCCATTGTCTTTGAAGTTCAGCGCAATGTAGTAGTACTTGTACGAGTGGCTGGTTGTCACGTTCGTCAGGAAGTCGCCGCCGCCGAAGTAGCCGATGCCGCCGCCCAGGTTGAAGTGCTTATTCAGTTCATACCAGGAGTAGCCATCGACCTCCGCTCCCAGGTGGCGGCCGTGGTCGGTCTTGTTGTTCACGATCGCGCTGCCCGAGGTGTTGTAGATCGAGTCCAGCGCATCAGCCGCCCAAAAATCCAGCCCCTGGGCCGTTAAGGTGAGCCGCCGGTGAGGCTCAACGGTGACTCCCGCCCTTACCGCCTCAATGTTCTGCCAGCCGAACAGGTCGGTGATTCCAAATCGGTCGTGGGCAGACGGGTAGATCGTATCGAAGGTGGAGTGCCTTCCGCTCTGCGCCGGATTGCTGTCGCCCGAGGCGTAGTCGTACTGGGTGAAGACGCGCGGCTTGGACGCCACATCATTAAACTGGTATGCCGCGCCTGCCTCCGCCGCCCAGGCGTGGATGTTGTCCTTTCCAACCGTGCCGCCTTCTACTATCGCCTCGCCTGAGTAATCGAACGCCGTGTGCGCTTGCCCCTTTATGCGCACCCCATAAGCCTCCTCGTCTTCCTTGCCAGTGGTCTTGCCTGCGGCCGCCTGCACGACTTCTTTCGGCTGCACGCGCCACAGGAAGAACGGCTCAAGGCCCAATTGCTGCGCAAGAAAACCATCGATGCGGCCGTAGGCTCCGTAGATGTTGTTGCCTTCCTGATGCGGGCTCACGCCATAGGCCTGCGGCACCACAGCAGAGGCGGCAAACAGGCCCAGGTGCTCGCGCTTTGCGTCCAGGTTCAGCACCGCCGCATCGTAGGAACGTGCCTGATTGCGCCACTCTGAGTTGGAGATGATGGTGTTGTTATAGTTGATGAGTTGCCGCCCCACACGCAGGCTAAACCAGTGTTCCTCCGGGGCGCCAACCTCAACATACGCCAGCTTCAGATCCCAGCGGACCGTATTTGGCGGCCCGATTGGCGGGTTTTGGAAGCCCGAACGAGCATCCTGCACCTGCGCCGTAACCCGCAGCCAACTGGCCGTATGCAAGTCTACCTGGAACCGGAAACGATTCAAAATGTACGAGTCATCAACCTTCGCTTTGAGGTTATTGTTGTCGTACGCTTCATACCGGAAACGCTCCTCGGCCTGCACATCGATCCATTTGGGCAGTTTTTCGTCAAGGTAAGTCGCCGGGGCAAAGTCATGAAAGTCGTAGGGCGCCGGATTCGCGGTAGTACGAAAGGCCGTGCCGTTCAAAAAGCTCAACGGGTTCGACGCAGGCCCTGTGATGAATGCGCCGTTGTACCCAGACGTTGCGTTTCGCGTGGTTATGTCGTCCTGCGCGGCGAGGGGCAGTGCCGCCGCTACTGCAAACAGGGACAGCACAGCAGAGATCGATAGCGGCAGCCGGCGAAGAGAAAGAGAAAAAACAGCAAAAAGAGCTCTTGGCACTTTGGGTTCTCCTATTCAGTTTTTACAAGTCTGGATGTGTCGGGACCGGAAACCCCTGAACGAGTTACAGGGGTACGGAAGCCAGCGGTCTAGAGAGCTGGATTAGAACAGCAAAACGCGGGACGGCCAGCGGGCGCTAGCGGCAACAACAACACGCGAATTGGCTCAAAGGGGTCTGCATGGGTGTATTGACTCGGTCTAGGGTATTTGAGGGCCCCAGGCAATGTCAAACTCCCATTTAGGGCGGTTTTGTCGAACTTTTGTCGGAGCAACGACTTGAGGTGGACATGGGCAGTCATCTCCGAGCTCCCATTTGGCTCAATCCTCCGAACGCAGTGGGAAGCTCGCTTCGATTCAAAGCAGAAAGGGCAGCCCGAAGGAGGGCTGCCCTAAAGTTGTTCGGCTTGTGTTCCAACTCGGTATCTACGGCAGGTAGTAGCGGAAACTGGTCCAGAACATATTGTCGATGCCCCTTGCGCCATTCAAAGGAGAGCTCAGAGCGCCGGCAGTGCCGGTACCAGACCAACCCTCGCGAACCGCATAGCCGTACTGGATGCCCTGACGCAGGCGGCCGTGGTCGCCCTTGAAGATGTCATACCAGTATCCGCCCGTCATCTCTTGCACGTTGCGGGTGTTGTTACCGCATCCGGAGCCGCCCGGCTGATAGCCCACCGAGCCGGAAGCAAGGCCTGGGTTACCCACGGCAGAGCAGGTCGGAGAGACGCTGGCGTAGCGCGAGCCGTATCCGACCGCCGCGATCGCGGGAGCAGCGGTGAAGTGTGAGCCCCAGCTGCCGCCGGTGGCAAACATCGCCGCAGTCGGCTTGGCCGAGCAGAAGGTGGAAGCGTTCGCGGCGGTTACGCCGGTTTCGCAGAAGGTGGCCGTCGGATCGCTGAGCGTGAGTGCCTTGGTTGCGAAGTCAGCGCGTCCCGCATAGTCTCCGCCGTAGTTGAGGTAGAGAGTGAGCCGCGGGGTGGGGTTCGCTTCCAAAGTGAACAGGCCGGAACCGTTGTGGATTGGAGCCAGGTTGCCGCTCGCATCGTTGGTGACGTCAGAGAGCGTACTGTCGCCATAGCGGCCCATGCCGGGGCCGTACAGGCCCTTTGCGCCAAAGGTCAGCTTGTCCTTGATAATAGGAACGCGCAAGCTCGCGCCAAACCCGCCCAGGACGATGCTGTTGACGTAGTAGCCGGCGGTCGATGACTTGGCCACCACAGCAGTTCCAGGAGCCGCTCCGGCGAAGCCTTGGATATCCGTGATTCCGCCGTACTTGACTGAGTTCTGCGTCACGCCGGGGTACACGGTCTCGTGCGCGAAGCCGGCGATGCCGAGGATTTCGTAGTGGCCCCAGCCGGGATCGATAGCAATCTTCGCGATCAAATCCGGTGCCTGGTTGAAGGAGATGTTGGCGATATTGCTGTTCGCTGACACAGTGTTGTAGTTCCGAACATAGCTATAGACTGAGTTGCCGGCGCTGTCTTCCGTAGTCAAGCCGGTGTAGCTCTGGACGTAAGTGCTAAGGCCGCTCAAGCCGCTGATCGCGGCGTTATAGTTGCCGCCGTTGGCGCCCGCCGAGCCCAGGATCGCATAAGGCGTGTCGCCGGCCAGCGCAGCCGAATAGAGCAACTGCGGATTCTCAGCCGCCACGCCGAAGGCCACGTGGTTGAATGTCTTGGTCACGCGGAACCCATACTGACGAGTCCAAACGAAGCCCGCAACGTAGTTCGGGTCGATGGTCTGCGGGGTCATGATGTCGCCCGACAGGTTGGAGATGCCCTTCTTATCTTCCGTTGCCATCGACCAGAGCTGGCCGCCGGTGAACGCCCAGTGGTTGTTGGTTTCAGCCTGTCCCCAGATGACGCGCTGACGCAGCACATAGCTGTTCGACTGGTTGTTGTTCGAAGTGATGCCGGTACCCAGCCAGTCAGCCTCGTAGTAGCCGCGCAGAGTTGCGTTGGGCGTTTTGCCTTCCACCATCATCGAAACGCGCGACTGGCGGGCGCTTCCGAAGAACTCGCTGAGCGAGTAAGCATCCGCGCCCTCATACGGAATTGAACTGAATGCGGTCGGAATATCGCCGCCGGTAGCCTTCGTCCGGTAAACCGTTTCGGCCGCCGCAAATCCACCCGGCTGAATTGTCACGCCCCGGAAATGCAGAACGTTCGGGCTGCTGATCGATTTCTTGATCGCCGCCGTCTCATCGGAGATGTTGGTGGCAAGTGAGAGCGCATTCGCCTTCAGATCGGTAACCGACGTTTGCAGCGTGGTCACTGCAGCCGCGTTTTCGGTTGCTGCCTGGTTTTGTGCCGAGACCGCGGCGTTCGCCCGGTCGGCTGCTGCCTGCGCATCCGCGGCGGCCTTCTGCGCCGCCTTCAACTCCGCATCCTTCGCGGCCAGATCTTGCTTCATCGCGTCGATTTGGCCCTGCATCTCTGTCTTGAGAGCCTGAATCTGATCGCAGGCGTCACACGTTGGTTTCTTGCCCTCAGCCGCGGTAGCGTGCTTCTTCGGCTTGGCTGCCGGATCTTTGTCGCTTGCATTTGCAAACGAGGCAGCCAGACCGACTGCCAGGATTGCGGTGGCAACAGTTTTAAACTTGCTGTTCATCGGGCCTCTCTTTTCCTCTCGAATCAGGTTGAATCGGTTTTGCACTCGCCCTTTCGGCGTGCGCATCTTTTGTTCCGTCTCCGCGCCAATCGCACACCTTGCATACGACTCGCACTGCCCACGGACCCACACTCTTGCCAGGGACGCACAGAAAAAGACGAAGTTAACCCTGGGGGCTTCCGTTGATCAGACTCGCAGAACGATATGAATATTTAATGAAACAGCCCACAAAATCTTGAGTTTATCGAGGAGTATTTCTGACCAATGTTTCTCAACATCGCCACGGAGTGCAAGAGCCTCAATACACGGGAGAATCACGCATTTTCGTCGATATTTGAGGAGCTATTGCTTGACGGATGAGTCTTGCACCAAGAAAGTTGGACCCGGAAGAATGTAAATAGAATGTTAATAAGTTCCCTTCACATCAAGCTAGGTTTTACACAGCTGGTGAATTTCTAAAGATAGTTACAGAAATGAAACATTGGATTAATCGAAATGTAATGTTCGAACTTCCGCATCGCAATCCCGGCCGAAAATGGCTGTGGGCCGGCGAAGTCGTCGACCCACACCTTTTCAACTTCATCGACTTAGTAAATCCAGCGCGCCGTCAGGATCAACGCGTGGTTGTATGTGTGGAAGTGGCTCGTCGCGATCTGCATGCCACCGCCAAACGCCAGTCCAGGCCGACTCTTCTTGTCGTTGGGATGGAGCGCGCATTTCCCGATGACGATGCCGGGCGTGATGAACTCCTGCATCTTGCCGTCGTTCGTGCCACCGTGGTAGAAGGTCGCGTTCGACTCGATCTCTGGCCAGAAGAGCTTCCCGACCTTATACTGTGCGGCGGTATTCCAAAGGACCGGGCGTCCAGAGGAGGTGATTGCGGGGTTTCCCGCGGGCAGAGTCGCGCCTACGCTTGTTTGAACGTCGAAGTTGCCCCACCCCTTTCCACCGCCGAGGTTCGGTTGAAAGCTGGCATTCGGCGAGCCATTCTTGTAGCTGCCGGTGGGAAATGTGACCACCGTCCAAAAGCTGAGGGTATAGGCGCCGTGCTTCGCATTTCCGCTCGCAAGGCGATACTTGCCCACGATCGAGAAGTCGCCTGCGCCGTCCTTCGCCTTGGTGTTGTGCTCAATGTACGACGGCAGGTCCACGTCCACCTCGACGTTGCTGTGAGGAACGATCACGTTGAAACCCTTGCTGTTGCCGTAGTTCCACGTGTCGGTCCGTGCCGGGGCAATCTGTCGCAACACGTCAATGCGTGCTACCTGGAATAGCCCGGTATACGTGGTGACCAGCGGGACAGCCCACGCCGGCTGTTTGGATTGGGTCGCGTTGGTTTGCGTCGACCACCAACAATAGAATCCGCACGCAGCGGCGGTGCCCGTCGATGTCGATTCTGTGACGGAACCACTTTGCGCGCACACACTGGCAGAGACCAGCAGGGAAAGCAGGACAAGCGGAAGCCTAGTGATCATGTTGTCGATAAGCATGACGGACTCACCACCGCCCAACAACCAACCATTGGGCGAGCCGCTTCTCCATCGGAGGTTGTAGAACTCGCGCTCCCGGTCACGACGACCTGAGAAACGAGACCCTACCGCCCCCCTTTACCCGCGCTTAGCAGGTTGGCCAGGATCCGATATGAACCCGGAACCAGCTCGGGAAACTGCCGATAGAGTGCGTAGGCCACATAGATATAGGTGCCTTTGCCCACATGCGCTAAAAGCAGACCGCCGCGCTGGGGATCCTGCCCTGGGTCGGCCGTTTCGGTCAACGCTGTGTAGCCCGCGTCCCATGAATTCATGAACGAGTGACCCCGCTCCTCAACCCATCCGTCGAAGTCAGCCGTCGTGATCTTGTTTGGCCAGCTCAAAAGCGGGTTCTCCGGCTCGAGCAGCTTCACTGCATCGGATTCGTCCACAACGCGCTCCGGCGTCGATCCCATGGTGAGCGGAAGCGGGGCGGGGAAGGTAGAACTCTGATACTGCACCACCACCGTTCCGCCGTTCTCGACAAACTGCTTGAGCCGCTGCGCAGCGCCGGCCAACTCCGGCCGCGCCGAATAGGCGCGAATCCCAATCACGATCACGTTCCACGCCGACAGATCGCCCGACGTCAGCTCTTCCACGGAGAGCAGGTGCGGCTCCACGCCCAGCGCCTCAAGCGCCTCAGGAACCGTGTCGCCCGTTCCCATTACGTAGGCAACCTTGAGTCCCGGCGCCAGCGTCACATCCACCTTGCGCGTCTTCATCTCCGCAGCGCGATATAAGTTGTACGGTTGGAGTCCCTGGTAGCCGACCCTGCGCCATCCGGTCGTGTAGTCGTGCCCGCCGGAGTGCGCAACCGCTTCCAACGTGAATGCCCCAGTCTGTTCGGGCGCGGGCGTCACCTGAAACACCATCGGCTCGCTGTCGCCGCCAACGTGGAAGTGGAAGTTGGCCTGCGTTCCGCTCGGCTCGGAGACCCACCCGGCGGGCAGCTTCAGCTCCACCGTCCCGTCTGCCGGACCCTGCGAATGTACGGTCACGTGCACCGGCAGCGGCGAACCGTCCAGCGGCAGAATCCGAGCTTCCGGTTCCACTCGAATCCCGATCTTCGGCGTGACTACCAGAGGTTCGTACACTCCTCCCGGCCCCAACTCACGCGCCATGGTTTGCACAACCTGCCCGATCCTAATCGGCACACCGTCAAACCAGTACTCGACCCACGCCGAGAGCGGCCAGGGCGCAAATGAGCGCTCGCGATACTCAGGGTGCTTGAGATCGTAATAGGGCTGCTCCGTGTTGGGACGCGTGAAGTAAGGCTGCGTCGGTTCAGCATTCTCCGGCACTTGCAACCTGAAGATCGCGTCGCTGGTTGTCGCTGTATTTACCGTACTGATCGGTTCGTCCGCTTTCCATGGATGGTCCCCGGTTGTGCTCTCAAACCAGGTCTTCAGCACATGCGCTTCATCCGACGCCGACGATGCATGAATCCTCACGTTGAACTCTTCGCCCGGTGTTACGCTCCTTGGCGTTTCGTCGGCGGAACTGCCGCGAAAGCCGCCGTCCTCGATCGTGCTTGCATGCGTGGTGAACGCAATCATGTCCAGGCCAAGCAAATCTTTCAGCACAGTCTGAAACTGCTCAATCCTGGTGTCGAGCTCATAGAGCAAGTTTGCCTTTGCCGACGGCTCCAGAGCACTTGCCGCAACCTTTTCGCGGAGTTCCAGCGCCTGGTTGTAGATTGGCACCAGTTTGTGCGCCGCACTTACACTCGGATCCGCCAGCGCCTTTGGCGCAAAAGCCTTAACCGCCGCATCGATCTTGCCCAACTCGACGCCAATCCATGCCGGGGCAGCGGGCCCTGCGAGTCGGGCCAGCCCCGCTATGCTGGTATCCACAGCGACACGGCGATTGTGAAAAAGGCTGCTGTCTTTCGGCTCCGCGGTTGGCGACGCTGGGTCGGCTGCCTTCGGACTCGCCGCATTATCGACTGCCCAAAGGTGATAGCGCGTCGTCGCAGGCCCGCCCAGGGTCGGATTCGCTCCACCATTCTGCGACTTCTGCTGTCCCCATCCTTCGCGCGCAATCTGCGTGTAGCTGCGGCCCAGGTATGGATCGAGCGTGCCGACCTGGAGGACCACGTCGGCCGACGGCACCTCGGTTGTCCACTCGTCTGTGACGTAGTTGTGGAATCGCGCGGGCTCCCACTTGCCCGTCGCGTAGTCAAACATCTTTCCGTTCGTTACCGGTGCAAACGGCACCATCGAATACACAGCCAGCGGCTGCCACGGCTCCAGCCCATCCTTTAGCTGTTCCGGAAACACCTTCGGGTCGCCCGCCGCCTTGAACGCCTCCTGCATGATCTCGCCGCTCACCTGGTGGTGGCCGTGCCCATCCGTAATCCCGCCCACAAACGTAGACACCAGAATCTGTGGCCGCTCGCGCCTCACCGCCAGCACCGCATCGTAGAGCACGCGCTCGTGGCTCCACTTCTCAAACGCCTCTTTCTGCGTCTTTGAGAAGCCGAAGTCCGCCTCCGTCCCCCACAGTTGCTTGCGCCCGTAGTATTCGCCTGCCTTCAGCAACTCCTGCGTACGAATGATCCCCAGCGCGTCGCCGCTGTCGGCCGACATGGCGTTCTGGCCGCCCTCGCCGCGCGTCAGCGTCAGCAGCGTGACCCGCACTCCCAGCCCGCGCGATAGATACGTCAGTAGCGCGCCGTCCTCGTCGTCGGGATGCGCCACAATCATCAGCACGCTGGCCGTCGTTCCCAGCCGCTTTAGATCCTGCTCCAGCGCGGCATAGCCCCGATCCTCGCCAATGTGCAGGGGAATTGTCGACGGCTCCGGCAACGGAATCGCTTCCATCCGGTCTGCTGTTCCCGCCGCCTGCTGCGCATGGGCGCTCGTGCCAATCGCCACAATCGCAGCCATCAATGGCACAGCTGCACAGTTTCTCATCAGCCCCGCGAAGGCCGCGAAGCACACAACCTGTTGTCTTCTCTCGTCAATAACCATACTTCCCGTCAGTGTACAATCCGGGGAGCATAAGAGGCTCATGGACTTAGCAAACCCCACCAACGGCCAAACTCCCGGCCCCGCTGCGGGCGGCGCGCCAAGCTTCAATCCGGGGCCCATTTCGGCCTCCGGCCCCGCCCTCACCCGCCGCATCGGCCTGCGCTCTGCCGTCCTCTTCAACATGCTGGAGATGATCGGCGTGGGGCCCTTCATAACGCTGCCCCTGGTCATCGCCGCCGCTGGTTTCCACCTCTCGGTCTGGGCATGGATACTGGGCGCAGCTATCGCCGTCGCCGACGGCCTGGTCTGGGCCGAGCTCGGCGCAGCCTTCCCGCGCGCAGGCGGTTCTTACGCGTTCCTGCGCGAAATCTACGGCTCGCGCGGGGCAGGGAACTGGCTCAGCTTCCTCTACGTCTGGCAGCTTTCTTTCTCCGCGCCGCTCTCCATCGCCTCCGGCTGCATCGGTCTCTCCAGCTTCCTTGCATGGTTCTGGCCAGGCCTCGACGCCACACCCATCGCCGCGCTGCCCTTTATTCACTGGTCCAGCTTCACCGCAGCAGTCGCCTGCCTGCTGGTCACCGCACTGCTCTACCGCAACCTCAGCCAGGTCACCCGCCTCGCCTGGGTCCTTTTTGTCGGAGTCATGGCCGCCATCGCCGGCGTTATCGTCTCAGGCTTTTCCCACGCCTCCGCCACGGGCGGTTGGCACATGCCCTCAGGCCCCGCTGAATCCGCAGCCGTCGCTCTCGGCGGACTTGCCCAGGCCACCCTCATCACCACCTACGACTACTGGGGCTACTACAACATCACATTCCTCGGCAGCGAAGTGAAGCGGCCGGAAAAGACCATCCCCCGCGCCATCCTGCTCTCGGTTCTCTTCGTCGCTGCCTTCTACATCGCAATGAACCTGGCCGCTCTGCCCTCGCTGCGTGACGCAGCCTCCCACGCCGGAGAATCCGCACTCGTCCGCCTGCAACTCGTCGCGCAGATCGCCCAGTCCGCATTTGGCCGCTGGGCCGGCGCGCTTATGGCAGCCCTCGTCGTCTGGACAGCCTTCGCTTCAGTCTTCTCGCTGCTGCTCGGCTACTCCCGCGTCCCCTACGCCGCCGCCCGCGACGGCAACTACTTCCGTTTCTTTGCTGCTGTCCATCCCCGCCACGGCATACCGCACCGCTCGCTCGTCGCCATGGGCCTGGTCGCCGCCGCCTTCTGCTTCCTCTCGCTGCAGCAGGTCATCACCATGCTCGTCATCACGCGCATCCTGCTGCAGTTCTTTCTGCAGCATGTGGGGGTAATCCTGTTGCGTGTTCAACGCCCCGAGCTCGATCGCCCCTTCCGCATGCCGCTCTTCCCACTGCCGCCAATTCTTGCCATGGCAGGGTTTCTCTACCTGCTCGTCTTCCGCAAAGACCCCCTTATCGGCCTGCTTGTCGCCGCGGGCATCGCCTTGAGCGGAACCCTTATCTACCTCATCCGCGCCCGTTTCCTCCGCGAATGGCCCTTCACCCCAGCCGCTTAGTTTGGGTGCCCCACCCTCGCCATGTCGTTGTTTTTGTGGCTCAGGTGGGTATTGAAGCGCCCCATCCCAAATGACCAATCCACCCGATAACACGACACCCCCGTTTTCATCCCACGCAATCCACCCTCCCCTTATTCACGTATCTTGTAACGCAGGGAGGCCTTTGCGTGTCTAACAAATGCGCCGCAACCTCCCCGCGCGAGGTCAACACAAAATGCTTATCCGTAAACCCGACGAAATCCCCTCCTCCGCCATCACTCCCAAGGCCCAATACCTGAATCGCCGCAGCTTCCTGAGCCGTGCAGTTGGCGCTACCGCCGTCGCCGGCGCCGCCGCTCTCGGCCTCGACCGCGCCGCCGAAATCGTCTCCCCCAGCCTCGGCGCTCACGCCGGCACCAAGCTCGAAACCATCAAGAGCCCGCTGACCACCACCGGCGAAGAGCTCACCAGCCTGAACGACGTCACGCACTACAACAACTTCTATGAGTTTGGTGTGCCAAAGGACGAGCCCGCACGGAATGCAGGTGGACTCCCCACGCGCCCCTGGACCGTGAAGGTCGATGGCCTCGTCAAGAAGCCCCTCACCTTTGACATTGACGCCCTGCTCAAGCTGCGCCCGCTCGAAGACCGCGTCTACCGCCATCGCTGTGTGGAGAGATGGAGCATGGTCATTCCCTGGGTCGGCTACTCGCTCTCAGAATTCATCAACAAATGTGAGCCACTTTCCAAGGCTAAATACGTTCAGTTCATCTCCTACTTCAACTTCAAGGTCGAGCAATGGGCCGGCCAGTCGACAATCGACTGGCCTTACAAAGAAGGCCTGCGCATGGACGAGGCAATGAACCCTCTTGCACTGTTCACCTTCGGACTCTACGGTGAGGTGCTGCCCAATCAAAACGGCGCGCCGGTCCGGGTTGTTCTCCCCTGGAAGTACGGTTTCAAGTCTGCCAAGTCCATTGTTGCCGTGCGCTTTCTTGACCATGAGCCGAACACCACCTGGAACGAGATGGCCCCAAGCGCGTATGGGTTCTACTCCAACGTCAATCCCAACGTCGACACTCCCTGGAGCCAGAAGACGGAGCGGCGCATCGGCTTGCCTTTTTATGCTCAGCAGCGCGACACGCTCTTGTTCAATGGCTATCAGGATCAGGTGGCTTCTCTCTACACTGGGATGAACCTCAAGCGCGATTTCTAAATCGCGCAGGGCACCACCAACACGCGCACGAATGGAACAATGAAACGCTCGATCCTTATTCCGCTGAAAGTCCTCACCTGGCTTGCGTGCCTGGCGCCCCTTGCCCGGCTCGTTTGGGGCGCAGTCACCAATAACCTTGGTCCTGACCCCACTGCGGACATCACCTTCTGCACAGGTTCCACCGCCCTCAACCTGCTCACCATCTCGCTGGCCATTACGCCTGTGCGTAAGCTCATCCCGCAGTTGAGTTGGCTCATCAAGTTCCGACGCCTGCTCGGGCTCTTCGCCTTCTTTTACGGCACGCTTCACCTGTTCACCTACATCGCTCTCTACGCGGCCTTCAGCGTGCCGTACATGATCGACGATGTAACCAAACGCAAGTTCATCTTCATCGGCGTCGCCGCATGGCTCTTGCTCGTGCCGCTCGCCCTCACATCAACCAACTGGGCCATCCGCAAGATGGGCGGCAAAAACTGGAACCGTCTCCATAAACTCGTCTATCTCGCCGTGATCTGCGGAGTCATTCACTACTGGTGGCAGGTAAAGCCCGGCGTGCTCGCGCCCATGTCGATCACAATTATTGTTGCGGTCCTGCTGATCTCTCGACCCATGCTGGATCTCTGGCAGAAGCGCCGTGCGGCAGCCCTCAAGCAAGCGTGAGACCTCCGGGTGCCCCACCCTCGCTGCGCTCTTGTTTTTGCGGCTACAGCGAAACCAGAGTGACTGTATCCCGAAGCCGCAGCCCTCAAGTTGACGCGACCCCAAGAAGCGGCGACCCTGCTCGAGACTCAAAAGGACACATAAACTCTGGTTTCGCTCTAGGGTGGGATCCAACGGCCGCGCAATTCGCCGGCCTCACTGCGGCGTTGGCTGTGCACCCTGCGGCGTGTCCAGCGCTCCGCCGGCCACAGGCGTTGCAAGCGGCAGCGAGAAGTTCAGATTCCCAAGATCATTCAGCACGTTGAGGCTCATCTCCTTGTCCGCATAAACGCGCGCGGGCGCCGACTGAGTTGTTTGCTCCTGCTGATCTCCCTTGCCCGGACCATTTTCTTTCTTCTCGTCATCTTGCGCGCCAGAGATGGTGAGAATGTACTTCCCATCCGGAACGTAATCAAATTCATAGTTGCCATTGTCATCAAGCGAGGTTTCGCGCGCCGGCTCGCGGTCGTCCGCATAGAGCATCCGCACCGTTCCATGAGTAATCGAGTGCCCGTCAGCCAGCGCTTGCACCGTGCCGGAGACCTTGTGCAATCCGCTCATCGGAATCTCAATGTCGGCCCCCGCGGCAATCTCTGCCGCAGCCACCTTCACGCTCTTTGCTTCCTTTCGCCGGTAGACATTTCCCAGACACACACGCGACGCAGCCTGCTCCGTGTCGGTGGGCATCAGCGTACACACCCTGTACTCGCCCGCAGGCAGGTTGGCCACCGCGTAGTGCCCATGGCTGTCGCTTGTTGCCTGGATGGTCCAACTGTCCATCAGCGGCAGGCCCACGGTGGCCCAATCACCCGTTGCGGTCTTGCGGAATAGCTCAAATCGCATTCCAATGGCAGGCGATCCATCGTCAAACGTCACCGTGCCTGAGATCTCAGCCGCCCGCTGAATCGAGATCGAAATCTCCGCCGCCCGATGCACTGAAACCGTCACCGTTACCAGGTTGTCCTTCCATTGCTGAATCGCGTAGAGGTGCCGCTCGCGGTCCGACCCCAGCGATTGCAGCTTGTCCGGATCAACCGCCAGCGCCGGATCGAGATAGCCGTCCAGCGTCGCAAATGCGTAGTAGCGCCCCGGATCGACGGCCTCCATCCGGAACCGCCCCTCCAGATCGGTCACCGTGACCTCCGCCGCCGGCAGCGGGTCGCCCTGGTCGTTCTTTTCACCCTCCTTGGGCACGGCCGTCAGCGCTACGGTGGCAAACCGCGCCGGCTTGCCCGTATCCGCGCAGAGCACCACCCCCGTCACCACGCCCTTGGTCGGGTCCGGCTTCTTGTGCTGGTATTTGTTGCAGCCCGTCACAAGCAGGCAGGCGACTAGCAATATCGAATAGCAACGCGGCCGCGCCAATCGAGACCTCCAAACCTGCTTCGTACGCAACCGGCGTTCCCGGCCCGCGAAAAAGGGAACAGGTAGATCCAGGTAGCGCCGGTCTCCAGACCGGCTGTAGCGGGGGCCTCCGGCCCTCGCTCTTCCCATTACAACTCTGGAAACTCCAGCATCGTCTGCGCCACCGGGCTGAAGCTCTTCCGGTGCAGCGGCGTCGGACCCAGCCGCGCCAACGCCTCGAAGTGCTCAGGGCAGCAATATCCCTTGTGCCGTGCCAGCCCGTAGCCGGGAAACTCACGGTCCAGTTCCACAATCATTCGGTCGCGATGTACCTTGGCCAGCACGCTCGCTGCCGCAATCGAAAGTGACAGCCCGTCTCCGCCGATCACCGCCTGCTGCGGGCACGGCCAGTCGATCGTATCGCGGCCGTCAATCAGAAGATGGTCCGGCGTCAGCGCCAACTGCTCCACAGCACGCCGCATCGCCAGCAGGCTCGCCCGCCTTATATTGATCAGGTCAATCGTCGCGGAGTCCACCGCCGCAATCGCCCACGCGACGGCGTTCTGTCGAATTTCCCCGTCCAGCTCGTTGCGCCGCTTTTCGCTCAGCTTTTTGGAGTCAGTAAGCCCCTCAATGCGGCACCGTGGCGCCAGGATCACCGCCGCCGCCACCACCGGACCAAACATCGGCCCACGTCCCACCTCGTCCACGCCGGCAATCCGCAGAGCGCCGCCACTGCGCGCCACCTCTTCGATCTGCATCCCGCAACGTGGCACCTTGCTCATGCACCGAGTATAGAAACCAAGAGCCGTCGAACACAAAGCAAAACCCCCAGCCGCGAGGCCGGGGGGTCTGGGTGGAAAGGGAAGCCATGTGTTATGCGCGAACTGAACCGCGCGAAAGGTTTATGCGCGGACCTTGCCCGTTACGCGATCTACTTCCTTGAGGCGGGCAGCCTTGCCACGAAGCCCGCGGATGTAGAACAGCTTGGCGCGACGAACCTTGTAGCTGCGAATCTTTTCGATCTTGTCGACAACCTTCGAGTTGAACGGGAAGATACGTTCCACGCCCTGGCCGAAGCTCATCTTGCGAACGGTAAAGGTGCCCTGAGGGCCGCGATTGATGGCGATTACCAGGCCTTCAAAGGCCTGCAGACGTTCCTTGTCGCCTTCCTTGATCTTTACCTGAACGCGAATCTGGTCTCCAGGCGCAATCTCGGGAAGGTCGGTGCGCTGGAGCTTTTCTGCCAGACGCTGCATTACGGGATGAATGGACATAGTCGTTTCCTGCTGTTGGACTCAGAACTTTGATTTTAACAGAAAACCACCCCGCGTGCCTAACCGCCGCCTTGAGCGCTTGCCTCGAACCCTTGGCCCGTGAATTCGGCCTCCTGCAGTCGCGCCCGCCGCAAGCGCCAGCCCCTCTCAATGCTTTACCATCCGAATCCAACTCGCCCTCGCCGCCAGCTTCGTAATTCCGGTATATTTCTTCCCATGGCTTCCACCGACCCTGCCCGCCAACTCCTGCGCCACACCGTCGCCGCACTGGCCTACCGCGCGGCACGATCCCTTGAGGGCGCTCCTGATCATTTCGCCGGTTATGCTGGAGCCGGTCGCTTGCCAGTCCAGATCCTCGCTCACATGGGCGACCTTTTTGATTGGGCGCTCAGCATCTCCCTTGGTCGCGAGGAATGGCACAACGCACAACCTCGCGCATGGGCTGAAGAAAAGGCCCGCTTCTTCGGCTCGCTCAAGGCCTTTGATGACTTCCTCGCCTCCGACGCGCCTACAAAGGCCCCAATCGAGCGCCTCTTTCAGGGGCCGATAGCCGATGCTCTTACCCACGTTGGCCAGCTCGCCATGCTCCGTCGGCTCTCGGGGAGCCCATCCATCGGCGAAAACTACTTCATCGCCGATGTGGCTGTGGGGCGGGTGGGCGCGGATCAGCCCGCAGCCGTACAGCCGTTTAAGTAGCAGCCCCATCGTCCTGCCTCAACTTCTCCAGCAGTTTCTTGTCCGCTGCGCTCAATGCAGCATTTTCCAGCAGATCCGGCCGGTTTTTCAAGGTCTTTCTCAACTGTTGCTCCCGCCGCCACCGCCGAATCTGCCGGTGATCTCCGTTCAGCAGAACCTCCGGCACCTGCAGCCCCGCAAACTCCGCCGGACGTGTGTAGTGCGGATAATCCAGAAGACCGCCTGCCCCGTGCTGCGACCGCGGAACCCCCTCCACATCGGTCTCAATCTCCGCGTCAGCCACGCCAAAGCTCTCAAACTCCCCTGAAGCCTCATTGCCGAGAACGCCTGAGATCAGCCGCATCGCCGCATCGATCACCACCGCCGCCGCCAGCTCGCCGCCGCTCAGCACGTAGTCGCCAATCGAAAGTTCCATGTCGCAGTAAAGCTCGTTGATCCGCTCGTCCACGCCCTCATATCGCCCGCACACCAGCACGACGCGAGGGAGGGAGGCGATGTGGCGGGCGACGGTCTGGGTGAAGGGCCGGCCCTGAGCGGAGAGGAGAATTACGAATGGTCGGGTGCTGCCGGCTTCTTTTAGCGCTGGAGACCGAGACTCCTGAGGAGCTAATACTTCTTCAGGGGCTAAAGCCCGGACTTCTGTTTGCTGCTCATTCGGCACGACTGAAGTCGTGCCCAGACACAAAGCCGCAGCTTTCAGGCCGGGTGCTGCCGCGCCCTTCGGGCCGATCCCCATCGACGCCAGCGCCTCCGCAATCGGCTGCGCCTTCAGCACCATTCCCTCGCCACCGCCAAACGGCCGATCGTCCACTGTCCTGTGCCGGTCGTGCGTAAACTCGCGCAGATCCTTCACTGTCGCTTCCACCAACCCCTCGGCCAGCGCACGGCGCACAATGCCGTTCTCAAAGATGCTGGTGAAGAAGCCGGGGAAGATGGTGACGATCTCGAAGCGCATATCCAACCATGATAGAAGCTGTGCCACTCTCGCCGCCTCAATCTTTAGCAAAACCGGTCTCGGCTTTGCCCAGCACCCCGCTCAATCACCGCACACCCGCCCCGTTTGTGCTTTAATTGTGCGCAACAGCTATGGCCGACTTCGACGGTTTGATCAATCGCTGGGTCAACGCAGGCGTCCTCAGCGCGGACGCGGCAAGCCGCATCCGTGCCTGGGAGCAACAGCAGAGGCAGCCAGCGGGTCTGCGCTGGCAGGGGCTGGCGGCGCTTATTCTCGGCGCCATCCTGCTCGCATGCGGCGTGGTGCTCTTCGTCAACGCTCATTGGGACCAACTCGGCCCCGGCGCGCGTTTTGCTCTTGTCCTCGCCATGGTCGCGGTCTTCCACCTCTCTGGCGGATTGGTGCGTGAGAAGTATCACGGCCTTTCCACCGCTCTCCACGCCGTAGGGACCGCCTCCACCGGTGCGGCCATCGCGCTCACAGGGCAGATCTTCAACATTCAGGAGCACTGGCCGGCGGCCATCCTCATGTGGGCGCTTGCCGCAGCCGCCGGCTGGCTGCTGCTGCACGATGAAGCCCAGCAAACGCTGACGCTGCTGCTCATTCCTGCGTGGATGATTTCGGAGCTTAGTTACTACTCCGAAAACCACATCGGCCAGGGGGCCTACATTGGCCGCTTTCTATTTGTTTGGGCCATCCTCTATCTGACATTTCTTCTCGGTTCGCGGCGCAAGGCGGTGCAAGGAATTCTCTTCGCCGCCAGCGCAATCGCTGCGGTAGTGGGCGTCGTGCTCATGCTTGAGGGCTGGCGCTCCTGGGGATTCCAGACGTCTCTGCCCTGGGGACTGCGCGTCTGGGGATGGACCGCGATTGCCGCGCTTCCTCTTATCGTTGCGCTGGTGCGTTTCACCAAAAGCCTCATTCCCGTCGGCGCGGCGGTTGCCTTCACTGTCGCCCTGCCATGGTGCAACCGAGTCTTCACCGAGCACTACAACTGGGGCCCCGGACCTGGGCAGGCCAACACCTTTACGCGCAATGAGCCCAACATTGCCGCCCATGCGCTGGTCGCCGCCTTCGCTGTCTTCCTCATCTGGTGGGGCGTGCGTCAGGCAAGCAAGGCACTGGTGAATTTCGGAATCGTTGGCTTCGCTATCACGGTCGGCTGGTTCTACTTCAGCGACATTTTTGACAAGGTAGGCCGCTCGCTCGGCCTCATCGGCCTCGGCGTCCTCTTCCTCGCCGGCGGCTGGTTGCTGGAGAAGACGCGAAGGCGGCTGATAGGAACCATGGCTAGTCCGGTCGCGGATGGCTCCAAACCTGCGCAGGAGGTGGCTCCATGAAGTTCGGCAAACTCTCCACCCCCCTTGCGTCGATCGTGGTGCTGGCCGTTCAACTCGTGCTTGTCTGCTCCATCGCCGCCAAATATCTCTACCAGCGGTCCACCTGCCCGCGCGTCTGGGTCCGCACCGTCGCGTACGATCCGGAACTCGTGATGCGCGGCCGCTATCTAAGCGTCCAGATTCCGGTAGATGGATGCCAGAGCACGTTGCCCTCCGCCGAAGATATGGTCATGCCCCGCGACATGAACGGCGTGGCGACGGGCCGAAGATACACGATTAGCAGCGGGCTGGTGTCGCCGCTCCAGTTCAAGGCCCGCCTCAAGGTCGACGGCAATCGCCTTGTGGCCGTGCGCGTTCCTGAGAGCGAGGAGAGCTACGTTGGGCAATGGGTGACCGCCGTGCCCGGGCTCGCCTGCGACGCCATGCGCCTTCAGGATCCGGTGAATTTCTACCTGCCCGAACACGCGAAGGATCCGACGCCCCCACGTCGGAACTACTGGGATGCGCGGCTGTCCCAATGGATTGAGAACTCCAATTTGCCCGAGCTCTGGATCGAGGTCACCGTTCCGCCCAAGGGACCACCGCGCCCCGTGCAACTTGCGCTCAAAGAGAACGGTGTTTGGAAGCCGATCGCGTTCGACTAGGGGATTCGAATCGCGGCCTCAAGGTTTTGGCAACGGCAACTTAGCCGTTCAGATCCACCAGCCCCTCGGGCAGCGCCATCTCAACCCTGCGCGCCTCGAGGTCGATTTTTCTCAGGTAGCTCTTGGCAAACGGGATTAGAACTTCGCCCTTCTTCCCGCTCACAACTAGAATTGGCGTCGGCCCGGCTGCTCGATCTACCTCCTCGATCACGCCGACGTCGACTCCGGCCACACCGCTCGGTTCTGCACCCGCCACATCCACCACCATGCAACCGATCAGATCGCTGACGTAGACCTCATCCTCGGCCAGAGCCGCGCGTTGCGCCTCGGGAATCGCCACATACAGCCCCGCCAGCGCTTCAGCCGACGAGATGGAATCCGATTGCGCAAAATGCAGCACGATTCCTCCCTTGTGGAGCCAGTGATTCACGAGGTCAACCTCGACCGGCGCTGGGTGGGTTTTCGCGAGCGGCGTTCCGGCCTCGGCAACAAGCCACAGGTGTTTCCGCTCAGCAAATTTTTGAGGGAAGTCAGTCAGGATGTCGGCGAAGACTTCGCCTTTGCGGCCTTGCGGGCGCCGGATGCGCGCCAGCCAGACCCATTGCTCTGTTGTGTTGTCCGCAGTCATGCGCGCTCAGCAAGAGCGAGGGCGCGGCAGCCCCACGGGGAAGGGAAGACCATGCGGTTAGTCGTCTTCCTCGAGGATGTCGAGCGTGTAGCGGTGGTGGAGCTTCATGCTCACAGCACCCAGGATGGTGCGCACCGAGCGCGCCGTCCGGCCCTGCTTGCCGATTACCTTGCCCACATCCTGGGGAGCGACACGGAGCTTCAGGACCGTATTCTCGTCTCGGCTAACGGACTCGACCTCGACCGCTTCCGGTTCGTCCACCAGGGCACGGGCTATTTCCCGGACCAGTTCGTCCACTGAGATGCTCGCGGTTGACTCTTGTTGGGTCATTTTCCTGCCCCTGACTCGTAGCCTATCCCCACGCGTCTCCCGAACCAGTCGGGTTCGAACCCAAGTCAAGCATTGGCCAGGACCTGTTCGAACATGAAAGGCTCATAAAACGCAAAAGGATTAGTGCGCTGAATAGTATCAGCACACCCCCATCGCCGTCAGCAAATTGCTACAGAGTTTAGAATCCCGGACCTTTGTTTGAGGTCTGACATCCGGATCCGCTCTTTCGGTTTCGGTTTTAAGCCGTCACCGGCTCAGCGGCAACGGCCGGATGCTTGGCCACCAGCTTGGCCACTGTCGGCGACATCTGTGCGCCAACGCCGCGCCAGTAGGCAAGGCGCTCCTGCTTCAGATCAACGGTTGCGGGTTCAGTGCGGGGATTGTAGGTGCCGACAACTTCGATCGAACGCCCGTTGCGAGCGCGATCCTTCTCAATAACCACAATGCGATAGTAGGGCTGCTTGCGGGCGCCAAAACGCGCCAAACGAATCATCACCACGGCGATACGGTTCCTTTCAAACTCCGATGCTCTGTCAGTCTCAACCACCCCACCGACGAAGACCTGTCCGCGGGGACCCCGGATTAGGGGGTATTTCCGGCCCGGGGCGGTGTGCTTCACATGCGCAAGGCCATAGAAAAGGGCCAAGCAAGTGCGCCTAGGCCCACAAGACTCAACACCTAAGTATCGCCGAAATCGCCCTTTCCGGCAAGTGCTTCCCCCGCTGCCCCAGGCCGGACACGCCGCAGCCGGGCGCATTTTTTTATGGCCAATTGCGCAGGTGTGTAAGAAAACTCCCGGGCAGGCCGACTACCTTGAATGTGAGACAGGTACAGGCCATGACGAACCCAGCCGAGCCGACCCGAGCCGTACCAGGCGCGGAGCGGCTTGTAAAAGCCTCGCAGGCCGTCCGCGAAAGCCGATTTGAGGAGGCGCTCGATCTCTTCGGGCCGGCCCTCGAGCGCCTCGCCCGAGCCTGGGAGGCGGACGCCGACGCCCGGCTCGATCTGCTGCAGGAGATCCATATTGCTCTGTGGCGCAGCCTTGAGGCGTTCGACGGTCGCTGCTCGTTTCGCACGTGGGTCTATCGCGTCGCACATAACACGGCTGCCTCCCATGTCACACGGCAGATGCGCCTCAGGAAGCGGGAATGGGTCGGCCTGGAAGAGCTTGCTGAGGTCGCCGATCCCGCTGACGGACTCACCGTCCAAAGCGACCAGATCAAGATTCTCTACGCCATGATCCATCAGCTCAAGCCCCTCGACCGCCAGGTGATGCTGGCTTATCTTGAAGGCCTCGACGCAGCTTCTACCGCCGAAATCACCGGCCTCTCCGCCCGCAACGTCGCCACCAAGATCCACCGCATCAAGCACCTCCTGGCCCAGCAGATGAACCCGCACACCACACCCGAGACCCGAGACCCCAGACCCCAGACCCACTCTGACTCAAACGGAGGACCCCAATGACCCATCCATCCTCTGAAGAAAACAACATGAAACAGGCATGGCAAAGCCAGCCCACTGAAGGAGTCCGTATGTCGATTGCAGAAGTGCACGCAAAAGCATCCACGTTTCAAAGCAAAATCTTCTGGCGTAATCTCCGCGAATACGCCGCCGCCGCCATCGTCGTGCTGTTCTTCGGCTACCGGTTCGCCTGCACCGCCGACCCGTTTATCCGCGCCGGCATGGCCATCATCGTCGCTGGAACCTGCTACCTCGTCTGGCAGCTTCACGTCCGCGGCTCGTCGCGCGAGCTCCCACAGGAAGCCGGCCTCTCCAACTCCATCGATTTCCAGCGCACCCAGCTCATCCGCCAGCGCGATATGCTCGCCAACATATGGAGCTGGTACCTCGGTCCGTTGCTCCCGGGCATGGTCGTCCTGATGGCCGCCGTTGGCCACGCCACTGTCGGCCGCGTACCTCACGCCTGGCTGTTTACTGCCATCTACATTGGCGTTATCGTCGTTGTCTTCGGCGCGATTGATCAGCTCAACAGGCGCGCTGCCCGCCGCCTCCAGCGCCAGATCGACGAGCTCGACCAAGCCAGCCGCTAACGCGCGCCTGCGCGGTAGCGCAACCCTGAAAAGCCGCCCCAAGACATAAAAAGCAAAGGCCCCGGGTAATCAAGCCGGAGCCTTTGCCATTACTGGGTATCCGTGAAACTGGACGCCGCCTGCGAAGCTACAAACAAGCTACCACATCGGCTTTCCTTTTTCAATTCTTTGGGTCGAGCGCCGCGCGGAGGGCAAGGGAGTTGAACCCTAGTGGCTGATGAGCCACTCGACCGCTTCGCAGGCGGTGTCCAGTACCCACTGGAAATACCCTCCAAACGACCATCTGCGAAGCACCGATGCTACTCCGCGCGTTGCTGCGATTAAAGATCACTCAGGTAGTGCATCCTCTTGCGTCGACGCCTCGAAATGGCTGTCGCTACCTCGCCGGAAACAAAAACCGCAGCATCGGCCTCACGCGATGCGACCAGCTTGTCTCATCGTGCGTGCCACCATGCGCCTTCTCAAAGTGCAGCGTTTCGCCCGGCTTCCAGTGGTTCGCCTTCAGCCGCCGATTCAGCGCCTCCGCGTCGTGAACGGTGCGTTTGCCTTCCTTGTCGCCCACGTCCAGCCACACCCGAGGCCGCTCCCAGATCTCCGGAGCGCGTTCATTCAGGTAGCCAAGGATGCTCTTGTGGTTCCACCACACACTCGGCGAAAGCAGCGCCAGCCTGCCAAACCACGTCGCATACCGCAGCCCCAGGTACAGAGAAACCAGCCCTCCCAGCGACGATCCGCCCAGCCCCGTCTGCTCGCGCTCCGTCCTCACCCGGTAGTGCGTCGCGATCCACGGCAAAATCTCCTCGGTCAGCGCCCGCCCATACTGCTCCGCCCCGCCACCGCCCATTTGCCAGTCGCGCTCGTGTGTGTACTCATCGATGCGCCGATCCCCGGCGTTGTAGATGCCCACAATCACCAGCGGTTCCACTTCGCCTGCTTCAATCGCCGCGTCGGCGTGCTCGCGCATCTGCCAGGTGCGGCCGGGAATGAACGACGTGCGCCCGTCAAACAGGTTCTGCCCGTCCTGCATGTACAGCACCGGGTACGTCCTCTCCGGATGCCTGTCGTAACACGGCGGAACATACACGATGATGTCGTGCTTGTCGGCCAGGTAGATGCTGGGAAAGCCCTTGTGCAGGCGCAACCGCGGGTGCGGCGTGGACTCGCCGCCGGCCAACAATCCCTTTGGCAGGTGGGTAGGCAGTGCGCTTTCGCCGGGCTGGTGTTCAGGCTGGCTTTCCAGATTCAATCCGCTCGTAACTCTTTTCTTTTGTCTGGCTGGGAGAGCACATAAAACGACCTTCCCAGGCTGTTACAGTATCAAGAAATCGGTCTTTCTCCAATTCCCAACACCTGCGCCATCGATAATCCCGAGCAACGGAAGCATCTAACCCCCAAACCCTGACCCCTGACCCCTGAACCCTGGACCCTGGACCCTGGACCCTGTTATGAACCGTGAGTACCATAAGTGGCATTCGCCTCGCCTTGGCCGCCAGATGGAAATGCTGGTCTTCGGCCATGCCGGCCTGCCCGTTATTGTCTTCCCCACCTCCGGCGGACGCTTCTACGAGTTTGAAGATCGCGGCATGATCGGCTCGCTCGCGGGCAAGATCGATGCCGGCCAGGTTCAGGTCTACTGCGTTGACTCGGTCGACATGGAGAGCTGGTACAACAAGGCCGTCTCGCCTCGCTGGCGCATCGCCCGCCACGTCCAATACGACGAATACCTCATCCACGAGGTTGTCCCCCTCATTCGCTCAAAGAATGGCAACCCCCAACTGGCCTCGCTCGGCTGTAGCTTCGGCGGCTTTCACGCCGTCAACGTCGCCCTGCGCCATCCCGACGTCTTCACTGGATTTCTCTCCATGTCCGGTGCATTCGACCTGCGCAACTTCCTCGGCGGCTACTACGACACAGACGTCTACTACAACCAACCCATGGACTATCTTCCTCATCTGGGCGATCCATGGTTCCTCGATCGTTACCGCCGCAGCTCTTACATACTCGCTACCGGCTGGGACGACCAGTGCCTCGGCCAGAACCAGCGCCTCGACGGCATCCTGAGCGCCAAGGGAATTCCGCACAAGCTGTTCGTCTGGGACTTGCACAACTCACATGACTGGCCAACGTGGCAACGGATGGTTGACCACTATCTGTGAGGCAGCTTCTCGAAAGCTAGCGCATCCACTTAAGCGGCATCAGGAGCAGGTGACGTGTCGGGGGCTGGTGCTGCTGCTGGCTCGGGCTTGGTGGTCTTGGTGCGGGCGGCGCGGGCGCGGAGCTTCTTGCCGGGCTTCTTTGGCTTGGGCTTTTTATTGGGGTTGTTATCGCCGCCCAGGAAGGCGGACCAGCGCAGCTCGAGAATGTGAGGCGCGGTTTTGGCCTTGGCGATGGCGAGGTTGGCGACTTCGTTGACGATCCAGTCGAAGTTGGCCTGGCCGACGGAGTGGAGATCGGCGTCGGGCGCTGGGTTCATGAAATCGATGGCGTAGGGGATGCCGTTTTCGACTGCGAACTCGACGGTGTTGAGGTCGTAGCCGAGGGCGCGGCAGAGGGTGAGGGCATCGCGCTCGACACGCTTGAGGAGTTTCTTGTCGTAAGCAGGCGGGTTCTGGATGTAGCGCTCGGCGTGGGGGAGGCGCGGGTCGTAGGGCATGATGTGAACCTTCTTCTGGCCCACAACATAGCAGCGGAAATACTCGTTGAATTCAACAGCCTTCTGATAGGTCATGCAGAGGTCGCGCGACTCATCGTATGCGCGGAAGAACTCTTCGCGATTGTGGATGTGGTGGACGTCGCGCCAGCCGCCGCCATCGACGGGCTTCAGGAAACCGTGCTCGCCAACGTAGGCGAAGACGCTGTCCCAGTCGAGCGGGTACTCGAGGTTGCGCATCGAGCGGTCGGTGGTGCCCTCGGGGTGCTTCTTGTGGGGCAGGATGACGGTGGCGGGGACGGCGACGCCGAGCTTGGTGGCGAGAGTGTAGTTGAAGAACTTGTCGTCGGCCGACCACCAGAAAGGATTGTTGACGATGACGGTGCCGTTGAGGGCGGCGTGCTTGAGGAAGGCGCGATAGAAGGGGATGTCGTGGGAGATGCGGTCGACGATGACGGAGTACTGGGGGGCCTTCTCGGGGTTGTCCATGTAGACGGCGCCGGTCTGGACGAACTCGGCGGATATGCCGTCTATGTTGCGCGCGTTGATGTGCTCGACGAGCGCGCCTGGAAAGCTGTTCTCCTGACCGAAAAGAATGCCGATTTTTTTCATCGCGTCGACTCCCTGAAGCCCGGGTTTGGGCTGGATTTAGTTTACGGCAGGTAGTGGAGACGGGTGGGCATGGGAAGAGCAATGAAGCGGTGAAAAGGCGGAGCAGGTGGCGGCGCGGTCTTGGGCAGGTTTGAGCCGCCCATCCTGCAACTGCGTGGGTTGTTTCGTGTTTGATGACAGGTATTGCTCTCTCGCGAGCGCATAGCAACTGATAATCTACGTCGTATCAGTGTGGCGGATTCCGAAGACCCAATGCCATGGAACGCACTCAGCGCAGTCTCGTGCATAGCCCCCGGGCGACATGGCTCGCCACGTCCAGGGCTCGTTGGCTGTTCGACTCCGACGCAGGGCCGGGCAACCGGTTTGTGGTGCGATGGTTTTTTCTGCGATTGCTCGCGGCCATCTACTTTTCGGCGTTCTTCCCCTTGCTCTTCCAGATTGAAGGCCTGAACGGACCCAACGGCATTTTGCCTGTGCGGCAATTCCTGGTCGCCGTGCAGGGCGGGATGGGGCCGCTCCGGTATTGGTATGCGCCGACGGTCTTCTGGCTTTCGTCCGGATCGCACATGATGATGGCCGTGATTTGGCTCGGACTGGCCGCGTCAGTTGCCGCGTTCCTCAATCTGTGGCCACGTCTCAGCTTCTTCGTCTGCTTCATCTGCTTCCTGTCCTTTGTATCCGCCGCACAGGCGTTCTCGAGCTATCAGTCCGACAGCATGTTGCTTGAAGCGGGCTTTCTGGTCCTGTTCTTTGTGCCCCGCGGAGTCACCCCGGGATGGGGAATCGCCAGCCCTCCATCGCGTGCCAGCCTGTTCCTGCTGCAATGGGAGTGGTTTCGCATCTACTTTGAGTCGGGCATAGTAAAGCTCCTCAGCGGCGATCAGGAATGGCGAAATTTTACGGCCATGGACGAGTACTACCAGAACGGCCCTTTGCCAACGTGGATCGGGTGGTATGTCGAGCATCTGCCCCACTGGTTTCACGCGGCAACGGTTGCAGGCACGTTGGCGATGGAACTTGCGGTGGTGTGGATGTTGTTTCTTCCCAGGCGCGGACGGCTCATCTGCTTCTGCATTGTTACGCCGTGGGAGATAGGCGTCATTTTCACGGCCAATTACACGTTCCTGAATTACCTGGTGCTCGTGCTCGGCTTTCTTCTGCTCGACGATTGCAGCCTGCGTTGGCTTCTGCCGCGCCGGTTTCGCGGCACGCTCCCGGCGGCTCGCCAGCCGGAGATCGCGCTGCGCAAGACAGAATCGCTTTCGATACTTGATAGTCAGGCCGGGAATGGGGAAGAGATTTCGGCAACTGTGCTCAGTGTGCCAGCCCAACTCAAGGTGGTCCGGGTTGTTTATTCGGCGCTGATGCTCACATGGATTGCCTACGCGACAACCGCGGAGTTGATTCTCATGCCGCTTCCCAATTTGCCACTGCCCTTGTTCCCGGTAACGGCACTGGAGCCCCTTCGCATCGCCAACCAATACGGACTGTTTGCCGTGATGACCCGGGGGCGGTACGAGATTGAATTTCAGGGTTCGAACGACGGCCAGAGTTGGACGCCCTATCCCTTCCGGTTCAAGCCCCAGGCGCTCGACAAAGCCCCGGCCGTCTATGCTCCATACCAGCCGCGCTTTGAGTGGAACCTGTGGTTTGCCTCGCTCGGCGACTGGCAGCAAAACGAACTCGTCCCTCAAACCGAAGAACGTCTGCTGGCAAACGATCAGGACGTGCTTGCGCTGTTCCAGGCCAATCCATTTCCTCAAGCGCCCCCACGCTACCTGAGAGTGGTTCTGTGGCAGTACTGGTTTACCTCGATGGAAGAAAAACGTCGAACCGGAAACTGGTGGAAGCGCGAACTCCTGGGGCTGTATGCGCCGGAGATAATGCGGCAGCCAGACGGCAAGTTTTCCGCGGTCGAATGGCCAGAGGAGTTGCCGGCCCATGATTGAGCTTCTGCGGCATGCGTCTGCGAACGAGCCGGAACGCATACGCCTCAACCATCATCATGGCTCATGCCAGGGTTCGCCTTCGCCAGAACGGCCGCACAGCAACTCTGCTAGGAGGCAGAACTAAATCGCGTTTGACGCGAATTGCTAGAATGGCCTATACGCCGAATTTGTCCGATATCGGGGCGCGACCATCCATCATCGGCAGGGACTTTCATGATTAGCTGGTCTTTTGTTCGACAAGTTGGCGTGTCACGATGGATGGTTCGATATGGGACTCTCCAGTTCAGAAAGCGCGTGCTCAAGCGCGATAGCAGCCTGCGCCTGCCCACCGGCCTGAGGATTGCTCTTCCGCGACATTCCGGAAACGCAACTGAGATTTATGTGACCAATGCCAACACGGATTGGGGCGCCGAAGCTATCTTTGCGCGCTTTGCTGACCCTGCTCGCGACTTCCTTGATATTGGATCGCATATTGGGTATTACGCGGTCTACATTGCCCCCCTTGTGCGCCGGGCATATGCCTTTGAGCCACGCCTCGAAAACCTCCCGTACCTGCGCGAAAACGCCAGGCTGGCGTCGAACATCGAGATTGTGGAGATGGCAGTGTCTTCCTGCGATGGCGAGGCCACTTTCTTTTCCGGGCAAGGCAATGCCGTGGGCAGCCTGGAAAACGCAGGAGGGACAGAGGTGCGAGTGGCTGTCACTTCAATCGACAGTTTTATCGAAAGGCGCACCGACATCAAGCCGGCCCTCATCAAAATTGACATCGAGGGCCACGACTTGAAAGCCCTTCAAGGGATGCAAGGTACTGTGCTGAAGTTTCAGCCGCTGCTCCTGACGGAGGTTGAGCTGTCAGAAGAACTGCGGCTTCTCTGCTCGAGTTGGAATTACAGGATTTTTGGTCCAGTATGCGACCGCCAAACAAACAAAACCAGATTCTCTGATTTCTCTGGCAAGAACTCTGACGCTGATTGGCACAAGATGGTTTTCCTTGTGCCTCAGTCTCTGCAGGCTGCATTTGACGGAATGGTTCAGCCGTGACCGGCTCCCGCTGCCGCAGTGCGCTCGTTCGCTTCTAACGCCGGGCAAAGTGGGCGCAAACAGCGTTATACTCAGGAACCGAAAAGGAAGTGATTCAATTCACTTCGCTGAAGCAGGCGCGGGACGACAATTGAGGTAACGGAGGACGCCGTGAATTATCGAGTGTTGACCGTAAACAGAGAGTTTGGCAGTGGCGGGGGACGGATCGCGCAGAGGATTGCCGAATGGCTGGGCTGGAAGCTGCTGGATAGGGACATCATCGATGCGATTGCGTATGAGGCGCACGTAGACTCCACCGTGGTGGGGAACTACGACGAGCATGTGGTTTCGTGGTTGCAGCGGCTCAACCAGCAGGCGATGCGCTCGGCGGCGCTGGCGGCAGGGCTGGAGCTGGGGGACCACGCGTTGTTCGACGCCGAGGAGATGGTCCGCATTACCCAGAAGATCCTTGAAGAGGCTTACGCCGAGGGCAATTGCGTGATTGTGGGGCGGGGATCGCAGTGCGTGCTGCAGCACAAGCAGGATGCGTATCACGTGTTTGTGTATGCGCCGCTGAAGGAGCGGATTCTGCGGCTGAAGGCGCGGCTGGATAAGGGCGCAAATATCGAGCAGCGGATCAGGACCGTGGATGGGGAGCGAGCCAAATACTTGCACGAGTACTTCGGCAAAAGCTGGTGCAGCCCGCACCTCTACGACCTCTTGATCTCGTCGAAGGAAGACGAGGATGAGACAGCGAGAGCAATTGTTTACGCGATGACGGGGAAGGAAGCGCCAGCGCACGTCGGCCAGCACGCGGGGGCGTTGTAGAGGTCGCTCTTCAGGCCAAAAGGCATGGTGCGGCCGATGACCCGGCCCAACGATAGTGCAATCGTCTCCCACCCATTCTGCAAAAAGGGCGGAATGGATGGGACACTGGGCTTTGGATTCCAGGGAAGGGCTCTAGCTCGAAGCCAGTCGCTGGAGTTGCCCGAGGTGGTTCAGGTCGTGGCCAGCCATGGTTTCAACGATTGTTTGGAAGGTCATGGTGCCGCGCTCGGGGTGAGTGACGGGGCGGTGGGCGGCGGCGGGCCATGTGGAGGAGAGGAGGCGAAGATTCCAGGTGCGCATCGCGGAGAAGACGGCAAGAGCTTCGGCGCCCGGGATGCCGGCGTAGGTGGCTGCCCACTTGTCCTGATCGAAGGGCTGGAGGACCGGTGAGTCCTCGGCGAGGGTTTGGCGCAGGCGGAAGGCAAAGACCAACTCGCAGTCTGCCAGGTGGGCAACAATCTGGGCCGCGGACCATTTGCCGGGCGCGGGCGGCTGGGTGGACTTTTCCGCTCCCATGGCTTCGAGGTAGCGTGCGATCTCGCAGGGGGTTGCGCGGAGGATGGCGTCGAGCGGACGGCCGTCAAGGAACTTTTCGTAGGGATTTAATTCGCTCATCGATTTCTCCTCATGTGTGGTTTCTATTTGAGTGTATGGGCTTTCTGCCCTGGCGACAAAGGATCGGAACGCGGTGAAGGGGCACCGGCGCTCGTTACACTGTTGCCTATGGCTGTTCAGTTGACCGCATCCAAATAATCCGCCACACCCTGGAGTCATGACGCTCTAGTCTGGCCGGTGGACGCTGGCCGTTGAAGGCTGGCTGCTGAGCCGGGGCTTCTCAAATCCCTTACAATTGCGGCAAGTGATTCTCCCCGGAACTCAGGATCAGTTCATGCGCCCATCGTTCTCGCTTGGCATTGAAGAGGAATACCAGACCATCGATCCGGTGACGCGCGACCTGCGCTCGCACATCGAGACCGAGATGCTGGAGCAGGGTAAGCTTCGTCTCCAGGAGCGCGTCAAGGCCGAGATGCACACGTCGGTTGTCGAAGTGGGCACACGCGTCTGCCGCAACATCGACGAGGCCCGCGAAGACATTTACGAGCTGCGCCGCGAGATGATCAAGCTCGCCCGCGAGCACGGTTTGGAACTCGTGGCCGGCGCAACGCATCCCTTTGCCGATTGGCGTACCCAGCAGATCTATCCCGACCCGCGCTATCATCAGGTCGTCAAAGATCTGCAGCTCGTGGCACGCGCCAATCTGATCTTCGGCCTTCACGTTCACGTGGGCATCGAAGACCGCGAGGCCGCCATCCGCATCATGAACTCGATGCGCTACTTCCTGCCCCACATCATGGCCCTGGCCACAAATTCGCCCTTCTGGCTTGGCATTAACACCGGCTACAAGGGCTACCGCGCCAAGGTCTTTGAGAACTTCCCTCGCACCGGCATTCCCGACGCCTTTTCGAGCTACTCCGAGTTTGAAAACTACGTCGGCCTGCTGGTGCGCACCAACTGCATCGACAATGCGAAGAAGATCTGGTGGGATATCCGCCCCCATCCCTTCTTCAACACCGTCGAGGTTCGGGCCTGCGACATCCCGCTGCGCGCCGAGGAGACTGTCGCGATTGCTGCGCTGATCCAAGCCACGGCGCTGTACCTCTATAAGCTTCACGAGGCAAACCAGGACTTCCGCCACTACGCTCGCCCGCTGCTGATGGAGAACAAATTCCGCGCCGTTCGCTACGGGCTGGACGGCAAGCTTATCGACTTTGGCCGCCAGCAGGAGCTGCCGCTGCGCGATCTACTCGAGGAGTATCTCGCCCTCATCGATCCCGCGGTCGACGAGCTGGGCAGCCGCGAAGCCATCAACGGCATTCGCAAGATCATGGAGCGCGGCACCGGCGCAGACCGGCAACTGAAGGTCTTTGAGCAGTCGAAGGGCGACCTCAAAGCCGTCGTCGACTACATGGCAAAGGAGACCCGCGAAGGGCTGTAGCGGCGACCACCTGGTGCTACACTTCAAGGCCTATGAGTGATGATCGCAGCCTCCTCGATGTAATTCTCGCGGACGGGCGTTCTCTGATCGCGCTGACGGGCATTTCCCTCGCACTCAGCGGCTTGTTCGCCATTCTTCAGTCAGTCTCAGGCCAGTTGCTTCCCCAGGACAGCCACGCCATCGGCATGGATTCATCTGCGTTGATGCACGCAGGCAATCGCCATCTGCTCGGTTTCATGTTTCACGATCGTGTAGCCTACGGGGGCACTCTTTTTTCCATAGGTGCCGGATACCTCTGGCTGGCGGCTTTTCCCCTTAAGGCGCGTCAACCCTGGGCCTGGTGGGCGCTCGTCTTCTCCGGCGGCCTCGGGTTTCTTGCATTCCTCACTTATCTGGGTCAAGGCTATTTGGATTCATGGCACGGTGTGGCCACACTCTTTTTGTTCCCAGTGTTTGTCGCTGGAATATGGCGGTCCCGCCCAAGTCCACTGTCGTTTCGGCACGTTTTCACGCATGCACCTGAAGATGAGGCGCTCGCCGAAAAGTGGGGAAGAATCCTGCTCGGCGCGTGTGCAGCGGGACTCATAATGGCCGGGCTCACCATCGCCATTTTCGGCATGACAACGGTATTTGTTCCATCGGACCTGAGGTTCATCGCGCTCAATCCCGCTGCGCTGAGGCAAATCTCATCAAATCTCATCCCGGTTATTTCGCACGACCGCGCTGGCTTCGGTGGCGGCCTCTGTTCAATGGGCAGCCTCCTGCTTTTCATCGCCCGATGCGCCGACCTGAACCGAAGTCTCGTTGAAATTGTTGCTGTGATGGGATTCGCCGGCTTTGGCGCGGCCATCGGCGTGCACTTCGTTGTCGGTTACGTTGACTTCTTCCATCTGCTTCCCGCCTTCTTGGGCTTCAGCATTTTTCTCGTCGCGAACGGATTGCTTTGGGTTGGATGGCGAAGAGAGTTGGAATCTCAAGGTTAGTAGGCCTGCGATTCGGCTGTGCCCTAATACCCCAGCCCGCGCACCACTGCTCGAATGCGATCTGCACTGTCGACCAATGCGGATTCTTCGTCCACAGTCATTGGAATTGGCAGCGGCGGTTCAATGCCCTTGCGACCCACAATGCGCGGCAGCGAAAGGCACACATCTTCAAGCCCGCGGAATCCATGCAGCAGCCCGCTCAACGGCAGCACGCGCCGCTCATCGTGCACTAGCGCCTCAAGGATGTTCGTCACTGCCAGGCCGATCGCGTAGTTAGTCGCGCCCTTGCCCTGAATCACTTGATAGGCCGCGTCCTTCACGTTGTGGACAATGGATTCCTTGTCCGCGGAGGTGAGCCTGCCATGGTCTGCCACGGCCCACTGGCTGAGGGGAATTGAACCGATGCTTGCACTCGACCACAGCGCAAACTCCGAGTCGCCGTGCTCGCCGGCGATGTAGGCGTGAACGTTCTGCACCGCAACGCCGCAGTGCCGGGCAACCAGAAACCGAAACCGCGAGCTGTCCAGCACGGTGCCCGATCCGAAGACCCTTTGCCAGGGCAGTCCCGTCAGGCTGATCGCTACCTGCGTGATCACATCCACAGGATTCGTTACCAGCAGCAGCAACGCGTCCGGCGCCACCGCGATCACCTTCGGCAGCAGCGCAGCGCAGATGTTCGCATTCGCCTGTGCAAGATCCATCCGCGTCTCGCCGGCCTTCTGCTTCGCCCCAGCCGTCATGACCACTACGTCTGAACCGCGCAGCACCTCGATGTCGTCGGAGCCCTCGACGATTCCCGGCGGCACAAAGAGCATGCCGTGGTTCAGGTCCAGGACTTCGGCGTTCACCTTGGTTTTTGCAATATCGAACAGGCTGATCTGTCGTGCCACTCCGCGAATCATCGCTGCGTAGGCGATAGTAGCTCCCACGCTCCCTGCCCCGATAATTCCAATTTTTGCTGGCCGATCTCCCGCCATTTGTTGACCTCTCCACCTGAGTCTACGGTATGCGCTGCGCCCATCCGCTGCGGAAAACCGGGTTCCGGCCGCGGTCGCGATCGACAGCCGCATCGCCTTGAATCAGCCTTGCTTAGCCTTTGGGAATCGGTCTTTCATGGGAAATGACCGGCATTCGCGTCGTGTCCGATCATTTCAATTTGATGAAGATTCCGGTAATCTCACTGAATACACAATTAGCGTCTGGAGCCACCGAAAGGGCGAAACTGCAAAGCATGACCGAGACCGCCGCAAGACTGCTATCCCTTGACTACCCCTCTGAATTCAAGCCGGGAGCGATCTCTGCCGCTACCACGTGCCTGCGCATCGACCCCTCGGAAAAGGTCACGCTCATCACCGATCGCGTCACCGAGCCCATCGCCGCCGCTCTTGCCGCGCAACTCGCCGAGTGTGGCTGCAATTGGAACGCGTTCATCCTCGAAGACCTTTCCCCGCGCCCGCTCGTCGACATGCCCGCCCAGGTGCTCGCCGATATGGAATCCTCGCAGGTATCGATCTTTGCGGTCCAGGTGCAGGCCAATGAACTCCACTCGCGCATGCAGATGACCGACGTAGTCAACCGCCGCCACATGCGCCATGCTCATATGGTCAACATCACGCCACAGATCATGTGCCAGGGCATGCGAGCGGACTTTGATCTTGTTGACCGGCTCAGCCAGAAGGTTCTGGATCGGGTTCGCCGCGCCACCCGCATTCGCGCCACCACCGCTGCCGGCACTGATATTACCGCCGAAATGAATCCCGGATACAAATGGTTCAAGACCTCCGGCATCATCTCGCCGGAGAAGTGGGGCAACCTGCCCGGCGGCGAGTGCTTCACCTCGCCCGGCGAGGTCAACGGAACCTTTGTTGTGGACGGCGTTGTTGGCGATTGGCTGTGCGCGCGATATGGTCTCCTCGACTTGACTCCTCTGACAATTCAGATCGCAGGCAACCGCATCGTCAGTTGCTCAAGCACAAACAAGCAGCTCGAATCCGACTTTTGGGCCTACACCCACACCGACGAGAACTCCGACCGCGTCGGCGAGTTTGCTATTGGCACGAATCTGGGCGTCGAGCGCGTTATCGGCAACATTTTGCAGGACGAGAAGTTCCCCGGAATCCACATCGCCTTTGGCAATCCCTACGGCGAGCACACGGGCGCTCCCTGGCGCTGCTCCACGCATATCGATGTGGTCGGCCTCCGCTTCAACATCTGGCTCGAGTCAGAATCTGGGCAGGAACAGATCATGCGCGATGGACGGTTTTTAATCGCAGCCTGAACCCCATTCGGGTTGCCGCCGGCTGCAGCGCAGGCCGGCCCTCGTAAGCCGGTCCGGCTCCGACCCAACGTTTGCGAATCCCAGAACTGCCTCAGCGCGTCTATCCTTATGTCATGACGACTTCTGATTCGCCCACTCTTCGCACCCTTGGCAATTCGGATCTTCACCTTACTTCAATCGGCTTTGGCGCATGGGCCATTGGCGGGGGTAACTGGGAGTTCGCCTGGGGAGCACAAGACGACAACGAGTCCATTGCGGCAATCCACCGGGCTCTGGACCTCGGGGTCAACTGGATCGATACGGCAGCCATCTACGGGCTGGGCCACTCTGAAGAAGTTGTTGCGCGAGCACTGAAGGGTTATTCCGGATCACGGCCTTACGTCTTCACCAAGTGCTCCATGCGCTGGCATGCAGACCGGTCGATTTATCGCTCACTCAAGTCTGCTTCGGTGCGAGAAGAAGTGGAGGCGTCCCTCCGCCGGCTCCAGGTTGAGACGATCGATCTGTACCAGATCCATTGGCCCAACCCGGAAGAAGAAATTGAAGAGGGGTGGGGGACACTGGCTCGCCTGAAGGAAGAAGGCAAAGTGCGGTGGATCGGAGTCTCAAACTGCAACGTGGCGCAGATGGAGCGCGTGCGCTCGATTGCGCCGATCACCAGCCTGCAGCCACCGTACTCGATGCTGCGCCGGGCGGTTGAGCAGGAGCAGCTTCCTTATGCGCAGAGCCACGGCATCGGCGTCATCAACTATTCGCCGATGGTCTCCGGTTTGCTTACCGGCGCGATGACCGCCGAACGTGTCGCGGCTTTCCCGCAGGATGACTGGCGTCGTCGTGCGGCTGAGTTCAATGAGCCACGGCTGAGCCGGAATCTGCGTCTGGTGGAGTTGCTGCGGACCATCGGCAACGAGCACGCTGTGAGCCCGGGCGTGGTGGCGGTGGCGTGGACTCTTCACAATCCAGCAGTGACGGCGGCAATCGTCGGTGGCCGAAGTGCCAGGCAGGTTGAAGGTGTGGCCGAAGCGCTCCATCTCCGAATCAGCGACGACGAGTTCGCCCGCATTAATTCGTTCCTTGATGCGAACCCAGTCTAGGGCAATCAGAGAACAACCAGAGAATGAAAAACCCCGGCCGAGGCCGGGGTTTTCGTTTCGGAGAGAGAAACTCAACTACATTGCTGCAACGAAGTCTGGGACCATAACCGGGGCAATTTCCTGCAGGAGTTGCGTCATCCGCGCTGCCATTCCGGTGTACATGGTAGCGGCACGGAATGCATTGATGCGAACACCCTCGCCAGCTTTGCTGAATCCATACTGGGCGAGCGCCATCAGGACGCAAACGCGAATGTGCATGGCGTCGCTGCGCAGAGTCTCAAGTAGAAGACGGTCCACACTGTCGCTATTCTTCGCGGCATAGTCGGCCATCTGCAGCATGACTTGAGCATTCTGATACATGACCCACAGGCCCTTGGGACCTTCCATGCGCTCCCAGGCATCCTCTGAGGTGGCGCTCAGGCCTTCTTTCCAGAGGAACTGATCGCTCAATTCACGAGCGCTCCAGTCGGGACGAAGCCGCGCGAGCAGCGAATCCCATGTCTGCGAGTTGCGAGCTTTGATTCCAGCGCGCAGGCGATAGAGGTAAAACGCAATCCCTGCTACAGCGCCAATTTGAAGCATCGTAACGATCATCTGTATCTGCCTCTTGCCCAGGCTTGCAGTCCGCTTGCACGGTCCTGCAGTTCCTGCCGGGGGACTCGGTACTCACTACTTGTAACAGACATTTGTTGCAGCGTGTTGCGGAAAAGTCCGTTTCTAACACCTTAGTTGTAGAGGAATTTCGAGTCTGGGCGGAACGGAAGGTTACTGGTGTGGGAGCTTTGGTTCCGAAGCGGCAAACTAGTCGTCGGTTTTCCGGGATTTCATTGAGGAGGAGTTCGCCATGTCGATCCGAGCTGTCCTGGCGGACCCGGCGGCCGCCAGCAGGAAATTCTGCATCTGCGGCGTGAACTCTCTGCGCTCGGCTTCGCGGGTGGCAAAGGCAAATGTCCAATAGCACAGCACGAGGATATAGCTCACCCCTACGGCTTCATCCAGCCAGTGATATTGAGGGGATACGAGGGCCTGATGGGTGTGCAGAATGGTCACCGTCAGCGAAACGATGGAGTAGAAACCGAATCCAGTCGCGATCTGCAGTTCGCGGTCTCGCCAACCGATGGACAAAAGTTGGCTGAATCCGGCCATGGCAAGAAACATCACAACTCGGAGGATTGCACCGGTTTGCTGCAATCGAAACAAGAGCTTGTATTCCGGGTTCGGATAATCGGGAACCGTCAGGCCCGCAATGAACCAGACAATCGCGCAAGCGATGAGGATAAGGCCAACGATCACCAGCCATGAGTACTTGGGCAGGGAAGCGCGAATGGGACGCAGAATACTCCAAGATAACTCAACTAGGACGGCAAACACCAGAACCGAATCGACCGCAATCTGAATCTCAAAGACGCCTAAGGGAGCTTGGTAGTTCTGGTAGTTTGTGGCGAACGCATAAACATCAATAAGGAAACTCCAGCAAACCCATATGAAGAAGGCCGGAAAGGTCCGAAATAGGCGGACCCGCAGCATCAGCAGAATCAGAATCGCTTCTGCCGCCGCACCGCATCCGGTGAGAACAGAATCCAAGCCCAAGCGGGCCTCCCTCTGTAAACAAACTCAGCCTATCGTGCTAACGCGTGTTTAGCAAGATAGGCTGGCGGTTTGATCGGAGTACGCGACGACTAAACGACGTGCGGATTGGCCGTCGGCGGCGGAGGGATGATCACCGGGCTCGCCTCAGCAAAGTGCTTGCCGGCCGTGGGTGGAGGAGGGATGATCACCGGGCTCGCTTCGGCAAAGTGCTTGCCGGCCGTTGGCGGCGGAGGGATAATCACCGGGCTCGCTTCGGCAAAGTGCTTGCCGGCCGTTGGCGGCGGAGGGATAATCACCGGGCTCGCTTCGGCAAGGTGCTTGCCAGCCGTGGGCGGCGGAGGAATGATCACCGGGCTGGCCTCGGCGAAGTGCGGAACGCCTGGCGGAGGCGGCGGAATGATAACCGGGCTAGCGAAGGCGGCAACGGTGCCGGCAACCAGAACAACTGCGGTGAGGGTATAAATGACACGAAGTGACTTGGCGTTCATGCTCATGCGCTCCTTGCAAAAACCAGTACAAGAAGAGTAACTCGAAAGTTGTAACCAGTCCACCCCAAAAGTACCCATATGACCCCTAATGTGCTATTTGTCTCGCATTGTGACACTTAACCCGAATGGACCGTTCATGGAAATTCCCTCAACTAAAACGATTTCGGGCTCGCCGGCAGCTAGACTCCGGGTCTTAGAGGAAACCATTACTCGGGTCTTAGAGGAAACCATTACTATTGAGGCAGGTTTGCAGCCGTGATTCCTGAGATCCGATCCCAATTCAATCAGCGGTTCCGCCCGTCTCAGTACGGGCAACTCTATTCCATGCTGGAGGGCAGATGCGGTGCGCCGGTCGGCTTCCGTGTCGCGGAAACCCCTATTTTTCTGTCCTTTACGCTGCTTGAGCAGCTGGCCAAAAGCGGTGCCGAGATGGCAGCGGCGTTGGTGTCAGACCGCGACTACCTTCAAGCGGCCCAAAGTTCGATCCCGCTCGGATACCGAGTTGCCCGCGAGACTCACCACCCAAACTTCCTTACCGCGGATTTTGCACTCGTCAAGGACGAAGCCGCCGATGGGGGATTTGCGCCAAGGCTTGTGGAGATTCAGGCATTTCCCTCGGTTTTCGGCTATCAGCAGGTACTCAATTCGGCGTACAGAGACACATTCTCCCTCCCCAACTCACTTGGGACTTATCTGAGTGGGCTGGACGAGGGGGGGTACTGGGGGCTCCTGCGAAGAACGATCCTAGGGGACCACATGCCTGAAAACGTGGTTCTGACTGAAGTCGATCCGGTGAACCAGAAGACATTGCCCGATTTCCTGGTGACGGCCAGGCGCCTCGGCATCCGGGTGGTCGACATCCGGAGCCTGAAGGCGGATCGGAACCGGCTTTGGTACAACGGCGACTCCGGGCGATGGATTCCGATCGAGAGGATATACAACCGGGCAATTGCCGATGAGTTGATCGCCCGGCATGTCGAGCTGCCCTTTGCGCTGGACGGAGACTGGGATGTTGAATGGGCCGGTCACCCAAATTGGTACTTCCTGATCAGCAAGTTCTCGATTCCCTGGCTGTTTGGAAGGCCGGGCCGCTTCCCCGTTGTCCCGCCTGGAGTCTTCCTTGAGGATTTCCTCGAAGGGGACGGAAAAGACCGGTTACTCGCTGCAGGAGTTCCACTTCCAGGCAATGTGGGCCCAGACACGGTTTATAGAGAGCTCTTGCTGAAGCCGCTCTTCTCGTTTGCCGGGAAGGGGATCCAGTTTGAGCCGACGCACGCTCAACTCGAAGAGATTCCGCGATCGCAGCGTGGCGACTACCTGGTACAGCAGCGGATGTACTTTGAGCCGACCATAGTCACGCCACATGGCTTGACGCAAGCCGAGATCCGGATTCTGTATCTTTGGCCGGATGGAGGCGAATTGACTCCGGCTCTCCCATTGGTTCGGCTGGGCAGGGGGAAGATGATGGGCGTGGACCACAACAAGAACCAGGAGTGGGTTGGCGCATCGGGAGCGTTTTATCCGGCTGGCGAGACGTAGCGTTCAGATTGTTCCACATCCTGTTTCGCCAGGCTTCCTCTGGCGCAATTCTGATTGACTATAAGGTAAATAGACATTAGGCCGAACGAAGTGAGGGCAATGCGCGCCAATGAAGGCGGGGAAGCAAAGGCCAGCACTTTTCATTTGGACGCTCAGCGGGTCCGCGTGTTGATAGGTGAGTTACTATCTTGGAAACTTTGGTGTCTTGTGGTGCAGGGGGCTGAATCGTTTAATGTTGGCAGGCGGCCTTACCGAGGCCTGGGAAGCAGCCTATGAGCGAACCAAGAACAGCGATGGGAAACCCCACCCCGGGGCCGGTTCCGGTTCCCGGACCGGGTGGTGCTCGTCAGCAAATGCGATGTGCCGTGCGCTTTCCGTTGAGCCTGCCGGTGGTACTTTCTACTGTCAGCGGCGAGGTTTCGGCATCCACAAGAAATGTCTCAGCCAGCGGGGTCTTGTTTGAGCTCGACAGGGAGCTCGAAGTTGGCTTGGATATTCGATTCTCTCTCCGCATGCCGGGCCAGGTGTTAGGTAGCACCCGAGATGTTCTAGTTGAATGTCAAGGACGTGTGGTACGCTGCTCGATAAGCAATATTCATTACCTCGCTGCTGCAACCATTGACGAATATCGTTTTTGCGAGCAATGACAGCGCGGGGATTTGGCAGCCCCACCTATGGAATTCCTGGACGACTCCTCCGACGGCGAATTACTTGACACTCCGGTCAAGCCCGGCACCATCCGCATAATTCTTGCGGACTCGCAGGCGATCTATCGCGTTGGCATAAGGAAGGTTTTTGCGCTCGAAGACGACTTGCGCGTTGTCGCGCAGGCCGATTCGCTCGAGACTCTGAAGGCAGCTATCGAGCGGTATCCCACCGATATTGTCTTGCTTGAGGGCGGCCTCCTCGCCGGTACAGCGAATGTGATCCCTGATCTATTGCGCGCTTCGCCCGACGTGAAGCTGATTGTGCAGGCGGTGCAGACGGATGAGAATCACACGGTAGAGCTCTATCGTCGCGGTGTGCGCGGCATCATTTCGCGCTCGATTTCACCGGATCTTCTGGTGCGCTGCGTTCGCAGGATTGCGGCCGGCGAAACCTGGATCGACAACCAATCAGTGAATTGGGTGATTGAGGCGTATCGTGCCCAGGCTGCCAGCCTGGTAAGCCCCCGTTCGCAACCGCGGCTCTCTCCCAAGGAGATGTCGATCATCACCTGCATCACCCAGGGGAAGCGGAACAAGGAAATCGCCTTCCAACTTGGGACCACAGAGCAGGTGATCAAGAACTATCTGCGCAAGATCTACGACAAGCTTGGGGTTTCAGACCGGCTCGAGCTTGCGCTCTATTGCCTGCACAACAAGATCATCCAGACGGATGCCGACGAAGAACTGGTGGCTCAAAAGGTGATCGAAAGCTAGTGTCATGAGTCATTAATTCATTAAACATATAAGGTGGGGATACGTCTAACATGACAGGAGTAAAGTCATGAGACGTGGGCGCCGATTGCCGAAGTTGGAACTGAGCGAAGAGCAACGCTTGACCTTGCAGGGATGGACGCGGAGAAGGAAGACTGCCCAAGCTCTCTCGTTGCGGGCGCGGATCGTTTTGCGTGCTTCCGATGGACTGACCGCTACGGCCATCGCTACGGAAACACATGTGTGTATTCAAACCGTCAGTAAATGGTGGCGCAGGTTTGATGGACAAGGATTGGATGGCCTGCTCGATGAGCCGCGTCCCGGACAGCCACGCAAGCTCAGCGAT